>Ga0187891_1000004_pt1 | contig 335051 bp, 339 predicted proteins | sample June2016WEW_21_4_FD_132990 | JGI IMG/M metagenome (GOLD analysis project Ga0187891, IMG submission 132990) | Peatland microbial communities from SPRUCE experiment site at the Marcell Experimental Forest, Minnesota, USA - June2016WEW_21_40 | ecosystem: Environmental > Terrestrial > Soil >... | reverse complement strand
GGGCCGAAGAGAAACTTCGGCAGTCGGAAGAACGCTACCATTCCCTCTTCGAACGGATGCTGGATGGAGTATACCTCAGCACACACGAGGGCCGATTTGTGGATGTGAATGATGCTTTTGTGATGATGTTCGGGTATTCGAGCAAGAAGGAAATGTTGGATATTACGGACATCAAGAAGGAACTGTATTTCTCACCCGAAGAACGGGGAAGCCACATTCTGGATACAGATCAGGAAGAAGTGAAAGAATACCGGATGCGTCGAAAGGACGGATCCGAGGTCTGGGTGGAAGACCATGGTGGTTACGTTCACGACGAGCAGGGAAACATCGTTTACCATGAAGGAATACTCCGCGACATCACTGAACGTAAACGGTTGGAGGAGGAATTGAAGCAGTATTCGCTGCACTTGAAGGAGTTAGTGGCTGGGAGAACCGGGCAACTCCGGGAGAGCGAGGAGAAGTATCGTGAGCTGTTTGAAGCCTCCCCAATATCACTCTGGGAGCACGACTACTCCGCAGCGAAACAATTCTTGGATGAATTGCGACAAAAAGGGGTTTCAAACTTTGGCGCCTACTTCGACAACCACCCAAAGGAGGTGACCGAGTGCGCTGCACTCGTGAAAGTCCTAAACGTGAACAAAGCCACCTTAAACCTCTATAACGCAAAGACGAAGGATGAGCTTATCGGAACCGGGGGTTTAAGCCGCGTCCTAGCCACAGAAAATGCGGCACGCGAATTTACCGATGCACTCGTTGCAATGGCTCAAGGCAAACACTATGAAGCAGAAATCGAAAACATTACTCTGCGCGACGAAACGAAGCAATGCCATCTGATATGCGCTGTAGTTCCTGGCTACGAGGAATCACTCGCTAAGGTTCTGGTCTGCATAGTCGATTTGACTCCCCAGAAAAAGCTGGAGGCAGAACTTGTCAGATCGCAGCGGCTCGCCGTGATTGGAGAAACCGCTGCGATGGTTGGCCACGACCTGCGTAACCCGCTGCAAGGAATAGCCGGAGCCGTCTATCTCCTGAAACAGGAGTCATTGACAGCGGAAGAGAGAAACGAGATGCTGCAAGTAATCGAGAAGAGCGTCCATTATGCAGATGCTATCGTAAAAGACCTCTCAGACTACGCGGCGGAAATCAAATTGAAACCAGTAGAGGCAACGCCGAGGTTGATTACGAGAGACGCAATAGGAGCAGTCAAGGTTCCAGAGAATGTTAGGGTACAGGATTTGTCTGAAGACCAACCAACACTCAGAGTCGACCCAGACATGATGAAGAGGGTGTTCATCAACCTCATCGAGAACGCGATCGATGCCATGCCTCAAGGCGGCACCCTCACCGTAAGCAGCAAGAAATCCGACGGTAATGTCGAAATCGCCTTCACAGATACTGGATCGGGTATATCGGAGAAGACTATGGAGGATCTCTGGAAGCCCCTCCGAACCACCAAGGCGAAGGGAATGGGTTTAGGATTATCGATCTGCAGGCGTATTGTGGACGCTCATGGAGGAAGCATTTCCGTGGAAAGCAAAGCTGGGGAGGGCACGATTATGACAATACGCATTCCTATTCCTATCCTTGACGTGGTGGCGTGAAGCAGAAATGAGCGAATCAGCCAGAATCTTAGTGATCGATGACGAGGAAGGCATTAGGAGAACGGTTTCAATGACGTTGAAGCGTGCAGGCTACTCAGTGGACACAGCGGAAAACGGGAAACAGGCCATTGAAATGTCTGAGGCGAACTTCTACAATCTCGCTTTGATAGACATTCGCCTCCCAGACATGGAAGGCACCGAACTCTTAACAGCTATGAAGGAAACAACACCGAGAATGATCAAGATCATACTAACTGGTTATCCAGCACTAGAAAACGCAGTTAGAGCTATCAACAAACGTGTGGACGGCTACTTGATCAAACCAGTGAACACCGACGAACTCCTGAGATTCATCAAGGAGAACCTCGATAAGCAGAAACACGAAAGCGAATACACTCAGCAAAGGTTAACCCAATACGTGGAAACACGTGTCAAGGAACTGCAGACAGAAGAACTCGACACTGCAAAGACGACAAAGAAAGAATGACTCTAACGGTGCGAGCAGGCCGATTTGGAACTAGACATAATTGAATATCGACCTAAGAGGTAGTGTAAGGCAAGCATTATTTCATGAACGATAGTAGTTTGTCAGACTCCAAAGGCTCAGCGAACGACAAACTTCCGGAGTTCATCCAGCCAAGCACAGAAAACCACGGGGGTTCATAGGAACTCTTGAGGTGGTTCCTGGATTAATGGTGCAACGCGGGTTAGGTTCTGGGACTGTGTTGTGAGAAAGTATTCTTCGTCCAGGGCGACAGATAGTTTCGTAATCCTCTCTTTGGAGAGACGGCGGCACTCTGTTAGGTTAATTGATTGTAAAGGTTCCTCCTAGGGTGTGAAGTGAATGTTGTATGACAAGTGTAGGCCAGTTGAACATATTTTTGCGGATCTGAATCTGACGTTGGCTGGGAAGTTTCTGGCGTTACTTGAGCAGGCGCCGCGTTGCATCTGTGGAGCAAACTGCAGAACCCTGCAATACCTGTGGGGCGAACTAGAGAGGATGCGGAGCAAGACGCGACTATCCAATGAGTGCACCCGGTTGTTGTGTGGTTCGTTAAGGTAATGGTTCACACAATGCCTGTTAATCCCTCCACGGGTCTTGCATCCTGATTAGTTCCTCGAATCGTAACGGTACCACTGTAGGGATCATAATTCACAAGCCTGCTAAGAGGCGGTTGCGTGGAGATATGCGAAATACACCGTCAAAGATGGAACTCTTGTCGCACCTGTAGTTGTTTTCTAGCTTTCTGATAACGACCTGTGTGTTCCCTCTGCTAAGTTGTTCATATAATCGATTAGTGTCCAGTCGGCACGCTCTGTGAACTTCAATCCAAGTCTCATGCAGAGGTTTTTGGCGATGAGTTTCTCCATGATCTTGGCGCCTGCGTCCAAGCCTTGTAGCGCTTGATGGAAGGTCTCAAGGTGGTCGGGGATCTCCTCACGTCTAAGTTGATACTTGCTATGGATGTGCTGATAGAGCACGTCCCGCATAGTTTCTCCAAGAGAAAGGAATCCTTCGTCAACGGATTCAAGCAGGGCGTTCTGGAGACGAGTTAGCTCATTTGACACCGATGCTTTGTCATCAGTCTGCGCTAAGAACAATCCCTCGGTCTGTTATTTCGAATAATCTGACTTTTCTTTCATGCGTTGTTCCCCGTGTCTTTAGAATCACAATCTCCCTCGTCATCGTCTTCTCGACCTCTTTGTAGCGCATGAGGATGATGTTGTCCGCCAGAGTTGAAATCCCGGATCCGGTTGCCTCTGCCATAGTTCGCGAGGCTGATGTTACGATCGCAGTCAGGCCTCTCTCCTTACAAATGAGTTGGAGGTAACGCACGAAAGTGATGAAGTCCTCTTCAGAGAGCGTACGCTGCACTGCGGTGAGAGTATCAAGCGCAAGGATAGTGGGTTTGAAAGTTTCAACATGGTTCCTTATCAACGTGTAATAGTGCAGGGGAGTGAGTGCCTCCGGCACGTAGGATTCGATGGTGAACCTATCACTTAGTTTTTCATAATCTAAACTGTAATTCTTCAACGTCCTCATTACTTGACCCACTGGCTCTTCGAAGGACAAGTAGAGCGTCTTCTCTCCGTTCTTAGCGTTGGCCATGAGGAGTTGGAGGCATGCTGTTGTCTTGCCGGTTCCTGATGCACCCGCAATGAGGGTTACAGAACCACGGTAGACGCCGCCGGCTACCATCTCGTCGAATCCAGTGATTCCGGTGGTCAGTCTTTCGGTCGAGGTTAGTCCGATCGCGGCTTTGGTGGGGAGCATGATTATTCCTATCCCTCCATAGCTCTTGTCAATGACATACTCAAACACGGAGCGTTCCACAGGAATCCCTCTCATTTTGGCGATGTCCAGAGTCCTCTTCTCTGCAGTTCCTGTTCTCACTTGTTTGAGGATTATGACGCCGTCAGCTACGAATTCCTCCATCCCGAATCCTATTCTGGACTCGCCGTAGGGTATCTCACCAATCAGCATAGTCGTAACCCCTTGGCTCTTTACCATCTTCCCAAAAACCATGTGAATGAATGATCTCGATTCCTCTTGGCCCAGAACCTGGAGTATAGCTGTTAACGAATCAACGACAACTCGCTTCGCGCCGAACTTCATGACCTCATTCAATAACTCGGTTGTCGCTTCCCTCATTCCTGCATTGGTCATTGCTGGATAATCCAAGAATTTGAACAGGCCTTTCTCTTCCAAGGTTTTCATGTTCATATCGAATTGTATCATGTTGTTGTAGTAGTCCGCTCGATTTTCGGCGAAGGAGACGTAGATGCCTTTTTCACCACGCTCCGTGGCACCGTAGTGCAGAAAACGGGTTGCCATTATCGTCTTGCCACAACCCGGATTGCCAGACAACAAGATTAGGCTGCGCGAAGGAAACCCTCCACCAAAAATTCTATCTAACTCAGCTGTGCCGGAAGCGACTTTATCTAAGGACTAAACCTCCCAGTCATGGTACATCGTAACTCTTGGCTATTTCATGGAATAGTGGCCCTTTGGACCTAATGTTCCTCTTCTCATATTTTCTATGACTTCTGACAGGTCCGTCTCTCGCAAGTCCACGACTTTCTCTCCTATAAGCAGGAATTCGACTGCCAGTGTCTCCAGTAGTTTCGTGGTGTAATCGCCGAAGAGTTCAACAAGTGCTTTGTGAAGTTCCTGAGGCGTCTTGGCCATTTCTCTCAGGTTTGAATTGTGTCTGTGTTTGAGGTGAATCGATATGAGAGCGTTGAAGCCTGTTCCCGCGCGGTCTGCGGCTTTCTCGACCGCGGTGACGATGTCATCTTCGATTTCAGTCATGGACAACCAGTCCTAGCGCCGCTGACAGAACACGAAATAGAATTCAGCATCGAAAGACCCTCAGCGATTCCTCCGAGGGATTCCAGTTACGACGCCTTGAAATCCTGAGAATGGCTTGCTGAGCTTGATACCATGGGAGGTGCTATGGAACTCTCTGAGAGCCCGATCATGGTCGCTTCCTCTCATCTTCAATATGACTAACGCCTTCCGCATGGTAGATTCTATCTCGACCAGTCTTAGGACGACGACGCAGTCTACGAGGAAGCTCACGCCGATCTCCGTTACTGTGAAGTCTTGACCAACGATTTGTGACGATTCCCATGTGGATAGTGAAGTCAACCCTTTAGTCTTGAGGTAGTTCAGAAGTCTATAGGTCTCCTTTCTCAGGTTCTTCTCGTCAATGTACATTGCTAGGTGACTTAGCGAGTCAATTACGATCCTTCGAGGTTTGAGTTGTCCAATGATTTCGTCTAGTAGATGTTCACCGTCGCCGGCAACGAGTAGGTCTGGGGAAGTGCACACTAACTTGAATTTTTTCTCCCGTTCCAGTTTCCTCAGATCCCACCCGAAAGTGGCGGCATCACGATAAATCTGGTCGGGCATTTGCTCGAAGGTTACGTAGACGCCGTTTTCACCAAACTCGCTTGCGCCATTCACTAGGTACTCTAGGCCAAGAGTCGTTTTCCCCGTTCCAGGAGGCCCAGCAACCAATATGGCATCCCGCTCCATGAATCCTCCCCTCAACATCTTGTCGAATTCAACTATCCCAGTTCTGACTCGAGCCGTGATCAATCTCCTCCTCTTAGAACTCGATTCGAGATAAACCCTTGAATCTCCCCGTCTCTCTTGACGTCGAAACAAATGACCTCGGAGTTTCCAATTTTCTTCCTCTGAAGAATGCCGATGTCCAGCAAATCCTCGGCATCTTTCTCGATCGCCGAAGCGCTTCTACCTATTCTCAGAGCCACTCCTTCCAGCCTATCTAGAAGCCCAGGGTTATTGTGGAACAACGTAAGTATGGATAGCTTGACATCTGATGATAGTAATTTATCCAGAACTTGGATTCCGTCTTCGTTCACCACTATTGCTTCACCCCACTAACATCAAATTGACAGTGAGAATGACCACGGGCAACACACATAGTTTCAGTGACATCCGTTCTTTTGCCAAACATCTCCGAAAACACGCCGGCAAGATGCCCTCGAACGAAGTCACAAGTTGAGGGAGAGCCGGCTCCATTAGCATATTCGAAACCATTGAGCACTGTGACAGATGCAGTCATTCCGTTCAAATCCAGATTTGTTAGTGTGAAATCTCCCCAACCATCTGCCCCGCATAATCCGAGAATGTCATCAACGTGTGAATTGATGTCGGTAGTCATATGGCTGGCGAGTCCCTTGTAGAAATTCCGGCCGGCCGCTTCACCCATACCAAAAACTAGGGCCTTCCCTGCTTTTCCTTCGGCTCCAAAAATCCCCTTAATACGGTTCAATATTGAGCTCATTACCTCCGCACGCACAATGATCATTCTGAACGGGCCCCACACCAATTGCTGGTGAAGAGTGTCGACAATGATGCCTTCAGATACCTCCTTACTCAAGGCGAGTTTGCTGACAGTTGGTAAACTCGAAATCTCTTTGACAACATCATCAATAGACGATTCAATCTCAGTTACGTCGGCAAAGAAACTCCACTCTCCAGGGTTATGAGATCCTGTTAGAATATTGACGTTGTGTTTACTCAGAATCGAACCGACTGCTCCCATTACCCCAGGAATGTTAAGTAATTCGATTGAAAATTCAACAAGCTTTCTGTTACTTGGGACGAGTTCAGCAACGAATGCAGTCTTATCGCTACGTGTGTCAGCCAATCAGACCTTCCCCTGACCTGCTTCTCCCATATTCTCCACCGTACGGTGGAGCATGAAGAATCCTAGGCAAAGAACGACAAGAAAGCTCAGTTCAAAAACCTCCTGCAGCAACATGCTGACGGTTGGGCCGGCGAGGTAATCCAAGAATTGAAGGACTTGAACGACAGCCATGAGTAAGGGTGACAGTGCAAGTATCGTGACGGGTTCCTGAAGAGTACCTCCCCTGAGATTTCTTGAAAGAAACAATCCTATCATGGAAGCTACTATGGCAAGAATAGTTTCCACAACGTCCAGTGCCAATTTAGCGTAGGAGACGGTTGAGAGGTCGAATAGGGCAACAGCGAAAGAGATTACTCCACCCAGATCTTGGGTCAATTATTAGCCAGCTTGGCGCACATCGATCAATTGTACAGTACACACACATCAAGTAATTGTACAGTAAGTTGCGTAGGCTTGGTGACAGTTTGGTTATCCGACCCTTACTCCCTTACGTCATTGAAAGAAGCGGTTCTTGCATGAAGCAACTGGGCAATTCAAGGCTTACCAGCAGATGTCAAGTCACAGTTCCAAGATCGGTGCGACGGTTGATGAAATTGAATACAGGCGACCTTCTTGTGTTCGTTGCAAGTAGGAAAGAGGTCGTGTTGAAAAAGGGCGAAGTTAGGATCAACGATTGACTACATCTAACCCTTGGAACCCTGCGTTCTCCCTAGGCCAAAACGCTCAAAACGATGAGATATCAGTGAAAGAGCGGTTGCTAAACCCATAATATGGTGGGCCGATGGGATTTAACCGTACCATCTCGTGAGTTTAACAGACCGATTTTGACTCTGCTCTCCTCATTTTGAGCTATCCTAGCTATAGGATAGGACTTTCACTTGCCTCTCGAGGCAATTCATCGCTAGTAATTAGGATCGAGCCGTATCCGGCGCCTAGCTGAGTTGAGCGGTTGTAAGACAGTCGACAGGGGGCTGTTTGACACCCTCCAGCACATACAGACTGACAACGCGCAAAGGCTACTTTTGATTCAGTCGGCATGCTAAGTCCTAGGTTTGGGAAAGGGCCTCACAAAATAGACGGAGCAAGGATCAATTAGATGCGCAATATTGCTATCAACAGCCTTCAGTTCTGCTGCGTTCAAAACCCAGGTAGTCTGTGCCTAGGAGCCGGTGGGCGCAATGTCCTCACAAATGCCAAGTTTTTCCATGATTTCTGCTTAGGAATCCCTCAGTCGGCAGGTAACGCGAATTTATTTGTTTTTGTCAGGTCACTCCGGGGCTTTATAGACTCCATTTCGACGACGATGCTTTGTTTGTCTTGCGCGCAAACGAGCTTGATGCGGTAGTGCAGCGTTATTCTCAGAAATCGGAACTATTGACCTTCAATGCTAAGACTCTGAATGAGTTGGTTTGGGAATCAGTTGATGAGGTTCTGAATGGACTTATCGGAAAGAAACCTACGGAAGCCATCTATGACCATTTGGAAAGGTATTTCTCAATTGCAAGGGACGACATTCCACAAAATACGGAAACGCTCTTTGGCGTGGTGAAAGCGCTTTTCGGACGAAAGAGCAGTATGGTCGTCTCCAGGTGCATTGCGAAACGAGTCTTCGTAAACCTTGGTTGGGAATTCTTCCAGGTTGAAGGGTTCGGGTTTTCGGATTATATGGAAATGGCTAGAGCTCGAATTGCAAGAGAACTTGTCCAGAAGGCGAAGGCCCTAGGCGCAGGAGAAAGGTAGCTACCCCCTAGTTAAACTTGAAATCAACCAGATTAGAAAGAGCAGCGTTCCGACGCCGACAATGACACTAATCCCCGCAAGTAGCGGCACTAGGCACGATCTTGATCTGGAGGCATATCCTATGACTGCTCCGGTCTCAGCGTCAACTTGAAGTTGAAAGTTCTTGGATCGAGTCAGGGGAGAGGAACGATGGGAGCCATGAATCTCCCACATACGCCTTGTCTGATTGAGAGTAATTTCGTCTACTGATACTTGTGATGATTTGTTCGCTCTCGCAACATAGGCCTGAGTGATCTCCTCAGCTTCCTCGGCCGATTTCACATGCCCAGCTGGTCTTAGTGGTGTGGTCAACTCCATGATAAGACGCGGGAGTGCACCATTCAATGCTTGCATCGCTTCGTGAAAGCCTGACGTTTCAGTGCATATTGCGATAATTCTGTCTTCACTAATGTGGGTAAAAATCACGCCTCCGTTCCCATAGAGAAAACCGACAAGCTTCAATGTGCTCGAGTTCTTGTTGAATTCGGTTGCGGCACCGAGGATAAGTAGAGGAGTCAGTGCGCCGCTCCTAAGCGATTCATCGATCTCATACGCGAGCTTTCCATTGCCCGGTTTCGCAGCTTCTTCGACCACAAACAGTCTACCGTCTCTTTCTTCAAGCATGAAGACTTTCAGTATACCGGGGTGAAGAACAAGAATCTCCTCGGTTAACCTCACCGAATATCGCCCGCGGTGCTCTTGGTGCAATGTGAATAAAATGGAGGAGTTGCAGCGTTTTATCTGTTTCCAGGGAAAGATTGAACCTAGTCAGATGACCTAATTTTTCATGCCTGAAGAAACGACGACAACCGAAATCTGTGACCGGGAAATTTAGAAGTCTCGCAGATCACTACGGGTAAGAATCTCAGCCTCTGCAAACAATCTGGATCAGCGATGATGCTTTCGCTCAGCCAAAATTCTGTGGCATTTCGTGCAACCTACCGACTGGGCCGAAGCGTATCATGAGCGCGGCCAGAATAGCGATCAGTCCACCCGCCGTCATTGTTGCCAGGATTCCATATTGGGCGCCCATGATTCCTCCGATCAGAGCGCCGAGAGTGGCGGCACCGTAGCTAAAGGCCCGCATGGTCGCGTTCATCCGCCCCTGGAGCCTATCAGCAACAAGGATTTGACGGAAGCTCACCTGATTGATGTTGTAGATTGGAATTCCGATGTTTGCTATCAGCCAAATCGGCGCCAGAATGGCTACCGTCGGGCCATACATAGACGCCCTAACCGCGAGTAGCCCAAGTCCGTTAATTACGAGAGCAGCGGTGAGCGCTGAGCCGAGGCCCATAAATTTGAGGAGTTTTGGAGCAGCCACTGCTCCGACTACGACGCCGACGCTTCCTACGCCGAGCGTGATACCCGCTACTACAGGCGTCATCTTCAGCTGATCGTATATGAAGAGGTAGAAGACCGCGTAGAACATGGTGTTACCGATGTTGAGGATTGAGGTAGACGCTGCAAGATTGCGCAGTGGCGGGGTTTCCGCGACTACCCTCACTCCATCCTTGAGTTCGCTCCAGAAGTGGCGTTGCGTGGAGGGAGATGGGGGAGGTTCGGGTTTGTTTATCGAAAGTATCGCGACTGACGCGAACAAAGTGCCCAGTGCATCCAGCGCGATCGAGGGCGCCGCGCCAAGGATCTGAATTAGTCCTCCGGCAATCGGCGGCCCCACAACCGCCGCAGCCGACGAGCTGGTCTCCAACTTCGAGTTTCCCTCTACGAGATCCTCTCTGGCGATCAAGGTCGGAAGGTAAGCCGTGTAAGCGACATTGAAGAACACTACAGTTACGCTCATGACCAGTGTTACTATGAAAAGCTGGTAAAGGCTCAGGATCCCAAGAAAGAAAGATGCAGGAATGGATCCGAGTGCCACGACCTGGATTATGTTTGTCCAGACCAACACGGGCCTCCGACGCCATCTGTCGACCATGACGCCGGCGAAAAGCCCCAGCAACGGATAACCAACATTACCAAAAGCGTTCAGGAGTCCCATTTCTAAGGGGCCAGCGTTGAAGATCAGTATGGCTATAGTCGGCACAGCCAGATTTGTTATTGAGTCACTAACCCACTCAACCGTCTCTCCCCCCCATAATCGAACGAAGTCCCTATGCCTCCATAACCTCCCCACACACTTCCCCTCCACGTCAGATTCTTCTCATCGACTCTAAATATCTCAGCATCAGGAAGTGATGTTCTCCCACGCCTGACGGTCGTGGGTTTTTTTCATGCTAGGAAATCGGTGACTCAAAGATTCGACCCTCATCTCGACCGCAGGTTGAATCAAACCATTAATTACTTAATCGTTAATCTTACCTCTTCCTAAACAGCCTTTGCAACCAGGAAACTGGGTTTAAGGTTGACAAACTTTATGTCGTTTGGAGTCGTAAGAGGCTGCGTTCTTGTCACCTTGCTTTGTGCGACAGAGTTACAGTATATCTATGCTCAGCTGAGTGTTACATAATCCGTGGATTGTCTTGACAGACGTCAAAATGATGCTTGACGCGGTAGAGCAGACAGTTAAGCAAGATGCCGAAAGTGCAGATCAGTCCACTATAGCGTTAGATCGTCTCACCAAGAAGACTGTGAAAGTACTTCGCCTCCTGTGCGAGAGCGGCAACCCTACGATGGTTCTCGCCTCCAGTATTACTCAGCGTGATCTCGCTCGAAAGTTACATGTAACGCGACAAGCACTTAGCGTACACATAACCCGACTTGCCGATGCGGGATTTATTCAGGCAGGGCGGGGATTCATCAATGTCACCGAGAACGGGTTGAGGGCAACCGGGTACAACCATAACCCAGCGATACTGATCGTGCGCGTCGCTCCACAGAATCAGCGGGAGGCCTATGAGAAGATTAAGAGAATTCGTGCCTTCGAAACATTCCGAGTGGCAGGGGACGCAGACTTCGCCCTCGTTGTAGACCAACGAGACCTCGACAAAGTGTTACAGGATCTGTACGCCATACAAGGCATCGTCGAGACAAAATCACTTACAGCAACTGAAACGATCAGACAAACTCTACAGTAACAGAACACGCCAGTTTTTTGATCTGAACCGCAGAAAAGTTAGTTAATCGCCGGTGCCGCCGCCGCCATTTCCTCGACCCATCTGATTGTCACCACCCTAAGCTTTGCACGACGCAAGCGAAACCCTTGCATGCGTCAAGCTTTCAATGCTGGAATGAAAGCCTATCGCTCCTATATGGAATGATTGTACCCATACGCGTAAAGGTTTCAATACCTCCGGTACAGCTGAAAGCGACCTAGTCACTTTATTTACATGATTTGTGCATATACTTGGTGAGGAAAGAGGTAGAAATCGAACATGTGCGAACACTGCGATGCATTGACAGAAGTCCTGACCGAACTTACCGGTGAAAAAGTTGCGGCCGTAATCATGAGGCGTGCCGAAACCAAGCTTCATGGACACGGCAGAGACCAAGTTTCCCATAATTTTCTCGTAGTCACAGCGTAGTCGAATCTGCCCCGCAATATTGGGGATCTTGCTCTTTGATGGCTGAAACGGTTCGAGTCTTCGACCGATATGCATGGAACAACAAATCAATCCGTGAAGTCTCCAAACAGCTTGACCCCACGAACATAAAGATCCTATCAACAATGGCTCAACTTGGACCAAGAAACCTACTTGACGTTGCACGGCTAACAGGAATTCCATTCACAACCGTATATCACCGAATTTCGCAAATCGAATCAAAATCAGGAAAGATGGTGAGCCTGATACCCAACGTTTCTAAACTGGGCATGACCAGACTGGTTGTTCTAGTTGCCGCGAAACCGGGTTTGGAAGACACCGTAACCCAAGCATTGAGGATTCCCAACTATTGGAGAGTTATTGAACGGTGCGAGGGGACGTTCACGCATCACTCAATTCAAACCGTACCCGTGAAATTCCTGAAAGCATTCAAGGATTACATTTCAACCATGTACGCCATGAACCTAATCAAGAGCTTCAGAATCATCCAAACCTCCGACTCGTACTCGGTCTTTCCTGACTTCTCAAACTACAATTCAGCTATGGGTGAATGGACATTTCACTGGGACGAGTGGTTGAACGATCTCACAATGAAAACGCCAACGAAGACAATTCAGGACCAGCAAGGTGACCCGATGAGCGTCGCAAAGATCGATGTCGATATCATTTCGTACCTCGAGGAAGACGGGCGCATGAACTTTACCGACATCGCCAAGAGAATTAACGCCTCACCGCAGTCCGTGAAGTACCATTACGACAATAGATTAGTCCCCAGTGGAGCCGTGGGGCAGTTCCACTTCGATGTGGCGCCGTACCCCGTCGAGTTTTCCGCCTACCACGAATTCATGCTTGAATTCGTCGATAGCACGGCAATGAATCGGTTTTTCTCGTTGGCGGAAAATTTGTTCTTTGTAGATCACGTTTCGAAGGCGTTGCGTAAGACTACTCTTATCGTGAGAACGCGAATGATTAACTCACAGGTCGAGAACATGTTCGCCTTCTTCTCTGAAATGGTTAATGTCGGACTGCTCAAGTCCTACTCGGCCGTTAGACTGAACCTGAATAGCAGGTTGCATCAGACCATATCCTGTGAACTGTTCGACGATACCGAAGGATGGAAATGGGACGTCTACGACGTTCTACTGGAACTGAACAGGCTCTAAAGTAACCCAACTCCTTAGGGCTTACGATTTCGTTTTTGCCTATGAGGGAGCTTTTGGCGCTAAAACTAGGCATTGATGATTCTACACATACGGCATGTGCGTATGAGTGGCGATAACAACAATTACAAAATGGAAGTTTGTACGCTCGCTCAAGAATGAGAGTTCGCCAATTCTAACAGGCTATCAAATCTGCCACAATTATGTCAGACCGTACATGGCTTTGTGCGGTCAAACGCCAACTGCCAAAGCGGGAGTAGAAATCCGTGGTAAAACCGAATGGTTCACGATCATACAAAATGCCTCATGTTGCGGAGAACCTAAGTCTGAGTTTGATAGACGCAATACCTTAGCTGGGTGAAGGAGCGGACGGCTGTAAGACAGTCGACGGGTGTGGGTGTCTTACACCCTCCAGCACATGAACAGTCTCGTGAAAAGCCTTGTCAAGCGACAAGGTAACAGTACCCTACGGAGAATATTTACTATAGACGTGCAAAAACCTCGATCGCAGCGGAGGCCAGTAGGCCAATCAAGGATATGAAAAACAGATTGGCATCCGCTCGTAGGAACCCAACAATTTCGTCTCCCTCTGCTCGTCGAACAGCCAACCTTAACGGTTCCGCGACGCACGAAAGAACGAACAGGAATTCAAGAGGGGCATGCACCCACGAGGTCGCTAGTAAACCATTTACCATGCTTGGGCCTCTCAGCTCTGCAACAAGCGTCAAAGTGGCACCGAGGTTGAAGAAGCCTAGCAAGCCTCCCGTCAATAATGAAAATGCAGTAAGGAAGCGGATTAGGGTGACCTTCTGGATGGGCGGTGTCCAACGAACCTTGCCCAACATCAAAGGGTACGAGAAAGACAGGGCAACAGGTATGCAATTGTTGAGAAAGATGAGCAGCATCACCGCAACCGCGCCTAGGGAAGACGCAACCCGTACGGGGGTAATGACTCTCGAATTGATCAGGAGCAGCAGGAATTCTCGAAAAGTCGACGAGAGCACGGTTACCAATGCCCCAGCTAGGGAGCCCAGACCGAAAGCCACAAGGGTGGCTCCAAATGCTATATCAATGAATTTCATGGTCAATCAGTTGGATTCTACGTTATTCGATGCGGGAGTGAGATAGGATGGTTTTCGATGTACTTCTCGAATCGGTCAACGTGCTGTCAGTCCTAGCTACCACCGCTCTGGTGATTCTAACTATCAAGCCGTGCCGCGCCTCAGGCGTACCCTATCTGCTCTCGATCCCAACGGGCTTCGGTCTTATGACGGTTGCTTTCGCCGTTCAGGCCCTACAGCCATTCCTAGTTTCGAGTTCACCATTACTTGGATCCCCCGTCGAAGCTGTGTGGTTACTAATTGAGACTTACGGCGTATTGTTCATCGCGTTCGCTTACGCACGTCGGACGAGGCTCCTCCTGCTCGGTGAATCGGAGACAGCCGACCTGCTTGTAGCGGGTCTAGTTACACTCGTCTTCCTCGTGGTCATATTTGCAACTCAAGCTTTTGGGGCAGCAGATGCGGCCTCGACAAATGGGGAGTTCTTCCTGAGGGGGATCATCACGGCCGCTTCCATTTACCTTGTATACGAAACTCTACGAAACTGGAAACTAACTCAGAAGGCATCGCAAGGTATCGTTACCGTCGGCTTCGCGTTTTTCTTTGTCGCACAGCTAGGGTTCATCCTAGCGCTCGGGAATTTAGGTTCGGTGGCGATCTTCTTGGCTTATGAAGGGAGATTAATGTCCCTCTTCCTGTTAAACACCATACTCATCGTCGGAATGAAGAAAGATGATCCAGTAGCGGTGATGAGACGGCTTGGCTTAGGAGCGCCCACCCACTCTCGGCCCACCTATCTCCAGAAATAACAAGAATTACTTCACCGCACGATCGAGAGTATTCCGGCGAACACCGGGTCACCAACGGTCAACGCGATCACTACCGCGGCCAGTATGAAGACTAGCAGCGGTAGCCCAGGTGTTACCCATACTGTGTTCGGCGACCCGACCTTTTTCATGGATTCCTTGAATTCAGAAAGTACTTGCTCACGGTCAACATCAGCGTTTGAGTACACTTGGAACGTTCTATGGGCGCCATTCTCGTCCTCCACAACTTCCTCCATTGGATAGAGGTAGAATGTCGATTGCAAGTGCGAAAAGGCGGTTGGAAAACCTGTGATGAACGCCAAAACTTTCTTCCAAGTCGGCTCCCGTTCCAAACCTTCGAACATTCCTGACCCGTGTTGTGCCAGGGCGAATAGGTTTCTGCCCAACATCCACACAGCGACCGAGAGTGAAACGAGGTAGCCTGTAACTAAAACGACGATCGGGAAGAAGGGATATGCAAAGCCGAGTATTGGGTTCACTATTCCTGGGGGAAGCGGAAGTGTGATGCCAAGGCAGATCAGGGCCTTTGCGTCGGCGCCTCCAGACAAGCCGAAGAATACAAGTCCAAACGCAATCAAAATCGAGAGGGAAACTGCTGCTGCGGTAAATAACAAGAGTGTTGGTTCAACCCATACTCTATAGATGGTGAGTATGAGGCCGACTGGCCCGTATACTAACCAGACCTTATCCGGCACTTCACGAGTTCTGAGGTCAAATATCGCAGCGACAGTGAGGGATATCAGAGTGATAGAAACTGACAGATACTCCGAAATTTGGTAAGGGTCCAACGCGTCCCCACAGCTATGCCTTTTGATGGATGAACCAGCTAGGCTTCTAATCTACTTGCCTAGGCGTTCTCGGCCTGGCCTGCACACATTGGTGACAAATCCTTGCCCGTCCGAGAATTGCATTTAGTTGAAGAATGATATTAGTCTCTTTCCCGAGGCGCGCGTATTTAGGCCGCAGGGAAAATGGATTCGTCGCGTAATCATGGTGGATTCGGGGAAACGGGCCTTGTCGGTCGAAGAATCACAACTGAACGCCTTGCGTCACATAGGGCTGACTGAGTACGAGTCTAGATTATACTTAGTCCTGGTAAAGATGGGCCCTGTCAAAGCAAGCGAGCTAAGCTTCCGTGCTCAGATACCTAGAACTAAAGCCTATGGCGCAATTAACGAGCTCGAACGGAAGGGATTGCTCCGGATAATCCCGGGAAAACCCGACGTGTATTCCCCCGCCTCTCCAGGTGAGGTTCTTATGCCAATCGTCAACAAACTCAGCCGTCAATTAACTGAGGCAGAATCGGTCATCGAGGGTCTTATGTTGACATTTGAAACTAATAGGTTCGTGAAACGTGATGGCCCGAAGGAGGCTGATGGTTTCTGGGAGGTTGAGGGAAGGCCGGGCGTAATCAACAAGCTGAATCAAATATTCAGTGACGCCTCGAAAAGCGTAAACTATTGCACGAGCGCGACAGGTTTAGTCCGCGCATACAAGGCTCACTGCGACATTTTAGAGAAGGCTAGTGACCGGGGCGTGGCGGTTCGTATAATCGCCCCAGTCAACTCGGAGAATGCTGTGGTAGCCCGCGAAATTGCAGAAGTACTTGAGTTCAAGTCTATTGACAAACCTTTCGGGCAGAACTTCGTCACGGTAGATTCCCGAGAACTCATTGTGATGGAGATCCTGCCGGAGGATCTGCGAACCGATCAGGGGGCGGATAAAGGGATTTGGACTACAAATAGGCTTGTCGTGGAATTACACGGCGAACTATTTGAGAGGTTGTGGAACGCAATCCCCACTCGTAGGCTACCTCCCCAAACAGCGTGAAACTGTGTGAAACGCTTTATCTGATGTGTCCAGATACGTACTTGAGCCCGCCGTAGGAGCGGCGAAATGTGGGGGGAAAAGGTGTTCAGATCAAGGCCACAATTTGATCGTCCTGGGCATGTTTTCCAGGTAGTTCCGCGTTTGGATTTGCTTGTATTTCTGTTACCAAGAGTTACATCAACTCCTGCTGGGCTACGCTGTCACCCTGTTTTGGAAACTTGGGATACACTAGGGCTATGCCAAACATTGGCCTAACATTTGATTATCATGACATGAGACCTTGATATGAAATGCTGGACCAGGACCTCACTGGCTTCACTTCTACTCGGAATCTTCATCCTAAGCGCCCTCCTACCCAACAATCTCCCATCCGTGCGAGCTCAACCTTCATCCAGCATCGGAACCATCGCACCCTCCATGTATCCCCTTCTCTTCGGATCATCAGGGAACGTGGAGATCGACATTCCGAAACCCGGCATAGCTGTTCGCATCGAAATTCCAAGAGATTTCCTTCAAGTAGGAGAACTCACCTTACAGGAGAACGACACGCACCTCATCACGAGCAACATCAGAAACGACTACTACTACTACAACCTTGTAGATGAGTCAAGGCATTGGACTTATGATTGGAGAGGCACTAACAGCACCGGCGAGCCGCACCCAAGCGACGGCCCATGCTTCAAACCCACTTTCTCCTACTACGATCCAAACGCTCCGTATTGTCTTGAGATCTGGAATTACCTCAACTATCCAGTATTCAGGCCACCAGACCCGACGGTTAATTACTGCGCGCTACGGAATCAATCATACGTCTTCAACTGTTTCACCCCTCCAAAATTCGTGCTGCTTCACGGCTTGTCTTCGCCACGATTGGCTGGGGTTTACAATTTCACACTCTTCGTAGCGAACCGCACAAACACCCTAGGCTACCCAGATTTCGTGCACGCTTGGAACACTACACTTTTCGTCCCAGTGAGTATGGCGTACAATGCGGGGTTCATTCCGGGAAATATCTGCGATGGCATAGGTATGGTAGGTACCGCAGTATCGTGTGCCGGGGGAAGAGGAAATATTCGGGGAAAGGGAATCGTGTACGCTTTGCGATGTCCGACGGCAAATCCATGTACCCTAACGACCGCGAGTATCGTTGCAAGGGCTTACGTTGACCAATCATTGTGCCAACTCGGCAATTGTGGACGATTCAATCTGACTGGCCTAGCCCCTGGAAACTCGTATCTCGTTGAAGGTTCCGCAGGAATCGACAACGGCGTGGCATATTCACTTACCCCGCTTGGTTATCCTAACCCGACTACAGTTCCCGTATCACCCAATTCAGGGGCCTCAAGGATCAGGTTGGCGCTTAGGCGTGCACCGCTTGTTTGCGGATCCATAAACTACTTTGATGCCGGAGGCATTAACCCTATTCGCTCTTTGACAGGTCAACCGTATCTCCTCGCTGCAGGGTTCAGGTCCAATCCGAATTTTAATTTGAACATAACCGTTGAGGGCACTGACCCATCCGGGCACGTCTTCAGGTTTCAGGGGGTTTCAAATGACACCACGAGCGATTCGTTCATCCTAGCCACTGGGGTTGGTGTCAAGTATGTTGGAACCGACCCTTACGGAACAGAGTTTGCAGGTCTTCCTGCTCCAGAGGATGTCGGATCCGGTGGGTACACATTAAGTGTACAGGTTTGGGTGTCAGGCTATATTCAGCGCATGACAGAAACCGCCACCTTGTCTCAGTCACCCGGCGCCTTAATCCCCACCTGTTCAAACCAGCAATCAGTGTCGCCCAACCCTGTCGTCATGCGCATGGGTGGGCTCATCACTGGCACGTTACAGTTCTGCAATACATTCCAAGGCTGCAGTCTCGAGTCGCCGCATGACGCTGAAGCTTCCTTGCCGATCACTTCTCCCATCACGGATGCCCTTTTCGGCGGAAATATTGTAGTTGAAGCGTTTGATTCCTCAGGCCTTCTTAGAGGCGTGACCGTGATCAATGGAACTCTACCCGACGGCAAGACAAGTTATGCTTATTCGACTTCGCTGCCCTTTTACATCACTGGCTTTTCGGAGTACTACAATCATAGTCTATCTGGGGTTTGGCACACATATGCACCGGAGTATGGGCACGATCATGGCCTACCGGATGGTACATACACCATTCAGGTTTACGTGAGAGGCTATGAGCTAACCTCTACAACCCCCACATCTATCTCCATCATGGGCGGGAGCGATCAGACTGTCACTGCGCTGATGACACGTGGAGGGGCATTTCAGGTTACCATAGGATCTTTCGACAACCGCTTTGGCACCAGGGTCATTCAGGCGAAGTTTCCGTGGAGATTTCTTAACTCCTCAATCCCAGTCCGAGCTAGAGTTTACTTTTACACCGGCGGTTCCACGGTAGGGTATGTTGAGCGAGTTATGCAGACTGGCGTCCCGAACGGCGTCGACACCTATTCCTTCACCGTTCTCTTTGCTGGCCAGAATTGGAGCCTACGTGAAATCTGGTTCTATGGCTTAATCCCAACCCACGTTACGAACAACACCTACACGATAAGCGCCTACACGCTCGGCTATGTGTCGCAGTTCACGGGCGGTACCAGTCTCCAAAACTACCTGGTGGGGTTCGCACAAGGCTTTCTAACAATGTTCGTTGCGAATGAAGTCGACATTACAGTACCCATTTTTAGCACTCCTCAAAGCCTCTCCAGTATCTCTGAGTACGATCATGCAATCGGCCAGGTATTATCGGGCGGTCTTTCCGGCGCGGAACCTGACAACTTATCAGCAGACAGAAAATCCATTCCTATCCTACAATTCGCAATTTTCGGCTTCGGAGAAATGCAGCTCAGCAACATTACTGAATGTCAAACCAACGTAACCCCGAGAGAAAAACTACCTCTATGCGGGCAGGGACACTTCTTCTATGTTGCACCAACCGGAACCCAATATTTCGATTACGGTTTAGATATAGGAAATTATACGGCTGCGGTACCAGAGTTCGGGTTCACGCATCATTTCCTACAAGTATTAACGTTGCCCGCCGTGGACTTTACCGATCTTCTTCTACAGGTTGGAGTCGTCCTTCAAGCGATCCAAATGGCGACGATCACGCAGGGGCCTAACTCCGCCGTTCAAGGCTGGATCGATTCGATCGATGTGGTTCCGTTGTCGTGGGCGCAGATTCAGGCAACCAACGGCACATTCTCCCGTTCCGTACCAACCTTTGATGGCAACTACGAAGGTGTAGGGGCGTTATTTCTGCCCGCGGGCACGTACAACGTAACCTTCACCGACGTACAATACCAGTCACAAACCGTCAGCTTTCCGGTCGGATGGGGAAGCTCACCCTCCCTCCCCCCACCACAACCGCTCTGTCCCACGGGAACCACATGCTAATAACTTCGGTCTGCTCCACTAATGAGGTAACATGTGGAAGGGATGCAGGCCTCGGCTCTGTCACCTCCTTGTTTGGTAACTCATCTGCGTCGACTTTCAGGATTTGCCTCAGTCACGGGTTCCGGTTGCTGATTCAAAAACGGTGTCTAAACTTTTCAGGCGCATTATCTTGGTTTGGGTGAAGGAGCGAGCGGCTGTAAGACAGTCGAGAGGGGGGTGTTTTACACCCTCCACCGCATGAACAGCCTTTGTGAGGCAACCTGAACTCCGGGTCTAGGCGTGCGAATTACCGCAAACGTGAACGTCCAACCTGAACGTGAGGAACCGTACCGCATGGCCGAATTTGCTGAAGAATGCTCACAATGAGTCAGAAGTGACACTGGGCTCTTATGTAGTCTGCATCCTTTTTTGCCCAAAGTCTATTGTTCTGCTTTCACCGTTAACTATATAGATACATAACCTTATAAACGCAGTTTGTGATAGAAGTCGAAGGATTGACGGAAAATGAAATCGAAATTAATAGTTCCGATAGTTCTTCTAGTAATGCTCGCATCGATCTTCGCTAGTCAAGCTGTTTTCGCCCAGAGCATTCAAGTCACAAGTAACGTTAGTCTAACTCACTTGAACGTACAACTTACCTACCCGTCTGTCGTTGTACCAGGCCAACTAGTAAATGTCAATGTTATGGCTCAAGGCAAGGATAGCTTTCAACTAACAAGCCTCTCACTGCAAGTGTATCTTGCCGACCAAAACAATCTACGACAACTAACCAGTGCGACCGTAGCACAGAATGTGATGATGTCAAGTGGCGATCAGATCAACAAACAGGTCCAGGTCACAGTACCTTCTGATGCAACTCGAACCTCACTGGTTGCCCTCGTCACGGAGAGTAGTAATGGCATGTACTCGAACGGTTACGGATATTCGTACGACTACGGTTATCCCTACTATAACAACTACAATAACAACTACAATAACAACAATAACAACTACTACAACTACCCAAACTACCCATCCAATAACTACCCATACAACTACCAATCAACCTCTGATAACGCGCTCGCATCTCTCTCTTACGTCCAAGCCACGACACCCGAATACGTCACTCTGCAGTCACAGTATCAGCAGCTCCAAGCCCAGAATCAACAGTTACAACAACAGCTTCAAGCCTCACAAAACTCCACCGCCCAAAAAGACAGTACCATAAACTACTTGAACACCCAATTGTCCTCAGCCCAAGGCACGACTACACTCGTTGAAGCCGTAGCAGTAATCCTCGCAATTGCAGCCATCGCACTCGCAGCTCTGCATTTCAAACCAACTAAAACCACCGATACGGAATCGCATCCAGCGGGCAAGACAGAAGAGAAAACAACAGACGTCTAATCCTCTAAGAAACGAAACGGGTTGGCGTGTTGGCCGTAACCCACCTTCTGTTTTAGGCGACATTCATCTAATCGGGATACCCGCACCTCTGGCGGAATTTCATTGGCGCCTATTATCCCTTTCACGACGTGGGCAGGCATTTCACCCTTACCGCCAACCTCATCAACGCAAGCGCATCATCTTCCGCGGCTAGCGGAGGTTTATTTCTGCGCCCTAGCCCGACTTCTCAGCCGGCACCTCACGATGCCACGCGTCCGCCACGTGGGTGGAGTTTCCTCAAGCCCATCGTACAGCGGGCCCGGAGTCGCTCGCCAACTCGCCAACCCGACGGACTAGCTATGGAATGAGATAATCAAGGATTACGGAACACTGCGGGATGAGCGAATGTAGGAAAAAAAAGAAAGGGAGCGGGGCGGGAGTTACTTCGATCGCATCGCGAGAATGAATCCGATGCCACCGAGAGTAAACCCGATTAGGGCTAGTAGAAGAAAGGCAGCTATTGGTTCCGAATAGAATTGGAGTACGTTCACATGCACTTGCCCTGTCGACCATCCTTGTCCGCCGAACTGTACTGGTTGCATGCCTGCACCGCCAAGGTAGCCTCCGACCATCGCTAGGATAGCAGCCCCGGCCACACCCACGTTTCCGAGGACTAAGTGTACCCAGGCAAGCACCTTCGACGCTCCAGTGTATGACTTGCCAAGTACGGTTTCAATGTAGAAGTAGAACAGTGAAGTGACAGCCATAGCGACAACGGCGACAATGATGTACATCAGGTAACCCATGATGAACCACATTCCAGCTTCGCCGCCCGCGATCACTCGGGACACGGCTACGGGATATAGTCCGATCTGGTCGCCGAATCCGCCTAGGAAAGTGATGAGCGCTGCGATAGCACCTTGTATTATCGCTGCGTAGAGGAAGAGCCCCGCCATTTTGCTTGTTTTTCCTTTTAGTTCCATTTTCATCCACTAAAGCCAAGTAAATACTATCTACTTGATATATCTTGTGCGTATATGTTTTTCATAGATTATAGCCTGAAAACCTCGTACCCAAACCGCCATAATTCTCTGAGCGTCAAACGCAACGCTACATGACTTGGGGAGGAGGTTTCGTCTTCAATTTACTCTTGACGCGTTGACGATTTCTACGGGATAAAAGATGTGACTGGGATTAACTGATTCTGAACTGCGTCGGGGAGCGGCACGACCGCTGGAGCACTACACAACATAGGGAAAGATCCCGGGAAACCACGGCTCCCGAACGCAACCTCGAAAGAGACAGAAGGTACACCTCTCAACCCTACGATGGTACACCATTCCACCCGCAAGGTAAACCTCAATGCAATTTGCAGTTCACGATGAGTCGGGTACTTGTTTCTTCTTCTCGTACGCGGCTAGGGGAACTACAATTGCGACTAACGTTAGCGCAGCGATGAAGAATGGCCAGGCTGAGATTCGCGGGGGTGGTTGCTCTGGGGTTTCCCATTCATTGTAACTCCATTTGAAAGTCATACTCGCTGACTGCTGAAGGGAGATGTAGAATGGGGGTTCTAGGCCGCCCACGACAAAGAGCGGCTTGTGAGACGTATCCCAACTTCCGTACGGGTACCATCCACCTGAAACCCGTCTTCCGTTGACGCTCAATGTATCGAGAGTTAGGTTTCCCATGTTTTCGAAAACAACGTTGCTAGTGGAGTAAGATTCAAGGGCGAACACCTCTTGGTCTCCCACCTTAACAGCCGGAGACACGGCGAACGCATACTCACCACTCACAGTCTCATTCGTGCTCATGTCTTCAATTCTGTAGTGCCACTTCCCGAGAGAAAGATAGATTGAAAGGGAGACCGAGGCACCGACCGCCATTTCCGGTTTACTTGAATTGAGAACCCAATCGTAATTTTGTGGATAAGCTTGAAGATTTCCGATGTACCAGCCGTAGGCAAGCCAGCTTGTCGAGTTGGGGTATATTCCAGCGGCTACTTGCAACACGGAACCGTCCGAGGCCATCACACTCTCGACAGCCAAAGTTGGGGCGTCCGTGAAGCTAATGTTCGGCAATCTTACAATCACAGTCACCGCGGTCGCGTTCTCCCATGAGAGAAGCCCTCCGTCTGCGAATTGCGAATTTTCGGGAACCACGACACCCAAGGCCCATGAGCCTGAAGGATAGTGTTGTTGGTTTGGTTCAACGCCTACTCCAGATGCCGTGCGGAGAGGTGTGAGAGTAAGAAGTAGGAAAAGAAGGATGAGGAGCGCGTTCGTTATGAGGCGCGGCTTCAATCCCGCACTAGAACGCTCTCGCATTCGCCCTCTCAAGTTTTTGTTGCCTTCGCGGTGGCCATTCCGTACATCAACACTCCCGCTCCGGCGACGGCGACCAACGAGGCTGCGGTGATCGGATCTACATACGGCGAAAGCAGACTTTGCGTGAAATTGACGGTTGAGTGTTGGATGACTAGGGTGTACCCACCGATAGCACCGGCTACGCCGAGCAGCACGCATCCAGCCAACACTCCCACAAACAACAGAATCAACCCGGTCAGCATAATGCCGTGATTCAGGTTGCGTAGCTCATAAGTCTCAATCATAAAGAGAAACGAGGCAATACTAGCGAATCCTCCGACTCCGATTATTGGGTAAAGAAGGTAGCCGACCAGAAACCAAGTTCCCGGTCCACCTCCCACCATGATCGGCTGGAGATAAGAGAAAGGAGCGAAAGGTAGCACAATCGCAATTGTCCACAAGATCGTTCCCAAAGCGTTCACGTAAGCCGCAGTGCGGAACCGCCTATACCACAACGTTTTCCTAACCGCCAAAAATCATCGACCCATCATCGGAATACTAATCGTAATTGGAAGTCTTCACTTAATAATGCGGTTGTTCAAGACCTCTTAGCCATGGGTTTCATGCCAATCCGTTACAAGGGGCAGCCGAGCGTTTTTTCTTCGCCGACAACGTGGCTGATAATCGCTAACGTGATAGTCTTCTTGGTAATGGCGGTAAGTGGCGATTTTGGCGATTGCAGTTCATTGACTTGTCAGTTGTTGGCGCAAGAGAACGATCTGGTATTCGCAGGGGCCTATTGGCAGTTGTTCACATCAATGTTTGTACACTTTGGCGTCCTGCACATACTATTCAATATGTTTGGACTATACTTCTTTGGTCGGATTAATGAGTCAACGTTCTCGCCTCCAAAATTTCTAGCAATCTATTTCGGATCAGGTCTACTCGGCAACATCATGACCCTTGTCCTGTTACCTCCTTCAACGCTCTCCGGAGGTGCTTCGGGCGCCATTTTCGGCTTGGTAGGCTCGTACGTAGCGATCGAACGTAGTACGCAGCGCATCGGCTTCGCTCTGGTTTACGCCGTGGTCATATTCGTCGAAAGCAGCTTCTTGCCTGGTGTTAACATATTCGCGCATTTGTTCGGGTTGATCGGCGGATTTGCTCTTGGCTTAATCTTCATTTCCATGCGAAAGCCAATCGGCTACTCAGATGGCTCCACGTATACCGTTTGATTCGATGCTTGATCTCAACGTAGCATAGGCATCTTGATTCCCTTTTCTCGCGCAACTTTAATTGCGGAATCATAGCCAGCGTCGGCATGTCTGACGACTCCTATCCCTGGGTCCGTAGTGAGAACATGTTCCGCGCGCTTTTCGATTTCCTTGCTTCCGTCTAGGACGAGGCACATGCCTGCGTGGATGCTGTACCCTATCCCCACTCCTCCGCCGTGGTGCACTGATACCCATGTCGCACCTGCAACCGCATTCAAGAGTGCGTTCAGGATCGGCCAATCTGCGATGGCGTCTGACCCATCTTTCATGTTCTCAGTCTCCCTTCTCGGTGAGGCCACGCTTCCAGTATCTAGGTGATCTCTGCCGACCCATATTGGGCCAGAGAGTTCTCCTGAGGCTACCATATCATTCACAATTTTGCCGAATCTTGCTCTCTCCCCATAGCCCAACCAGCAGACCCTAGCGGGTAGCCCTTGAAACTTCACCTTATCGCGGGCCTTCTCGATCCAACGTACAAGTTCCTTGTTGTACCCGAACTCCTTGATGATCATCCGATCAATCTTTAGGATGTCGTCAGGCTCACCTACGAGTGATGTCCAGCGGAAGGGCCCGCGTCCTTCGCAGAACATGGGACGGATGTATTCGGGTACGAAGCCTGAGAATGCGAAGGCTTCCTTCAGGCCCGTATCGTAGGCCTGCTGGCGAATGTTATTGCCGTATTCGAAAGTAATCGCGCCATGTTTCATCATCTGGACCATCGCCTTCACCTCCTCGACGATGCTTTGCTTCGCCTTACGGAGGTATTCGTCGGGGTGGGATTCGCGGAGTTTGTCTGCTTCTTCCCTGCTTAGGCCTGCAGGGTAGTATCCGTGCAAGGGGTCATGGGCTGATGTCTGGTCCGTAACGATATCAGGTATCAAGCCGCGTCCAACTAATTCAGGGTAAACGTCGGCGGCGTTGCCGAACAAACCAACGCTGAGACTTTGCTTCGACTTCCTAGCATCTTCGACCATGCGCATGGCTTCATCTAGGTCATCAGTCCACTCCATGAGATAGCCGTGCTTAAGTCGACGTTCAATCGCGGCCTTGTTCACCTCTACTACCAGAGCGACGCCATCATTCATAGTTACTGCGAGGGGTTGGGCTCCACCCATCTCACCCAAACCAGCAGTTAGGACCAGCCTACCTTTGAGGGAGCCATCGAAATGTTTCCGGGAAACCGAGGCTAAGGTCTCGTATGTACCTTGAAGAATTCCTTGTGTTCCGATGTATGCCCATGAGCCCGCCGTCATCTGGCCATACATTATCAGACCTTTCTGCTCTAATTCGTAGAAGTAATCCCATGTAGCCCATTTCGGAACTAGCATGGCGTTCGAGATTAGAACCCGCGGCGCCCACTCGTAGGTCTCGAAGACGGCAACAGGCTTTCCACTTTGTATGAGCAGCGTTTCGTTCGGATTCAGCTCTAGTAGAGTCTTGGTGATTTGCTCAAAGCATTCCCAGGAACGAGCGGCCTTTCCTGTTCCACCATAGATGATTAGGTTATCAGGATCCTTGGCTACCTCGGGGTCCAAGACATTGTAAAGCATCCTGTATGGTCCTTCAATCTGCCAGTTCTTGCAGTGTAGCTTCTTACCCGCAACAGCTGCAGCAGAAGGTTTGAGTTTTAACAAATTCAGTCGTTGATTTATGGTCGATTTGTAATTTTAAGTTTCGGAATAATGGTCATGTAAGGTGACCATCGTTCACGACAACTCTCCCGTTCTTGATGACCGTCTCGACCATGTTCACTCCAAGCCGATAGCCTAAGAATCGATAATCCTTAGCATTGAAAATTGTGAGGTCGGCTTTCTTACCGACCTCGAGGCTTCCGATCTCATGCGCGTTTCGGATTGAATGCGCGGCGTTAATTGTTGCCGCCATAATCGCCTCCGCAGGAGTCATCTTCAACTTGTAGCATGCTAGTGCCGTCACTAACTGCTCATTCTCAATCCAACAACTTGGGCTTAAGTCGCTCCCGAGGGCGACGGGCACACCGTGAGTTATGAATTTCCGCGCGTCCGCGTACCTATCTAGCATCAGCGTTAACGGCGCAGCCGGTAACAGCGTCGCGATCACGCCTGCTTCTCTCATCCGTTCGACCCCCAAATCGGAAGCGTACAGAAGATGATCCGCTGAAACCGCTCCCACCTCAGCCGCTAGCTCTGCGCCTCCCAATGGATACAATTCGTCTGCGTGAATTCTCGGCATCAGGCCGAGTCGCTTGCCCGCTAGGAGGATTCTGCGTGACTCGTCAATCTCAAACACATTTTTTTCACAAAAAACGTCGCAAAATTGCGCGAGATGTCTTTGTGAGATCTGCGGTAACCAATCTACGATGATCAGGTCGACGTACTCATCGACCCTTCCGTCAAATTCTGGGGGTATCGCATGCGCTCCTAGGAATGTCGGGATTAGAGTAAGTGGCCCTTCGTCATTCAAGGAATTAATGACTTCAAGCGACTTGATCTCGTCGTGCAATGTTAAACCGTAGCCGCTTTTTGCTTCAATCGTCGTTGTCCCGTGTATGAGCAGGCTTTTGGCTCTCTCTCTGGAGGTCTGAAGTAGAGTTTCTTTACTCGCTGCGCGTGTGTCGCGGACCGTTCGGAGAATTCCGCCACCCTTCTGGAGGATCTCCATGTAACTTGCGCCTTTGATCTTCTGTTCCAGTTCTGACTCGCGAGAACCAGCGAAAACGAAGTGAGTGTGCGCATCTATGAGACCAGGAGTTGTAATCTTTCCCGAGGCGTCTAGTCTCTCATTTGCAGCGTACTTGCTGAGTATTTCTTCAGATTTTGATACTGCGACGATTCTTCCATTTGCTATGGCGACGGCGCCATCTTGTATAATCCCAAGTTCCTCCATCTCGGGACCTTTCGCTGGTCTTTGAGTGTAACCTTTAGCAGTGATGAGTTGTTGGGCGTGTTCGATGATGAGGTCTACATCAGTTCTTGACAAAGTGTACCTGTTTTCTTTTTGCGGTTTTCGCATCTATAGTATGCGTTTTGGTTGAATCGATTGGAACATATTCTCGATTCTTTAACGTAGGTATGCTTATATTAACGCCGAAGGTTTAACAACAATTTGTCAACTCGTCTCTCCGACGCGTTGGCTTCCCGCGATTACCCGGCGGCGGCGTCAACTTGACTTGTAGGGCTTTAGCCCTTGGATGACATGTTGACCTCCATTTGCGGGAACAATGATGAAGGCCTAAACAAACTTGGGGCTGTCCTCACGGCACCCATGAAAATTTAGGTCCAAGATAGGTTTACAGTCACTCTGCAAAATTCCAGTCCGTTCAATTTCCTTAATCGGTCGTAAATCCGAAAGAATCGTCCTAGCTACACGGTTTAGCTTGCTAACTCCGCTTGATCCTGGCGGACCCAACTGCTATCGGGGTGGGACTAAGCCATGCGAGTTGTGCGCTTCCTAGCCACGGTGGAGGCGCAGCGCACGGCTCAGTAACACGTGGCTAACTTACCCTCAAGACGGGGACAACCTCGGGAAACTGAGGCTAATACCCGATAGGTGGGGAGACCTGGAATGGTCCCTCACTCAAAAGGAACTAGTGGCATGCTTGCTAGTTTCGCTGGAGGATAGGGCCGCGTCCGATCAGGTCGCTGGTGAGGTAACGGCTCACCAGGCCTATAACCGGTACGGGCCGTGAGAGCGGTAGCCCGGAGATGGGCACTGAGATAAGGGCCCAGGCCCTACGGGGCGCAGCAGGCGCGAAAACTTCGCAATGCGCGAAAGCGTGACGAGGTCACTCCGAGTGCCGTCCGCTGAGGATGGCTTTTGCCCGGTTTAACTAGCCAGGTGAATAAGGGGAGGGCAAGTCTGGTGTCAGCCGCCGCGGTAATACCAGCTCCCCGAGTGGTTGGGACGATTATTGGGTCTGAAGCGTCCGTAGCCGGCCGGAAAAGTTCCCCGTTAAATCTGACGATCCAATCGTTGGGCTGCGGGGAATACTCTTCGGCTTGGGGGCGAGGGAGGTCGGCGGTAGTCCCGGGGTAGGGGCGAAATCCTATAATCCCGGGAGGACCACCAGTGGCGAAGGCGGCCGACTAAAACGCGCCCGACGGTGAGGGACGAAAGCTGGGGGAGCGAACGGGATTAGATACCCCGGTAGTCCCAGCTGTAAACGATGCAGGCTAGGTGTTGGGACGGCTACGAGCTGTCCCAGTGCCGCAGGGAAGCCATTAAGCCTGCCACCTGGGAAGTACGGCCGCAAGGCTGAATTCTCACGAAGATTTTTCACGGAGAAATATTTCGCGACGTGGGACAGTTCACTTAAAGGAATTGGCGGGGGAGCACCACAAGGGGTGAAGCTTGCGGTTTAATTGGAGTCAACTCCGGGAACCTTACCAAGGACGACAGTTGGATGAAGGTCAGATTAAAGGTCTTACCGGACTAGCTGAGAGGAGGTGCATGGCCGTCGCCAGTTCGTGCCGTGAGGTGTTCTCTTAAGTGAGACAACGAACGAGACCCGCGCCTCTAGTTGCCACCGGATTCCTTCGGGATTCCGGGCACACTAAAGGGACTGCCCTCGCTAAGAGGGAGGAAGGAGCGGGCCACGGCAGGTCAGTATGCCCCAAATTCCTTGGGCCACACGCGAGCTGCAATGGATGGGACAATGGGTTCCGACCCCGAGAGGGGAAGGCAATCTTCAAACCCATCCTCAGTTGGGATCGAGGGCTGCAACCCGCCCTCGTGAACATGGAATCCCTAGTAACCGCGTGTCATCATCGCGCGGTGAATACGTCCCTGCTCCTTGCACACACCGCCCGTCGCTCCATCCGAGTCTGGCTCTGGTGAGGCGTGGCCTCATTGATCATGTCGAGCCTAGGTTAGACAAGGAGGGAGAAGTCGTAACAAGGTGGCCGTAGGGGAACCTGCGGCCGGATCACCTCCTTAGTAAACTTCGAACGGGCTGGAATGCAAATGAGTTGTGACTGTAAACCTAACCGTACGATAATGCGGCCGCTGAGCCTTCGCTCAGTGGCTAAGGGTGTAGTGGTCATCCGCTAGAATGATCATGATGAACGCCGTGCATAGGCCTCTAACGTTAGACGAGTGTGGGTTCCATAGTAAGTTCGGCATGATAAGCCACCTGAAGGATGGCTTGGCTTGGGCACTGAAGAAGGGCGTGGCAAGCTGCGATATGCTCCGGGTAGCCGCATGCAGGCTTCGATCCGGAGATACCCGAATAGGACTTCCTGCCGCGGGTGATACCTACGGCGCTCCGACATGGAGCGGGAACCTCCCGAACGGAAGCATCCAAGTAGGGAGAGGAAGAGATACCAATTGGTATTCCCTTAGTAGCAGCGAGCGAAGAGGGAAGAGCTCAAACTGAACCTGCATAGGAAACTATGCGGGGTTGTGGGGTTATAGGGCCCGACCGCACCCTAGCCTGAGAAGTTGAAGTGGCCTGGAACGGCCCACCGTAGAGGGTGAAAGTCCCGTAGACGTAATCTGGCAAGGTTTGGGTTGGGATCCCTGAGTACTACGCCCCGGATTGGGCGTAGAAAGTTGGGAGGAAACAACTTCCAAAGCTAAACATGTCCCAAGACCGATAGCGCACTAGTACCGCGAGGGAAAGCTGAAAAGCACCCCGGAAGGGGGGCGAAAAGAGCCTGAAATCAGGTGGTCACAGTCAGTGCACAGCCCGAAAGGGTAGATCCCCTCCGAAGGAAACCGCGGCAACGCGGCTGTACGCAAGAGGGGGGACCAGGGTTGTGCGTTCCGTTTTGTACCACGGGCCGGGGAGTTCATTCTTGTGGTGAGGCTAAGAGTTTGAAGCTCGAAGCCGCAGGGAAACCGACAAGTTCGCAACGTCGCAAGACGCGAGGAACGAGATCTGAAAGGGTCTGAAATCACGGGGATGAAACTAGAAACCGAGTGATCTAGCCTTGGGCAGGGCGAAGCCGGGCGAAAGCCCGGTGGAGGTCCGAATGGGTGATGACGTGCAACTCTCTCCAATGACCTGGGGCTAGGAGTAAAAGGCCAATCTAACTCGGTGATAGCTGGTTCCCGCCGAAATATCTCTAAGGATAGCCTGGCTGGAGGTTGCTAACGGGGTAGAGTACTGATTGAAAAACAAGGACTCGAAAGGGTCCACTTTTCATTCAAACTCCGAATCCGTTAGCGCCGTAGAAGGCTGGAGTCGGATGTAGGGCGTAAGGTCCTATGTCGCGAGGGGAACAACCCAGACTAGGGTTAAGGTCCCTAAATCCTGGCTAAGTGTAGAAATAGAAAGCGGTCCTCAACCACAGACAGCTGGAAGGTAGGCTTAGAAGCAGCCATCCTCCAAGCAGTGCGTAACAGCTGACCAGCCGAGGTTGGGGGCGCTGAAAACGAACGGGGCTAAGCCAGGTACCGTTACCCTAGAACACGGTGCATAATCGTGTTGGTAGGCGGGCGTTGTGTCTGGGCGGAAGCTGGGTTTTGAGATCCAGTGGACCGGTCACAAGTGTAGATCCCGGTGGTAGTAACAGCCATAGAGGGGTGAGAATCCCCTCCGTCGAAGGGGCAAGGGTTCCCCGGCAATGCGTCGTCAGCCGGGGGTAAGTCGGTCCTAAGGCAACCCTTAACTGGATAAGCCGAAAGGGAAACCGGTTAAAATTCCGGTACCATGGAGGTACGTGCGGCAACGCAAGTTCATGATCTGACGTTCAGGGATAGGTCGAGTGGGGCCGTCGCCCCATTTAACCCGTTAAGCCCGGGGAGTACCATAATGGTGAGAACCGGGCGAAGCGGGGAATAGCCGCCCGTCTTAGGGTGGTTCAGCTGATTCCTCGAGCCAATGAAAAGGAGCATGGAATGGATCCTCCGTGACCGTACCTAGATCCGACACAGGTGCCCCTAGGTGAGAAGCCTTAGACGTATCGGGTTGAACTTAGGCGAGGGAACTCGGCAAATTAGCCCCGTAACTTCGGAAAAAGGGGTGCCTGAAGTTTTGGCGCAAGCTGGAACATCAGGTCGCAGTGACTAGGGTGAAGCGACTGTTTAATAAAAACATAGGGAACCGCCAGCGTGAAAACGTGTGAACGGTCCCTGAGTCCTGGCCAGTGGCGGTATCTGAAACTTGGGTTCAACCAAGCTAAGGACCGCTAAACGCCGGGAGTAACTCTGACTCTCTTAAGGTAGCCAAATGCCTTGTCGGGTAAGTTCCGACGTGCATGAATGGATTAACGACTTCACCGCTGTCCCCGCCTAGGGCCCGGTGAACCCACAACCTGGACGAACAGTCCAAGGTCTTCCAGCGGGGCGAGAAGTCCCCGTGGAGTTTTACTGCAACCTGTCGCTGGGATGTGATTGCGGGTACAGAGCGTAGGTGGGAGCCTTCGAAGTCAACTCTTTGGGGTTGATGGAGGCGACAATGTAACACCACCTATCTGTGATCGCATCTCTAACTGTACATCAAAGTACAGAACAACGGCTGGCAGGCAGTTCGGCTGGGGCGGCACCCCCTTGAAAAAATATCAAGGGGGCCCAAAGCTTGGCTCATCCCGGACAGAAACCGGGAGTAGAGGGCAAGACCAAAAGCCAGGCTGACTGGATGCTCATCAGCAAGGCATCCAGAGGCGAAAGCCGGGTCTAGCGATCATTCATGTCCCCATTGTTGGGGGCTGGATGTGACAGAAAAATTACCCCGGGAGTAATTGGCTCGTCTCCTCTGAGAGTCCCCATCGACGAGGAGGATTGGTTCTCCGCCGTCGTCCCTTCCCATCCTGGGCCCGCAGCAGGGTCCAAGGGCGCGGCTGTTCGCCGATTAAAGGGGAATGCGAGATGGGTTTAGACCGTCGCGAGACAGGTCGGCCTCTACCTGCTGGAAGTGCTGGTTGCCTGAGGGGAAGGCGCCCCTAGTACGAGAGGAACGGGGTATCGCAGCCTCTAGTTTACCGGTTGTCCGACAGGGCACTGCCGGGCAGCCACGCTGTCGAGGATAAGGGCTGAAAGCATCTAAGCTCGAAGCCTCTCCCGAAAAAAGGCAGCCATTCTAACCCACGACACTCGGTAACGGGCGTCAGGGTTGGACGAGGGCCCCCAAAGAAGATGGGTTTGATGGAGCAGGCGTGTACGCGCGAAGACTTCGGTCGACGCGTTTAGCGCGCTGCCCCCAATCGCTCAAGGTGTTGAATTGAAAATGGAACCCACCGTCTGATAACGCAGAGGCCTATGCACGGTGCGAACCAAACACCGCACGACACGTGCACTAGTATCATTCTTCTTACCCAGCGGAGCTTCCGCGGCTAAGTTGACCGGAATTGCCTGACGTGAAACGTTCCTTTTCACGCTTCGTCTGGGTGGTGGGGTTTGTTTTGGGGTTGTTTGTGGATTTTTTTCTAGCCGACGGTAACGGCTAGCGATTATGTTTCCAGCCGCCTGGGCGCGGGAATTGAACTGCCAAGTTCTTTCATTATTGAGTAGTTTAGGTGGAGTCGGGAAGAAGTAGCCGTGTGGGGTTTCGCTTTCACCATGGAGAAGGGCTTTATGCATGGTTTGGGCGTATTTCGCATGGTTGACCCGGTTTGGGCGTAATGGCCACGGTTACGAGCAAGACTATGGTTACAATCCCTTCATCGATACGGAGGAAATATGGAATAAGAGAAGGGGACAGAGTGCAATTCGTTGAGGTGGACGGCGCAATTATGATGATTCCCGTGAAATCCCTTTCAGAGATGCAGGGGATGGATAAGGCCCATTCAAAGGCATTGCTTGAGGGTGTCCGCGAATTGAATCGCGAGCACAGAAAGGAAGCCCGCGCTTGAAGACAACCTTAGTGCTTGACGCAGGCGCATTATCCATTTTCTTCGCAGGCGACTCCAGGATCGTCCCATATTTCAATAGAATAGACCAAGACCAAGCCACGGGCCTCATAACCGAGATCAACCTCGCCGAATATTACTATAAGACCTGCCAGAAAATCGGAAAACAAGCAGCCGACACGCGCTACTTCCTCCTGAGAAATTCAAAATTGAAAACGATCAGCGATGAGAGCCTGTGTCGCTTAGCCGGAGCAGAAAAATGCAAACAAGAGCTCGCCCTCTCGCTAGCAGATTGCTTCGCCTTAGCACTCGCCAAAAGAGAACATGCCACACTCATCACCACCGACCGTGAACTGGGAAGAGCCAAAGAAGTCCCGGCGAAATTCTTCCGAGTTCAGTAACCTTTCCCACTGTGAAACATGTCTATCACGTAAACCACTCTCATCAACGTACCCAGCTTCGAAGACATATGCAAAGCCTCGACGACCGCAGGCTCGCTAGAATTGTCGCCGAACATAACCGCTACATGGAGTACTTCATTCTAGAATCTGACCAGACCTGTCCGACCTCCTTTCCGCCATCAACAGCTCCGTCCTCCGACTATGGATCAAGGTTGTACGCCTAGCTTAAGTACAACTATCTACCTGGGTTGTACCAGAGCGCTATGGCACAGGAAACGGTTCTGGTCACAAGGAAGGGCCAAGTTACGATTCCAGTTGAACATAGAAAGAAATTCGGAATCAGGGAAGGAATGCGTGTCGTAGTCATGGACACGGGTGATGGGATACTGATCAAGCCGATTATACCGCTCCAAGACCTGGCTGGAATTGACGCTGGGAAAATGGCCATAACCGAAATGCGGAAGAAACTTGACGCAATGAGGGCTCACGACCGGTTCTGAGTATGACCCGGACAATTGACACACGGTTCTTTCTTACACATTACCTTGCTGATACAGTTGAACTGAAAGCTAAGACCGCTCGGCGACTCGTAGAGCTCCAACGGGAAGCAGCAATCGTACCAACTATCGTGCTTCACGAGATTTACAAGTTCATGCATGACAATGTCGGCAGAGACGTTGCCCAGCTTCGCGTTGACTCTGTGCTGAACTCAAGTTTCGAGATTGTCGACCTTACGCCGAAGATTGCCATTACTTCAGCGACGTTGAGATGCAGGTACAGACATCTTCCAACAGCGGATTCAATAGTTGCTGCAACCAGCATAGAAACCAAATCCCGAACGGTACTCTCCGACGACCCACATTTCGAACAAATTCATGGGGTAAGACGCGAATGGCTCTGACGCCAACCGTGATTACCACGATTGCGATAAGGCGAAGCAGAACCGAACCATCACCACCGACCGTGAATTGGGAAAGGCTAAGGACGTCCCAGCGAAATTCTTCCGAGTTCAGTAACCTTTCCCTCTGTGAAACAGGTCTGTCACGTAAACCACTTTGCCCTCAACTGCGTAGATCGCCCGGTAGTCACCGATTCTGAGGCGGAAAAGGTCTTGTCTTCCTCTCGTCCCCTTTAGTCGAATGATGTCTGTACCGGAACGACGCTGAAAAGGATCCATTTGCAGAGTCCGTAGCGCTACAATGATGCTGGATCGAAGTTTGGGGGGCATGCCCGCGAGGATCTTAGCAACTCCCCGGTGAAGCTTAACTCCGTAAGGCATCAGATCTCGTCCAAGGAGACGAAAGCTTTCTTGTCCTTCAAACGTTCGTATTGCATCGTCATGAATTCTTCATATTCGGCCAGCGAGATCAGTCGCTTTATGAGCTGATCGTAGGTCTCGCCCTTCCCTCCAAGGGACCGCAACCGTTCTCTTGTTTCCTTCTCCAACGGAATAGTCGTAGTCATCTAAGATCAACTATAAGTAATTATAAGAAACTTATAACTGCTTATAGTTAGCGATTCCGAGGGAAAGCAGCCCAAGGACATTGCCCTGGAAGCAGAGCCGAAAAAGGCCCTAAAGGAAAGCCCTAGAGGACGGGAGGATGGAACGAATCGTAGAAGAACACAAAAGGTACATGAAAGAGACAGGCAGAGAAATCTGGACCTTATACCTTAAACGTAGTCCTTGTGGGCGCATTTCCTCAGCTAGTGCCTCGTTCTCTTTCGCTATCTACTCGCTTAACCATGCCTTTGGCTGTCAAACTATAGGTGTGAGGGGCTATGAAATCTCTGTCGAGGAGGTAGCGGATCGCGTTTTGAATCATATCGTGTGAACCTTCGCCTTCAAACGCCTTGTACAGAGAAGTAGCAGAAATTTCCGCGTCACCCTTGCTCTTGGCTGTTTCACGAAATAGATCCAAGATTCTCGTAGCCAACTCACTCACAGTTGCCAAATCGACACCTAACCCCGTAACGCACTGCGCTGTTCTTAAGGCTGAGGCATTTGCATGTAGCCGATCGAACGGCTTGGTTTGATTTCAGTAGAGTAAGCGTCTAGATGCCCGCCGCGCTCTCAAGACAAATAGGGAGATCAGGGCGCTTTCAACGAGGAAGACGATTGCTGTTGCATAGGCTGCTTGTGGATATAGATATGTGACGATTAGCCTTGGGAAGTAACTCCGATTTGGTGTCTGGTGGATTGTGAAGAATTGGGTTGAGTAGAGTAGCGAAGCGTTCTCCTGAGTGTCCTTAACGACTACCCCATTATTTTGTACACCCGACTGCCAATCTTTCACCATCTCAGTGAGATCCCAGTTCATGTAGATCAATGGACCATTCCATCCGCCTTGACCCGGCGGGACGGAGGATTCCGCGTGATGGTAATCTGTCCAATTTGGCTGGTTTACCCAATTAATCCCCTCATCAGTCCAAGGTGAAGACAATGCGTAGACTCCGTAAATTCTGCCCGTAGGGTCGCCCAACTGGGATTGGTTACCTAACTGGTCACTCAGTTGGGTTTGGGTTGTTGTTTTCTGCCAAAGTCGCAAACTAAGGATGGCTGACGTGATCCACACTTGCTGTGGAATCGATGACAGATTGAATTCGATCCACCCTCTCATATTATGACCATTGCGCCATGAAGTGATTTCGAAGTTATCCGAACCTCCATTATTGGCTAGGGGGACGATTTGCCACGAGTAGCTTTGTGCAATAGGGTACAGGGTTAAGGTGTGGACGGAAGTGGTCCAGAAAATTCCGAAAGTTCCGCCGTAAATCAAAACAATTAGAAGAATCGCGACCACTATTCTCGATTGAACCACTTCCAGTGAGGCAGACGCTTAATTCCTAAAGCGTAGTGGGTAATAGATAACCTTGGGCAAACCACTCTAAACCTTGTGAGCTTGGAATAGTCTCTAGAGGCGGCGTTCAGAGGGCTCTTGAGGATGCGAAAATTCGGTCCTAAAGTCATCATGCTTAGCTGAATTCTCAGGTTGACGCTCAATTCGGGTCGCGTCGCTCGATTTTTGAAACTCCAAATCTGGAACTAGACCAGTTAGTTCAGGAGGAGGTCTGGGTCTTTAAGAAGCAGGTTTGCCACAGTGCGAACAGATTTTTTCGCTCCCTTGAGCTGGAGCCCCACAATTCGAGCAGAATCGTGTCGCAGTCGTCGGCTGAGATGTTGGTGCAGTTACTGGTGCAGGTTGCGAAGGTATCTTCTGCTCGCCGAAGAAAGCCCTAACGTTGGGTCTGAAGAGATAATACAGGATTATCGCGTCGAGAATCAAGACCACGATCGGACCAAAGTGGCCTCTTACAAGCGAGATTAGAGAAACAATCAATCCCAAAGCGGCTAGTACTAGCGACAGAATCCACGCCCATCCCTTACCCGTCCACAACCCCCAAGCCAAGCCTAAGTAGAGCAATCCGATTACGACTACCACAACCCCAATCAAGGACACGGCTCCACTCAGGAATCGCGGAAGACCGAACAAGCTTCTCCTGATGGCGGCACCGAGGACAATCAGTGCAATACCACCGAGGAAAAAGAAGATTGCTTGGAGGACGTGAAGCACAGCTAGCAATGTAATTCCGAGAGGGCGTGCACCAGTTTTCATTTTCGAATCGAATTCGGCACTGACTCACGGTATAAATAAACCTTCAACGCCAAGAATCATGAATCGGAAAAAACGGTTGGCGCATCATACCCTCGTTTCGAGAATATCTAAGACAGGCTCAAGAAGTGTCTTAAGCTATCCATTCCAAGTTGTCGCCAGATGTGAATCTTTTGTCCGACGATGTAATCTCGCTTCTTGCTGACCTGGTGAGGATTCCGAGCGTATGTGGAGAAGAAGGTAGAGTCGCGCAGTTTATCGCTAAATGGTTTATGAAAAATGGGCTACCCGTCGAAATGCTTGAAGTAAAGCCAGGTAGACCCAACGTGCTCAGTAGAGTAAAGGGTGCGCAGGAAGGCCCCCGCCTGATGCTCAACGGCCATGTGGACACCGTTGCACCCGGGACCGGGTGGAAACATGACCCATTCGGTGCAGAAATAGAGAATGGTAGAATGTACGGCCGCGGGACGGTCGACATGAAATCAGGATTGGCGGCAATGCTCTCGGCTGTGGTTGAATGCAAGGAGGAAGGGCTGCCCAAGAGGGGTGAGGTTATTGTAGCCGCAGTTGTAGACGAAGAATCGATAGATTGGGGATCCTACGCCCTAGTTCAGAGGGGCATAACAACCGGCGTAAACTTAGCAATGATTTCCGAAGCAACAGACCTCAATGTCGTAACGGCACATCGCGGTAGAACCGTCCTAGACGTGGTTGTTCACGGAAAGGCTGCCCACTCAATGTGGCCTGAGCATGGAGTAAGCGCAATTCGAGATGCGGCCATTCTTATCAACTCCTTACCGCGACTCAGCAGCCCCACTCATCCCAGAATGGGCCATTCTACGGTCAACGTCCTGAAAATAGAGGGTGGACAGGAGGATGTCATGCTTGTACCCGACCACTGCCGAATTGTCATCGACAGATGCCTAGTCCCAGGGCACGACTCGAAAGACGCACTCGAAGACCTCGACAATCTGATCCAGCAACTCGGGATAAACGCCACAGCAAGTTTCATTGTCCGCGAAACCCCCTTCTGCGAACCCTTTGAAATACCGGAAGACAACGACTATGTGAAATTGGTGGTTGAAGCTTCAACGAAAGCTCTGGGCACCGCGCCGAGAATCGAATATCATGAAGGTCCATGTGATTCCTGTATTCTCGTAAATCCGGGAAATGTCCCAACGCTAGAGTTTGGGCCGTCGGGCGGGAGATTGCATGAATCGGACGAGTTCGTCGACCTTGAATCCGTTAAAAAGACGGCTGCTGTCTACAAGGAAGTAATCAGAACACTGCTATCATGAAGGATTGAGATGAGTTCCCAGATGACTGTTTAGCCTTCCAAGTCGAACTGTGTTCCAACTCCGAGGCTTTGAGCCTTTTTGAATACGATCATCGCTACTGCGGCATCTTGAATTCCAAGGCCTACCGACTTGAAAAGCGTCGTCTCCTCATCTGAGGTTCGCCCAGCTTTCTTGCCCGATACTATTTCTCCTAGTTCCGCCCAGATATTTTGGCGTTGAATCACGCCTTCTTTCAATGGAATGATAATGTCCCCTGCCTCCGCGAGGACTGCGTCAATGGAATCAACGACGATCTTTGAGGTTGAGATTGTCTCGTTGTCGACCTCTCGTGCGTCCGGAGTGAATGCTCCGATTGCGTTGATATGTGTTCCAGGCTTTATGTGGCGGCCGCTGAAGACAGGGATTTTCGATGTCGTTGCAGTGACGATGATATCTGATTCCTCAAGAACCTCTTCTGGTGAGTGCGCGGCAGAGACCGTCATATCAGCTTTTGCAGAGTCGGCAATGAACTGCTCAGTACTCTCCTTGATAGTGTCATATACCAACGCTGACCGGATTCGTCTAACCTCACAAACCGCTTGAAGTTGTTTTCGTGCCTGGACGCCCGCACCAAATATTCCTACTCTGCTTACATCTGTTCGGGCGAGATATTTCGTAGCAACTCCTGACACAGCCCCCGTTCTAATCGCGGTAATTTGAGATCCCTCCATTATTGCTTGAACGCGGCCGGTTTCTACGTCGTTTAGAATTACTGACGCTAGGACGTTTGGGATCCCGTGCCTCATTGTGTTCTCTTGGTAGACAGTAACTATTTTCGTTGCCAACGCGCCGGCATGTGCGAGGTATGCCGGCATTACTCCCAGCCATCCTTGCTTCTCGGGTATCGAGAGGCTCAGTCTTGTAGGCATCGTAGCGGTTCCGAGAGCAAACTCGCGGAACGCTTCCTCGACCGCTTTAATGCTCTCGGCCATCGATAGGATCGATCTTACTTGGGTCTTGGAAAGAAATACCACCATCTTTGCATCTCTCGCGTGAGTAGGGACGTTACTTGGCTTGAATATTTGCTGATAGGAGCAATTCTGGTAAGAATTTTGATGCTTCGGCCGCAAGGAATTCTGCCCGAGAAGTCCAGGCCGACTTATCGAAATCGCGACTACGAACGATCTTGGCGAAGTACCTCAAGAAGCCCGAAGATAACCCACAACCAAGCTCTGCATGACCAAACCCTCGGTTTAGATCTCAACAGAGGGAGCGTTCATTCACTTCAGCCGTGCATTCCTACGTTTCACGGTTGAGTATATAACGAAACAAAGAAGCAAAGCTGCGAGGAGGAGCAGAACGGGCGCTAGTGGCGAGCATGAACTAGGTGGCGAATTTAATGGGTAATCCGTGCACTCTGAAAATGGAAAAGGTCGCCCAGGGCCTGATGCAAGGAAGGCTATTAGCACACCAAGTGAGACTGAGAGAACAATTGTGATCATTACTCCAATCGCTAATCGCAAATCTCTCACTTAACCACTCAGACTTTTCCTCGGACAACTTATAACCGAATCGGGTCTGCAGATGGGCACATGCACTAGTTTGTATTCTCAGTTCGTCTTGGCACGGAATTGGGTAGTTGGCACTGATATCCGACCACACCGCGCACACTGCAATGCCTGAACGGCTTCGGGTGTTATCTTGCCCAAAGTGAGAGATATTGGAGTATCTTTATGACCTAAAACGAGACAGACGATTACCCTTAGGATCTCCTTCATTCGAGGTCTCCACCAGAGCTGAACGGAACTGCTTCGACGATAGGTTCGCTTCTAACATCTCTCAAACTTCTATCCAGGTAACGCGGCGCTGCGCTCCGAACAGTTTGTTGCGCTGATGCACTCGTGCGTTGTCTTGACGCAATCGACTTTAAGTGCCCAAGTATGCTAGCGCTGAGCGGCTAATATTGCAGTTCCCCAAACTTAGCAAGACTCCTAAAGCTGATTTGAACCGTCGTCGAGTGGTTGTGGTCTCTCTCCATCTCTCAAGCGTGACGAGCAGTTCCCTTGCCATGCCTATCCGCCCATTCTTGCTAGATACTCGCCCAAGATGACCCTCGCGGTCTCAGGGATCGTTCCTAGCATGCGTTTCTTGCGTTCCTTCTCTAATGCCTTCTCCATTTCTTTCGTTATTGAAAGCATGAAGCGTTTCATTGCCATACGCAGTGCCTATTGATACCAACCAGCACAAGTGTTATAAATAAATTGTGTAGTATCAATAGGTATCAATCGCAACAATCGAAAAGGATTGATGCAACACAAGTTCTTACATAAGCGACGGATTGAGTGAACGGCATTGTAGAAATTTGGAACACTATTGTTCCATGCCGCATAGTGAACTAGTAAATCAACCAATAGTGTTAAATGCATTCAGCCGCCGAACGTTGCCTGATAAAAATTGTCTGAAAAGAAACTTTTCGCTAGAAAAGCAACAGGGCTCGTCAGAGAAATCGGAATGCTCACAGCCGTCATCATCATACTCTGCAACGTTATGGGTCTCGGTTGGCAGAAACGAATCTTTCAATTCACGGGCAAGGCGCCGCTCCCCGAGAACCTCTGGGTAGCAGGTATTCCACCAATGGTTATGGCGTTTATCATTGGAGGAATCGTCATCCTACTCTCCGTGTTTGCTTTCTCAATCCTAATAGCTGCAATGCCACGCTCGGGAGGAGGCTACGTCGTAATCTCGAGACTAATCTCACCGTTCGCGGCTTTCGTTAGCTCCTGGTGGGAATTCCTCACTATTTCCTGGTCCTTCGGAATCATAGCCGTCGCCGTCTTTGAAGGCATCTTCTTCATCTTCGGACCGATAGTAGGAGTCACCGGAGCAGGTGTTACTGACGTGTTTCTATTCTTCGGAGGTCTAGGGCTAGTAATTCTCTTCACGGCAGTCGGCTCATTCGGAGTGCGATTAGCAGGGATGCTCCTTCAGATCATGTTCTGGATACCAGCAGTCCTTACGATCTACATCATCTACTTACTTGCCACATCAATTGCTAATCCAGCAGCCTTGTCGTTGGGCATCTCAACATTGGCCACTTCGCAGGGTTTCACCGGAGTAACACCCGCCTCTTACGTGACTGCAGCTCTCAACCAAGGACTGGACACGGCTAACGTGGGCAGCTATTGGTTCGCGGTGAGCACGGCAATGATTGGCGCGTACTTTGCATACGTCGGATACGCAGCATCGACATTCGTAGCAGGCGAGGTGAAAGAGGCTAACAGGACCTTGCCAAGAGTGCTGATCGTCTCTTCGTGCATAATCATCGTCATGTACGTTCTTGTATCCTCGCTGGCAGCATACGCATCTTCTGCACTCGGCAGAGTAACGCTCCCCAACGGCGATGTCTGGTCATTCTTCGAAGCGTACGCTTACCTATCCTACGGTGGTGGACATCTCGCTAACACTGGGCTGCCACTGATCAAAGCATGGAGCACAACAATCGCCGGTATGACTGGCATAGGCCTTGGCCTTTCAAGTCTTAACTGGCTTGTTCTAATCTTTGCCATATTCTGGGTCGCAAACGACATTCCACCATTCATCCTAACCGCCTCAAGAATTCTCTTCGCAATGGCCTTCGACCGGGTACTGCCCAATTCATTGGCTGATGTGAACGAGAGATTCCACTCTCCAGTAAACGCAACCATAGTCGTCGGAATCTTCGCACTGTTAGGTTGCTTCTCCGAATCCGGCATTCTGAGTTTGGGAGGAAGCTGGAACCCAGGAGGAATGCTAGGCGGCGGATTGGACTACATCTTCTCGACCGGTGTCGCTTCGACAGACATCTTCGACGCCACATTCTTCACCCTCTTCGCGCTGTCGCTTGTCTTACTACCCTATAGAAAGTCAGCTGCTAGAATCTACGAGACGGCTCCAGTCAAGTACGGCGGGAAGGTAGGCATGGCCACTATCGGAGTGATCGGCGTATGTGCAAACCTCTACTTGGACTACATGATCATCTCAGCCGAATACCAAGCGTTTGGAATGCTAGTGGGAACAGGCATTATCGCAGCACTAATCTACCTCTACTACAAGTACGGAAAGGCCAAAGACGTCGACTACAGCACAATATTCGCCCAAATCCCACCCGAATAGATTAATCCCTACCCCTTCTTTCTTTTCCTTTTTTCTGCGTAAAACCATTTAACTTTCTGAATCAACTCAGCGCCGAAGTCATTTGCCTTGAGACTAGATCGTATTCTGCTAAGGTGTGGCTATGCTGCGAGCGCCGTCATAGCCGCCATCGCATACTTCTCTGGGCAAGGAGTCGCATACTCGGCAGCGCTCCTCATTACATCGATCATCGTAACGCGAGTGTCGATTTACCTCTACTTTGAACGATACTTGGCTTTTCGGAGTTTCGAGGATTTCAGGTCGGGCAAGATCAGACATGAATGTGTGGCTTGCGGAGCCTCCTGTCATTTAAAGGTCAATCTGGGGAGAGACGATGTGGATAGAGTTCTGCAATATGCGAAAGAAAACGGAATTGATGAAACAATCATAGAACGTCGTGGAAACCATCACTGGCTCAAGAGACGAGCAGACGGCGCATGCGTATTTCTCAAGTACGAAGGAGACAAACCCCGATGCTCAATATACAGTATCAGGCCCATCGCATGCCGACTATACCCACTCATTCCTTCGGGTACTCGCCTAAGAGTTGACCCGCTATGTCCAGGACTGAGCAAAACGGAAGGTCACACTTTCAAAGAACACTTGTCAACGCAGGATGTAGGAACCTACGTAAGAAAAGTGCTCGGCAAAATCTAACAATTCATTCCAGTCTCCGCTAATTCCAAAACACCGAAATCGCGGTCGGTCTAATCAAAGCTATATCTAATCTCAAAACATAACCGATTGGGAATAAAGTTGGTTCGAAAGTCAAAGGTGCAGTACTCCAGGATAGCGATCTACTGGGCTCCTCTGACCGTGGGTTTCGCGATTCTTTGGTCAGTCGCCATTAATCTTCTTGGGCTGTCTGGTTTCATACCCGCCTTAAGCCTTGTTGGGCCGATCCTGCTTGGTGCAGCATCATCTGGGGCTATTTATCTCCTGCATGATCATCGAGAGTTGGAGTATGACGATCGCGGATATCGAGAAAGAATAGGTAGAAGATATTCAGACCCCCACCAATGGTCAGAGTTCAAAGAATGTTCTTTAGTTAAGGACAGTTACGGACGATGCAAAGTAAGACTCTACCTCGAGAGAGATGGCCCTCATAGCGACATCGACGCATCTGGTTGCGGCCTTAATCCGTACACATTCCGCGATTTTGTTTCTTCTCGCATCGACTCGCACGCACCTGAGCGGCGTCCACCTGATTTGGTTGGCGGTCTGGAGAGAGAACTTCAGAGTGGGAGAGCACGATGGTTGGCCGATCTGAACGAAACCTTCAGGGATTATCAGATATCAGGAGAAGTATTCCCATTACTAGCCCGTGGCGGTACTCGTCCGAAAGGATTCCTTCTTTCCAGGTTCATGGCGTACACAGTCATGCCCAACTATAACGTATGCATGTACGCTCAGTGGGTCAATGGGTCCCGCGCAAGAGAACAGGTGATGAGGCTTCTGAGAGTTGTCGAGACACAGCGCGATCAGAAGGACATCAAATGGTCATGGTTACTTCTGCTCAGCTACGAACCCGCTCCCGACTCTGTGAACAAACTCATCAGTGATTTCAGCAACAGAGACGTCGGGTTGGGCTACGTTAACATCTCTACCGGTGAAATGAGCACGAGCCCTAACCAGTTGGGACGCAGTATGGCGAACCAAATGCGGCTGAAGCGCCTCGTAAGCGATCTACGGCGAAGTAAATACCTCGCCTTCTGAGATGGTCAACATTCGTCGAGTTAATATGCACGCGGAATAGGGGGAGGTTGGACGAAACATGAACGTGAAAAAGCTCCTTAGTGAACACCCAAGTATCATTGGAATCACCATCGGCATAATAATTCTGATCATTATCGTTGCTACAATACTCACAACGAAGCCGCCTTGAATTGGGCGACTTCTTCGTTTCGTAGATAGAAGTTGCGCGGACTAATGAACAGCTAGCCTTCAACGCGTTGTAGTCGTTTTATTTTCTCGCCGTCAATCTCTATGAGGTAGGCGCTGAGAATCCCTTCCGTGTATTCCGAGCCCGGATTCATGCATTGAGTTTTACCTATCTTCATCCATCCCCGACATTCGTGAATGTGGCCGTGCATTCCTAGGAGAGGTTGATATTCCTCTATTATTGCTCGAACTGATTTTGAGCCGACTGGGATGATCTTTGGTCGACCCCCCTCCATTACAGGTTTGAAATTCTTGTCTAATTGAGGTGCATTGTCGATCTGTGACTCGTAGGGGGGACAGTGCAGACAGAATACGGATCTGTCAACATGACGAACTTGCGAAGCCATTTTCTCGAGCTTGACCATCAAGTCTTCTTCGGAGCATTCTCGCGGGCTGTTCCATGGTGTTGGGTTTGACCATCCGCAGCAGGCTGCTTCATGTTCTCCATCTAGGTCTACTACGGATTCTTCGGCGTAGGTAACGTAGGGGCAGGCTTTTATGACATCATCCAGTTCAAATTTGTCGTCATTCCCAGGGTGAATGAGGACCTTCGTACCTTGGGGAATCTTCTTCGGTACCAGTTCTAACCAGTCCTTCAACGTCACGCATTCAAGTTCAGCGAATATTTTCTCAATTTCATCTGGAGAAGCATTCTTCAGGGTCTCAAATTCACTTTCGCTGCATACGTACGGTATGTAGCATTGCTCTCTTACGCGTCGTTTGAACTCCTCGACTTTATCAGCTTGAACAACGTGCGTCTCGTTAAGGAATTCGGATTTGTACGTACCATCGGACTGACGTACTATAGGTATTAGAATTTTGCCGGTAAGATCTCCGCCCATAATCAACCAGTTCGCTTTGAACATCGCTGCGGAGTTCAGAAATTTGCGCCAGACAACTTCGCTACCGTGAAAGTCCGAAGCAAAAACAATTCTGACTAAAGCCAAGGCTACTCCTGTGTGATTCAATGTGGTATATATTTCAAGTTGCCCATTCAGTTTCAGTTGTGCGCTTAGTCGCGCTGGACTTCTTCAACCTTGTTGTACCATAGCTTTGAAGTTCCGACTTTAGAGCGTACCTTCCACTGAAAACTCTTAGGCTGAGCCTCGACGCGCTCTCTGATTCTATTGATTCTATCAACGATCCGCTCCTTCTCCTGCTTGCTTAGTTCGTATTTGTCCAACATCTCCGTCACCTTAGTGAGATTTTGTGTTGCAGTATAATAGAATCCCCAATCATTTCCAAGAACCTTCGCAATGTAATCTGCGTTAATCTCTTCCTTGTCCCCCTTTCCAACATCATGTTCGCTTAGAAGAATTATCAGGTCCGTTATGTCTTTCTCATTCGTTTGAACGACCTGAATCTTTTGCAGGAAGAGTTCCGCCAGTGGGACTGTTGGTGAGTCCACTTCGAGCCTGTCTGTGAAGTCGATTACGTGGCACATCTCTAACTTATCTAGAAAAACATCGATTGCTTTGTTTCCCTCCTTGTCGTTGAAAATCTGCCTATGCCTCCCCGTTGCTCCAGTAAGCATTAGCGAAATGTATGGCTCGTATCCCAAATCCATGAAGAGCTTCTTCGTGATAGGCCTAAACTTCTTGTAAGTGACGAAGTCCATGTCATGTTTGGGAACTCGTTTCAGGCGAGTGTACAGCTCCACCTGATTCGGGGAATGCATGCGCATGGCGGCGCCTCCCATAATCCTCAGCGTGACGCCTCTTTTTTCTGCCTCCGATATGATTCGTCGAATTTCTTTCTCGAAATCCGCAAAAGTCGCGAATTCGCTCAAATAGTAATCAACCTGAATGTTTCATGTTTCTCGATTCATGGGAACCTGGTCTATATTCCCACACGTAGAACTGATGATCAACCTCTATTAAGAATATGCGATTCGTCCAAAACGGCCGCGATTTGACTGCTGCCTCGCGATTGCGTGCCTAATTAGGATGAGATTGTTCGTGGGGAATCAACCCGAACATTAAATGATGACCGGAGTTAGGAGAAAATGAACGCAACCCCAGTGGTGTAGCTCCTGTTTTGAGCGAAATCAAGCGTTCGATAGATTCGCGCTTGCCAACCGGACAGAGCGAACCACGAAAAGTGAGCGAGCTTCAGGGGCTCGCCGCATTTTCGCCTGATGCACTAGCATCAATTGGCTATGCTGATCAGGAAATCTATCTGGGATTGGTTGTTTGTGGGGCCGTTGGGCTAGCTCTGGCATTTCCCATTGCTTTGACCATTACTATACTGCTGACTCTGTTGGCCCTTTCTTACTACCAGATCACCCAAACCTTCCCCTCTGGGGGCGGCTCGTATACAGTTGCCCGCACAAACTTCGGAACTGTCCCCGGCTTAGTGGCCGCTGCGTCGCTAATTGTAGACTACCTGCTGAATGTGGCAGTAAGCCTGACAACGGGCGTTGATGCCATTACATCCGCTTTCCCTCAACTGTTATCTGACAAAGTTGTCTTATCACTGCTACTTCTGGCCGCCATAACACTCTTGAATCTAAGAGGTATGCGTGAGACTGGTATTGTGATGGCGATCCCAGTGTATCTATTCTTGATCGCATACTTGTCTATGCTAGCGTATGGTGGAGAACGTCTCGCGATAGTGGGTCCAGTCTCGCTCATCTCTACTGCTCCGCCGGCCATAGAACCGCTAACCACACTCCTGATAATGCGTACATTTTCCACTGGGTGTACCGCGGTAACGGGAATTGAGGCTATCAGCAACGGCGTTCCGTCTTTCCGATCTCCTGCGACTAAGAATGCGGGCCAGACCATGATAATTATGTCGCTCCTAATGGGCACCCTGTTTCTCGGCAGCGTCGGGCTTACGCAAATTCTCGGCGTGATCGCCGGCCCCCAAGAAACGATCCTATCGGCATTGGCGCGACACCTGTTGGGAAGCGGCCCAGCATACTTGATCATCCAAGCTGTTACATTGGTAATGCTCACTGTAGGGGCAAACACTAGTTTTGTTGGTTTACCACGTCTTTTGAGCGTCATGGCAGAAGACAAGTTTCTTCCAAAACAAATGACCAAGGTCAATTCTCGAGGAGTATTCGCTAACGGAATCTTGCTTTTGGCATTGGCGGCTGGAATCTTAATTGTAGCATTCTCCGGAAGCAGCCATGCCTTGGTCCCTCTGTTTGCAGTGGGTGTGTTTCTTGCGTACACGCTTTCGCAGAGTGGTATGGTGCGGCACTGGTGGCGCGAACGCGACGGAAGGTGGAGACTGAAAGCGATCTTAAATGGTCTGGGAGCTGTGGCGACTGGGATAACTTTCATTATAGTTGGCTACACAAAATTCGTTGGTGGAGCTTGGATCGCTCTTCTCCTGATCCCGCTGCTCGTCATTTTCTTCCTCCAGGTTCACAGCCGCCATACAGAAACTCTCGCGCCGACAATCTCGCAATGAATTTTTGTCGCGAGAAAGCTAGAGCGAATACACAATAAGCATTATCAACGGGTCGCCACAAACGCCGCTAAGCGCGAAGGTTCATACGGTTGGAAGGATTTGGAGGGTGGTGGGCCCAGCCGGATTCGAACCGGCGACCCCACGATTTCTAAGCGATACCTATCAGTCGTGTGCTCTTTGGCGTCGGCTGCTGACACAGCCAGGCTGAGCTATGGGCCCATGTTTCGGTCCGTGTTCCCTATTTTGCTTTAAGTGTTTGTTTAAGGTCTGTTTCAGGCTCTCTTGTAGGCGGCCACTTAGGGATAGTATTTTCCATCTATAGAAACTGTACGGCAGTATAATTAGCATTTACTCACCAAGCCGACTCTAAATACCGGAGTTAGAAGAACATGCAGGAAATCCGATTTCACGGCCGCGCTGGACAGGGCATCCTAACCGCAAGCCGCCTGTTCGCGCAAGCCGCCATTACCGACGGCAAATACGCCCAAGCCTTCCCCGACTTTGGCCCCGAAAGGCTAGGATCGCCACTTGCAGCCTTCGCGCGCATTGACGATCAAACCATAGAAATCAGAAGCCAAGTCTACAAACCGAATGCGGTCGCTGTGTTCGAAGAAAGCCTTCTGGAAACCGTCCCCGTCACCCGAGGAATGCCCGCCAAAGCGTTCTTCGTAGTGAACTCTCCAGAGCTAAAGCTCGCGGCTGTTAAGAAGATGAGTGAGGAGGCAGCGGTAGTTCCCTATACGATTGATGCTTCAAAGATCGCGATTGACCTCATCGGGAAACCCACAGTAAGCACTATTATGCTCGGCGCCTTGGCCGGCGCCTCAGGCTTTGTCACAGTAGATTCGTTGGAATCAGTAGTCAAAGAGCGTTTCCACGGACCGATGGGCGAGACCAACGCGAAGATGATCAGAGCAGGGTTCAAGGAGGTTCATGAAATTTGAGTCTTGAAAGCAAGCCCGGTTGGCGGCAACTCGCACGCGGCGCCGTAATCGTTGAACCGGGGTCAGCCACGCAATTTAAGACTGGAGATTGGCGGACAAAGAAACCAATCCTACAAGAGTCAAAGTGCACCAACTGCCTATTCTGTTGGATCTGGTGCCCCGAACCCGCGATAATGCGTGGCCCTAAGGCAATCTCATTCGACTACGACCATTGCAAGGGATGCGGCATCTGCGCCGTAGAATGCCCAGTTCACGCGATCACAATGATAGAGGAGCAATGAAACCGTTGAGTATCCAGAAAACCAAAATGGTTCCGATGAGCGGTTCCGAAGCAATAGCGAAAGCAGCCGTACAATCAAACATAGACTTCATTTCCGCCTACCCAATCACCCCGCAAACAATAATCGTAGAACGCTTAAGCGACCTGGTCGCTGACGGAGAGACGAAAGCAAAATTCGTGAACGTTGAATCCGAACACTCTGCTATGTCCGCCTGCGTGGGCGCAAGCCTAGCCGGCGGCCGCGCCTTTACAGCAACCTCAAGCCAAGGTCTCGCCCTGATGCATGAAGTTCTATACCTGGCGTCAGGGCTGAGGTGCCCAATCGTAATGGCTGTCGCTAACCGGGCACTCTCGGCACCGATCAACATACACGGCGATCATTCTGACATGATGGGTTCTAGAGACTCAGGTTGGATTCAATTGTACGTAGAGAACGGCCAAGAAGCGTACGATTGGGTGCTACAAGCATACCGGATCGCGGAAGACGAACGTGTTTCCATGCCCTTCTCCGTCAACATGGACGGATACGTAATCACACACTCCGTAGAACCAATCACACTGATCGACAAAGATGTTACTAGCAAGTTCCTGCCGCCAAGACAGGCGCTGTTCAAACTTGATGCCGAGAAACCTATCACGATTGGGCCGCTTGTACTTCCTGACTACTACACGGAGTTCAAGCGACAACAAGAAGAAGCGATGCGAAACGTTCCCGAAACATTTGCTGAAGTAACACGAGATTTCGCGCAATTGAGCGGTAGAAGCTACAATCGTTTTCTACCATATGAAATCGAAGATGCGAAAGTCGCCATCGTTTCACTGGGAAGTGCGAGTGGTACAGTGAGATGGGTTGCGAGAAATCTACGTAAGAAAGGCCTGCCAGTTGGAGCGTTGAAGATCGCACTCTACAGACCATTCCCACACGAAGAAGTCGGAAGAATGTTAGAGGGACTTGACGTTGTAATAGTGCTTGAGCGAGCCATGAGCTTAGGCTCACATTGCGGCCCCCTCGCGAGCGACATAGTCTGTTCACTGTACAACCGTTCAGAACAACCGAAAGTTCTGGACGTAGTCGCGGGACTAGGTGGGCGTGACCTCTCACCCGATAGCATCGAGCAAATCTTCCGAACCGGGCTAGGAACCACTTCTGGTTCAACTGGGTTCGAGATGGAGTTTGTGGGGGTACGTGAATAAATGGTAACTCTAAAGGAATTACAGGTTGAAGAACTCGTCGGCCCCGGCCACCGAATGTGCGCTGGCTGCGGCGGAGCCGTTACCGCAAGAATGACCATTAAAGCATTGAAACGCCCAACGTACGTCGTTAACGCTACCGGTTGCATGGAAGTTGCGACCACCATCTACCCCTACACCGCATGGCGTGTTCCATGGGTGCACGGCCTGTTTGAGAACGCTTCAGCCATCGCTAGCGGTATGGAAACCTACCTCAAGTCGAAGAACGATGGTAATCTCCAAGCCGACATCATAATCTTCGGAGGCGACGGCGGAACCTTCGACATCGGCCTACAATCACTTTCAGGCGCATTTGAGAGAAGACACGACTTCGTCTATGTCTGCTACGATAACGAAGCCTACATGAACACCGGGATTCAACGATCAAGCGCAACCCCCGAAGGCGCGTGGACGACTACGACTCCGGTTGGTGTTGCGTCACAAGGCAAGATCGGGCCGAAAAAGGATCTAGCCGCATTTGCCCTAGCTCATCACGTCGATTACGTGGCCACGGCCTGTACATCCTACTGGAGTGACTTCATCACCAAGGTTCGTAAAGCCGCTGAGATCGATGGCCCTGCTCTAATTCATGCGATTGCCCCGTGTCCGCTGGGATGGCGTTTCCCGACAGATCAGACAATCCAAATGGGACGACTCGCCGTGCAAAGCCGATACTTCCCACTCTACGAAGTTGAGAGAGGAAAATACAAGATGAGCATTAGTCCGCACCAGGTACCTGTTGAAGACTTTCTACGCCTGCAAGGTCGTTTCAGCCACCTGTTCAAACCCGAAGGCGCTCAGGAACTAACGGCCTTGAAGACACAAGTTGAACAGCGCTGGGCATCGTTACAGGAACTCTGCCAAGGAAGACATCCCACGTGGTAAACTAACGCGAATGATCCGATGAGAATGGGGGTGATAGGTTCTTGGGCACGATCGGGAGATGCGCCGAATGCCGTGACGCCTACGGAAACGACTGCGGAATATGCACGATTTGCGGATCCGGTCCCCACGAAGTATGCCTGCACTGCCCTCCCAGTCTAATACTCAGTGGCTAAGTCACTCTCCGAGTCACTGTCTTCAGCGAGATTAGGGGATCAGATAAACCGTTTAAGTTAGGGTAGGTTTTGTGGCACTCTAGGGCCGGTAGTTCAGCCTGGTATGCCCGAATCTGCTAAGGGGCCAAAGAACGTCCGGTTCGCATCCAAGCGAAGAAAAACCGGAAGGCCGCGGGTTCAAATCCCGCCCGGTCCACCAACATTTCTTGAACTCTACTCTTTCACATCCGAAAGATGGGATTGAAGGCGATCATAGAGGGTTGCGAAAACGACTTGAAAATTCTTAGGCAACTTGCTACGAAGGAGAAAGCAGAGTGAAGCCCAAATGGGATTAACGAGTAAGCAACATCTCTTCCTACGAGTATACCTCATAGTTATCCTTACGAACGCTGCCGTCTTCTACTCCATCTCACGGAACCCGCAAACTGTAACTCCCTCTGGAGAAGTTTGGCAAATCGGAGCATGGGTAACCATCATCACCCTCTTCGTTCTTACAGTGAATTTGGAGTTCTGGTGGAGGTATCAACGAAGAACGGACAACCTGAAATTTTGGGGCAATCTCCGATTTTGGCGGAACCCCGAACGCGAGCTAGGAGAGGAAAAATAACCGGGCCAATTTAGCAACCGATTTTTGACAACATAGATGAGAAATGAGAACAACCGTCAAGTTGACGTTACCCTTTCTAGGGTAATGTCAGGTTAACGGTTGACGGGCAAAAAATCTCTTGCTGTCAAAAGTCGGTTGATTTCGGCTCTGCTATGGTTTAGGCGCTAATGGCGTTTCGGGTTCTGCGTCTGATTAAACCGTTGTTGAGGTGGCTGCTGGATTAACTGTAAGACTCGTAGCAATCTGGTCGAATAGACCGTAAGGGTTGCCAAGCACGATGGCGACACAATGAGTCCCTACTGACAGGCTGATGGTTATGTTTCCTGCTATGGTGACAGGGTTCAAGAGTCCGTTTCCGTTCGAACTTGTGGCTAGATTGAGCTGCGGAGACCCTGCACAGCTACTCGTACTAAACACCTGGAGATGACCGGAAATGCTGTCAAAGTATCCGCTTCCAGAAACCACCACATCAGCGCCTTGCGTGACAGGGTTCGGGGTTAGGTTAAGCGTCTGGGCGTAAACGTTCCCAATATTCAAGACAACTGTCAACGCAACAACCGCGACCACTGTTACCCTTAACGCGGCTCGCTTCCGCAACCCATCAACCCCGAAAGTCATTTTGTTCCTTTGCTCTTCGATCTCAAGGATGTTTTCTGCAGCCAGTTCTTGACAGCCATTTCTATGGCGGCGCTAAGATTGCCTTTCTTGCCACCGAGTCTTGTCACAATCTCAATTCGCAGTTGCCGCTCAACTTCGTCTGAGAGTACAATGTAGAGTTTACCCAACTCTGGCTCCGCTCTTGTTACACATTTGTGGACATTATTCTTCCCGAACCGGTCTCAGCAATCTTTCCGGCAAGGTCGGGGAGGATTTGGTAGCCGCATTTCCCACATTTCCACGCGTTCTCGTCAGGATACTCATGCTGACAATGAAGCCTCTCACTCGATTCTTTCATCGCAATGCTTACCATGGTTCTAATCGAAGCGCGGCTGGTTCACGCACCTGATGATAAACGAAAGGCCTATGTCCTCGAATGGAATGAGATGTAGATGTTCTTCTGATTGCCGCATATGCATATACATACATGTCCTTCCTACCTCATTGACCGTTAGATTTCTCTTTGCGGACTGCGGTTCGAATCAACGTTAACCACTTGTTGTCTCCCTCGATTTTGATGTCAGACACATCCGTAGATGTCATTCACTTCAAGGCTTTTCGCACTAGAGCTCGTTGCTGTTTTGTAACCCAACTGTTACTTTTGGGTTGATGAGCTAAGTCTTGGAAAAGGGCGGGCGTTCTAGGATTGCTCTGATTTCAGCCGTAATATGAGGCTCTTTCTCATATGTAATTCTAAACACCCATCGGAGCAAGTCCCGCTGGGATACGATACCGACCAGTTTTCCTTTCTCAACCACAGGCAGCCGCCTGATACCGTGCTTGAGCATTGCAGCCATTGCTTCCTGGTTGGTCGCGGAACGGGCTATCGTAATCAAGGGGCTTGACATTACGTTTCTAACTTGAGTTTTGAGAGCATTTGTTCGTTTCGCCACGTACCGTGATATATCACGTTCTGTGACGATGCCTACTGGTTTTTCTCCTTCAACGACTACGATGCTCCCAATATTCCGTTTCACCATTTTCTGCAGTGCGTGCTTCAGGGACCGCTTTGGTTCAACAGTCTCAACGTTAACTGCCATGAGAGACTCTACAGAGTCTGATTCAACGACATCGGACAAAACCAGTCATCAATACACCGACACTTCCATCGGGATTAAAGGCTTGTGAGTAACTCGCGTCTTGGGGTTAGCACAAGCAAAAGCGCCAAGGCGACTATTGCGATGAACGCTACGATAGCAAAACCGAGTGGGGGCGAAAGCAGCACCCAAAGCACACCTATCATCGTACTTGAAACAAAATCACCTACTCCGTTGACATTTTGAAGAACACCAAAACCAGTACCCCTCAGGGTTGTTTCAGTAATTAGTTCGGAAGCATACGCTCGCTCTACGGTATCCACAATCGCAGTCTGCAGTCCAGCGAGGATGAAGATCGTGAGAAGAATAAGGAAGTTCGACGATTCAAAGATCGAAGCAATGCAAGCTAAAGCAAAAACAAAATATCCGGAACCAAGCAATTTCCGCTTAGACATTTTATCTGCGAAGTGTCCGGCAGGAAAAGAACCAAGCGCATAGACTATGTTCAACACAAGGTAGAGCAATACGGCAATCTGCGAAGCCCTGCTTATCCCCAACGAAGATTGCATGACCTGTTCAGCTCTTAACGTGAAAATCACGTTGGAAAAGTTGGCTACCCCAAACAGTCCAACACTTGCGAGAAAGAGTTTGAATCTTCTCGGAAGAATCCTAACGGATGAGACGAAGGAACGAGCCTCATGCTCTAGACCGCTATCTTTCGTCAATATTCCACGTGCGCCTCTATCTTTGACGAGCGTAACGACTACGATGACGCAGACGATTCCTGGAATGAAGGAGACAAAGAAAATTCGTGACAACGACAGATAGGGAATTAGCAGGAGAGCAATTGCGGGTCCGATGATGGCTCCGGTGGTGTCAAGAGCGTTCTGAAAACCAAACGCTTTACCCACATTGCCCGCTGGGACTGAATCGACCATTAGAGCATCTCTCGGCGGCCCTCTCGCCCCTCTGCCCATCCAAGCCCCCGCGCGTAAGAGCAGAACCTGAATCCAGGAGGTGGCAAAACCAATGGCTGGAATAAGGCTCCAGTCAGTACATACCCAAGATCCATGATTGGTGTGCGCCTTCCCGACTTATCCGAATAGTAACCCGACTAAGATTTTGTCAAACTGGACGAACCGTCGGAAGCTCCCTCGACTAATCCGACTATTGCCGCATTACCACCCACAGCAAACATGATGAAGAACGGCAAAATCGCCGTCGCCATCTCATGGCTCATATCTGAGAATAAGCTACTCAGACCCATTCCAATCACATTACGATTCAACCAAGAAGGAGGTCCCGTTCCCTCTCTTTTCTTAATCATTTTCGCACCACGCGCGACCGCAGAGTTTTCAGATGACAGATTCTTCAGATGGTTAGAAGAAGACGATTTGGTTCTCACCATGATACTTGCCACTGAAGTACTGAGCTAGACCTTTGTAGAGCATTTGGGCGTGGAACTTACATAGTTTCACTTCAGTATCCTTTTTCATGGTAACGGCGAAGGTAAGAGTATCGTCATTTTCGCAAAAGAAACAGACCATGCAAGTTGCCTCTACTGTGCTGATCTTGTGATCGGGCTCAGTCCTAGAACTAGGCTCCCGAGGACATTCACGATCAAGACGGATATTGGTAGGTTGTTAAAGAAATGATTTCACTCGTAATTTTATACCGCAATAGAGCGCCTAGGACTGCACCTATTGCAATATACAGAATATCCCACCTCAAAGTGTGCCACAACTGATCTATCGTTGCATTATGCTGAGAGCATTCGCTCCATATCTTCTCTCATCGCATTCATTTTGTCGAGATGCATTGTGAGTAGTTTGCCCTCCTCAGGCTTCATTTGACCGTACCCACGTAATTTGTCCGGAGAGAGATCACTTAGAATTGTCCAGATCTGGGCTAGGTCGCTGATTATGTGCCATCTAGTCGATTCATCATCCTTTCCTATCTCGAACATTCTTTGTAATTCTTGAATCTCCTTGAGCATTTCTTCAGCCTTGACAGTCAACTTACTCGCTACGGCTTCGTTTATGTCGGAGTGCCGTTGCTTGAGCAACCAATTCTTGGATTCTGAGTCAGTTTTGGTCGCTTGCAGAATATCACGTAGACATTTCTCAATCACGGAAAGTCCGCTTTTGATGGCGATGTGTACGTTTTGCTCCATTGGCTGACCGCTCGCTTTAAGGCAGAAGCTATTGGCTCACAATCGGGTTGCGAGCGGTTAATGGCGAGCTTCACCGCCAATGCAATTGACGAGAGGGTGACCATTTTCTTAAACCTTTCTCGTCTGGATAACGTCAAGATCGGGTCGCCTACCAAAGTTCTAGCGTCAGGAAATGAGGTGTAAAAAATCATCACCTAAGCTGAATCGAGGGGTTTGTCAGCGATCATCAGGTGCCTTGATTCTGCAGGGACCTCCGGTCATCATCGTCCAAACGCAAGGCGCATGGTTCCCTCGGTTACATTCATACCAGTCACATTCGCCCTGTTCACCCAACTCAAGCAACCCAATACAGTTTGCCAAGAGAACTGGGACCAGTACCCCCAGTCTACTAATGAGAACTGTTATAGTCGAGAGGGGCAGAAGCTGCCCGTCAAAAAAGGGACGCGCGGCAAGATGACCAGCATTAGAGGGGTGTTCTTTTAGTTTGGATGAGCTTCAAAGAATCAGGTGGATTGAACGGCTAACAATCCTCGTTATGGCGGTTGCCGTAGTGGTAAGTGTCATTCACGGTAACTTGTACGACTACGTTTTCAACTTGTTCTCGATTCCTAATGTCAATTTCAACTTTCGCATTCTCTACTTGAGCCTATTCCTGTACAGCGCTCTCGGATTGCTAATCTTCGCATCGCTATACATCTACGATGAAAAGACGCCAAAAGTTCGCTGGTACATGTACGTTCAAGGTTGGCTTTTTTTGCTAATTGCAGCAGCAGCCTATGAATGGTTTGACAGCGCACTAGATCAAGCGGCAAGCATAGTGGTGAACAAGCTGCTAGTCGTAGAGAACCCGTACACCTGGATTGCGAAGCGATATTCTATAATCCTCTTCGGCGCAATATTCCTATTCTGGTTGCTAGAAGTACGGAAAAGAAAATTCAAAAATGACCGTGAAATCCGTTTCCATTGAAGCACTGAAGTTTGGGGTTAGTGGCATCGTTGGCACGTTAACGGCTCAATTTACTACATCTATCACGGGGCCCTAATTATTCTCATATTTAGAAAATAGCATCTTGCGGGCGCGGAGCGGGCGAGGTTGCCTACCTGCGGTCCGAGGAGTGCAAGGCGACATTGTTGACTATGATTTAGGCATCCAAAACTTAAACCCTTGAGTCTCAATGGGCTAACACGGTTTAAGCTGGCCTCTATCTTTTAGTCTCCGCGTACTTTCCGCAATCTAGGTTCGGTAATTTTCACTCAGCTTTGTCAGGAATGATTTTCATTTCCGGGGTTTCGTTTCAATCGAAGGGTGTGGGCGCTTGCAACGGATGTTCCTCTTCGCACTTGTAGTGTTGGTTATCCTCGTCCCGGCCCCAAGCAGTATGGCTACTTCTCCTAAGGAGTCATCTAGGGTTCTGATTCTCTCGTCAGTTGAGGGCCAATATCCGATGCAATATTTAGATGAGATGACGGCGGAGTTGAAGGAGGTAGGCTATAGCGTTACTGTCGTGAGGGGTACGGCGATAACGGTTAGTTTCATCACGACTCAACTCGATAAGTATGACATTGTGATTTGGCGAACTGACATGTATGTGCTCGGCAACACAACTTACTGGTATCTCGGCGAACAAGCTAACCAAACGACTTCGGAGGCGTATGCGGGACAGATATCCCTTAGGACAATCGATGTTTCAAACGGAGTGTTTGCAATTAGTCCTGGCTTCTTGAGCAACAACTTCGGCCCAAAGTCGCTCGATAACGTCAAACTTGCAATTCTGATATCTGCCATGTCAATAACGATCGGTCACATACTCATCAGGGCGGGCGTCAGGACAACCATTGACTTCTTCTCGCCCCTCAACGCGCCCCTCAGCTTATTTGACTGGGTCACAGAGTCATTAGTCGATTATTTGACAACGGGAAGTACTGTGAGCGATGCCGTTGCAAAGACTCTCTACAACTACGATTTTGGGAACACCCCCGACGACAGTTATTTGCCGCCAATTTCGTTCCTCGGCGATGGGAGCCTGCAAATCGTCTGAGTCAATCCTCATCGTCTTCGACCTAACTTCCTACTCTCTACCGCGACCGTTTCCTGGTCAGTAAGTCTTTTTAGCTATCTAACGTGCATCGCTGGACAAATCCAAAAAACGCGGGTGCACCCATAGCATGAGCAATAGCTCTAGTGACCAGACTCCCAACCGAACGGCCAGGCCGGCCATCGGGCTCGCGTTTGTGATGTTGGGATCCATCCTGGCTTGGGCCTTGAGATCCCAGGATCTTTCGACTCTCATCATCGCTGTGATTGGAAGATTCCCACAGTTGCTTGACCCAAGTCTTCACTCGGACAGTGTGGTATGTCTTCGGAGTCAGATTGAACTTCTGCAGAATTTCTCTACCCAGATTCTTGCCAGAAATGATTGGGTTGCAGGTGAGATGAGGCCGCGCCCGGTCGCGGTTGGAATCAGGCTTAAGTTTCTCCTGATAGCAGCGACAACTGACGTTTCAATAATAATTCCGACATTGAATGAAGAAAAATACCTCGCCAAATGTCTCGACTCCTTAGTCAATCAATCCTGGCACGGCTCATTCGAAATTATCGTCGTCGATGGGGGCAGCACGGATCGGACTGTGCACGTCGCTGAGAAATATGCTGATAAGGTGTTCATCGAGCCAAGCCTGCGGGTTGGTGCCGCAAGGAACTTGGGCGCACGTAACGCGCGAGGTGGTATACTCGCATTCATCGACGCTGACACAATTGCTAATGCACATTGGTTAGAAGCTATCACACGCGGGTTTCATGAGGAATCTATGGCGGTTGGTCTTACGGGGCCTACACTACCCTATGATGGCCAACTCTATGATATCATAACATATCGCTTATGGACAATTTATCTCCAAAGGATTCTACTCCACTTCGAGATGCCCCACGTGATTGGGTTCAACTGCGCCTACAGGCGTGCGCCGTTTCTGCAGGTCGGAGGATTTGATGAGGAGAACGTAATGTCAGAGGACATCAAACTCGCGCATAAGATACGCCGGTACGGTAAGATCAAGTTCGATCGACACATGTCAGCGCTGACGTCCGCGAGAAGGTTCAGAAGATATGGCCGAGCCTACATTGCTGGCCTCTACATCATGAACGGTTTCTCAACACTCCTACTCAACAAGAGCCACTCAGACTATCCACCTGTACGCTGAGCTTGGATCATCTCCGAGCCGCGGTAACTCATACGTTCAACGTGCAGGCTTCCACTGGCAAAGCTTAAAGCTCGATCTCAATCGGAATCAATTAGAACAAAATGCAGTTCCATTTCTGGCCACTCCTTATCGGCGCACTCGTCCTCATTTGGGGGATCGTCACGATAGTGGGCCAGATATTGGGTATTAAATTCGAAATTTCGTGGTGGGCCGTGTTGGCCGTAATAATCGGCCTTTGGATTCTTTCGCATGCGATCAAGAGAACGTAGGGAATGGTTTTGAAGATAGCGCAGATTGGGCTGCCCGTCGATGAGCTTCCAAACAAGTGGTACAACATCGTGCCCGACCTTCCAGTAAAACTTCCACCCCCCAAAGAACCTGGAGTTGGAGAATCGCGTATTGAAACCCTAGGACGGAGGCTAGTCGGAGAATGCCTGCGACAAGAAGTATCTGATTCACGTTGGATCGACATACCGGACGGTATTCAGGAACTCTACATTCAGGCTGGCAGGCCCCGTCCACTTTACAGAGCCTATAGACTCGAGGGGAAGCTGGGCCTTAGGAAGGTTCGGATTTACTACAAGAGGGAAGACCTGAGCCCAACGGGTTCACATAAAGTAAACACAGCATTGCCGCAAGCCTACTACGCTGCGAAAGAGGGGAAGAAGGTTCTCGTGACGGAAACAGGAGCGGGACAGTGGGGAACCGCCCTAGCCTACGCAGCATGCCTAATGGGCCTCTCGACGGTTGTCTTCTGGGTTCGAGCGGTGCACGAATGGAAGAGCGAACGTCGTGCGCTGATGCAAATGTATGGCGCAAAAGTGTTTGCCTCACCCAGTGCGGAAACTGCATTTGGCAAGCGGCTGCTGAAGGAGAATCCCAAGCATCCCGGATCACTGGGTATTGCAGTATCAGAGGGGCTTGAGTATACGGACGGTTCACCTGAGAGAGTTTACTGTCTCGGCTCCGTCCTAAACCACGTCCTCATCCATCAATCAATTATCGGGCTTGAAGCAATCAAACAGTTCGAGTACGTAGACGACTCACCAGACCTAATCGTCGGTTGCTTGGGAGGAGGATCAAATTTCGGCGGTATTGCACTCCCATTCATGGGCGAAGTACTGGCGGGCAAAAGAAAATGCGAATTCCTAGCTGCTCAATCCGAGGCCGCGCCGAACCTAATCGATGGGGAATACAAGTACGATTACGGGGACGCGGCAGGTCACACACCCCTGCTGATGATGTACACACTCGGTCATGAAGCCGAGATGAAACCCATACGTTCAGACGGTCTTCGATATCACGCTGCAGCTCCCATCATTAGCGCCTTGAGGCACAGCGGGCAGATTAGGGCAGTAGCCTATCCAAGTAATGAGGTGGCCGTGTTCTCGGCTGCTAGACTTTTCCTTGAGGCAGAAGGATGGTTGATCGCAGGTGAGTCCGCCCACGCAGTTCGCGCTGCGATCGATGAAGCGAAAACCGCCGAATCTAAGGGCGAAGACAAATGCATACTCATCAACATTAGCGGACATGGGTTCCTGGACATCGACGCATATCGCTCCGTCCTTAAACTAGACAGCGAATAGCGAATGCAAGTGGCTGATGATCAGATACCGAGTAATTTTCTAGCATTTCCCGAAAGGATCATCGTTTTCACTTCAGGCTTGAGTTGCAGTGCCTCGAAGTCCTGGAGCCACCTGCCCGGGGTTAGCATGGGGTAGTCTGTCCCGAATAGAAACTTGTGGGGAATCAACTTCGACATGTACGTAACCAGAAGTGGCTGGAAGTATTTCGGCGACCATCCTGACAGATCGATGTACGTATTCTCCTTGTGCATCGCAATCGCGAGCTGTTCATCCTGCCACGGCCATCCAGGATGGGCCATTACGAGCTTCAACTCAGGGAAGTCCGCAGCCACGTCATCCAAAAGCATAGGATCCGAAAAACGCAGCTTCAAACCCCCACCGCCAGCCAGTCCTGCGCCCAATACGTCGAGCCCGTGTGGAACGTAATCGGTATTTTCAGTTCGACGCATTTGGAGTATATCGGATAATATTTGTGATCGTTTGGCTCAAACGCTTGGGCTTGAGGGTGCAATTTCAACCCGCGAAGCTTAAGCTCGCTTACAGCGTGTTCAAGATCCTTTACGGCCGACTTCTTGTGCGGGTCGACCGAAGCGAACCCTATTATCTGCTCCAGAAACTTTTCTGAGATCTTTGCCACGAATTCATTTGTGACTGGTGGTCTGTGACTTGCGGTTTCGGCGTCCCATGCGAAGAGCACAAGTTTCTCTACGCCGCATTTCGAGTATTCCTCAAGCATCTCCTCAATAGTCTTTAGTTCTATATCGTGCCCAAATTTTTTTGCAGCGGCGGCGACTTGTGAACCGCCTGAGTCTAAAAGAAATTCCTTGGTTGGAGGGTGCACGTGTATGTCAACGAATCCACTCCTATTGTGTTGCAGGGCGTACACCTTTGATTGTGTCTTGAATCGACTAGGCAATCATAAAAACACACGCTGAGGAGCGAAACCCGCGCGTACACGGACTAATCTGTCTGGCTAAGAAGTGAATTATTTTCGTGCGTAGAGCCGCTAGGGCGTTGCGATCGTCACGTGCTTGTCCGTTATCTCAGCGATATGCTGTTCTATCGATGTCCTATCCTTGAGGACGTTCTTGGTCAACTGGTCGATTCGTCGGCGAAGTTCTGAGTTATGAGCGGTTAGGATCTCGTTCTCGCGGCGATTACTGGCTAAGGATTGGTCTAATTGCTCCATTCTATCCATAAGTCCTGAAGCCTTTAGCTGCCGTAGCGTTTCTTGTATGTTCGCTTGAATTGCCAAGTATTCTTCACGCATTTTGTCGACTACGCCCGACTTGAATTGTTGTACGGTCTCCTCTGCCTTGCGGAGCCTTCGTTCCTCTATATCCAGACCTCCCGCCACCAGTTCATCGCCTAGCTGGTCAAGTAGTCGAGCTAAGGCGAAGGTTTGTCCGGCTGTGACCGTATCTATCGTGTTATCTATCAGGCTGCGCAGTGTTCCAATATCTACTGTTTTGTCCCTGTTCCGGTTTGTTGAGGCAGCTCTTTCCAGTTTTGTGAGGGGCTTGATCACGGGCTGGAAGAACTGCTTTATCTCATCTTCCTTAGCTCTAAGCGAGTCCTCGTAGCCTTTCAACTCAAGATATGCTCCTTCAGAAGCAACGTGCTCCTTAGCCGCAAGTATCTCCTTCTCTCTACTTTTCAAAGCCTCAAGAGAGTTGGTCTGTTCGTTCTCCTCTGCTCTGAGCTTAAGGAGTTCACTGTGCATCTGCGGCAGGAGTTGGGCATCTTTCTGCAGCGACTCGAATCTATTTCCTGGGGATTCATCTAGCGCTGTGCCCAATGACCGAACGGCTGATTCCAGCCTCCCAAGGGCGACATTAAGTGCTGCCATTTCAACTCTGAGTCCACGGCGGAGCTTGGGAAGGTACTTGCGGACGGTCTTTATGATTTTATTAAGCGCCTCAACAGAGTCATCGTGAAACTTTTCCGCGTCTTGGTAGCTTGTTGAGGTCTGTTGTCGAGGTAGCTTCCTGGCAGTTTCCTGGATCGTTTGAGCCATGCGAGTTCCGTATTCCGAAGCGGACTTGTCCATTGTCCCCCAGGCGTTCCGCACAGCCCCTTCTAACCTAGAGGCAGCGCTTTCGAGATTGTTGCATGCCTCCTTTACGGCTCTGATTCGTTCGGCAAATCGTTTCTCATGCTCCTTCATTGCGTCGCGTTCTAACGATTGACAGAAATTGGGCAGTTCATCGACTCCAATGTCCGTCAAGCTTATCGCGTCACTCTATTGTCCATGGTTCCCGATGTTGCCGAGCCCTCTTTGGGATTCTCCTGAGTCTGCTCGATCCTAAGCCTGTCTAGAGAAGCCTCTACGGCTAGGCGAATTTGTTCGCATACGTTCTTTCTAATATCCAATCCATCGTCTAGCGTACTGTTTTTCAGTTCCAGTAACTGTTGCCTTAGCTCCTCCTCTCGCATGCTGACCTCCTTTCTTTTCTCCTGATAGTTAGACCTCAACCCATCGAGCTGTAGTTTGAGTTTCTCTTCTTTACCATGTAGGTCGCTTCTTTTCGATTGAAGCGAATGTGAGCTTCCTTCAATTTTGAGTTTCGACCGGCCGAGTATCCTGTCGAGTAGGGTTGGCTTCTTACGGAGCAGCTTCAATCTTTGTGCATCGAGGGCGTCGATTTCGCCGCGAATTTTGTCAATGGATTTCTCATACCCTCTCCTCGCTTCATGTGTTCGGTTCCTTTGTTCTTTTTCTAGGTCGGAAATTTCAATCTCATGTACCGACAACTGTTTTTGCAATTCTGTGATTTGATTAGAGAGGGCCATTTCTCCCTCAATTCTCTTCGTGAGTTCGTTTCGAATGTTAGACATTAGGGCTGCTACCGTATCCTCGTATTGCTTGTCGGCTGCTTCGGGTATTGAGTCCTTGAAGCTGGTCAAGACAGATTCTACGTCCTTCATCCAGCGCTGGAAATGCTCGTAGAATGGGGGCAGGGCGAAGCGTTGGCTTCCTAAGTGTTCAAGCGCGTTCGTTATTCTTGATGAGACCTCATGCTGGTCTACCGGGATAACTTCTTGATATGGAAACGCGTTTTCTTGGCTAGTTCTCTTTTCTTTAAGGGCAGGTTTCTTCGTTGCTGCCCTCCGAGAGCGCATGCCACGCGTGCGGGGTTCGTAGCTCATGACTGGTCCGTTCGATTTTCTCTGTATATATGTAAAGCGTGAATTGGCGAACTACTGGCTACCAGGCCTCTTTAGCCAATAATGGCGTATTGCTAACCCTGCGACTATTCCGCCTGCGTGGGCCAGAAAACCGCCACCCGCAAAGAGATTCAATCCGATGAATAAGATCATACCGGCGAGTCCCTTCCAGCCTCCCGCTGCAGCTAGCAGTCCGAATATCGCCCCTGATGCACCTACGCCGATCGCGTCTCCTCCAAGGAAGAGAAATGCAATATTTCCAGCCAGCCCACTTGCGAAATATGTAACTAACCATTTTTTCCTTGAGACTTGTTCCTCGAGTGAGGTTCCGAAGATTAGGAGAAACAACACGTTTCCACCGAGATGTGAGGGGTTGGCATGGAGGAACAACGAAGTGAATAGCATCCACACTGCGCCTTGCCAGACGGCTGAATTTACTTGAGCAAGCGGGTAGAACATGTCGTAATTGAGGGACAGCAAGTTGCCGCCAACGATCCCCGTAGTCAAATAAACGACAATGAGCACGCATGACATCTGCACGGACGGAGAATCCCTGATCCTAGAATTTCGTTGCTCCGCCATACTCAAGCGCTCTGTTTAGTGAAGTTCGCTGCTTCTTCCAACCCGATTTAATAAGTGACATGCCCTCACGAGCAGCTTGTGACATTCTCATCAGCGCGAGCGTTCCAAATAGGCGAAAAAATTGCGAAGCTCTCAGTCCTAACTCTCTTGGCAATCGGGGTTGTGGAACTGATTGTTGGGTTTTGGACTGGAAGTCTAGGGTTGAAAGCTGATGGTGTCGACTCGCTCTCTGATTCCGTTGTATCACTAATTGTATGGGTTGGTTTACATTATTCCAGGCGTAGGCCTGACGCACGTTTTCATTTCGGATACCATAAAGTGGAAAGTCTATCCGCACTCGTCGTGTCGTTCGCAATGGTTGGAGTCGCGACGTATATCATGTATAACGCCTACCGGACCTTCCTAAATCCGACCGCGATCACATCTCCAACTCTTGCACTCGTGACATTAGCCGTGTGCGGGTCCATTTCCGCATACAGGGCTTTTCAAATGAGAACTATAGCCAAAAAGTATGGGCTTCTCTCTCTCCGTACCGACGCAAATAACTCGATCAAAGATGCTACCGGAACAATTGTGGTCTTCGTGAGCATAATCGGATCTTCGCTTGGCGTTCACGCGCTCGACGCCGTCGGAGGCATGATCATCTCAATCTATATCCTCGGAGTCGCCTACGTTGCAATCCGAGAATCATCACTGATTTTGCTGGACGCATGTGAGAGCCCGGAGATGAGCGCAGTGTTGGCTGGAGCTTTGAAAACCGTCGAAGGAATCGAGGAAGTTGGGAATATCAGGTTGCGGCCTTCTGGCCCCTACCTTACCGGAATCATATCTGTGGTTGTTGATGGGCGCAGGACAATCTCCGAGACAGAACAGCTCCGCCGCAAGCTACTGGAAGTAGTGTCAGCAATAATCGATCCAGTGGGAGAAATATCGATCGTGTTCAGACCAAAGTAGTTACGTGGAGCGTTTTCTCCCGGTTCAGAGTCCGTCGATGTTGTCGTGCCAAGCGGTTAGTTTCTCGAACTTATCGGGAAGTTTGTTGCCTGAGTATGGAAGTGGGCTGACGGCTCCAAAAACTGCAAAGTCTGCTAGGCTAGGCTTCTCGTCAAGCAAGAATCTATGTTCCGCCAACATTTCCTCAAGAATCTGAAGGTGGTTTTCCATTTGAAGCTTCAGTTCGGGTCTCCTAGTTTCGAGTAGTCCCAGCGGACCGCGTTTTGTCTCTTGGAGTTCAACGAAGACCCATCGGTCAATGTCATCCTTGAAAGTTTTCGGAAAATCAGGGACGACGTACTGCCAAACAACATCTTCGAGGCGGTAGTGAGCCCAATTCTCAATCGCCTTCGCCTCCCCTCTGGTATGATTCGGGTATATGCTAGGTTCTGGAACCATTACCTCCAAGAAATCAGGAATCTCAGCGTAAGTTATGATTTGTTTACCTTCAACAAGGGCGGGAACATAATCTTGTCCGGTAGCCATGATTAGTTCTCTCTTGTCAAAGACGCCTACCGAGTTGACTTTGTACTTGATCTTCTTGTAATCCATTATCTTTCGAGCTTTAACACACCAGTGGCTCCAGGGTTCTTGGAATAGTGTAAGCATGAGACGCCTACGCCTCGATTTTTTCGACGAGCAGCATCTTGCCGAGAGTAGTTAAGGTGACTTTAGTTTTTCCTCTCGAATGCCTCGTGGCTCTTGCGAGGCCTAGATCGATTAAACCTCGGGCGTCTTCCGATCCGTGGATGTGGTAGCTCAAAAGTGGTTTACCGTAATTGGTCAGCTTGCTAAGCTCGTCTAGGCTGTCGACTTCACCACCTGCCTTATCCAAGGCTCGAAGTATGCTCATCTTCACCTCCGACACCAGCTCTGTATAGCTCAACTTCATTGGCGGAAGCATCACGCATTCATCCTCTTTGCAGAAGAATGCCTTGAAGCCCAGTATGAAGGAGGTGACCGCTGCCGCGATGCATATCATCTTGTCTCCTCCGCTGACGTTCAACAGAAAATCTTCAAAGTCGTCGCGGTTCTTTTCGACGATCTCTGAAAATACTTGCATTATGTCCTTGTATGAATGTTCGGGCCTTATGTTATCGTGTACTTCGACCTCTGTCTTGAGCGTCTCACTGATATTCGAAGCGAGACGTTTAGCAACCTCCCTGTCACGCTCATAGCACAAGAGAACCAGCTTGTTCGCGGGTGCGTTTCTCACACCCGCTAGAACTCCCTCCGAATCTTCACCTACAGTCGCGATCTGCAATGTCTTTCGGAATGTGGCCTCTCCGTCATCGTCAGATTTCTTGGTTTGTCGACTCGAGGCAATCGTCATATTGGCCCTCTAACCCTTCACTCACGAACGAGTCAACGGCGACAAGTAAAGGCTGCCGGTCAAGATATCACTGATCAACCTGTTTCTGGGCTCTTCCGGAGGAGAATATATCTATCATTAGATAGTGTACTGTGCTGAAAATTCTTCTTAACTGACCCTATTAGTATTCCTGAAGGATATTTGTTGTCGCTTAAGATCGGTTGCAGTGGTTGGTCGTACGCGGATTGGGTGGGGCCGTTTTATCCCAACGGGACTGAGCCGAATCAATACCTAAGCCTCTACTCACGAGTATTCGACTGCGTGGAGATAGATTCAACATTCTACCGCGCCCCGTCACCCGCTATGGTCCAGCAATGGTACACTAATACCCCTAATGGATTCATGTTCGCACCCAAACTACCAAAACGAATAACCCATGACCAGCACTTGGAGGACGTTTCATCCTACCTATCACATTTCACAAGAACGTTGGAGCAGCTTCAAGAAAAACTAGGGCCATTTATCATACAGCTTCCACCATCATTCAAGCTTCCTAAACATGAAAAGGCCTTAACGAGGTTCATAGGCGAGCTGAATCCGAAATCTAGGTATGCGATAGAATTTCGCCACAAGTCTTGGTTTAACCCCGAAACGCAGAAGCTACTCGAGGAGAACAACATCTGTCAAGTTTGGTCCGTTAACCAATACCTCACAACTCCTTCAACCGTCACCTCCGACATAGTCTACCTTCGCCTAGTTGGTGACAGGGCATTGACAGAGTTCAAAGGAACACAGAGGGATCAAACCGAGACAATGCAAACTTGGAAGAAGGCGCTTGAAGAGGTAGGCGAATCGGTGAAGGAACGGTTCGTTTTCTTCAACAATCACTTCGCCGGTTTCGGTCCAGCCTCTATTAACGAATTCAGGCGCTTGATGGGTTTGGTGGAATCGGACTGGTCAAGCCTGAAGGGTGGACCTACTTCGCAGAGAACATTGTTCGACTTCGCAAACGGAGGCTAGCAAAGCTCTGGCGTTGACACGCGTTATCTTCCATGTGGACCTAGACGCATTCTACGCTTCTGTCGAACAGAGGGAGAATCCAGCCCTACGCGACGTTCCCCTTATCATTGGTGCGGACCCGAAGAATGGGAAGGGAAGGGGCGTGGTTGTTGCTTGCTCCTACGAAGCGAGAAAACGAGGGCTCCACTCTGGACAGCCAATCGCAACAGCCTACCGACTCTGTCCCGAAGGCGTGTATATTCAGCCAAACCTCGCATTATACGGTCAGGTCTCTGCCGATGTCATGGACCGAATCAGGAAATATGCTGACAAGTTTGAGCAAGTAAGCATAGACGAAGCATTCCTAGATGTTACCGAACGATCCCAAACCTCTGGCGGGCCAATCGTACTCGCGAGGCAAATTAAGGCTGAACTCAAGGGAAAAGAACGGTTAACCTGCTCCATCGGTATAGCCCCAAACAAGTCAGCTGCCAAAATCGCCTCTGATTACCAAAAACCAGACGGCCTCACCTACATCGAGCCCGAACGAGCAAAGGAATTTCTCGCACCCCTTGTCGTCTCAAAGATTTCCGGTATAGGAAAGAAGACCGAGGCACAACTCAACGAGCTCGGAATCAAAACCATCGGTGACCTAGCGAAATACTCGCCGCGATCCCTCTACAAGCAATTCGGGAAGTCAGCAGTCTGGCTCTGGGCCATAGCGAATGCTGAAGAACGTGTCGAAGTCCAAGAGAATTATGAGATGAAGTCGATTGGAGGAGAACACACTTTCGAAGTCGATACCAACGATTGGTTGGCCATAAAGGAACAACTGGTTAACTTGGTCGATTATGTTCACAAGCGTTTGATCGAAGCGAACATGAGCTATCGAACAGTGGGATTGAAGATACGCTTCACGGGATTTGAGACATACACTAGGGAGAAGACTCTGCGATTCTCAACCACAGACAAACAGTCAATCCTTACAACGATTCAGGAGCTGCTTGAAGAGTTTAGAGGTCGTCCCAAGAAAGTAAGGCTGGTCGGTGTAAGGCTATCGGGTCTGGCTAACAAGCCAGAAAAATCTACAACGAAACCCACGTTAGATACATTCGTGTCTCGCAAAGGCTAACAGGCGATGCCGAGTTCCGGCGCCAATCCAACCACCAGTGATCGTAGGGCGGCGACTTCTTCAGTGTTCATTTCACGTAATGGCGGCCTCACGTTGCCTGATCTTAACCCTCGCATCCTCAAGACCTCCAGAAACGGAGCCAGAGGAGGGCTGTTCATCGCGGTGCGTAGCGAGTGAATCTTCTTCTGCAATCTCTCTCCCTTAGAAAGATCGCGCGCTCTGTAGGCCTCATACATCTCCACGAATAGTTCCGGAAAGGGATTCGCGGTCGCCGAAACACCAGCGTTTACGCCAGCACAGAACGCTGAGAAGAGGTATGAGTCGGTTCCATTTATCACCGTGAAACCCCGCGGCACGCTTCCCAAATAGTCCAGCAACTGTGAAAAGTCACGGCTACTGTCCTTGATCCCCACGATATTTGGAATCCGGCTAAGTTGAACAAGCATTTTCGCGTCAACATTATTTCCAGTGTTGCTAGGAATATTATACACCAAGACTGGCAGCTTCGTTGACGCAGCTAAACGCTTGAAGTGTTCTATGATTGAATCAGTTCCTGGATGATAATAGAACGGGGTTAAGCAAGCTATGGCATCGGCTCCAACCTTCTCTGCATGCCGCGCCAAGTCGATGCTCACGATGGGATTGGCTGCGCCCACCTGAACAATAACGGGAATCCTACCTTGCGCCTCCTTCACCACAACCTCCGCGACACGTTTCCTCTCGTCAGGCTCCATCGCAGGTCCCATACCAGTCGTACCCAGCGGAAACAATCCGTTAACGCCGCTTTTAATTTGAAATTGAACAAGCTGGCGAAGAGCCTCCTCATCGACTTGGCCGTTATTTGAAAAAGGGGTGACTAATGCGGTAATGATTCCGTGTAATCTCAAACCTTTCTGCATCATGAGTTCTTGCTCCGGAGCTACCGAGTTTAGTCTGGGACCGGAATACGGCCATATAATCACATACCCCGTCTACCCGCTCTTCGCAGGTCGACAAGTACCTGCCTTACTTCGTTCTGTGGAGCTAAGATTTTCGTCGTTCCAAGAAACGGGTGAGGCGGGTAGCCATTTTCAGAGCAATTCTTCCTGGAAGAGTCACCAAGTAACGCCCACGGTCTCCCTCCTGAACCACAAGTCCACTCTCCTGAAGTATTTTGAGGTGGTTTGAGATGGTGCTCGGAGAAAGGTCCTTCAGAACAGCCTCCATCTCGCTCGCGTATCTCCCTCCGTAAAGTAGCTCGTTTAGAATCCGCAAGCGGTGCTCGCTCGCCATCGCACTCATCAGTGTCGCGGCGCGCTCGGCTTCAGCTGGAGTGATCGATCTTGCTTGTACTCTCGCTATGTGACGGTCGAACCAAGCTCCGGTGGGGTCTACAAAAACTGATTTCTCAATCTCAGAGGAAATGCCAGATGTAACACTCTCGACCACGTCGTTCACATAATCCGCCAATGATTGCGCAAAATTTCGCTTGGGCGATTCGTTACCTTGAGTGTTCTGCGGGGGAATAGCACTTGAGATCCGCTGTACTTCGTCACGTAGTTTTGCAACCTCTTGCTCTAGTCTGTCGATGTCTGAGGGACCGTTCGATTTATCCACCATGCCGATCACATCGAATTCAATTAGTGAGCAATCGAATTCGGTTCGAGAATAATAAACCTTTCGCGAAAGTCGACTGCGTATTCCTCATTTTCGTTTAGAGATTTGAAGAATATGGATCTCCCGCCGCTAAATCGCTGAGATTCATGTCCGCGATAAGTTCGAATGGGTACATTATAAAAAATCTGCTCTCACGAGAAGTAATTTTCTTCGGGGCCACATTACCGGTTGGTTCTCAGAACTAGTCGGAAGCCGCGTAGAAGTGGTAGAGGAGTATTGTGAAGCGAAATCGGATCCATTCTGTTCTTTTGTCGTTCGGCCCTCAATCCTGTAACCAATACTTGGCTTGTCCTACGATAGGTTGAAAGTGGGGACGCACGTCCTAGCACATTTGGTAATGGAAAACGGAACTAAAACCTGATGACTTCACCAATGAATTACTGAAGAATAAAGGAACACTGGCCGTTCTTTTCGTCGCGTCATGGTGCTCGTTCTGCAGGCGATTCTATCCAATGTTTCAAGCCGCCGCAGAAAAGAGTGACGTTGCGTGGGCCTCCATGGATATCAGCGACGACGATAACCCACTTTGGGAGATTTTCAATATTGAAATCGTTCCTACCGTTATCATATTCAAAGAGGGTAAAGCTGTGTTTAGGAGGGACGGGATTTACGGGAGGGGACTATCGGAGAAGGCAATTGATGAGACGATGGATCAGATGAAGTTGTTAGCGACCACTACCTAAGCGGTCTGCGTGGCATATTATTCGTGGATGAGTTCTCGCTCTAGGGGTTTGCCTTTTCGATACTTCCAAATTTCCACCCTTCCTTGGTATGCTTCTCCCCAAAGCTTCAACGTTCTTCGCTCTGCTTCGGTCGCTCTCCCTTTTCCGCTCTTCACCTGAACCATGAGGATTCTTCCCGCACGACCTGCGAAGATGTCTACGGGACCATGTGATGCTGCGCTACGACTGCAGAACCATCCTTCTTCCCTTAGTTTCCTCAGGACTTGGTATTCGCGGCTACGACCTCGCGTGTACGGCGTGGAGACCATTCTTTCACTCTATCCTCCTAACCCCAATTAGTTTCTCTTATTCTCAGAGTGCCTCTTGATCGTTAACTTCGACTTGCCCAGTTAGCTTATGATGGCGGGACATAATTTGATTCTCAATTTAGATACGCGTTGATCGAATTTTCATTGAACCAGTCTAAAATCAATCCCCTTTCGGCATTTAACCAACACCATAGAGTGTTGTAAAATACTTAAGGTTCGAAATCCGACACACCGCATCGAGACGGCTGGCTTTGAAGTCCTCAGAGCGATTGCTAGTGATTATCGCCTTATCTATGATCTTCGTCGCTCTCAACGTATCCTACGTACTAGCTGACAACAATTACACGGTTACTGTCACAGTTCAGGGTTTACCGCCTACCCTCTCAACGCGCATCTATGTTGACGGAAATTATAACGGGACACTGAGCGGAGGGGCCTCAGCAAACTTTACCCTTTCAGCAAACGACAACCCGCATGCCATCTTGGTCGATTCTTATGTGCAAGGGAACGGGAATGGAACACGATACTATGAGAATGATACGGTGTGGGGCGTCAGCGCACCCGGCAGCCATGTGTTCACTTACGCTGCTCAATATTTTCTGTCCGTGGAAACCGCCTTTAGTTCAGCTACCGGCCAAGCATGGTACGAAGCTGGTTCAACGGCTCACGCAATTTTGAACGATCAACAAATCGATGAAGGGCAAGGAACGCGAAACATATTCACCGGTTGGTCTGGAGGCACAAACGGGACGCAACTGACTTCGAATGGGATAATTATGGATGAGCCAAAAGTTGCGATCGCGAATTGGAAGACGCAGTTTTTCTTGACCGTTGGGTCTAACCCTGCAAACGTCACTGGCTTGGTAGGTTCTGGGTGGTACGATTCGGGCGTGGAGGCTAACTTTTCTGCTGGTATGCTCGCGTCTGGGTCATCGAATACGCGTTTAGAGTTCAATGATTGGAGTGGCGATTATACTGGGCAGCAACCTACCGGGACGGTATTGATGGATCGCCCGAAAATTGTCAGTGCCAGCTATCTTGTTCAGTACCTTCTGACAGTTATGTACTCTTCACCGAGTGTTTCTTCCTCCTACAATGAGACTCACGCTGGTTGGTACGATGCAAATTCTAGCGTGCAACTAGGGCCCGCGCCCTCAATTATCAACCTGAGTACAGTGGAACGGCTGCGATTCACGGGTTGGTCTGACAATGGTTCTGTATCGAAGAATCTATCATACTCGGTTCTAGTAGCAGGTCCGCTAAACGTAACTCTATCCTACACGACACAGTACTATGTTGACGTGAGCTCTACCTACGGCCCAGTTACAGGATCGGGCTGGTACGATCGAGGGGCGACGGCAACGATTACCTCCCCAACTTCTTCGGGTACTTGGCCTGTTTCGTATGCGTTAACAGGTTGGTCGGTTGACCCACCAACTGAAACTCTAAACAGCACAGGGAACTCGTGGACGTTATCCGTCAACGGGCCGTACGTCGTACAGGCCGAATGGGGAATAGATTACTTCCCACTTGTTCTACTCTTTGGCGGGAGCGCGGTAGCTTTTATCGCTGTGGGAGTTACTGCGGTGGTAGTTTACAGGAGGAGTAAGCGTAACGGCAGACCTGCTGCCCTACGTCCTCAAAAAACTGGCCAGGTTTTGTCAGGCTCTATGATAATTTGTAACAGTTGCGGCAACAGTGTGTCGAATGGCGCAGAGTTCTGCGAGAAATGTGGGGCCCCGGTGGTGACGTTCATGCAACCTTCGACGGAGAATAGTGTGTACGACTACATCGTGAAGCACGAGGGTGTCATATCTTTGACCGAGGCATCAACAGATCTTGGAATCTCTGTTGAGCAATTGAAGGAAATAACTGAGCGTTTGAAGAGAGAGGGTCGTTTAAGTTAGAAGAACGGGTTCCTACTTGGTTCGGGTTGTTGGTACACCACTGGGTACTGTTGAGGCTGTCCATAACTGAACTTCGGCGCAAGCGCCCAATAGCATTCGGTGCAGAAGCTTAACGCTCCATATTGCTTATTGCAACCTGCACAGATCGACCTGCCGCATCGAGAGCAAACAAATGCAGATGGCAGATCGTGGTGGTAGTAGCAGCTGCCAGGAGTTTGGATCTGCCTCGGAGTGTACATCGGAGGGGGTCGCGAGGTTGAAACGGTCTGGCCAGTTAATGGGGATTTCACTTCAACCTTGACTGGTGGAACCCTTGAAAGTGTAGCGCCGCAACTGAAACAGAATCGTGCATCCTCGGCATTTGATCTGCCGCATGATTGACAGGGAATCATGTTCCGAACCTACTAAGGGAATGTTTGCAGCCCGTTCTTAACGATTGCCCATTGAGAGTAGCGTATGGATGGTTGAATTTCCCCATAGAAGATGGAGAGGAGAGGGGTTAGGCGGGAGGAAGTGTGCGAGAAAATGACATGGACATTTCAAAATCGATGTTAACTTAGTCTAAGTATTGATTCGTGGAGTTCTTGGTTCTTGCCCTCAGCCAAGACTCTCAGGTAATCACCCCGCTTTCCAGCCCTGCGAAGTAGCGATTTACCGTCTATCTTCCGTGTACCATCCGAGGTTTCAGCGAAAATCGTGAGTTCGCCGTCAATAAGGTTAGAGGCTTTACGAATTGCTCCTTCTACCGTGGTCTTCGAAGTATGAAGGGTCGGTAGCGGAAGGTCATTCCTCGAGACTAGGTCTCTTCCCGTTCCGTCTTTACCACAAACTATGCATCGTTCGCTTCGTTTGAGCTCCATGGTACTATAACGGTTGTTCTTGAGGTCGACGAACAAGATTGCTCTGAGCGGTTGTCCTGTTTTCTCAGGCCACTTCTTGGTTGACTTGTATTCCTCTAAACCGAGGATTACTTTGATTGTTTCTTGTGCCAGGATGGATGAGACTAGGGAAATCGATGTGGCAAAGGAAGGAACGGTTTCTTGTTCCAGTGGCGCCTCGCACGGGTTACGTAGGCCCGCAATAGTGGAGTACTGGTTCGGCGGGAACATGCAGATTGGGCAGGCGTCATCAGGGGGTAGGTACGAGTGAACCCTTCCGTTCAATCCAGTGATTCCTGCGTCGATTAGAGGAATTGAGTATTTGCGGCATGTTTGGGTGAGGAATATTCGCGAGACGACGTTGTCCAAACCGCAAAGTACCACTTTGGAATCAAGGTAGAGTTTCAAAGGCATATTTTCAAGATTGCCGCGGTACGCGGTAGTTGTCACGAATGGATACTTCAGATGAATGTTCTTCGCCAAGAATTCGGCCTTGTTTTTGCCTAGGTCTCTGGGTTGGAAAAAAATCATTCGGCTTATGTTTGACAATTCGATACGGTCGCGGTCAACAATTATGATTTTTCCAACGCCAAGCATAGCGAGGTTTTTCGCAGCTTCGTTTCCGATCGCTCCCGCGCCCGCTAAAAGCACTGTTGCGTTTCGAATCTTCTGTTGTCCCTCGGCGCCCCAGACAAGCAGTTGCCTTGCCCAGAGATAATCTAGGACCACTGGGCCCTTTACGGTCCTGAGGCTGGAGACGGTCGATGTTTCGGTCAGCTGCTTTCCGCGGAGTAGGCACCTTGTAAGGTCAGGTTCTATGCCTAGTTTTCTGCAGGCTATTTGTTTGAATTCCTTGATCGTTCTTGTCGGGGTTAGGTTGATCTCGATTTCTTTGTAGAGTGGGATAGATGCGCGGAGTTTCATTATCGGGGCGTCCGGTTTTCTCTCCCGGGGATGGTGAAAGTTACTATGTCACCGGGTTGAGAGAGCATGGTTGGGGCTCTTGGGATGGGGACTATGTTGAAATGAACGGTATCGTCCGTTTCCGCTTTCGCTTTGTACTTGGTCATCCTTGGGAAGCCATGTGAGCGGCAGATGTTGGCAGCCTTCAAGGCGCGGGGGTTGTCGAAGACGCTTTGTGGGTTTGGGTCAGTCAGGAGGTAGTGCAGTGAATTGACGACCGAAATTAGTTTGAGCCGTGGATCCCATTTCTCGCCTAGGACAGATACGCAAACGGCATTCGGTATGTTTGGGACAATGTTCGGGTGGGAGATATCCGTAAGCCAAGTCGCGACGGGAGGCTTCAATGGGTATTCGGGTGGAAGGTCGAGTCTGAATCTGTTCCAGTCCACGTATTCTGTAAAGGGCCAGACTCCCTTCTCAGCAAGCCGCTTTACCTCTCCTTTCTCGCACCGGATTAGGCCTTCGAACTGGGTAGGTGGGTCATTTAGGGCTGTGATTGTGGGGAATTGATGGTTGAGGAGGCTCTTCTCCTTGTAGAGTAGCGTGGTGTCCAAGCGCTTTCAGCCTTACCCGCCGATTATGTTGTATGGCATGAGGGCGAGTTGGGCGTTTTCTGGAATGCCGGACCTTGCTACGGTAGTGCCTTCGTCCAATATTGCGCCTCCGTACATCAGAGCAACCGTCGTCGGGTCAACCCCGAATGACGTACACACCTGCTGCTTAATCTCCGCAACCGTATGGTCAGGAATCACATCGATTTCCGCCAGACCCGTCTGTGGGCCTATGGGGGCTTGAATGAACAGTTTCATCTTCTATCGCTCACCTCCACTCATGCTGCTTTGTCTCTCCATATAGGAGCCTAAACTACCTTACTGTAAGCTGGACAGTTAGGGCGTGTACTAGCCCGCCTCCAACTGCCTCTATCAAGATAGGGTAGGTTCCTGCCTTTGTAAAGGCTGGGATTGTTATCTGAAGCGTTATCGTAGTTGTCCCGGGACCTCCGGCGAGAACGATTGGGTTGCTTATCGTTAACGTGTACGTTGCGCCCTGCGGTAGGTTCAGAAGGGTTACGTTAACAGGATCTACGAACCCTTTTTGGAGGGTTAAACTGAGGCTAAAGGTTGCCTTTGAACCGGCCTGCACTATAGCGCTGGTTGGTGAGATTTGGAGTCCGAAGTCGGTTACTGTGACATTTAGAGTCGTTTGTCTGGTTACTTCCGGTGATTGAGGGGGTAGGTAGCTGGCAATCAGAACTATTGGATAGGTCCCGTTTGGGGTAGTTGAGTCTGCTGTAAAATTCAGGCCTACCGTTGTTCCTGTGGGGACAGGGTTTTTCGAGAAGGTGATGGTTAAACCGCTAGGGTTTCCATTTGCCGATAGTTGAATTTGTTGTGTAAAGTCATTAATTGACGCTAACTGGATATTTGTGACGGCAAATTTGGTTCTGTAAACCGTAAGTGAGCTGATTTGTGGTAGGATGTTGAAGTCAGCAACGGCGATGTTGTATGTGGGTGTGTTAACTTGCTTGCCTGTAGAATCAGTTGCCTGGATGTAGTAGGCCATGTTTCCAGTCACCTGGTTACCTGGTATCACGTAGCTGAATTCTCCAGTCGCTACCGAGTTCATGAGGGCTTCCGTGGTTGTGCCCTCGGTTGCTAAGCCATAGACCAAGGTTACGTTACTCGCAGGGCCGGTTACGTTGGCAGCAATCACAATTTGTGTTCCAATAGTGCCCGCTAAGACAGGGTTGGCGCTTATCACTACCGATGATTGTGGTGAGAGCTTGTAACTAAGGATCAGACCTGTAAACGCGACCACTAACACAATTAGAACTACAAGTACTATTGACAAAGCTGCCTTTCTTGTCAGGGCCAGTCTTGCAGGTGGTCGTCTTCTGACTTCCACGGTCGGTGTGGGAGCGACAACCGTAGTTGGCCTTGGCCGTAATGGTGTCGCGTCCTTCGGATCAGAGTAAACTGTTATGCTGCTTTCGGGGAGCCGAGTGGCCTGGTCAGTCCCTGGGATCACTCTGAAGTATCCGACTTCGCCGTTCGATGCATCGACCACCAAGCCTGTAATCAAGGATGAGAATTGCTGTAGTTTTTTTTGGGTTGCAATATCTGTCTCGGAAAAGAACACTCCTCCACTTGTGTGTGAATGGTACCATCCTACGATGTTGCCCTTCAGGCGTCCAGAAACGAGTTTATCCGCTATGATTGCTATTGAGCTGGGCGGTAGGGTGACGCGGTGGGGTTCGGATGAGAATTCGTGGGTGGTTGAGTCTTCGATGATTATCGTATCGTCTTGGAGTCTGCCGAGTAGCAGCCCAATAATCTCGGTTTCTGTCTCCCGTGCGGCTTGGACAATCCTATCATTGACAGGTTTCGAGATGCTAACGTGGGACATGGTTTTGTCTCCTTTCACTTTCTTATCTTATAGCTTCATGGGGTCGGCCTATCTTCGGTCGTAGGATGATATGGGTTAGGTGGTTCCCAGCGTCCTGCTAGGAGTTGGTTGCATGGCCCGTAGAGCATCAAGGAAGGCGGTCGAATGTCGGGACATGTAGACCTGAGACGAACAGATGTCACTTGCCGCGGAATTAATGGAATAAAGGGAATCACCTGCTTAGGCATACCTGGTGAATCGTTGAAACTATCGAGCCGTTTTTTACCAAGCTTTCGGACTGAGATTCACTCAATTTAGCTCCAGGCGCGCTAGTGCTCACTGGAGACTAAACGTCGCGGTGAATTACAGGGAGAAGTGAAAGAGAAGAAAAAAAATTGGGGGGTGCCCTACGTTTCTATCGTCCTAGCATGCCGAGTATACCGCCCAGCACACCCAAGACGAAGCCAGCTACAAAACCTCCACCGATTATGAGGCTTAGCACTGCCATCGGGAAGACGACGATGCTTCCGATTGTTCCGTAGCCGAGCAGCATCAGTATCGATCCGATTACCAGTATTAGCCCTATGATTACGCCGATCGCGAATGATAGGCTAGGGGGGCCGAGCGCTGGCAACCAGAAGAATACACCTACCCACATCGCGTAGAATCCTGGGGCAAGCAAAGCTGCTGCGTTGAGAATCACAAGTATCCCTGCGATCACTGATAGGATGAAGCCCCATAGCGATCTAGGTGATGAAGGGGCGTACATTGGTGGTGGGGGATACATTGGGTAGGAAGCTGTAGGTGGGGGACCGAATGCTTGACCCATCGGTGGCGGTCCCATAGATGGACCGTACGCCGCCGCCATTGGCGGGGGTGGCATTTGTTGTGGGGGCATTTGTTGCGGGGGTTGAGCATAGGCGGGTTGTGGTTGTTGTTGGGCTACCATAGGAACCACTCCTTGGTAACATTGCGGGCACAAGACCAGATCCATGTATGTTTTTGAGTCATCGCGACAGATCGACCTTCCACAGCGGTTGCAGACGTATACTGCTGGGAGGCTGGGGTGATAATAGCATTGTCCCGGTGCAGGAACGCGGATTGGTCCGCCAGCGCTGACTGGTGTAACTACGCGAACGGATGGAACTGGTTTGAGTGCGGGGGCCATGCCGCCTGCGAGATTTGCTCCACAGCTTGAACAGAATGAAGCGTCATCACGGTTGTTGTAGCCGCATGATGGGCATTTCTTGACCATTTTCCTAAACATCCTCCTTTTGTTAATTGACTCTGACGCACGGAGGGCTAATAAACGCACTTAAGCCTTTGGTCACGCATTATCACATCCATGAATGGTAAAAGTGGCATTATACCATTTTTTGACGCAAAAAGTTAGTGCACACAATGTGACACTCAGAAGCCCCAAATTCCCCGCAACCCATACCGCCATCGCGGCTTTCATGACCTGTCATAATCTGCTTTTACCAATCGACTCGAATCCACAGGTAACTCGTTGAATCTGCGACCTCCACATTGTCCAGTCACTCGATCAGGCGCAAATGGGTCCTATGAGGTTCTGCGAAACATTGGGTCCACTTCCTCTGTAAGTAATTGATCTTGAACTGAAGAAATTTTGGTTGCATAGTCCCGGATCAGGGGGAGTCATATTCAGACTCTAGTCGTGAAGGCTGATTCCTCTAACCCATTGGGCATCTGGATGCCAAGGTTAATTAGCGAATATTCTAACGCCTCCTGACCGACAGTAGCCCCGGTGGCTCAGCCTGGTAGAATCACCTAATGCCACAAGCGCCGCCTTGGTAACTTGCAGGACGATTAGGCGAAGGCCGCGGGTTCAAAAGCGAGCGCACGTTCGCTGAAATTCCCGCCCGGGGCTCCAAAATCCTATTGAATTTGGAGCCTAAATTTCGATGAATGCTTGCAGGTTCTTTCTAACCTTAAGTTCATGCCACTATCGGGCATGGGTCATGTAGCGTGCTTCGAACGTGTAGTAAATTTCGTATTTGACTTCTGTCCTCCTTAAGCCTGAAGTCGATGACACCGTCGTTTAGTGGCATTTGAAAGAGTCCCTCATGGCGTCCATGATTCTATCGTATCTGCCGTCGTTGCTGCCCGGTGTCATTGTGTACAACACGAAGTATCTGTTTGTTTTGTCGCAATGGACGTGTAATGAATATGCTGTTCTCGGAATGTTTTTGCTTCCCATTAAGCCAACTAGTCTTTCATCAAACTTGACCTTGTTGAGAGAACCTTTGTGAGAGTGTAGAGATAACGTGTCCCGCGATATTCGTTCGAAGTTCTTCACGTTCTTACCTTTCTTCATGGCATCAAGGCTGAACTCGGCATGTTCTTCGGTGGTTTGGAATCGTTTGAGGATTTTTTCCAAGTCTCCCCAAGAGAGGAATATTCTAATCCTATCAGTCTTATCCGGCAGATAGAACACAACGTCGCCTGATTCACGCCGACTTTTCGCGTTGAATTCGACGCGACATTCTCCCGGGTAGTCTAGCGAGAAACCGTAAATGCTGAAATTTTCATAGGAATCTTGCACAGTCGATCTCGTCTGAGAAACGAACTCGTTAGACTTAACTCTGTTGCAAATTCACTTTCGATCGTGGATATTCCAAAATAATGGATTTTGTTAGATCTCCCCAAGCAAATCGGGGCGCTTGAACGTTCATTCCGTTCAGTGCGCGGTCTTTGCGTGGGCTTCGAGTTCTTCCTTGGTCTTGAAGAATTGCTTGCAAGCTGGGCAAACATATGTTCCTTGCGACATTAATCTCACCGAGGAACAATTAACGAATCTACAATATATGACTTAGCTCTCACGTCTGCATTGATCCTTCCCAATAGCCAAAGGAAACCATTCGTCTACATCTCAGCTTATGACTCAAGCCCGAGGTATATTACGGATCGCTAGCCTCGACGTTGGAAACGTCGGTTACCCACGTAACAAGACGTAAAAGAATCAGCACCAACCAAAAAGGCCGCAAAGTGAGTTTTGCTTCTTGGAAGGATCATTCGCCGAATCAATCAGGCTTGCGAGTCGGCTGCGCGAACTCGATGATGAGCAGTTGGGTATCCTAGAGCGTGTTGATGAAGCATGTACGGAGCTTTACTTACCAGAATTCGAACATTACATCGCACACAAGTATAATGCTGAACTCCCCAAAATTCTGAAGAAATACCACCTAATGGGCTTGACCATATCGCCCGAGTGGGGTGGCGCCGGCGCAGACCCCTTGACTTGGGCCTTGGCCCTCGAACGCTATGGGCAGTTGGGGCTTGGCGTGGTCACGTTCGTCGACGTACACTCCCTACTTGCCTCACTTGCGATCCAACAGTGGGGAAGCGACCAACTCAAGAGACACTACCTCATTCCCGCAGCTAAAGGAGAGCTGATCTTCGCTTATGGCCTAACGGAGCCTGAAGCCGGAAGCGAACCCACTTCACTCAAGACAAGTTATGAGGATAGAGATGGCGGGTACGTGCTGAACGGGACGAAGTATCTCATATCGAATGGCTCTATCGCCGATTCCCTAATCATATTCGCGTATCCGAAAGGAAAGAAGGAGGGAATGTCCGCATTCATAGTTGACTCGAAGACAGATGGTTTCTCGGTCGCCATGCACCTCGAAGAGAAAATTGGGCTCTTCACCTCCGATACGGCTATGCTTGAAATGACCGATTGCAAGGTACCAAAGCAGAACCTCGTCGGCCAAGAAGGTAGAGGGCTGTACGTAGCTTATTCCGCCCTCCTGAACGGAAGGATTGGAATAGGAGCAGGGTGCGTCGGCATTATCGGGGATTGTCTAAGTTCAGTAACGGAACGTGCAAAGTCGAGAGTCCAGCATGGCAAACCGATTGGGAAGCACCAACTAGTTCAGCGCCACGTTGCAAACATGGCTATGAACTTGGAGATGGCTAGATGGCCAACTTACTTTGCTGCAGCTGAGAAGACGAGACTAGATGCAAATCCTACCGACCTCGCACTCCGCAACAAAGTCGACCTACAGTCAGCCATTGCTAAACGTGTTGCATCAAAGCTGGCGTATGAGAGCGCTGATTTGGCTGTCCAAGTATTCGGCGGTTTCGGTTACTCATTGCTTTCCCCAGTCGCAAGGCACCTTTGCGACTCCAGGGTTGCCCGAATTTACGAAGGAACGGACGAAATTATGGAGCTGAAGATTGCGTCGTTGGTGCTCGGCAAAGGGTTCGAAGCATACAGTTAGCCGTGGGCCTTCTCATTTAATTTGCTCTTGAAGTTCTCGACAACCTGCTCCACCATTTTGGTCGATGTGGAATCCAGCATCCTTGACCCGAGTCCAGCGATCATCCCACTCATTGTCACATCGACAATCCAACTTACCTTGCATCCGGATCCCAGTTCCTCCAGTTTGAACCCAGTTTGAATATCAACTGAACTTCCAACTCCCCGCCCCGTCCCCACGAGCTTAGCAGAAGCCGGGGGTACCTTGTCTATGACTCGAAATGCGAAATCCATATTCCCCTTAACCAAGCCAATGCCTACCTTTACTTTGGCCCGGAAACTATCGGGACTAAGAACCTCAACTGATTGTAGGTCAGGAAGGCATGGGGCTATATCGTTAGGGTTGAGTAAGAAATCATATGCAACCTTACGAGATGCAGGCGTCTCGAAGGAACCTTCCAAATGCATAACCATCACTCCTAGGGCTAATGCATTTTGATGCGTCAGATGGTAAAAGACTTGACTTTTGCCCTCAGCAACAGCGGGAAGGTGATGATTGTTATGAAAAGGCCGGCCATATGCCGTCTAGAATGGAATCTCCGAACGGCGCGAAGGTATTATTACACCCATTCTCAGATAAAACACGAGTAATTCAGGGGCGGGCTTTGGTAAATCTAGTGTCCTACATCGCCTTTTGGAAGAAGAAAGAGACACAAGCAGCCGCTCCAGCAAAACGAATTATCCCGCTTCCAAATCTGCCCAGTTCAACATTAGACACGCAACCACTAACGTCCCTTGATGCGGTAAATAGGGCTAGAGAGTCGTTGAAGGTGCTGAAACTTGAAAGACAAATCCTCGGCTCCGCGGTAACTACAATCTACGAATCCCACACCAGCGGCGTGATTAGCGAAGCTGAGCGGGATGGAATGCTCGAGAAGTACAAGGTAGACCTCAAGAGGTTAGAGAAAGCCATTCAAGAAAACCAGCAGACCGTCGACCTTCACGATCTGGAGATTGAGAGGGATGAAGTTGTCCAAGGCTTCAAGGCCAAACTTGCAGAGATCGACGCGAAACTGAAGGACCTCAAAGTAGGAGCATCCACCGTGCCTGGGAAACCTGAACAGGCGGAACGCTCCGGTGACACGGTAAGCAATGGAGGAAGTCAACATTCAAATCATGACCAACAATCGAAAAATAAGGAAAATGAACAGGGGATCACTGATTCGGAAAAGCGAATTGAACAGATTCGCGAGGAAATCCTCAAGGCCATGGATCGCCTTGAACAGATCGAAGCGGAAGGATGAAGTTGGCCTCAATCGAGGACGCTAAACGACGAGCCGTCCTCAAGGCGCTCCAACCCATAAGGAATGGATGGATCATCGGGCTTGGGAGCGGAACCACTGCTGCTTACGCGCTAGCGGAAATCGCTAGATTATCGCGAGCTAGACATTTCGAGTTATCTGTAGTGCCGACGTCGCATCAAATTGAAAACCTCGCAATCTCACATGGATTGCGAATCAAAACCATGAATGAGGCCCATACAGTCGACTACGCAATAGACGGTGCAGATCAAGTCGAAGTTCCATCGCTTAACCTCATTAAGGGTGGGGGCGCAGCTTTGTTGAGAGAGAAGGTAGTCGACTCAACAGCCCATAAGCTGGCAATAGTTGTCGATGAAACAAAGATCACCAAGCATCTAGGCGACAAACAGCCTATCCCACTGGAAGTCTTCCCTTTCGCCTACAAATCAGTTCAAATAAAACTCGCGAACATGGGCGCACGCGCCCGCCTCCGTGAAAGCACCGGAAAAGTCGGCCCGGTTATCACCGATAATGGGAACTTCATCCTAGACGCTGACTTCGGCAGACTCGAAAATCCGAGCAAGTTGGACCGTCAGTTGAAGATGGTGCCTGGTTTGATAGAAACAGGCCTCTTCTTGAAGATGGCTGACCTGGTGTACGTTGGTCGAAGCGACGGCAATGTGGAGGTTCTCGAATAAAGCTCAAAGCAAATGCCAGTGTTGCTTAATGTCGCCCTAACCTCATAGCTTAGGCAAATGGCTGTGGCATAGCTAAAGGGACAGAGAAGATCTTGGATCTGCTAGGTGAAAATCTTGGTTAACGAACTCGTCACTCAGACTTGCGAACAATTGCGAGGCTTATTCGAGGAGGCAGTTCACAGAAACTTGACGGATGGCATTTTGCTTTCCGGCGGCTTGGATACGTCGGTGATTACGGCTGCTGCAAGTAAGTTTGGCAAGTTAAGAGGCGTTACGGTAGCGCTTGATGACGCTCCCGACGTATCCTACGCGACGACTGTCGCTGGCCTCTTTGGTTTGCAGCACCGGATCGTAAGGATTGACGTGAAGATTGCTGAGGGTGCTGCGATAGACGTGATTGAAGTCATGAAGACTTTCGATCCCATGGAAGTAAGGAATGATGCAACCATTCTAATTGGTCTACGAGCCGCAAAGGAAGAAGGCCTTCGTGGAGTTCTCACAGGCGACGGAGGAGACGAACTATTTGCAGGCTACAGCTTCCTATTCGAGAAGGGGTATGATCAACTCGGTCAGCGACTTGAAAACATGTGGAAAACGATGCGCTTCTCATCAGTTCCACTCGCTAGAAGCCTCGGGATTGAGGCTAAGCTGCCCTTTCTCGATGACGAGTTCAAAGCGTTCGCCATGAGCGTAAACCCCAAACTGAAGGTTCACGAAGAGCGTGGGAGAGTTTATGGGAAGTGGATACTGAGAAAAGCGTTCGAAGGAACGCTGCCAGACACACTGGTCTGGCGCATCAAAATGCCGATAGAGCAAGGTTCAGGAACCTCAAACCTTCCAAAGTACTTCGCATCACGTATATCCGATGATGAATTCGAAGCCCAGAAAAAGAAATGCCTCGACCGCGACGGTGTCCGCATCAATGACAAGGAACACCTGTTATATTATGAGGCATTCAAGGAGAAATTCGGAATCCCGAGCGGAATGGGTGAAGGAGCTAAGAAATGTAAAAGCTGCGGGGCGTGGCTCATGCAGGTTATGACCTATTGCAGGGTCTGCGGAGCCTTCCCTGCATAGCATACAAGAAGAAAAGAATCGGTTTTGTTAGCTTATATCCATACATTGGCGACTGGGCAACCTAGACTTAATCTCCAATGGGTAAACTGTACATAGTGATCTCAGACGAGGTTGAGAGGCGGCTGCGATTGGAGACTGTGAAGAGGCTCGGTGGCAAGAAAGGCGATCTTAGCGCAGCCGTAGAAGAGGCTCTACAAGACTGGATAAAAAGAGAAGCTTTGAACCGATTAGAATGGAGGTAGGAGTATGAGTATGAGTAAACCCAAAGGGATGCTTCTTCTATCCGCATGCTTCCTACTGTTAACAATAATGGGAGTAGTTCACGCAGCTGGGTGTACTCCCAGCCCTGGGGCACCTATCTGTATCACCACCGATAAGACCACCTATAGCCCCGGTGATACTGTCCAAGTGACAGTGACGGTAAGGGTTCCACTCACTGGGGCCACAAGCATAACCGTTGAAATCGTGCCTGTGTCCGGAGGGTCAGTTTTCGTCCCTACTGTGATGGGAAACGTCTCCGTCAGCGGAGGCACCGTAGCATTGACACTTCCCGCCAGCATAACGCCCGGCCACTATGACGTTGGGGTATTAGTGGTTGAAGGGATGACGTTCACATTAGACCCATTCGTTGGAATCGCTGTGACAAACCCGACACCCGTACCTGAAACACCGTCCGTTCTAGGGTTACTACTTCCTGCGTTGCTAGTAGGGATATACGTTTCAAGAAAAAAGAAAAGAACAAACTAATATCAAGAACAATTTGGTCAAATGACCTTAACGACAACGATAACAGAAATACTGAATTTTTCTGAAGTTAATAAGACCTCGTTCGACCCTCGATACTGAATTACGACTCGGAACAGCGATGTTCAGTTACAAGTGATACAATAAAGAAAGAAAAATAGGGCGATAAATCGCCCAAGGTTAGTAGCTTTACGCTACCACTTCCTCTTGCTTAATGTTCTTGTCGTGCTCAGTACCTAACTTCATCTTAACTTTGCGTTTCTTAGCCATCTCTCAAACACCTCCAGAACTCATCTAGAAGGAGTATATAGGCCGACTAGGTATTTAAGGTGGCCTGTAGAGACAGTCGAAAAGGGAAATATTACTTCATTTCCACCTAGTAGAATGGTTGCTTGATTCAGTTGCTTTCGGTAACTCTAATTAGCGATATCCGTCGGTGTGCGTCGTTGGGTGTTTGGGAATGAAGAAGGCCAGTTTATTCCTTATGATGATGGGTCTCATCGTTCTTCTGCTTCTAGCTGCCAGTCTAGCGAATACCTCCGCTTATGCAGGAGGTTCATGGACTTGGCCCATGTTCGCCTTAGCCATCATCTTGTTCATCGTAGGAGTCGCCTTGTACTTGAAAAGCTCATTTCAGATGAGCCGTGAGTTAACAGTCCATGATGTTCTCTGACAACGGCTTCAGTTTAGAAGTTCTAAAGAGTGACTATTAACTTACCTTCCGAAGGTCAGTTCATTGAATCGTTGGATGATTGCACCCGTAATTCTAGCTGTTGCCCTGTAAGAAACGTAACAGCGTCAGGGTTTAGGATACCTACCCGCTTACCTACCCGCTTTAGCGTCTTGACGACGCTGTAGCAGATTGAGTGTCTGTAGCCTTCTCTTGCCATCTATAGTCCGAAGTTTAGAATCTCTTCCTCAAACCGGGGGTTCGGTTTTGGTGCCGGGAGCGGGGTTCGAACCCGCGGCTTCTGGGCCCATTGCTCTCCAGATTATGAGTTTCGTCCCTTAAGCCTGGCTGGCGCTCTACCAGCTGAGCCACCCCGGCACGCGCCAAGAAGACCAGAAATCTAGGTAAAAACGTTCCCGATCGATCAATGTCATGCTTCGAAAAGGCATTAAGTGGAAGGTTATGATTGAAAACGGGTGTGGGGTTTCGGCAGCATGGAGTTCCAATATCTAACCCTCGACGACTTCGACCTGCGAGACAGGGCCGTGTTGTTAAGGTTAGACATCAATGCGCCCCTTGACCCGGGCAACAATCAGATTCTTGATAATGGAAGAATCGTTGCTGCCAAACCGACTCTTGACGCCCTGTTGGAGGCTAGGGTCGCCGTACTTTCCCATCAGAGCCGGCCGGGGATGGGGGATTTTACTTCCCTCCAGTTACACGCAGGTCTGCTACAGAGAGTTTGTTCTCAGCGGGTTACTTTCGTAGACGACGTAATGGGATCCGCCGCGCGGCAGGCGGTGAGGGATTTGAAGAAAGGCGAGGTCGTGGTCCTGGACAACGTTCGGTTTTGTGCCGAGGAGATTCTCGAAGATACGGGTGAGAAGCTCGCGAAGACAAACCTCGTAAGACGCCTAGCGCCGCTCTTCGGTCTTTATGTGAATGATGCTTTCGCGACGGCTCATCGATCGCAGGCTTCACTCGTAGGGTTTCCCTACGTTCTCCCATCCGCAGCTGGAAGGTTGATGGAAAGGGAACTCTCCGCGATCAAGACGCTAATGGGCAATCCAGCTCGGCCCAGCACATACGTTCTCGGCGGCGCGAAGGTGGAGGATAAAGTTCCAGTGATCGAAAACATACTATCAACAAGGAAGGCCGACCGCGTCCTAGTCGGAGGTAACGTAGCCAAAGTGTTTCTGAAAGCCACCGGCACCAAACTCGGTCAGGCAGACGAAGAAGAATTAGGCAGTGTGACCGATGAGGTGCTCAAAGCTAAACGAATTCTATCAAAGTACAAGAAACGCATCGTGTTGCCAACTGACTTCGGAACCTCAATCGATAGTAAGCGTCTCGACACACCAGTTCGCAAATTGACGAAAGCTGGCAGGGCGCTAGACATTGGATCTGACACTGTTGAAAAATTCTCAGAAATTATTGCCGAGTCAAAAACGGTCGTGGCTTCGGGCCCAATGGGCGTCTTCGAAGAGGAGGGCTTTGAGAGCGGAACTAAGGCTATCCTCGAGTCGATGGCAAATACCAATGCTTTCACGGTTATCGGGGGCGGTCACTTGGCAGGTTACGCAGGAATCCTCGGCGTCTCAGAGAGGCTGTCACACGTGAGCACGGCTGGAGGCGCTATGCTTTCGCTCTTGGCCGGGGAAGACCTTCCCGCAATAACCGCCCTTGTTGCAGCCGCAAAACGTGACAGGCAGAAATAGTTAGGCTGGGTCGTGAGAATTTTAAGCACGAGTGTTCATACTCGCGCTGCGCCTCGGTGGCTCAGCCTGGCAGATCGACATGACCAGAGAGCGGCCGCCTTGTAACAAACGCCAAGAAAGCGGCAGGTCGCGGGATCGAATCCCGCCCGAGGCTCCAACACATAAGTCGGTTGTGTACCATCCCTCTCCTAAATCCAGTTTCGTATTTTCGCTTTGTTCCAAATATCTTTCCATCTAGTAGCCCTCCGCGAAACCCTCTATCTTCGAGTCTTTTCCTGCGGCTTTGGCTCCTTTCGGCGTAGGCAGATTCTTCGGCATCTGCTGAACCTCCTTCCCATTCTTTACGAGTAAGGGTAGCTCGGTTCTGAATCCGGCTCGCTGTTTTCCGAAATATGGACTCTTGCGAGCCTCGCATAAGTCAAGCACTCGTCGAGCCCAAGCAGTTTCCATCGGCCTAAACTTCGCACCGGACTCCCCGCCGACGATAAGTCCGAGGCCTGAGAATAATTACAGGGCCGGACCCCTGTCTAATCTCGGTGAAATTCTAAGCTTCGTCGTGTGGTGTGAGAAGCGAGGCTTACCAATCGGTTGATAATCGAAAATCTTGGAACCCGGCGAGATAGCAGGTCGTGAAAAGAGAAGAAAAATAGAGGAAGCGAAGCTAAGTCCAGTCTGAGACTTAGCTAGATGTAGGGTACCTACCAGATCCATATATTTCCGTACAGCCAGAGCGAGTACTGGCTTTGTAGATTGCTTTGTTGGGGAGTGAATAGTACAGCTAATCCATACCCTGAGACTGCTGTCGTCCCTTGAAGTACGAGTGACCCTGGATTACCTCCGCGTACCTGCAAATTGAACTGCACCGCGCCGCCCTGCTGATTGGTTTGGCCCTGACCGCCAATTACCGTGTAAAACACTGGGCCGATTTGGAAAATACCGGTCATTTGCGTGAACTGTATATTTCCACCGTTTAGGTTCGCCTTCCCTATCAGGTAGAGAGTTGCGCTGGGTGAAGCACTTCCGTTTACCGTATAGGTTGCGCTGCCTCGAGCCTTGATCAACACCGATTGCGAGGTCGCGTGAACCAAAGCAGGCTGAATCGCGAGGATTGAAACGACTGCGAGCAGGACTACAAGCGTAAGTTTTCTGGTTTTCGTGTTCAAAGTAACATTTCTCCTGTACTATGATTGCATGGACGATGGTATATTAGTGTTCCCATTGCGGAACAATAGTGTTTAGAGATTTGTAATGGCCGGAGGTAATTCTTGAAATGTGTAAGGAGGGCTTTGCCCATACGTTCGGTTGATTCAGCTCTGATCTCGCGCACTCAACCCAGGTCGCAAGGTACCTAGCAAAACCCGCTAGGAACTGGCGACTGTGAAGTGAACGCAGCCAGACGCATCAGACACGCTATAGGAACCAGCAGGTTCGGTCACAGTAAAGCTATACGAGCCGCCGGGACTGGAGCCAATGAATGTGGATGAACCCGTACAGGCTGACCCAGAATACAGAATGACAACAGTTCCGCCGGCAGTCGTCCCGCTGATGGTGAACGTAGTCCCGGCATGGGGGGTTGATGGTGTGATGATTGGAGTTGCCCATGTCGCGCTCAGTGTAGCCGAGATCACTGCTAAGGTTAGGAAAAATGATAGGAGTCCGATAATGCGCTTGCTCTGCAACACTGACCACACCAAACTGGTCTAACAACCTGGAATTTAAGAGTAGATAAAGTCCGCTGCCGCGGTCTATTACCTCTTCGACATTAAGCTATCATGGCCACCATAACCAAAACTCAGAGCACGCATAATCTGACTTCCATCAAATCCAATCAACGATTCAATGATGCTTTTCCGTCCCGAAACGCGATCTGAACCTCGTTGCGTTGTGCTAGGTGGTGTTTTAGGAAAGGCATTTAAGCGGTACCGGGGTGTCTGTGATTTGGTTTTCATGGATTCAAAATCGAAATCCTATCTTGCGATCGCTATGGGGATAATTATACTCCTGGCTGACATATACTGGTTAGTTGTAGGTAGTTCCTACACATATCCGCCGTGGCTTGCTGCAGGCATCGTCATCTTCGTTGCAACCCTAGTCTGGCTCTGGGTCGATTACGACCTTATGAAAAAGTAGACCAAATCCGCGACCTACGTCCGCACGGCGATGTCTTCTTTCACTGTTCGAAGAACGATGATGGTTTCCGTTCCAGCGATCCCATCGATCTTTCCCACTTCATCCATTATCTTTCCTAACTCTTCTGTTCCACGAGTCCGAATCTTGAGAATTGAATAGTATTCTCCAGTCACGTCGTAGATTTCGTAGATCTCGTCGAATTTCTGTAATGCGTCAAGCGTCCCTGGAAATGCTTTTGGGTTCGCTCGAACGAGTACAATTGCGGTAAGGTCTTTTCCCACAGCTTTAGGATCGACGATTGCGCTAAAACCCCTAATCACGCCTCTCTCCTGCATCTTCCTGACTCGTACGAAGACGGTTGCTTCACTCACGCCTACTCTCTGAGCGATTGTTTTGAATGAGATTCTTGCGTCGTGTTGGAGTTCGCGAAGAATCTTATGGTCTGCCTGATCGAGTTCCGTCTGGCTATTCTGCATCTATTGTCTCCTCTGTATCGCGTAAGTGGTCATAACTGAATCCGCAACCATAAGGAACACTTATTAATGATAACATAATGTGTAGGCGGAATTCATAAGGTTTCCTTAACAAAATGAGCTGATTTATATGCCTGAAAAAGTCGTTCTAGCCTACTCCGGCGGCCTCGACACTTCCGTTATGATTCGCTGGATCAAAGAAAAATATGGTTACGATGTCGTAACCGTTACCGCAGATGTCGGCCAAGCAGATGATCTCACGGAGGTTGGGAAGAAAGCCAAACTGGTCGGAGCGATTAAACACTATACGTTAGACTTGAAAGAGGAATTCCTGCAAGACTATGTTTTCCCAGCAATCAAAGCTAACGCGCTCTACGAATCCAAGTATCCAGTCAGCACAGCTCTCGCGAGACCGTTGATCGCCAAGAGACTCGTTGAGATTGCCCATAAGGAACATGCGCAAGCGGTTGCGCATGGATGTACGGGAAAAGGCAACGACCAGGTTCGCTTCGAAGTTACTATCAAAGCCCTCGACCCGAATCTGAAGATCATAGCTCCTGTACGGGAATGGAAGCTGCCGCGGGAACAGGAAATCCGTTATGCCGAAGAGCACGGCATCCCTGTCCCAGTCGATCTTGAAAACCCATACAGCGTGGATCAAAACATCTGGGGCCGCTCAATCGAATGCGGAATACTCGAGAACCCAGCTATCGAGCCACCCGAAGAAGCGTTCGAATGGACCAATTCACCGGAAAACGCTCCTGCAACTCCTGAATACCTCTCCATTGAATTTGAGAAGGGCGCTCCAATAGCCGTTAACGGAAGACGCCTCAACCCTCTCGATCTAATCAAGAAACTGAACTACATCGGCGGGAAGCACAGCGTTGGCCGAATCGACCACATCGAAGACCGACTAGTCGGAATCAAATCCAGAGAAATCTACGAATGCCCAGCAGCGACCATACTAATTGAAGCCCACAGAGAACTCGAGAAACTAGTCTTAACACGGCATGAGATATGGTTCAAACAGAAAATTGACGCGGAGTGGACGAACCTCGTATATACCGGACTTTGGAACGACCCACTCAAAGATGATTTGGACGCTTTCGTCGAGAAAACTCAAGAGCAAGTCTCGGGAGAAGTCAAGTTGAAGGCTTACAAAGGCGCTATCACGGTCATCGGAAGAACCTCACCTATGTCGCTGTACGATACCGCGCTCGCAACATACGATGCATCCACGACATTCGACCAAACATGGTCCAATGGATTCATTGAGATCTGGGCAATGCCAACGGTAGTAGCGAACGCCAGAAAACGAGAACACCCCAACAAGCCGATACAGCCCAAAGTCGCTGCGAAGGCGACCACGCAAGCGCGCAAGGCAAAGTAAAACGCCCACACGCTGGCACCCAATGGTCGTGTTCGCTAGACTATACGATAATTCGATTTGCTGGAGGTGAGCGGATGTCTCTAGAAAAATGTGTTGATTGCGAAGCCCAAATCACAGTCCCAGACGACGCCGTAAATGGAGAGATTATAAGTTGCCAAGATTGCGGACTAGACTTCGAGGTTGTAGTCACTCCTCAGGGCCGCTCGATCAAACCAGTCATAGTTGAGAAAGAGGACTGGGGTGAGTAAGTGACGGTCAAGCTAGGCCTCTTGTACGATCAGCTAAGGCCTGACGAACGGCTAATCATAGATGCCGCAAAACGCGAAGGCATAGATCTAGCGCTCTATGACACGAATCAACTCGCATGGGACGTCACGACTGAGAACGACGGGATCGAATTAGCGGATGCTTTCCTCCAGCGCTGTATGTCATACTTCAGGAGCATACATGTAACCGCCACTTTGGAAGCGAGAGGGAGAACCGTCGTGAACTCCTACAAGGCAGCCTCAACATGCGGAAACAAGCTTATCGCATCCATATGTCTCAGCAAAGCGAAGATTCCAACACCACGAACATTCATCACCTACACCCAAGAGGCATCACTCAAAGCACTGGAGCAGTTAGGTTACCCAGCGGTGCTAAAGCCAATTGTGGGAAGTTGGGGAAGGCTCGTTGCACAAATCAAAGACCCCGAATCAGCAATTGCAATCCTTGAACCAAGAGAGTACATGCACCCCGTACAACAAGTCTACTACCTGCAAGAGAAAATAAAACGCCCCGAACGCGACATCCGGTGTTACGTTATTGGCGATCAAGCAGTCGCTGCAATTTACCGAAACGCCCCGCCCGACGATTGGCGAACCAACACGGCGCGTGGAGGCATAGCCGAGAAGCTTCCAGTGACTCCTGAACTTGCAGAGTTGAGCATAAGAGCTGCTGAAGCAGTTGGGGGCGGCGCCTTCGGTGTAGACTTGATGGAAACTGAATCAGGGTTCGTTGTTCACGAAGTAAACCACACTACTGAATTCAAGAACACGGTCCGGGTGACTGGCATCGACATCCCCAAGCTATTACTCGAGTACACGATTCAGCAGGCCAAGAAATGATAAACGTCTCCGTGATGGGCGGGTCAGGGTATGTAGGGGGCGAGCTTCTCCGTTTGCTCGTATCCCATCCAGGCTGCGAAGTCCAGGCGGCCACTTCGCGTCGGTACGCCGGAGACCCACTTTTTCGGATTCACCCTAACCTAAGGGGCGTAACCGCGCTCAAATTCCAAGAGGAGAGTTTGGAGAACGTTATTCCCAAAAGCCAAGTCGTCTTCACTGCGCTACCACATGGAAAATCTATCGAGGTCGTCCCACAGCTCCTTGAGCGCGGCGTGAAAGTGATAGATCTCGCAGCAGACTTCCGACTGAAAGATCCAACCGCGTACAAGGAATACTATGGATTCAACCACCCTCGTCCAGATCTACTGGAGAAATCAGTCTACGGATTGCCGGAACTACACAGAGATGAAATAAAGACAGGTCGATTTGTTTCTGTTCCAGGGTGCATGGCTACCGCGGCAATCCTAAGCCTCGCCCCAATTGTAGGGAACGGATTGATCGACCTGAACAGAATCGTGATTGACGCGAAAATCGGCTCATCAGGTGCCGGAGCTAACCCAACACTTGCGAGCCACCACTCCGAACGCGCTGGAGGTGTTCGTCCGTACAAGGTCACTGGACACCGGCATATTGCAGAAGTGGAACAAGAACTTGATCCAATTGCGGGTAAGAATCTTCATGTTTCATTCACACCCCACGCGGTGAACATGATCCGCGGTATCCTCTCCACCTCACACACATTTATGACAAGTGACTTCGAAGCTCGAGATGTCTTCAAGGCCTATCGCGCAAAATACGAATCAGAACCTTTCATTAGATTAGTCTCAGACAAGAAAGGCCTTTACGGGCTACCCAACCCAAAGGTTACCGTCGGCACAAACTACTGTGACATAGGATTCGAGATAGACGCACACTCACAGAGACTGGTTCTCTTCTCCGCCCTAGATAACCTGACGAAGGGAGCGGCTGGGGAGGCAGTTCAGTGCTTCAACATTATGTCAAACCTCGACGAGAAAACCGGGCTGAATATGGTGGGCTTACATCCGTAGTGATTTCGATGGTCATCGTTGTGAAAGTCGGAGACAAAGTAATGGGAGACGCTTTTTCAGAAGGCGCACTGACAGATTTCGAAGCCCTAACACACCAATCGCCGACTGTCTTAGTGCACGGAGGAGGCAATACGGTTACAGGCATCGCGGAAAAACTCGGGGTTCATCAGCGATTTGTAACCTCTCCAGAAGGATTCAGAAGCCGCTACACGGATGCTGAGACCATTCAAATCTATACAATGGTTATGGCAGGGAAAGTCAACAAGCAAATCGTCATGCAACTGCTCAGCAGAAAAATTCCAGCGGTCGGTCTCTCCGGATTAGATGGGAGCCTAATACGGGCCGAGAGAAAGAGAAAACTGATCATCAAGGATGAACGAGGCCGGAAGAGAGCCATAGACGGAGGATACACTGGTATGATTACCCACACAGACGGAACACTTCTAAGAACGCTGATCAGTAGTGGATACGTACCCGTTATAGCTCCTATAGCACTTGGCTCAGAAGGCGAGCCTCTGAACATAGACGGTGACAGAACAGCAGCGCATGTCGCTGCAGCCCTGCAGGCTGACGTTTTATTGCTCATAACGGATGTGGGAGGCGTCTCATTACAAATCGGTATCGCACGACACCTAACGGTTGACGAGGCGAAGAAGAGTCTGCCAAACCTCGGGCCGGGAATGATTACCAAGGTCTACGCCGCGCTCGAAGCGCTTTCAAAAGGCGTTGGCAAGGTTGTAGTGGCCTCAGGAAAAGGCGTAGCTCCATACACGGCTGCAATTAACGGGGAAAGTGGGACCTTGATCACGCCATGACCGAGCCCGATGCACGTAGAATTGAAGACGCGCACTACGCGCCGTATTATGCACGCAGGCCAGTTACAATAGTTCGCGGAAAGGGAGCGTTGCTATACGATGATCGTGGTGGCGAATACGTTGACTGCACCGGCGCCTATGGCGCTTGCATCGTAGGCCACGCACACCCACGCGTCGTAGAGGCGATAACGGATCAAGCCCAGAAACTCATCGCCTGCCACGGCTCAGTATACAATGACGCTCGAGCAAGATTCACCTCAAAACTAACCAATATTCTACCTACCGGCCTTGACAGAGTCTTCCTCAGCAACAGTGGCACCGAGGCAGTCGAATGCGCTATCAAGGTGGCACGGAAATCCACTGGACGAAGGAAAGTCGTAGCAGTCAAGGGTGGCTTTCACGGCAAGACGCATGGGGCGCTGTCGGCGACGTGGGACACTAAATACCGGAAGAATTTCGAACCCCTCGTCCCAGGCTTCGCTCACATACCCTTCGATAACATGGAAGCCGCGAAAGAAACTATCACAAACGACACTGCTGCAGTACTCGTTGAACCGATCCAGGGGGAAGGAGGAATACGGGTACCCTCCAGCAACTGGACCGCGCTATTGCAAGATTTGGTTCATGACGCAGGTGGTCTGCTCGTGGCAGACGAGATTCAGACCGGTTTCGGGCGAACTGGAAAAATGTTCGCTTCTGAACACCTAGGAATGCAATCAGACATCCTTTGCCTTGGAAAAGGCGTTGCAAGCGGGTTGCCAATTGGCATAACCGCAGGAACCTCAGAAACGATGGGCTCGCTCTCCGTTGGCGAACATACGAGCACTTTTGGAGGAAACCCCGTCGTATGCGCCGCCGGATCCGCCACAATCGACGTTCTGTTTGACGAACGGTTGGTGGATAACGCAGTGAAAGTTGGTGAATACTTCAAAGCTGGCCTTCTGCAGTTGAAGGGCGCTCATCGGATAATCAGAGAGGTTCGGGGACTCGGCCTTATGCTCGCAGTTGAGACGCGTTTTGATGTTCATCAAATGATCTTGGATGCTTTACAGCAGCGTGTTTTGATGCTCGATGCTGGACGAAACATTCTCAGATTTCTGCCACCACTTTGCATCCAATCTGAGCACATGGATCGAGTTCTCGAAACCCTGCCGAAAGTCTTGGAGAAGGAGGAGCTTGCAAGGTTATCCGGTTAAACTATTGCAGGGAATGCTGGAACTCTATAGCCCTAGCGGGTCTGAAGCCGACCTCGCTAAGTTCCTGCAAAAGGAAATGGAATCTAGCGGGCTCGCCGCGAGCATTGATAAGGTTGGAAATGTAGTCGGTATTCTTGGCGACGAAGGTCCGCGGATTCTGCTCTGCGGTCATATGGATACGGTTCCCGGTCGTATACCAATTCGACAGGACGTCGATCTGCTTTACGGCCGCGGTGCCGTCGACGCCAAGTCCTCCCTGGCTGCGATGATCGTTGGCGCTGCTCTTGCAAAGAAAAGAAGTTCCTACCCTTTCCAAGTTACCATAGCTGCTGTCGTGGAAGAGGAGACGAGCAGCAAGGGTATTCGGGCGATAATTGGTGATCAAACCCAGTACGCGATGGCAGTATTCGGCGAACCGAGCGGCGTCTCGAATATGATCATAGGATACAAGGGAAGCCTCAAACTCCACGCCTCCTTCACCACTACTGGAGGCCATTCTGCTTCACCCTGGCTCTCCGCCAGCAGCTACGAGGAATCAACCGCGTTCTGGAGAGCCTTTCAAAAGGGAGTGCTGAGGAACAACGCTCCATCCAAGTTTGAAGCTATAACAGGTTGTGTCACCCGCGCCGAAGCAGGTGATTTGGGAAACAGTGTGCCGACACGTGCGACGTTAGATGTTGACCTCAGAATCCCGCCTGGATTGTCATCGAACGATCTAATTACCAAAATCAAGGAATTCACAAGCCGATACAACGCAAATCGACCAGACGTGAGAATCCAAGCAGATTTCGAGGACCCGACCGAAGCGTTCCTCGGTTTCCCGAATTCCACAGCGGTCTCAGCTTTCCGGTGGGCGATTAGGAAAGTCAAAGGAGGCCAAGTTGCCATGGTTAAGAAGACCGGCACAAGCGACATGAACCTCTTCGTCCAATGCCAGAATATTCCCATGTTTGCCTATGGCCCAGGAGAGTCGAGGTTTGATCACACTGAGGTTGAGCATGTTAGAATCTCAGAGTACCTAGCATGCATCGAAGTTTACGCCCAAGCGCTCGCAAGGTTCGCTGAAAAGGCCAGCAGCCCAACACTTCTGCCAGCTGCTACGCAGTGACCGCAGATGTCGTCGGTTCTGAAGGGTGGCCGGTTGAAAGGCACGCGAAGAGATGTAGTGAATTTTATCTCATCGCTTGAATCCGACAAGCGAATAGCATTCTCAACGGTCCTAGTCAACGAAGCGCACGTGATTGCGCTTGCGAAATCTGGTGCCATCGAGAAAGTTGACACCAGCAGGATCTTGAGGGTCCTGAGAACGCTTGAAGGTTACAATTTCCATGAACGAAACGCAGAGGATGTTCATGTGATGATTGAGGATTCTGTCACGAAACGTACGAGTAAACAGGTGGGAGGTCTACTTCACCTTGGCAAGAGTCGGAACGACCAAGTCGTTACAGCCATAAGAATGACCCTTCGTAATGAAATCCTACTACTTTCGAACCAAATACTTACGCTCGAATTCTCAATCCTGAACTCTGCAAAGAGACATATCTCCACCGTATTCCCGGGCTATACCCATCTTCAACCAGCACAACCAATCAGTTTCGCCCATTACCTACTCGCAAACTGCGCTTCTCTGTCGCGAAATATAGATCGACTAAACGAAGCTTATGGGAGAGTTAATCGCTCTACGATGGGCGCCGCGGCGTTGGCTGGAACAAGTTTCCCGCTGAATCGACGTTTGATCGCGCGCTTGCTTGGCTTTGATGGGCTTGTGGACGTTTCTTTGGACGCAGTTGGAGGTCGGGATTTCGCCTTAGAGATTCTAGGAAACTGCGCCCTCATAGCCTCAGATCTCTCACGTGTCGCAACAGACCTAATCTTCTACAGCTCAGCAGAAATCGGGCTCGTAGTGATACCTGACGAGTTCGCCTCAACGAGCAGTATCATGCCGCAAAAGAAGAACGCTGACCCGCTCGAGCTAACGCGAGCTAAGTGCGCCAAAATTGCAGCCAATTTCAATTCAGGCCTTTCAGTAATGCACGGCCTACCCTCAGGCTACAACCTTGACTACCAGGAGTTAACGCCCCTTCTCTGGGAGTCAATTGACGAACTCAAAGCCTGCCTGCGAATTCTCACCGAAATCATACCCAGGATAACCGTTGGCAGTAAGTTGTCGAGTAGGCGATACCTGGAATTTACTGCGGCAACGGAAATCGCCAACCTACTAGTCAGAAAAGAACACTTGCCCTTCAGAACCGCTCACCACCTAGTCGGCTCGGTCGCGCGATCAGCTCTCAGTCGAGACGAGACGTTCAAAGACATGAAGCGATCAGATTGGGAACGAGCCTTAGGAAGACCAATTCGCCCTCGCACGGTGAGTTCAATTGGTGAGGCTTTGGATCTGGGCCGACATCTTCGCATGTATCGAACTAGCGGAAGCCCTAACCCACAAGAATCGAAGCGGCTTATCTCACAAGAACTCCGAGCATGCGAGAGATCACGCACACGTAATGCACGATTACAGGCAAGGCTTCGAACGGGTATGCAAGAGCTTCGGGCAGCCTCGAAGATCTAACTCCTCATAGAAACTTCTTTTTCGCCAAAATGACTGCCACCGCCGCAACTATAACGAACGCTACCAAGATTTGCAATGCTTCCTGTTCACTTATCAGCGGAGGTTGGTTGTTGGTAATTGGTAATCCGCTAATCGGACTGAGCATTGTATCTACCGGCGCGTAGTTGTCCGTGAGTATCGGTGGGTTGTTTCCGATAGGTGTGAAGTAGTTGGCTAGGTAGCCCTCCATCCCTGGAATTTTCACAGTTGCGCTTGTCGAGGCGAGTTCCTGAAAATCTGTGACACTCAAATGGTGTGTTGAGAGGGTGGCAACGATTATCACGTTTTGTGGATCCGTGTCTGACGCGCCTTGTACTGCGAACGTGTAGACATTTGGAAAGGTTTGGCTCATCGTTGTGGTTTCAGCTGTGAGTAATTGATCGTTACTGGTTGTTGTTCCTGAGATTAGGTTAGAGATCACGATACCGTTGGAGGTTAGGTGGGAGTCTATGAGTTTGAAGAATTCCAGCGTCATTAATTGGAATGGGACATAGCTCCTGGAATAGGCGTCGAGCACGATGAGATCGTATTTTTGCGTGGTGCCTTGAAGAAATACTCGCCCGTCGTCGATATAGATGTGAAGCCTCGGATTGCTAGCGTTCACAGCGAAATATTGTTCCGCGACCTGCACAACCTCCGGGTCTATCTCAGCTACATCCACGGTCACGTTTGGATAATCTCTCAAGAATGCTTTTGGCCCCGTGAAACCGCCTCCCCCGATGAAAAGGACGCGAGTTACGTTCGGGTTGAGAAGGAGGCCGATGTGGAAGTAGTCGGTGTAGGGAAAGACTGTTAGATTTGGGTCTTGCAGATCCAAAGCACTGTGGAGATTATCATCCATTATGAGATAGCGTATCGTAGACTGAGTTGAAGGGTCATATGCGTCTGCTACAATGAGATGATGGTAAGGAGTGTCAGTCTCGAAGATTGTATCGCCCAACGCCAACGTGTAGGTGGCAACTGTCAACTGACGGTTGACCATGTAGGGCGCAGCGAACGGGAGGGTGATTAGGATGAGGAGAACAAGAAACTTGAACCGATAACTCAAACCAAGAAAGGCAACGATCAGCAACACGATTCCTAACAGAAAGATGATTTTGTTAACTCCAAAAAGCGGGATTAGGATGAAAACGGTAAGAAATGTTCCTACTATGCTTCCTACGGTCGAGAGGGCGTAAAGGTTGCCTGAGACTTTGCCTAATGTCTCAAACCCCTCAGCTACAAGCCGAATAGCATAAGGCGACACCATGCCCAGAAGGACGCTTGGCGGTCCCAACAATAAGGTCGTAGCGAGTAGTGGCGCGTAACGTTCGCCCAGGTTCAACCTTATCGCAAGGTCGAAAAGAGGCGGGGCGATCGCAGGTAGCGACAGAACCATTACGCCCGAAAGGAAGATCACGATCGATAGTCCGTTGAAGTTGGGCTTGACGTCCGCGAGTTTTCCGCCCAAATAGTAACCTGTGCTGAGCGCTGACAAAACTACACCAATCAAGCTGCCCCAAACGAAGATCGAACTCCCGAACACCGGGGCCAGTAGTCTACTTCCCAAGAGTTCAAGCGCCATCACAACGGCGCCCGAAACGAAGACCGAAATAAGAAGACGGAGTTGACGTGGCATTCAAATTCCAGTCAAGAAATCGGATTGAAACTTAACTAGGCTCAAGGTTTAGGGACTTGCCGCAAATACGCTTCGATACCCAAAGCACCATTTCTAGCGATTAGGGTAGCAGTCGAGATAAGTTGACTTGAGGGTTGGTAGTTGTCCAACCAGATATACATATACATATTCGAGCCCTCCGGGACGGCAACCAAAGTCGAATACGTCGCATATCCCTCCAACGACACTCCCATCCCGTAAGTTCCCTGAGGAACCCATACTTGGAAAGACCCATCCAGGCTAGATGTTGTGTAGCCTCCCGGCTGAACATCAATAATGTTCGTGAGGGTGCTATTGTTTGGCTCAAGCGTGATCGTTGCCCAAGACAAGCGACGAGAAACGTCGAAGTAATCTGGCCCCATCACCATCCCGAAAATCCGGGACGCACGATCCATAACAGTGACTACGGAAACATTCTGCGGTGCGGTAACAATTACGCGTAAGGGCTGTAACTGGTAGTATCCATCAACCCAAATTCTAATTGTGTACGTGTGAGGCGACATGTTCCATGGGTATAGAATTAGGCCACCAGGGGTTTGGCTCGCTCCGTCTGTCGTATCATAGAACCCTGACCAGATCAGCCGTGGGTCTCCGTAGTAAAGGTCAAACCCAGATAAAATAAAGTGGGCAGTCGTGCTTCCGTTCGGGATATACGTTGCATTTGCTGAAACAAAGCGTCCTTGATCATCGAAAACCTCGATGCGCGTCGGCGTGGCGGTTAAATTGTTAATCGGTTGCGCAAACGGCAGAGTGGAGTCAATTAAGCTGAGAATATTTTCATGTCTGAAGAATATGGTTAGATCGATTACTGGGTTCAAAATCATGTAAATTGCCGCGTCAGAAATAGCCCCAAGCCTGACATTCACATGGAGCATCTGCTGCTGAGTATAGCCGTGGGTTTCGATTATTATCGTATAGCTGCCACTAAGAAGCCCTCCGCCAAGCCCACCCAAAAAGCCGAGCCCTACGTAAGCAAACGTTGCGTTTGTTGAGTCCAGCGGTTGTGTCGTATTTGCTTGGTAAACGTTTCCGTTTGAGTCTATAATCAACACCTTAATTGTCGATCCAGGGTACGCCCAATTCGGATTAAGATGTGGAATTTGATAATTGATCGAGCGGAGATCCAGTAGAATGCCTCCTGCGCGGTACATTGAAAGGCTGATTAGAAGCTCGTCTGTGCTGAGGCCGATAGTAGCTCTGACAATGTCTGTTTGATAGTATAGGTCACGGATTCCAAGGTTTGCAAACCCAGCAAAAACCGGAGAGGACGTAAGACGAGCCACAATGTAATACGTCCCTGGCCGGAGGCCATAATTCTGTGAGAATAAGGAAAAAACCCCGAAACCCCTGGTGTTGCTGAAACCTATCAAGTCAAGAGTTGCACTCGTACTGCCTGGTGGTACGGAAGTCACATTTTGTGCCCTGAGTATGCCCTCTTGGTCGTAGGCTGAAACAGTCAGCGTACCGCCAACTGGGACAGGTTGACCGTTGTTGTCGAAGGCCGTTAGTGGTTCATCTACGAGTATATTGTTTGAATACCTGAAATGAACAGTCACTGTAATGCTTCCTGTTCGGATGAGAGGTAACACAGTTTCTGTGTCCGCGGTAGAATTATCCACATGTACTCGAACTTCTGCAATTTGGATGTAAGATGTTACGTAAGCTTGGAGCAGATAGTCGCCCCATGCTAGGCCTGAAGTGTAGTTAGCGTAGTCTTGGGGGATGCGTCCGTCAAAACCAAATTGGTTTTGAATCACAAAATCAAATGAAGTTGCAGTGGGAACCGTAAAACTTGTCGTGCCGTACGGGGCTGATGTGGATGCTACAGGATTACCTGCTAGATCTAGAAGGTCGATGTTGATTGCTCGCGGTACTGCCCCCGGTCCCGCGCATGTGCTATTAATCCCTGCAAGCGTCCCCCATGGGATCAAGTTTCCCTCCGGGTTTTTGGACAACACCGTTCCAGAAATGATTACGCTCTCTGTAAGATAGACGTCCACTCCCTCGAGCGATTGACCAGCAGCTACACTTACAGTCCACGGTCTATATGCAGGCTCATAGCCCGCAGCGTAAGCAGTTATGTTGTAAGTTCCAGGCGCCACCCCGAATAAGGTATATTGCCCATCCGCAGTCGAGTTGATGAACGCTTGAGCGGAGACCGGTCTGCCAAGATAATCATACCCCGTTGCCAATACTTGGGCTCCTGTCCCGTTCGGCAGAGTTATTGGTTGTCCCGCTCTCGAAGCGTTCCGGTAGCCCGAGTCTCGCAGGACGCCGGAAATGTACGCGGGGTCCCGGCTGGCTTTGACTACCAAAGTGGGGAAGTTAACCGCTCCGATTGAAATACCGTTTATGAATGCTTTGAAGAAATACCTTCCCGCTGTCGTAGGAGAAATTACTTGAAAGAGCCTGATGTATTGCGTTTGGTCGGTTAGGAACGTCTGATTTTCAGGATTCACGTCGCTTTGTAGATTGGTGACGGTGAGCGAAACGGTAACTTTCCACCAACTGGGTCCAATCTGATCAGAGGCTGATTGTTTTGACACTTGGATGAGGTGCGGGTTGTAATTGTTTGTGAAACTGGTCCAGGTTTGGCTTAATGCCAGCCCGGAAAAGTCAGGTGGGATGTATATGTCGATTCTAACTGGGACCGAGATCGGTACAGAAGGAGGTGCAGGCAGCACCTGGAAGTTATACGTTGCTATGTCGCTGCCCGGCCCACATGGCAATGGCCCGATGCAGGCCGTTGCAGTAATAGTGTATTCGCTAGGCCGAACGTTGGCGACAACGAAGGAGGAACCGGCAGTAATCACGCCACCGGAAATCGCGCATGTGAAGGAGGCGACTGGTATGCCTGATAATGAGCAGACCGCGTCACTATGGGAAAATCCTAAGCTCGATGTTACTGAACTGGTCGCTCCAGGCTGGGCGAATGAGGGACTCAGTGTGATCTGCTGAGGAGTAGGGGGAGGTGTCACTCTGAAGATGGCCGTAGCTTCTTCCGTATCGCCCCCGTTGGTTGAAGCAGTAATACAATAGGTGCCAGGGGATACAGACGGGCCAACAACAAATGAACCTGTCAGGACACCGTTCACTATGGTGCAGGGGCCGGGGGCGGACACAGGGATGCCAATCAATACGCAAGAAGAATCGACGGAATAAAATCCCACCCCAGAAACGCTTACAGCTACCCCTGCATTGCCGGAAGATGGATTCAGAATAAGTGATGGGGCAAGGACTGTGAATGAGGCTGAAGAGTAATCGCCCTCCGGATGCCCCGTTGCAGTAATGATGTAAGCGCCAGGAGGTACATTACCGACACTGAACGATGCAGTCAGAGTGCCGCTTGAAATCGAGCACGAGTAGGAGGCGAATGTTATGCCTGATAGCGTGCAACTACTCGTATCCTTGGAAGAAAATCCTGATCCCAACACCTGAACCTCAGGATTCGGAAGAGGATTGGGAAGATTCGGAGGAGGAAAAATCGGAGGAGACCATACCTGTGCGGAGAGGGGGTTGAGCATGAGTGGGTTCAGGGTTACGTTGAAGAGAAGGTCTCCGGTGCTGTTTGTTAGGATGGCGCTGTCCGGGTAACTCAGCTTTACCGAGCCGAAGGTTGGAAAGTCGTTCCCAAGTGGCAAGTCGAATTTGCCGGGTGATACGCCGACTGACGAGGTGTTGGGGCCGCTTGAATATGCCGGGTTGGCGGCGACCTCCGTCAGAATCAAGGCCAATAGGATGATTGCTGCGACGATTTGTTTGATGCTTGGTCGCCCAGCAGTGGAGCCGGACATTAGAACAGCCAGGGTGTAGCTTACGTTTCTTCTAACTTCGTCTCTTCAGCTTCATCTGCTTGATCAGTTTCATCTGTTTGATCCGTTTCACTCGCTTCCTCTTCCTCAGACTTGCCGCCTTTGAATCGCACATAGGCCAGGGCGACCACAACGATTGCGAGAACGATGAGGAAACCAGTTATGAACGATGAGAGGAGGAAGGAGGTTTCTGAAGTCGCTCCTGCGGCGGCTCTAAATCCTGCGCCACCGGTAAATGTTCCGCCGCCAGTAAATGCTCCTCCACCAGTAAATGCGCCGCCACCAGTGAAGGATCCTCGAGTGAAGGTTGTTGGGGGAGCTAGTAAATAGACGAGATAGGCGTATGCTGTGTTGAGCAAGCCAGATACTAGGGAAGCGGTTAAGAGCTTCTTCTTGGAGATCTTTCGAGTCTGAGATACAAGTAGAGACCCTAACGTCACCCCGGCCACTATCATGGGGATTATGATTGGGGTTATCGGCATCGCAATCTAACCATGCTACGCGGAGAGTCAAACGAATTTATATAAGGCTAACTACAGCCGGTAGTCGAGACCTGATCACCCTTGAAATTGCAAGTTCTACACCCAAATAACAAGGACATCCGCTTTGCCCTAGGTGATCTGGAGGCAGCGATGCTCCAAGAACTATGGAAGTCATCCACAGCTCTCTCCGTTAGAGAGTTTCATGAGAAGATCTCACGCAGCAGGTCAATCGCCGTCACAACCGTCGCTACGATCTTGGACAGGCTATACCGGAAGGGTGTTCTTTCGCGAAAATTGGTGAAGGAGGGTGGCCCTCATTACCTGTACTCCTCACGCCTTTCCAAGGACGCGTTCAGACATGTCGTCGTGAACAACGTCATGGGAGCCCTACTTCGCGGTTTCAACGATGTGACCGTAGCGTACCTTGCTGAGCGGATGGCGGAGAAACCAGAAGATCGCAGAATTATATCCAAGTACCTGAATAGGCTGAAGAGCGAGTGAGGCCAATGATACGGACGCTACACACACAAATGATACACGCACACATGATGCCCACACAAATGATACCCGCACACGTGATACACCCCCCTGGAGTCCTCATGTTGGCCGCATGGGTTCTGATAGGACCACTCGGCATCAACCATGGGGCATGGCTCCCAACGCTAATTCTCTCAACTCTCGCGATCACCGCTTTGGGCCTAGCCTTAGTCGTAAAGCGGTCGTATCGATTCCAGTCAATAGCATTCCTAGCAGTCCTAGGGATCATGTTCTTTGAGAGCTTGCAGTCAATCGCAAGTTGGTTGCACTTCGAGCTGATCGATTCCTCGTTCGTGGAAGGCGAGGAGGTTCGGCACTTGCTATCCTTCTTCTTCACACTAAACGTCGGCTTGGCTGCAGTAGGCACCGCCGGGGCCGTGTGCGTTGCCCTGTCTTTAGAACTCAGGAAGTCCCACCTTCCGCTAGCAAAGCTATTCCCAGAAATGAAATTTGAGACCGCACCACCCGAAGTAACGAAATCAGTGGAAAGGCTTTCAAGAACTATGAGGGTCGTTCCGCCTAAAGTGACCTTGGTTGATTCGGGAGACCCAGCCGCGTTCATCACGCGTTCGAAGCGACAATACGTGTTGGCAGTTTCAGTGGGACTGCTGGAATCACTAAACGCCAAGGAGCTAGATGCTTGTCTTGCACACGAACTATCACATATAAAAAATAATGATTTTTCAGTGAGGTCATTCGCGACTGCCGCCAGAGTTGCGTTATTTGCACATCCGTTGAGCCATCTAATTGAGCCAGCCGTTTACAGGGCGAGAGAGTTCCTTGCGGATAGGACAGCTGCCGACCTCGTTGAGCGAGGCGCCCTGATATCTGCTCTTTCAAAGCTTCGAGAATCCCAGAATTATGTCGCGACGCACAGGTCGGTTGGAACGGCTTGCTTGTTCGGATCCGTTGGTACTAATCCTTTGTTCAGCTTGTTCGCGAAGCATCCAACACTCGAAAAGAGAATAAGCGCTCTTCAGGAGCAATAAGGGGTTGAACTGGTCTACAAGGCGCCGAATCCTGTCCGTTATGGTTCTTTTGTTGTTGCCGTTGCTTACGCAACTGCCTGACGCCCACGCCCAAAGCGCTGCGCATCTGACGGTTTCTTTGACTGGACAAAGCTTGATTGCGGGTTTGAACAATACAATGACGGTCACTGTGACGAACAACTATACTGGATACATAGCAATCTACGATGTCGACATTCAGGTTTCCTTACCGGCCCCTCTAGTCCTGGTTGGTTCAGGGGGTCACTGGCATTATGACTCAATCCAATATGGTCAAAGCGTTACTCTCACGTTCCCTGTGTACGTGCCATCCTCTTCAGCCGGTAGCTCGTATCAAGGCACTGTTACCGGAACTTACAAGCAGTTGGGAGATGTTTCCTACACGGAGGAGACGCATCTCTTGGCGGTTTCAGTGACGGGCTACATCAACTTGGTCGTGTACGGCATTGCTGTTACGCCAAGTGAGATTTCCCAGGGAGGAAATACTACGATTTCAGGGAGCATACTGAACAACGGAAACCTCGCATCCTACGAGGCGAACGTCACCGTTGAATCTCCCGCGCTCGTTCCTGGCCCACAGAACAGCGTATTCGTGGGAGAAGTTGACCCGAACATTCCAAGGCCCTTCAGTGTTCTAATCGTCTTCAAGCCGAATGTCACCCCGGGGAACTACACGATCACAGTGAGTGTGTCCGCGAGCGACGAGAATAAACCGATGGGCGCAATAGTCGGCGCTGCCACTGGACAAGTTCAGGTGATAAAGCAATCTCAAACTGTGGTGAGGCCTCAGAGTCTCGGCGTAATTGGACTCATTTTGGCGTTCCTTCGTAGTCTCTTCAATACTTTCTTTGGTTCCACCACAGGCTAAGTGTGCCTACAGCAAGCTGTCAGAGCCCACCCTTAGGGTGGGATAGGATGAGTTGAGCGTTCATTCGTACTTTAGTGCAACCACCGGGTTCAGCTTTGAGGCTCTCCAAGCCGGGTAAAGCCCAGCGGCCGTGGCCAAGATGACTGGGAATGTGAGTGCGAAGATTATGAGTCCTGTAGAGAAAACCGGCACAATCGCTGCTCCGCCACCGCCTCCGGGTCCTCCGCGGCCAAAAGAGATGGTTGAACCGGCGAGTTCCCCTCCCATCAAGAAGGAGAGTACGTAGCCGAGCATAAGTCCAGTGATGCCTCCCACTACTCCAGTCAGCGCGGCTTCTGACAAGAACATTCCCATGATTTGCTTCGGTCGATATCCTATAGCCTTTAGGATGCCGATTTCTCTCGTGCGTTCCATTACAGAAACATACATTGTGTTCACTATCCCAATGGTTGCAACGAACAACGCCACTGCTCCAATGCTGCCTAGGAAAATCGTCAGTTGTCCAGTGACTCCTTCAAGGGAGCTCAGAATCTGTCCGGGGCTTATTACGCGAACGTTGGTTCCATAATATGTTGTAAGTGCAGTCTGAACGTTCGCGACATCAGCATCGTTGTCAACGACCACGTAGATTCCGGTGAAGTAAGGCGACCTGGAAATAACCGTAGCTGCCTGAAATGACATGAAGACTGTGTCATCGATATTCGCGAAGAGGGCGGTCCCATATTGAGCAAGGATTGCTTGTGCAAGAACCGCGTAGGAGACCGCTCCCTTGGAACCCTTGATCCCGGTAAGGGACATTGAAACCAATTGATGAAGGCCTGTCGCCGTTCCTGAAACAGGGTTTGCTATCGCCCATCCGATCGCGGCGGAAGTAGTATCCCCCGTAAGAGGAATGGCTCCCTCAGCAACCGCTATTCCGTTATACAAAATCGGCAGAGATGATAGATCTATTCCGATTGCAGTGGCTGAAAGCGCTTGGCCCCCGCTCTGGATAGTGGCGCCAAAGGAATAGTAAGGATAGACATGAACAACGTTGGGGATGCCCTTCAGGTAGGTGACGTCAGTTTGACTGAGCTGGTAAGTGTTCGACGAGCCAGACGAAAAGAAACCTCCCGAATTTCGTATGGTGAGGATATTCGCTCCGGTTTTCGCGATGTTAGCCGTGATGCCAGCGTTAAGTCCAGCTGAGCTTGCGATTAGCGCTAAGATTATCGCGGAGCCTACGGTTATTCCTAGAATCGTTAATACGCTACGCATCTTCCGGTCCAACAGCGCTTTGGCCGCCAGCTTGAACATATCAGTAATCAGCATGTTTCTCAACCCAGTGAGTAGGAATCTAGCCTTTGAAGGTATTGCTCCTTCTCGATCAGACCGTCTCGAATCGTGATCACGTGATGAGTTCTCTCTGCGATGTCAGGATTGTGTGTGACGACGAGTACGGTCGTGCCGAATTGCTTGTTTACTTGGACAAATTGATCAACTACCTCGCTAGTGGTCTTTGAATCGAGGTTTCCAGTTGGTTCGTCGGCGATGATGAGGGCGGGTGCAGTGACCAAGGCCCTGGCGATTGCGACCCGTTGCTGTTCTCCACCACTAAGCTCAGCGGGTCGCTTGTTCGCCTTATTTCCAAGGCCCACAGCACTGAGCATCTTCAACGATTTGCTCCTCCGAATCTTTTCCGGCATCCCACGAGGGATTAGTGGCATCTCGACATTCTCTATTGACGTGAGCCGTTGAATTAGGTTGAACGATTGGTATATGAATCCAAGCTTGCGGTTCCGGAGCAGAGCGAGGCTGTCCTCGCCTAGCTTCCGAATGTCGACGCCGTCAATGATCACTTTTCCACTCGTAGGTCGGTCGAGGGCGCCGATCACGTTGAGGAGTGTTGATTTGCCACTGCCCGATGGTCCCATTATGGAAACAAACTCCCCTCTATCAATCTTCAAGCTTATGCCCCTCAAGGCTGGATAGTCTGTATGACCCACGCGATAGGCTTTCGTAATATTTATCAGCTGAACTGCCGGCGGCCGGGCGCTGAGGGAAGTCGTCTTGGCCACCACTGCAGCCGGCGGCCGGGCGGTGGGGGAAGTCATCTTGTCCATAACTACACGCCATAGTTGGCAAATTTACGTATTGCGCTCTGCACCGTGGCTTTCAGATAGTGTTAGATGGAGTTGGTGGGGCCGGCCGGATTTGAACCGGCGGCTTCGCGGTTGCCGTACGAGCAACTCACGCGGGCCCAAGCCGCGTATCATAACCATGCTAGACTACGGCCCCTACGGGTCTGATACATCAAGGGGTTAATGTGCTTGTTGAAGAAAAATCGATTGTTCAGATTCGCTATTCAACCCCATCCCAATCCATTTTTGGGATTCAGATGGGCGGTAGCGCTCGTCTAGAAAGTCTTTTGAATGTGCTACGCTTACACATTTGCGAGCGTTCTCTCTTGTCTGAAGAAGTACAGTTTGTGGATAACGAGGTTGAATTGGTCTACGAGACGCCGGTGTTCGAAATTTTGGGAGATGTATACGTTTGCTCGAATTGCGGCTCGCGTCTTACTGAGATACCGGCATACAACCGATTCTACTGCGAAAACTGCGGCTTACACTACTAACTAAGCCGAGGATTGCTTCGTAGAAAAGTTTGTTTATCTATCGGAGATTTCGTCCCTGGCGCAGCTAACCGTTGCGAGCTAACCAGAATCAACACCCCCGCAGCCATTACAACATATCAGTCGCTTGCATCCTCGTTATCGCGATCGCTACAATATGGGGCGCCGTGGGTCAGCATCCAGCCGCAGCACTTACCACGTTACCCCGGTACATCGTCGAGTATGATGTGCCGACCCCTAATTCGGCACCGCTCGCTTTGACTGTGGACCGAAATGGAATTGTTTGGTTTACTGAGTCGAATGCGAGTAAACTCGGTCGATTCGATCCAGGTACGGATACCTTCACGGAGTATAAGGTGCCTGGGGTGGGAGATATGTGGGGGATAACTGTTGATCAGACCGGGGCTGTTTGGGTAACGCAATACTCTCTCAAAGGATCCGTAAGCCCAGGAGGGGCGATTGAGGCAGGCGGGAACGGAAGGCTGATTCGATTCAACCCGAATGATGAAAATTTTACAATCGTAACCATTCCCACGCCTGGATCTTTCCCGTTTAGAATCATCGCAGACGCAGAAGGCCGACTGTGGTTTACAGAACTGTTGGGAGATAGGATAGGTTCGTATGATCCGTCCTCTGACAAACTTCAGGAGTATGCTGTTCCCACTCAGTTTGCGGGCCCGGCGGATTTAACGTTCGATAGTCATGGTACGTTATGGTTTACTGAGGCCTACAACGAGTCAGTCGCGAGCTTCGACTTGCAAACGAAACAGTTCACAGAGTACCATTTTTCCTCAATAGACCCCACACAGTACGTTGGTTCCCCCGTCGGGATCGAAGTCACACCCGACGGAATCGTCTGGGTAGCTGATCACGGTGGGAATTGGATTGTAGAGTTCAACTCCACATCCCAGCAGATAATCCGCTATCCAACCCACGAACCCCCTCCCCAAGTCTATCCAATATCGATACCAAACGACCTGTTGCTAGACGGTCATGGCCAAGTATGGTTCGCGGAGCATGGTGGCAACAGTATAGGATTTCTCGATCCACGCACACAAAAGATGGTCGAGTTCGCTATCCCAACTGGTCCGATCAGCACCGCTCTATGGATCGCCTTGGCGCCGGATGGGAATGTGTGGTTTACTGAGTGGAGTGGTAACAAGATTGGCGTCGTCTACGCGAACCAAACAGTCCCCTTCACCGTAGACGCCTCGGAAAGTCATTTGGACCTGCAACCTGGTGGGCAAACAAGTTTGGTTTTGTCAGCGAGCGGCGTGCAAACTCTCGGGAACGGGACCTATGTTTACTCCTGGCCGTCATATACTCCTGAAGACATCAACGTGACCTTCTCTCCTCCAAGTGCATCACTCATGGACCTCACCAACAACCCAAGCCAAGCCAAAATTACTGCCTCCCCACGCACGACGCCTGGACAATATATACTCGGGTTGGGGCTCGACGCTGGTACTGTAAGAGTTTGGACTATGGTCAAGACTGAGGTGAGCGGCCAGGGCGCAGTAACTTTCTTACTACCTAATACAGCCTGGTCCATGATTGGTGCAACGGTCGCGGTCTTGGTTCTGGTTCTTGTGACCGTACGGCGTCTTCAGAGATCGAATCGAAAAACAGCCGTTCCGGCGTGACGATGTTCATTTAAACCTAGATCACAGTCCATAGTTGAGATGATCTACTTGGCGGCCTCCCAGAAGCTCAGTCAATTCACGGAATCAGTCATTCGCGAGATGACGCGGCTTAGCGAACAGTACGGTGCCATCAACCTCTCCCAGGGAATGCCGGACTTTATTCCTTCCCCGAAGCTGGTTGAAGCCGCCGTCGAAGCGATTAGGCGTGGTTCAAACCAGTATTCAGTCACTTGGGGTCACAGGGGGCTGAGGGAGGCGATCTCTGTGAAAGCGAGGGAGTATAACGGGATTGATTCAGACCCGGAGAAGAATGTGACCGTAACGTGTGGCTCAACAGAAGCTGTCGCCTCAGCAATCTTTGGGTTGACGAATCCAGGCGATCGCATCGTTGTTACTGATCCTTTCTACGAGAACTACGTCCCAGACGCAATCCTCGCGAGCTGTGAGTTGCTATACGTGCCTTTCAAAGGTAGAAGCCTGGAGCTTGATGAAGAAAGTCTCAAGAATGTTATGACAAAGCATCCGAAACTCTTCCTCTTGAACACACCGAATAATCCAACGGGCCGCGTCATAGAACCGAGACAACTAAAGTTAATGGCCGATCTCTGCGAGGATGAAGGAACCGTTGCGGTTACCGACGAGATATACGAGCACATACTCTACGATGGCAAAAAACACGTAAGCCTTGGTTCATTGGGAAACATGCATGACAAAACCGTGACAGTAAACGGTGCGTCGAAGACGTACAGCGTAACCGGATGGCGAGTGGGTTGGGCAATAGCTGAAAGAAACCTAACCGACGCAATACGAAAAGTGCACGACTATTTCACAATTTGCGCTCCCGCCCCTCTACAGGAGGCCCTTATCACAGCCCTGAATTTCCCTACCGATTATTACGAGAGGCTGGCCGCAGCCTACGACCGCAAGCGAAGGACTATCATGGAAATTCTTGAAGAAGCAAAGCTTGCATATCATCGGCCAGAGGGCGCATATTACATTCTGGTAGACGCCCCCGAGCGGTTCAAAGACGGCCTGCAATTTGCCGATTTCCTCCTGAAGAAGGTTGGATTAGCTGTCTTGCCCGCTCAAGCCCTCTACCACGACAAGGCATTGGGAGAGAGAAAGATTCGAATCGCCTTTTGCAAGAAGGATACCACCCTCCATGACGTTAGACGACGGCTCCGAAAAATGAGCGAGACAGCGAAAGAAACGCTTTCCGCGAAAAAGAAAAGATGACTCCCCTCGACGGCGATTGACCCGTTGTCATCTCGGAGCGTACTCAACATGATCCTTTCGGTATCGAAGATGCCGAGCCCCGGTCCCACCCCAGCCTTCACCGCCGTTCATGTTTGTCGTGCGATTCTCTACATCGGCGATCAAGGGCCAATCGGAAGGATCGAGTTGTCAAGAAAATTGGGAGTGGGTGAAGGTGCGGTGCGAACCATCATCCGGCATCTTACAAAGACAAAGCTTGTCGACACCGCAAAGGGGGGCTGCGTGCTAACACAACGCGGCACTGTGCTCTACAAGTCGTTGAGGTTGAAGTTGTCTGAGGTTCGGAGGGTTAATGCGAGGCAGCTGGCTTTGGATAAGGCGAGCGCTGCAGTTATGGTTAGGGGGTCAGGTAAATTCGTTAACAGGGGCATTGAGCAGAGGGATGCGGCTATTCGGGTTGGTGCAACGGGTGCATGTACCCTCGTCTACAAGAACGGTAAGCTAGTGATGCCCATGGGTGAACGTGAAAGCTGGATCCTGCAACCCCACGAGTTGCTGTTCGGGGAGCTGCGAAAGGCGTTTTTTCCAAACAACGACGACGTAATCACGATTGTCAGTGCGCCCAACCAAGAGCTAGCGGAACATTCTGCGATGGCGGCAGCATTGACACTCTTTGGTTAGAATGGTTAAGCTCCCTCAGATCTGAGTTTGGACAGCGCTTCGGGAAATCTCATTTCGTTCGGGCGCTGCGTTTTTGTCCATTTTCGTTGGGCTGTTTCTCTCTTTGTTCGCTTCCTTGAATGAAGTCTTCCAGCATTCGCTTTGCTAGGTCGTCAGGGAATTGTTCGGGTGGGGACTTCATGAAGTAGGCTGATGGTGCCTTTAATGCGCCGCTTAGGCCTCTGTCCAATGCGAGTTTTGCACATCTGATTGCATCGATAACTACGCCTGCGCTGTTTGGTGAATCCCATACTTCGAGTTTCAGTTCAACGTTTAGTGGCACGTTCCCGAATGTTGTTCCCTCGAGTCGGATGTAGGCCCATTTGCGGTCGAGAAGCCAAGGTACGTAATCGCTTGGGCCTATGTGGACGTTTTCAGGCGGTAATTTATAGTCAAGCACGGAGGTTACCGCGCCTGTCTTTGAGATTTTCTTGCTCTCCAGCCTCTCGCGTTCAAGCATGTTCAAGAAATCTGTGTTGCCGCCAACATTCAGTTGAGCGGTTCGCTCTAACTTGACTCCTCGGTCTCGAAACAGCTGCGTCAATACTCTGTGAACGATTGTCGCTCCAACTTGAGATTTGATGTCGTCTCCGATCACTGGGAGGCCGCGTCTTTCGAAGATCTGCTGCCACCGTTTTTCCCTGGCGATGAATACCGGGATGCAGTTAACTACTGCGCAATGGGCGTCGAGCGCTTGCTCAACGTACCATTTAGTTGCGAATTCGCTACCGACGGGTAGATAGTTGAGGATAACATCCGTTTTGGTCTCTTTCAATACGTGGCTTACATCCACACTATGAGATGGGTGTTTTTCGATTACTTCGCTCAAGTATTTCCCGAGCCCGTCGTGAGTCATACCCCTTTGAACCGGAACACCAAGCCGTGGTACATCCGCGAACTTTATCGTATTATTCGGTTTCGCGTAGATCGCCTCGCCCAAGTCCTTCCCAACCTTGTTCTTGTCAATGTCGAAAGCCGCAGTGAAAGTTACATCTCGAATGTGGTAACCGCCCAATTTCACATGCATCAAACCGGGGATGAATTCATCATCTTTAGCGTTCTTGTAGAACTCTACCCCTTGAACCAGCGATGAGGCACAATTTCCAACACCTACGATCGCCACTCGAATCTTGCCCGTTTTACTTACCTCCGATCCAGAACGACGGCTCATGAGATGTTCCAGTCATATGTAAAAACTACTTGGCGACTCCTACTTTGACAGTTGCACCGAAATGTTTAGCATCCGTTACGTCCAGGCTTTGAAGGTCAGGAAGGCACGGGCTATTTGTTGCGGATCAGAGATGATCCTCAAACGTCGTTTCGGGGGCAATTTAGTACATAGGTTCCTTCTAAATGCAAACGTCATAACGCCTTACATTTTTCGTTTTCATGTAATTCTGCTATTAGATGTTAGTCATAGTCCGGCAGTGTTGGAAGGCGTTGGAGGCAATTACGATGCTTAATTGTAAATTTTGTCATTGCTGAGCGCTTTGCTCGATCTGTGGCGGTCCCAGAGTTGATCTCCACCTGTTCGCTACGAGGTATGCGCAGTAACCTATCATTACCGCGATCGTTTGGCCAAGGAATGCGGAGAATGCGGCCTCGGTTGTAGAAACACCTGACGTTATTGGCAACAGATAGGTCAACCATGCCGATGTTAGAACGATGTAAGCGATGCAACCCCCAAGCGTACTCACCGTGCGCAAACGGTAGACCACCAACAATCCAACGAAGGCAACTACGGGTGACATCATTGCAATCGGGGATGCTTCAACACCCAGGTTTGCGATGAACTGCCCCAAGGTTAGGCCTAGGACTGCTGGATACCCAAATATCGCAACGAAGGCGGTCGGGATTTCACCTACCTTCACTTGATACGCTAGTAGGGAGAACTTTGGTAGGCCAAGTGTTCCAGCTGCGTAGAGTGCCGTGAAGATAACGAAAGTGCCGAAATCCTCTAACTTCAACCTACTAGTCGACTCCCCTGCCAAAGCAATGCGAAGAGTAGGAGCCAAATTATGTGTACGAAGTGCCAGTAGGTAGCTGTGGCTTCTGCGAAGCCGTAGTTCTTAGGTGAATATTGCCCCATAAACGCACGAATATCCGTGTAAGTATAGGCGATAACCCCCGCTACTACGTGCGCGCCATGAATGCCTGTGAGCAGGAAAAAGGTCGCTCCGAAAAATCCGCTTGTAGGCGTGAGAATCTTATTGAAGATGAGATGGGGCCACTCGAAACCGAATTGGAGAATCGGAAACAGGCATCCCAGCAAAGTGGTCCCAACCAGTCCGAATTTGAAGGCTCGTTGATTTCCACGCTTAAGTTGCCAAATGGCCCATTCAACGAGCACGCTGCTTGAAATCAGGATCAGAGTTTGTATTCGGGCTATGGAATCATCTAGAATGGGGGCACCAGCCGGAGGCCAGAAGGGAAACTGTACTCTGATCGCGAAATACATGGCGAAGGCGCCACCGAAGAGAAGTACTTCGGTTAAGATTATCAGTTGAACCGTCAAGCTTATGTCGACTGGAAACGGCCCGAGATTAGTTCCGGTTTGGGTTCGACGTAATGGTTTCGACACTGCAGACCTCCAGTTCCGGGTATCACTGTAAAGAAATCCTCCCAATACGGCGCAGAACGAGAGCATCATCAAAATGGCTGCTGGTAGAATGAAGCCTTTGACTAACAGGAACAAGCCTACCATGGCAACTCCTATTGCCATAGCTATGATTACTGGCCAGGCACTATGTTCCAAATATTCAGGCGTGTTATCCTCAGGGCGCGTTGGTGAGGTGTCTGTGTCTGTTCCCATTTCGCGGAACCTTTCGCCCTGCGAAGCCGCAGCAAATATAAGGTTTGGGGGAAGCAAATTTGCGATCTGTTGTCAACTGAAATCGCGTTTTTATTAGCCACTAGTTAATTGTCGCAGGGTTCGATCATCAATGGTTTCGCGGCGTCTCTTCCAGGGTGTTGGGTTAGCGTTAGGTTTCATTTTAATCGACTACGCCTTCAACCTAATTGCGAATGGCCTTCCTGGCGCGCGAGCATTTACTTCACAATTCTTAGCTGCGAATCTGCTTGTGGGTGGGTCTGCGTTAGTTTTCGTCTCACTCTACTACCTCCTAAAACCAAAAACTCCCACCTCGACTGCTGCACCACAGCCACAGCCAGTATCAGCAAGGCCTGACGTTGGGGTGGAAATTATTGAGGAAGAAGCAACTCCACCCAAACCAGGTTTCTATAAGACAATAGAGTACCTCGGATACTTCTTCGCTCTTCTTGGTCTGATCTCTGCTGCAGACTTGGTGTTACAGGTCTTCCTGCGTTCAACTTACAATGAGGCGCGTTGGTGGGTTGAAGTATTATTGGTGACATTCGGCGTTCTGTCGTACACAATCTTCAGTTCAATTGGAAGATTGGGTGCCCAAGAGGAAGCCAGCCTGAAGCAAATACCTTCTACGCCGAAAATGGGCCCCGAGACTATCGTGTCAACAACAGAGGAGACCCGTACGACAGGCCCGTCTGCTGCAGCGTCTACTGCGTCAATTGAGGCTATGGAGCTTAAACTTGCGGAGTTCAACCTGAATGCTACGGGTGATTATGAGCGCCATTTGATCGGAAATTCGTTCGACATGTTCCGGGTAGATCGTGAAGTCGTAACAGTTTGGAGGGAGGATCGAAAGGGAATTCGTTCCAACTATCTAGCCGGCCCGTACGAACTAACCCGCAAAATCCTGGAAGAATATGCGAGTGGAGGACAGGAACTTAGAATCGGTCACTTGATTGCTTCAGCAGATACCGTTCGGGCCCTTCTGGCGTTACAGGGGAAAGTGGCTGCAGAGCAGCCGTCGGCGCAAGCTAACGTGTGAGCACTGCACGGAGTATAACCGCTATCACTGCAACAGTCGCTATCGTAAAGGAGACTATTACGACCTGTTCCTTCGTCAACTGCGTTACTTACCTCTTTGCGTCAGTGAGACAAAACTAGTCGTTAACGCGCTTGCGAAGACTAAGGTCGCTAGAGCTAGGTGGGACGTTACTACGACAGGTAATGTGCGGGTGGCCACTGTGATCATTCCAAGAATTATCTGTCCTAGTAGCAGGATGAATGTTAGCGTTGCGATTTTAGTGACTTTGTGTTTCCAATGATATTTCTTCCATGCGAACATGGTAGTTGCAATTACTAGCGCAGTGACCACGAGCGTCCACACTCTATGGGTGTACTCGATAACCACGTGCGTGGTGAATGTTGGGAATACTTGCCCATTGCATAATGGCCAATCGGGGCAGGCCAAACCAGAACTGGTGGAGGATACGAAACCGCCAAGGACAATCAAGATGTAAACCGAAATCGCAGTGGCAAGGGAGACAAACTGGAACGCCGTCAACTTCATGGCCATGGGTTTCCTGTGACCTTTGGCCCTCGGAGCCAGCTGAAGACTAGATTCATGACCAAGATTATCACGCCAATCCCAATCAGAAACCCGGAGACGCTGGCGAGAAGGTTTGGCGTTGCGTATTGAAGTGGGTAAGTGTACCATCGCCTGGGCATACCTTCCAGTCCCAAGAGTAGCATCATTGCGAATAGCATGTAGAGACCGACTTCAGTAATCACGAATTGAATATTTCCCCACTTCTCATTATACATCCGCCCCGTCATGTACGGGAAGTAAAAGTATAACGCGGCAAAGATCGCCTGCGTTGAAGCGCCCAGAAGCATCAAGTGCAGGTGGCCAACTACCCAATATGTGTCATGAAACAGGTAGTCGACTGGAATAGCCGCCTGAAATATGCCTGTTGCGCCCGCAAAGAAGAATGTGGAGATGAACGCGATCGCGTACTTCATCGGAACTTTGAGGCTTATCCTTCCCCCAATCATAGTGCCTATCCAATTGAACACTTTGACCCCTGATGGTACGGCGATGGCCATAGTCATGGCCATGAACGGTAGCTTTGCTATATCCGATAGGCCAGATGTGAACATGTGGTGCGCCCAAACCCCGAACCCGAAGACGCCGATCATTATGCCTGAGCCTACAATCATTCCATAGCCGAAGATCTGTTTGTGTGACATTACCGGAATAATTTCGGATATCAGCCCAAACGCTGGTATTATCATGATGTAGACTTCTGGATGCCCGAAAAACCAGAACATATGTTGCCAAAGCAGCGGGTCGCCTCCTAGCTTAGGCAGAAAGAAACCGGTTCCGAGGTTACGGTCCATAAAAAGCATTAGCAGAGCGGCGGTGAGGACCGGAGTCGCGCCAATGATTAGGAAAGATGTGACGAGCATCATCCAAACGAAGACGGACATGTTCCGGAGCAATACGCCTGGGCCACGCAGCTTATAGATCGTAACAACGAAATTCACAGCTCCAAGTAAAGACGAGATTCCGAGAACCATAAGCCCAAGCAGCCAGAGGTCTATTCCGTAGCCGGGGGAGTAGATTGAGAGGGGGGCATAACCAGTCCACCCAGCATCAGGTAGGCCTGACCAAATCAATGCGCCTCCAACCGGAAGTAGCCAGTAGCTTAATGCGTTGAGCCTTGGGAAGTACATGTCCTTGGCTCCAATCAGCTTCGGAACCAAGTAATTTCCAAAACCAATGAGGCAGGGTATCACCCACAGGAATATCATCGTAGTTCCGTGCGTTGTGAAGAGGCTATCGTAAACTTCCGGCGTCACTACGGCGTTGCCGGGTTCGGCGAGTTGGGTTCTAATCAGAAGGGCTGCGACACCGCCGAGTAGGAAGAAGAAGAACGCAGTCGCAATGTACAGGATTCCTATGTCGGTGTGATGTGTTGTGGTCAGGATGCCTTTGAGGCTTGAATAAAACGCCGGTTTCTCTTTTTCTTCTGCAACTAGAAGCTGCATTAACACCATGCTTCCTATGCGACTACTACCAGTTCACCTATCATCGTGTAATGCCCGGTGCCGCAGAATTGAGTGCATTCAATTATGTACTGCCCTGGAGTGTCAGCCTGGAGCCAATAGTGGTTGTCATGTCCTGGGATGGCATCGATGTGGATGCCTAGCTGGGGAATGAAGAAACTGTGCGCCACATCTAGAGATACGAGTTCCAAGTCTACATTCTCGCCAACCGTCACGTAGAGTATATTCTGAGTGCTGGTCCCGTTGGGAAACTGCCGAACTGTACCATTCGGGAATGTGATGGTGCTATTTGGTGCATAATCAAACGTCCAATAGAATTGACGGGCCACAACTTTCACATGGAGTGATCCTGGAGGGGGAGTGTCTATGGCGATTAGGTTGATTCCCGCAATTACTCCTATGTAACCTAAAACAACTGATGTGATTAGGACGGCTAGGAGCTCTATCGCGTGGCCTTTTGATACCACTACTTTGCACCAGCCTTTTGCGGTTTTTCCCTATATCTTATGATGGCGTAAAACATGATTCCAAAAACAACTATTCCCGTGGCGATGCCGATTATTAGGATTTGGTTGAACAAAGCCCATTCGGCGGAAACCTCCGGGGACTGGGCGAATGTGACGGGTAAACTGAGAAGCGAGGCAAAAGCAACTATGGCCAGTACCCTCAGTATGAGATTGGAAGCTTGTAATCGCACGAACAATCAACACGTCAGTTTTCATCGCTGCAAATCTAGAACTCTGATATTTAGGTTTGGATGTTCAGCTTAGGAAGCAAACTTCATTGCGTCGCGACCCACTTGCTGTATTGAAACTTCGGAAAAATTAGCGATCATGATCGAACGGAGTGAGTTTGAAGAGTGCCGAACGGGCAACCAGCGTCGGACGAATTGCACCGGATAGTTCCCCTTGGATTCACTTTGAAGGAAGCGCGAGCGTGGTACATGAACCATGTACTGATGCCCCGGATTCGTTTCGGCTCGTTGGCGATCGCGGCTGGTTTGATAATGCTCGGCTCAATGCTCACTCCATTTGGAGAGCTATTCGAGGGGACATTGGTTACTGACCTCATGCAACATTTATTTTTCTTAGCTGCGGGTGTTCTGTTCGCTTACGGAATCGAGTCGTCGATGCTAGTCGCATCGCGACTCTCTTCGAAGGCTTCGCGGGTCCACGCTCTAATGGGAAAAGTCAATCTGGCTGTAAACAAGTATGGTCCCTTGACATTCCTTGCTGCCGCTGCTTTGATCGCCTTTTGGTATATGCCTGCTGAATTCGATGCGGCTACCATGATTGCTTACATTAACGTAGAGATGAATTTTACAATTCTTTTTGCGGGCGGGCTGGTCTTCGTTGGGTCCAGATTCCTGAGTAAACGAATGAAATTGATCACGCCGATCATTGCCGGGAAAGTAATGGGGCTCTACGGATCCTTCTTGCTCCTAACGCCACTTACAATCTACGCGGCGTTTCGAATTTACGAACAGGCTGAGGCTGGCATCGTTCTGATATTCCTAATGCTAGGATTAGATTTCACCATCGTACCCGTATGGCTTTACGGTTATTTCGGGAAGAATCCCCAGGCGCGGAACGTTGTTGACCTTTCCCAAAGTTAGGGTCAAGTACCGAGATTCCTCGTTTGTCACGGGATGCATTATGCTTAAAGCCGCTCTGAGCTTGATGTTCTCGAACTCGCTGCAGAGCTTGTGAGATGATTCAAGTTGGCGTATGAGTTTGTCGAGGCTTTTTCGTCAGTTGTTCCAAGAGTTAGAGTGAGCCAGATTCTAGCAGTTCTTGGCATTCTTCTTGACATAGGGTGGCGTGTTCTGAGTCACAATTTTACACATCCATCTTTCGTCGATATACCTTCAGCCCTCTTAATCGGGTACTACGTTGGGAAGAGGCCAAAGGTACAGAGGACAGGCCCAGAGAAGTCCAAGTGGATTCGGCTATCATAACCGCTAAGAGAAGATGTTGCGCGACCACTCGCTTAGGTCACGCATTGTATCTTCGGTTACCTCGTGCCCCATAGGATATTCTCGGTAGGTGACCGTCGCGCCAGCACGCTTGAGAAGTTCGGCAGACTCTCGCCCTAATCGGGCGGGGATGATCGAGTCGTCGCTGCCGTGAGATATGAAAACCGGAAAGCCATTCAGATTGGTAAGCTTCAAAAGCAAACCTGACCGATGCGGAATATAACCACTTAACGCCGCAACACCTAGGAACGATGTCGGATCTAAGAGTGCGGTTGCATACGCCATCACGGTTCCCTGGCTGAACCCCAATAGGAGTACTCGTTCCGAATCGACAGGGTACCCTTGCTTCACCTCTCCAACGAATTTCTGAAGCATGTCAATGCTGGTGCGGAATGAGTTAGGCTCTGGGACACCCTCGTGGGCAAGATCATACCAGACGAATCCACCGTAGGGAAAAGGGAATGGGGCACGAGGTGATACCAACAACACGTTGGGAAGAGAAAGGGAGAGGACGAGCGGCACGAGGTCGTTCTCATTCGTTCCTCTTCCGTGGATCGCAATGATGGCTGGATACTTCTCGCGGACCGTTGAAGGGAAGAATACCCGATGCTGAAGTGATGCAGCTATTGATTCTCCTTGCCCAACCCTCTCTGTCACACTCTACACCTACACATGCTCTTGCTCGTGTTGACGCCGCGTCACAAAACACGCTGATTGTTCCAGGCGGCCAATTCAAGGGGGACTTATACTTACAGATTCGGTACAGGAGCACACAAGAGCGGTTGGAGGTGGGATTAGCATGTGTTGGGGAGCTTCTTGTGAGTCTCCGAGCGACTGGCAATTGACCCTACGAGCGTCGCGGCTAACTCTTCAACCCAGGCAATCGACCGAAAGCTTTTCAATTGCACCCACATTACCTGACTTCTAAGCGCGAAGTATCAAGCATGAGTCAGCAGAAGACAACCCATGTAAAGTTAAGATGCATGGAATGCAAAGCAAAATTCGACAGCAAATATGATGCCTTTGATACCTCCGCGATTACGAATGTTGGCCAGATACTCGAGAACTTCATCTTCTGCCAGAAGATCGGGAGACGCGGATGCGGGAAGAGAGTTTCGGTCATAGTAGTAGACATCCGCTAGTTGATCGAGATTATCCTCAGCGCAGCAACTTTTCTAAGGTCTGGGAATACTTAGTGCCTGAAGACTCGCTTTGGGCAAAGAAATACTAATCCTGGGCGCCGGATTCGGTGGCCTCTCCGTAGCGCACACCCTTCGCAGCGGATTAGGGTCCGACCACAAGATCACGATCGTCGACAAGCAACCTCTCTTCTTCATGGGACTTACGAAACTCTGGGTGCTGAACGGCACAAGACAAGTTGGAGATGGCCCTGGAAATAGGACGCTACTTGCCAAGAAGGGAATAGACTTCATTGAAGGAGAGGTCAGGTCGATAGACGTAGCAGGAAAGGAGGTCGTTGTGAATAAACGAAAACTCAGGTTCGACTACCTAGTAATTGCTTTAGGTGCGGACTATTCCCCTGGCTCCACACCTGGGTTCTTGAAGTACGCCACGAACTTGTACACAGAAAGCGGCTGTGCAGAAATTAGAGACAAACTCCGTTCTGTTACATCCGGCATTATCACAATCTTAGTATGCGGATTGCCATTCAAATGCCCACCCGCACCCTACGAGTCATCCATGATTATCGACGACATTCTCAGGAGGAAGGGAGTGCGAGAGAACGTGAGACTCCAAATCGTCACGCCGGAAACTCAGCCCCTAACAATTCTCGGCGCCGAAGCTGGAATGATGGTTACGCGTCTACTTCAGGAAAGGGGAATCGAGTATCACCCATCAGAGAGAGTGAAAGAAATTCGATCAAGATCAGTTCTAACCGAAGGTGGAAAGGAAATTTCACACGACCTCCTCTTCGGAGTTCCGACACATGTTTCGCCATCGGTCGTCAGAGAGGCGAGGCTGACTGACCAGTCCGGATGGATACCTGTTAACGCTAGGACGCTGGCCACGTCGTATCCCCAAGTGTATGCGATCGGGGATTGTGCTGGTCCTCGAACCCCGAAGGGACAATTGATTCCACGCGCAGGAATCCTTGCCGAGGGACAAGGTAAGGTAGTTGCGGCAAACTTGATTCATGAAATTAAGGGTGCCACGACAAGAGAAGAATTTCAGGGAAACGGGGTCTGTTTCATGGAGGTAGGGGGCGGTAGGGCAGCACCGGTACGCGCTAGCTTCTACGCAGAACCAAATCCAACATGGGAATCCACTCCACCAAGCGCGGAAGGATTACGCGAAAAGCAGCTCTTCCTTGAAGAGCGTATGAGCGCCTGGTTCCGTTGAAATAACAAGCAACGGGTAAGGCAGACTGGTCGGCTTTTCAGAAACCAATGAGAGTTGCAACGATGTCGTCGAAGGGGCCGCTCCAATTTTGGCGTTATTACTCGGGTGGTTGTTCTAGGAGAAGTTCCTGACCCGAGCGTATGGATAGGTACAGCACTCATATTGGCGGGCGTATACCTTACTCTGAAACCGAGCGGCCGATTCCTGTAGCAACCCCGAGGATAGAATGGCCAGCGGTTCGTTGGTTCGGCTAGCCTTTCTTTGCTCCTAGGTAGAAGCCTAGTCCGAAACTGCTGCCCATTGGGAACACTTGGCCGATAAACGCTAGCGAACCGACGAGTGCTGTCAGCGAATTGGCGAATGTGTTGCCTGCAGCATTCGAAAACGCGTTAAAGTTGACTGTGATCACCCCTATCGACGCCAGCCAAGTGAGACCCAGCATGAAAAGTCCTGAGATGAGGGCCACGATCTTGAGGACTATTGCAGCTACTTTTTTCAAACCGTAGCCCAGCAGAAATCCAAACGTTCCCCCAAAACCGACTTGGCTAACCAATAATGTTGCTAGACCACTGGTATCCAATGAGGGCACGCGCAAATAAGAGCGGGTTGACTCTGAGGCAATAAAGGTTCGACACCACCGCCCGCAAAAAGATGATTCTCCTTTGCAGGAATTGAACACAGCCATCGAAAAATAGGGCGATAGCCTACATTCAATTCTGAATCATATTAGCAGATTGGGTTAGATGCTGGAACGTGACGGGTTTCGGATATACCGTCCTTGGGCGGCACTCCCTATAATCTAACGGTTATGTTCTTTCGTGGATGGAGATTACGATGCTGCCACTAGTGCTTTTCCTAGCAGCCGCGCTAGCGCTCAATGTCTCTCCCGGACCTGATATGCTCTACGTGATCTCCCGAAGCTTGGAGCAAGGGAGAAGGGCGGGCATCGTGTCTGCGTTGGGAATTGACGTAGGAACCTTGGTCTACACCCTTGTGACTGCCATTGGTCTTTCGGCCCTACTTCTTTCAATTCCAATTTTATTCAACGCCATCAGATACGCAGGAGCACTATACCTAGCCTACTTGGGATTTCGCATGTTATTCGCGAAGATCACGAAGACGCGAGGGACGGCAGAAGGTAAGCCTGAACATATTCCTCTTCGCAGCGTCTTTCGCCAAGGAGTGACAACGAACATGCTCAACCCTAAGGTCGCACTGTTCTTCCTGGCTTTTCTACCACAGTTCGTGGACCAATCGAAAGGCCAAGTCGCGCTTCAACTAGTACTATTGGGATTGATGTTCGATACGTCAGGGACGAGCGTGAATGTGGTGGTTGCGACTTTGGCAGGGCGCGTCGGGGACTCGCTTAAGAAACGATCAACCTTCTCCCGTATTCAGCGCATCCTGCCCGCGGTCATTCTGATTGCGCTCGCAATCTTAGTGGTACTTTAATCAGAACGGGTCTCCTACGCATGATTGAGGCTTGTGAGGCGTGAACTATCTCGGTTTGGATTTAGCTGGAGCGAACACTCGCCCAACTGGCGCTTGTATAATCAATCAGAAGTTGCGAGTAACCTGCTCCGTTATTTATTCAGATGCGGAAATTCTCTCGATCGTTAGGAGAAGTGGAACGAAGGTCGTTGCAATTGACGCACCGCTCGCTCTTCCCCTTGGCAGACACTGTTTAGGAGAGCATTGTAGGGGCCGTTCACACTTCAGAGCCTGTGATCGTGTATTAAGAGAGATGGGAATCAGATTCTTTCCGATTACGCTCGGACCGATGAGGACACTTACATCGCGGGGTATGCGGCTTCTTAAGCAAATTCGGCGACTTCACGTGGACGTGATTGAAACATACCCTGGCGCGGCTCAAGATCTACTCGGTATTCCAAGAAAACAATACGGTCTAGGAGCGCTACAGGAGTCTTTGAAAAAGATAGGTTGCAGAGGAGATATTTTGACCAGGAGCCTAACCGGGGATGAACTGGACGCGATAAACTGCGCACTCGTGGCTAAACAATACGGGGAAGGACACTACTTAGCCATAGGGGATCCTTCCGAAATAATGATGATCCTCCCCAAGATCTAGAAGGCCGTGACTAAACATTGATTGGACGCGCACCAGAAGCCGGATCGGCAATCCGCAGTATTCTACCTGATGAATTGAGCGAAGGATTTCGACGCCTCGGATTGGAGGAAGGGAATCGCGTTGTAATGCACGCCTCGTTGGAAAGTATGGGAACCGTTGAAGGCGGGGCCGCTATGGTTCTACACCGACTCCTCAGGAGTATAGGAAAAAGCGGAGCACTCTTGATGCCTACCTTCACCTCTGTAACTCGGCACACTTCCACACACGACAACAACACGAGGGCAGGATGTTGGTGCGAAGGAAAAGAGAACCGCCACCTCCCCTTCATCCCCGAATTGCAACCGGACAAGGATATGGGTGAGATTGCGTACCGATTATGCAGTTGGCCATCCTCCAGAAGGAGCGGGCACCCAGCATATTCTTTTGTGGCAGTGGGCAAGAATTCAGACAAACTTGTCCGCGAATATTCCCCTCTTGATCCACTGCAGCCTCTCAAGGATTTTCTGAAAGAAGACCCTGTAGTTTTGACTGTTGGAGTCGGATTGGAATCGGTATCTGCGATACATGTAGCAGAACAACGGTTGACTCCCTCGAAGTTCGTTAAGGAACGTGCACTTACCGTCGGCTCGAAGGGACAGGATTGGGTTGATGTAACTGCGATCGGGTGCAGCGGAGGTTTCGGGAAATTAGCGCAACGCATCAACTCGGAGAAGCTCAAGAAGACACAGATCGGACTGGCAACAGTGAAACTCTACTCGATGCGGGAATTGATTCAAGCCGCGGAGAAGCTTCTCCACGAAGACCCAACAGCCCTTGCATGCGGAAGGCAAGAATGCCTCAGTTGCATCCCTGCCTCAACCCACGGATGAAACTCGCCCGTCTCCCCCGTCTCGTCATGTTCACTTCCACCAACCAAATTCCGTTGGAACTGCCTTAGTCAACACCTTGCTACCTTGCTCCGTAGATACTAGATCGTCCTCAATTCTGACTCCAGTCTTCCCTTGCATGTAGGCCCCGGGTTCGATGGTAAACGCCATCGCCGATCGAATGACCTCCAATCCGCCTGTGACTATGTATGGTTCCTCGTGAACTTCCAAGCCTAAACCGTGGCCGGTTCGATGAACAAAATACTCGGCGAGGCCTTTCTTGCGAAGACACTCTCTGGCCGCGCTGTCGATCGAGCCCGTTGTTACTCCGGTGCGGGAGGCTTCAATGGCTTCAACCTCAGCTTCAAGCACACTTTCGTAGAGCCGTTCAAACGCCTGATCCTTACCTAACATGAACGTACGCGTTATGTCAGCGAAATAGCCGCCATAGGTGCAGCTCCCATCAACAACTACGCTCTCCTTTCGCCTCAGCTTCCTCTTCGATGGCACATGATGCCCATCAGCAGCCATCGGGCCCGACTGAACTAGAACGTCATGCGTGGATTCGGCGCCGTTCGCATGCATCTCGCCAACAATTTTCTGCGAGAGTTCCACCTCGCTCATTCCGGCCTTCAGCATGCTCGGAATTGCTAGGAAAGATTTTGATATGATCTTCGCCGACCGCGTTAGGAGCTCTATTTCATGTGCATCCTTTACGGATCTAAGGTTCTGCAGGATAGGTTCGGCGTTTTCAAACTGAGGTTGTGCAAACTTGCGAAGTGCATCTATGAACCTATAGGGCATGCTACCCTCGAGTCCCCATTTGCCATTCAGTCTAAGTTGACTAACGGTCTCCTGGATTGACTTCGATGGGCCATCGGCGTCAGTCCAACTGTGGATGATGATCTTCAGAGGGGATCTCAGATATGGGCCGGATTCGAGTGTTGGCGTTACGAGGTGCGGCTCGCCATCGGCTGGTACAGCCATGAAGAACGGCCTTTCCAAAAGGAACGAATTTCCTTCCGTATAGTACCTCAGGTTCGGCCCAGGAACAAGGATCACGCCATCCAGCTGGTTTTCATGAGCCTTCTCCTGTAATTTGCCCAGCCTACTCGCATATTGATTCAACAAGCCATTCACTGCCCTCGCATACCCGCATATCATCTATATGCAGTTCTGTACGACAAAGCGGGCGGTTAGTTTAGAGATTTCACACTTACAGCCTGAAAACAAGCTAATCCGCTTAAATCAGCTCTCTCCCGTAAACTTCCCTGAACGCCATGTTAGACCCTAAACCTAACGCTAAAACAGAGCCGGCAAATCCTGAGCCGGGCGTTTGTATCAACATAAAAGGCTCCGAGTTGAAAGCGAAAAACCCTGAAACCCTGCTCTTGGAAGCCATTGATCAGGCATTGGTCGACCTGCTTGGGCGACGTGCGAAGGAGGCAATTTACGACCACTTGGAGAGGAAATGTTACATGGCAAGGGACGAGATTCCGCAGAGGTTGGGTGAGTTCTGCGATATTCTTCATGCTAACTTTGGGAAAGCGGGAACAACGATCGAAAGGAGTATCGTGAGGCGTTTTTACTCGAGAATGGAAAAGAAATTTATCGACTACCCCGGCTACGGTTTGGTGGATTACGTTGAGAAGGCTAAGCCCAAACCTTCTCAATGCACAGTCGGTTTTCCGATCACGACTACTACGGTAACTACGTATATTTTTTCAGGCCAGACAAGTCAAGCCTAAACGAAGCTAAAGCTGGCTCCAATTGAGACGCCGTTTGCTTTGACGAAGCCCGCGTTGACTTCCAGCACATAGATTGCGTTGACGGGCGGCGTGAAGATTGGGCAGGCTTGAGGCGTACAGGGCGGCAGGTCCTGCTCGATGAAGACTACCTGTTTGGTAGCGTTAAACCATATGATGTCTAACGGGAAATCCATCTCATGCATCCAGAAACTCCACTGAGCTTCTTGGGTGAAGACGAAGAGCATTCCATGGTCCTCTGGCATTGAAGTCCGATTCGAGAGGCCCATCTGTTGCTCTTCGGGCGTCGTGGCGAGGTCCACAGTTAAGACCACGCCTGCAAACATAATCCTTACTGGCTTGGGTTGCTCGTTCAGATAGTAGTAACCAACCGAGACAGAAATCGCAAGAAGAACGATCAGTAAAGCAACGAAGATGATCCGTTTTTTCAAGGCTTCATCACCATCCCCGTTTGGGTTTTCTCGACCAATAATAGCGTCATGGTTCAAGGGACCTTGTGGGTACGTTTTGTTTGCTGGGTGATTCTTAAAAAGTTCGCAACGCGATACGTTGGACTCAATGAGTCGGTGGCTTGTTAGATGTATTTCTCAACGAACGGAACGACGCTCTATTACATTGACGTGGGTCAGCCCTCTGGTTCCCCTATCGTGTTGATTCACGGTTTCCCGCTCAGTCATGAGATGTGGACCAGTCAGATCGAGGCTCTCAAGAATGCTTACCGTGTGGTCGCGTTTGATCTTCGTGGGCAGGGTAGAAGTGAAGGGGGTGACGGGCAATTCACGCTCGAGTTCTTGGTTGACGACCTCATTTCCTTGCTGGACCATCTGAAGATTGACCGGGCGGTTCTTTGTGGGCTTTCGATGGGCGGTTACGTATCCTTGCGTGCCGTGGAGCGAAACACGCAACGTGTCAGCGGCCTAGTCCTATGCGATACTAAATCTGAAGCAGACCCAAATGAATCGAAACTCGCGCGCAGTGCCTCTATTAGAGCAATCAAGAGGGATGGAGTCGAAGCGTATGCGGAATCCTTCCTGAAGGGAGCCCTCTCTCCCAGTTCATTAAAAGATCGGCATGTCGTTGAAACGACGGCGAAAATCATTCGGCAAAATCAAGCTCTGGGTCTTTGTGGCACGTTGCTTGCACTCGCAGGGAGGACTGATACTACTTCATTCCTCTCGAAAATCGCAATTCCGACACTTATCCTCGTTGGTGAACAGGATACGCTCACGCCCCCCGAACATTCTCGCAGAATGCAGTCGTTGATTCAGAACTCGGAACTACACATTATACCCAAAGCAGGGCACTTTACTAATCTGGAAAACCCAACAATATTTAACGCCCATCTACTGAACTTTCTTCAAGACCACGGACCATCATAATGTGGGTTGTAGAAGCGTTATTTGGAAGTAGCAAGTTTCCTACAGACTTGCTGTCAGTTATTCAATTGGTTAAAGATACGCTGAGGGTCCTTCATTGATGCCTTCTGGAGGCCCTGGGCTTGTCCGATTACTATTTCCTCTTTGTCATCCTTTAGCCCATCAATGATCGCGGCAGCTACTTCCTCTGGACTGATTCCACGGTATGCCTCTTCTTGATCTCCAGCGAAGTTTGCATCAAGTTCAGTGTCCGTAGTGGGCGGAATCGCTTCGAATACTCTTACCGATGTGTCCCTGAGTTGGTGACGTAGGGAGGTTGTGAATGAATGGATTGCAGCTTTTGTCGCGCAATAGATCGGCATCTCCGCGATTGGCACAAAGGCGAGTCCTGACGAGATGTTCACGATAGCCGCTCTCTTCTTGACAATGAATTTTGGCGCGAAGAGTGCGCACATGCGTATGGTTGCTTCGAGGTTTATCGCAAGTTCATCGTTGGCCGGCAGAGTTCTTCTGGCAATCTTGGGCGAAGTGAAGTCGACCTGCCTCTGAATTCCAGCGTTATTGACAAGCATGTCAAGCCTTGGAAAACTCGTCGTAATCCAGCGCAACAGTTTTCTCCTCTCCGACTCCACCGACACATCGCACTTTCTGACGTGCGCTGTGGGGATCTTCGTTTTTGCTTGTTGCAACTTGCTCCGGCGTCGTCCGCATAGAATTACCTCGCTTCCCTCCTGCACAAATACCTCCGCCAACGCAAAACCGATACCAGTTGCGCCGCCGGTGATTAGGACCGTATTATCCCCGACCTTCAAACGAATTCAATCCTAGCTGAGGATCTCACCCTGGAAATATTACGTTATACTTTCAGCCTCCCACAGAGAGAGGAGTTGAGTGCCTGCTTTGAAGGTCCGCAGGAACTAAATCTATATTTTTGGTGGGGAAGGGTGAGCAGCGAGAACGAGGGTCCGAAACCAAAAAGTGCCCAATCGGTACCGAAGTGAGCCTAACCCGTATCGTCTAGGTATTCTTCGGCGGAGATTTTGGAGTTGAGGTTGTTAGTATGGAGATAGGTAATTGTAGCTTATGACGTAGATGTCGCCTTGGAATCGCATTTGCGGGTCCCATAGGTTTGATTTGTACGTGGAGGGAGTGACGTACACTCCGGTTACTGAAATGTGGGCGTGGTTCATTGGAAGCTGAGTTGAGTTTGAAAAGATAAGCCGGTAGTTCCGCCCGTTAACGGTAATATAGTACAAGGAGCTGTCGGCTATCGCACATGGTGGGCTGGACAAAGCGCAGGTTGGCGCCACTACCGACGACGTCATGACTCCGCTTAGCGTCACGTTTTGATTTATTGGGTTCGGATAGTTTGGTCCGGAAGTTTCGAGGCCTGGCCCAAAGGCTGGGCTTGAGAGCATTTCGTTCTCACCCGAGTTACTTGAATAGATTGCGACTGCAAATGCGACTGCGATGAACGCAATCACGAGAACTGCAGCTAGAATGTACCTCGCTCGTTTCACTGTCTTTCCCTCATTCGATGTTCTAGGACTGTGTTGGCCCGGTTGGCTAAAGGAACTCTAAACTCAGCACGTCTAATCTATCGGGACGCTTAACCTAGAATTGACAACAACCAAGCAGTTTATCCCACCCGACAAACGGGGAGAGAACGGCCGGAACGAACATCTGATGGAGTGTGGTTGATATTTGATTCTCATATGGGCCAATTCCGAAACCGCTTAGAACGCATTCTCCGGGTGCGTATCTCGTATGTGTCATTTCACGGGTGTGTGGTATTTTGTAATCTATGCCTAGTAGGGAATCTGTCCATTCCAGTTCGAGTCCGAGTTTAGGGTTTGAATCGGTTCAACAGAAGAGAATTACTTACGACTGTTACCGAGCTGAAGGCCATAGCGACCCCTGCGAAAATGGGCATGATGTCATAGAATCCCCGCCCGAGGAAGGGCACGAGCGCGCCGGCAGCGATTGGTATGAGCGCGATGTTGTAGCAGAAAGCCCAGAAAAGATTCTCTTTGATTTTCCTAACCGTAGCCTTGCTGAGTTTGATCGCTGTCACAACGTCGCTCAACTTATTCCTGATTAGAACGATGCCCCCTGTCTCAATAGCTACGTCCGTCCCGCTCCCGATAGCGATTCCTATATCAGAAGCCGCAAGCGCTGGGGCATCGTTTATCCCATCGCCAACCATCCCAACAATCTTACCATCCTTTTGTAGGTCGCGGATCACCTGCTCCTTCTGTTCAGGAAGAACATCTGCCACGACCCTATCAACTCCCAACTTGCTAGCGACTGCCTTCGCAGTTTTCGCATTGTCCCCTGTGAGCATTACGACTTGGATTTTAATTTTCTGCAACTGTCTTATTGTTGCAAGTGCATCATCCTTGAGCGTGTCGGCTAGACCGATGACTCCAAGCGGTTCCGTGTCTTTAGACAAGATCATTACGGTTTTTCCGTCTTCCTCCAGATTGGAGATGGTTGTCTCTATCTGCTCAAGCCTCACGTTATATTGTGACATTAGCTTTCGGTTTCCAACGAGAAACGTATGGCCGCTATTTTCAACGACAATCCCTTCGCCAGGAACTGCCTTGAAGGAGGAAACGTCGAAGGTCTCGATGTGCTCATTGCTTGCCGCGTCGACTATGGCTCGTCCAAGAGGGTGTTCTGACCCTCTCTCAGCTGATGCTGCGGTCTTAATGACCTCTTGTCTCGTATGATTTCCGACGGGGATTACATCTGTCACTGCGGGTTTACCGCGAGTCAGCGTTCCGGTCTTGTCGAAAACGATTACGGTCATCTTGTGTGCGATCTCGAGGTATTCACCGCCCTTGATGAGAATCCCATTCTGAGCCCCCTTGGCGGTTCCAGCCATTATTGCAGCCGGAGTTGCGAGTCCAAGAGCGCAGGGGCATGCAATGACAATGACCGAGACGAAAGCAAGCATGGCATAGTTCAGCGTAAGCCCACCAAGGAAGTACCACCCAAGGCCAGCCCCCACAGCGATTACGATAACTGCCGGAACAAAGTAAGCAGCAACTCTATCCGCGAGGCGCTGGATCGGGGCTCGTGCCATCTGCGCCTCCTCAACCAATTGAACAATCTTTGAAAGTACAGTGTCGGCCCCGACCTTCGAGGCACGAACCTTCAGGAAACCGGAGGTGTTAATTGTGGCTCCAATGACCTGCTCACCGGCGCTTTTCTCGACTGGAATGCTTTCTCCCGTGATCGCAGATTGATCCACGGCTGAATCACCTTCAACCACGACGCTATCAACGGGGATCCTTTCGCCTGGTCGAACGAGAAGGAAATCCCCAACTGTTACAGATTCTACTGGAAGTTCAATCTCATTTCCGTCACGCAGGACGTGCGCCATCGTCGGCTGCAGGTCGAGGAGTCGTCGAACGGCCTCTGAAGCTCTTCGTTTAGTGCGATATTCCAACAGATTCCCTAGCAGGATTAATGTTATGATGATTGCAGCCGTATCGAAGTAAACACCAGTGGTATGGAAAAATGAGGGCAGGAATGTGACCACGCTGCTGTAAGCCCAAGCAGCACTCGTCCCGAGAGCGATCAGCAGGTCCATGTTCCCCATGCGATTTCTCAGGGCGTCGTAAGCGCCCCTGTAGAAACGCCAACCTACAATGAATTGCACGGGAGTTGCAAGAATGAAGAGCAAGTAATTATTCCACAGTGGTTCGATAATCGGCACCCAAGTGAACACGAGGATCGGGACTGCAAGCAAAGCCCCCACCGCCGCCAACAACTTAATTCGTTTCAATTCGACCTCAGGTTTTTCAAAGGTCATCGCGCATGTTTCACTGCAAAAGTACCACTTGTTTCCTCGAATAGTTCGAGTAATGGTTGCGGTCCTGTCGTCAACATACATGCCGCAAACAGGGTCTTTGGCCATCGAATGTTCTCTGATCCAACTCTTGGTTTAGTGATCCTGCATCGTTGGTCCGGACTCGTCGCGTAAAGGTTAGGCTGATGCCAAGTTAAAGTTGTAGGCAAATTCTTAGGGAGAAGAGCCGCAACTATGAAGGAGAAGTGAATTTCGTGGCGGTAGATCCAATCTGCAAAATGAATGTTGCCGAGAACGACGCCAAATATACGAGCGTATACGAGAGCAGGAAATTCTATTTCTGTTCAGCCGCGTGTAAGGAACAATTCGAGAAGAACCCGCAGAAATACGATAAGTAGAGATTAACTGCTTTTTCTTGAGGTCAGGGCTCTGAATGGCGGAAGAGAACAATCAGATCATACCACGAAGCGCTAAGGTTCCAATTTTGTCGGAACTTCTAGGTGAGGTTCCGTTTGGTAGGGCTATTCTCGTTCTCTACGATCCGGATTCACAATCGACGGCTCTGTTCGTCAACATTTCCGCAGAATACCTGAGGGCAGGTGGAGATGTTAATTATTTTGCCAGTAGCGAACCCGTTGCCGAGCTTAGGCAGCGCTTTGAACGATTAGGGCTGAGCATCAGAGAATATGAGGGGAAGGACTCGGTGGTCCTGTTTGACGCGTACTCGGCGCAGGCTGGTGCAAAGACGGATGAGCGATACCAGTCCGAAAGCGCAAACCTAAACGAACTATCCATAGCCATGGGGCAATCTGCACCGCAATGGCCTGCCGGAAGTCTGATCGTGTGGGAGTCCCTTTCTCAAATCGCCTTCAACCAAGAGAATGTATTCGCTAAGTTTTCCAGAAAAGCGATCGGCATATGGAGGAGTCAAGGCACAATTATCCTCGCTGGATTCGCCACCGACCTACATCCGCCCAGCTTCTACCAAGAGCTGAAAATGATATCGGATGCGCTCTTGGAGATTAGACTCGCCGAATACGAAGGCGAAATCATCAACACGATCAGAGTCCGATCCTTCAAAGGACAGAATGCGGACACGAGAGCACGCCGAATTGTTTTCGATGATAAAATGAAAGCGACACTAGAATTGTTGAAACGTTAGAACATGCTGATAGCTGACATAACGGCTTTTTGGAACATGTCTTAGATGTCTGTTGTAACTCACATCAGACATATTAGATATTATGAAAACCGTCATAGCCCCGCCTTGCCCTGGAGAAAATGAAGAATCGAGGTGCCGACCGGTGCGGCTCTATTCGCAAACGATTATGTGTTTCCTCATGCCTACCCAAGGGAACTGGCCGAACGTCTCTACAACATAAGGCGGTGGAATGTGATGCCAACGGGCGGCCATTTTGCGGCGGCCGAAGAACCGCTAGCACTGGCAGAAGAAATTCGGGACTTCTTCAGGCCGTTGCGATATCATTAGTATCCTGTTATGTTGGATTTAGGTTATGATTTTTCGTTCCGAATTCGTTCAGCATAATTCGCCCAGCCTAGGCCTGGAGCGTTAGGTCTCAGGCTTTAGTCACTTTTTCGCGGTAGTTATTCCCACACCTTCGACGAGAACGTAGGGTGTTAGCGTTGGCGTCTCCACCTCCCACCATCTAATCCAATGCTGCTCCTTCGAGAGTGATTTGACGGATTGGAGGATGCGGATCATGTTATCGCTTAACCGCAGCCCCTTCACCGGATGAGTAAGCTTGCCGTTCTTGATCTCGAAGACACCATCCCGAGCTATTGTTGAAAAGTCGCCTGTCTGGTAGTTTTGGAAGCGCGTGTACCAATTATTGGTAATGTAGAGCCCGTCATGGGCTTTGTCAAATAAGTCTTCGAGGGAACTTTCGCCAGCTTTGAGGATTATGTTGCCGGCTGTGGGAACCATTCCGCCGATGCCTGCTTCAAATCTGGCGCTCCCCGTCAGCGATGCCTTGTGTTTTGTTGCGGTGTAGGATGTGTGGAGGTAGTTTTCTAGAACGCCCCTTTCGATCAGAGCATTGTCTTGAGTGGGGTATCCTTCATCGTCTAAGGTTGAAGAGCCTGGCCCATATGGAAAGCGACTATTGTCGTGGAGAGTGAAAACTTCAGAGGCGACTTTTCTCTTTAGCATGTCTTGGAAAAATGAGAAGCCTAGTTCTAGTGAGTAGGCTGAAGTTGAATCGCTTACGCGGTTTAGTATATTCGCGAATATTGAGGGAGCAAATACGACGTTATACTTCCCCGTCTGGCCGATTTCCGGGGTAAGTGCCATTTTCGCTATACGCCCCGCGCTTCTGCCGGCCTCCTCCGGATTGAATTGTTGGAGGTTCGTGGCCACCGTTATGCCCTGACCACTTGCGTCGTCGCCGGTGAACGCGCGAATCGTCATCTCAATCTCTGTGCCCTTATCCGAACCTTCGGCTCCGGTTGAGGTTGATACGTAACGTTCTCGTGTGTTCGAGGTAACGACTCCAGAAACTCGTATCGCGCCTTCCTTCTTAGCGGCGTTCACTCCAGCCTCCACGGCGTCGATTAGTTCTGTTTCACCTTGGGCAATTTTCTCATCAAAAGCCCCCTGAATGGGTTGATATTGGAACGGTCCCTGTGGGAGCGTAAAGTCGACGTCGCCCTCGGGGGTCACCTTCATGGTTCTTGCAAGTTCTTCAACTATGGCCTTCAACCCCTCGGGATTCTGTTCCTCTACCATGCATGCGGCTCGTCTCTTGTTTGATACGAGATAGACTGTAGGGGTTTCGGTGAGCCAACTGTTTGTGATTGTTACCGAATTGTTGCTGAAGCGAACCATGCGTTTATGGCTTCTAGTAAAGCCTGCAGCAGCTGACTCTACTCCTTGTTTCTTTGCGGCAGTGAGAATATGTTCCATCGCGTCGTGTGGGTTCATTCCGATTCATCCTCCCAGCCTAATCTCACGCAACCGAACCGGTGGGCCACCCGTCCAGACCGGGGCGCCTTGCATTGGATCGCCCTTGCCACAGGTAGCTCCCGCATACTCCATATCCTTCCCTACCGCATCGACGCTGCCATAGAGGCCGGGGGTTGTAATCTCTAGAATCGGGTTTCGGATGGGTGTCGTGATTCGCCCATTCTCGATCATATACGCCTCCAATCCGACGTATCGTTGGTTGTAGCGTCGGTCGTCAATATTCCATTCCATGAAGTTCTTCATGTAAACCCCGCTCCTAACGCCCTCGATGAGTTCCTCGAGGCTGTGGTTGCCGGGTTTCATGTACGTGTTGGCCATGCGGATTATGGGCTCGCGATCGTAGGAGGAGGATCGTGCCGCACCGTTACTCACCCCACCAAGTTCAGCGGCCGTTTCTCGGTTTTGCAGGAATGCTGCAATCAAGCCCTCTTGGATGAGTACTCTCGGTCGCGCCTTAACGCCTTCGTCGTCGTAGAGGTAGAATCCGTACGAGTTGGGCAACGTTGGGTCATCGATTATCGTCACATGTTCTGAGCCGATTCTATGACCGACCATGTCCGGTTTCAGGTAGGATTCCCCCGCCTGAGCTGCCTCGCGGCCTAGGATTCGATCGGCCTCCTGTGGGTGGCCGCATGACTCGTGGCAGATTATCCCTGTCACTTCAGATCCTAAGACAAAATCTACGTCGCCCCTTGGAGGAGGGACGCCTTCTCTGAGAAGTCTTCCAAGCATCTTGGCGTCGTCGGCAGCGATCTCTTTTGGCTTCCAATCCTCGATCACTTCCCAGCCGCGGCTTTGTGCCTCATGGCGCAGGCGTTGCGCAACTCCCTTCCCAGGTTCTTGAGCGGTAAGGAAGAAAAGTAGGCTTAGGCGGGGGACGAAACCGTGAAGTTTCGATCCTTCGCTGTTTACGTAGAACCTCTCGGTCAGGTCTTCATCAAAAATTAAAATTCTCGATGGCAGCGACACGTGAACGTTCTCGGGAGTAAGGCTTTTCTCGATTGTGAAGAGAAGTTCGTACTTCTCTTCCGGAGAAACGTCCCGGACATCAACTTTCATCTTTGCCTCCCAATTGTCTTCCCAGCTTTTCTCCTGCGAAAGGCGGATAGGGGAGGTGACTAGGCGTTTTGAGGCTTTAGCCGTTCTAACTGCCGACTCAGTCGTAGAGCGTAGCTGCTCTCTGTCTAGGCTGTTCGTTGAAGCGAACCCGAGGGCCCCATCAACGATAACCCTGATTCCTATCCCGACTTTCCTTGTGACGTTGACTGGTTCGGCTGCACCATTCTTCAATGTGTACGTGTGGCCTGAATCACGTTGAACGCGCGCCTCCGCATACTGCGCTCCCAAACGAAGCGCGTGGTCCGCAGCTTCACGTGCCAGTTCTTCTTCCAATTTCGAGGACCGAATTCTGCAACACTTGGTTGGGATAATAAGAGTAACTGCAATTCAGCATGCTTACGTTTACCAGAGCCGGCCTGGTGTCTACAGAGCTGAGTTTATTCCCGATGAGATTTTCAGTTTCGTGGCCATTTCATTGGCCGAGCGGTCAAATTGGTTTTCCTTTTGATATGGCTACTAGGAGTCTGCCCAACCTCTTATGTCCGGCTGACATGTAGTGCTTGGCCCACCAATCAGCCACAACTTTTACTTGCTCTGCGGGTAGTTTCTTTAGTTCCTCTGCTGCAACCGCAGCCGCTTCATCGAACGAATTCTTCTCTCCAACTGGGTTTGCCATTAATCTTCATCTGCACCAAATTCGCTGGCTCACACATTCGCGGACCAGCTATCTATATTCTCCCCCCACTCCCATCATCACTGGCCTGAGGTAGTTTGGTCGTTCGTGAGAGCAATACAGGGGCTTTATTACGGATGAAGCCCTAGTATGTTATAGTTGAACCATTATAGCCGCACTACAATACCAACCGAGACTGAGAGGACACATGCAAGATAGAGATCTTAGCTATCTAATCCAATTCGCCCGGAAGCATGACCTAACCCCAAGTAGCCTCCATGCTTCTTTGGTAGCTACTCGTAAGCGAGGCAATGCTCAGTGCGGAACGCTTCGAATCGAAATTCGTTCGCGCGGAGAGGAATCCTCTACCTACATGTTCTCAATTAAAGGAAGACCATTGGCACAAGCCAACCTTCACAATGACTCCATTAGAAAGCTCGAGAGACTCCCAGAGGGATTCATGCAAGCTAACGAACCGCGTAGTTCAAAGAAGCTGGACGCGAATACAGTGAGCACAATTGGTAATCTGCGACTTGGCTTAAGCGGCGTCTCCTTCAAGGCCAGTGTGATCAAGAAGTCTCAAGTTAGGGCTGTAACCTCGAAGGACGGAAACCCACTATTAGTCTGTGATGTAACGCTATCAGACGGGACAGGAGAAATTCCGTTGGCCGTATGGAATAACCAAATCGACACCGTTGCTCAGGGTGACATGGTACAAATTCAGAACGCGAGGGTAAGAAGCTACAGGGGCGAAATCCAACTTACTCTGGGCAGGAAAACCGGCCTTATGACTGTACTTGAACACCCAATCGAAAATAGACCCGCTATCATGTGCCCCTGAAAGCCTTGGCCTTCAAGGGTATCTGAGGCTAAGGAAATACGTTACTTCGGGAGTCCCTAGTTCTATTCTTGCAATTTGAACATTCTTGGAGTCTTTCTCATCCGACGAAGTCGGAAATACCTCTCTAATTATCTTATTCACCGACTGGCGAAATGCATCTGCGTTTTCTTTGGAATCGAACTCCATCTCAAACGTGACTCTCTCAGAAGGAGTCCCTACCATTTTGCCGCTTGCCACGTCAAAGGTCTCCGTGGTGACGTTAATGCGTATGAAGCTATTGGGGATCATGCCCTTGGGTGGTTTCGGCCCAATGAGCTCTATGATTTTCTTGACTCCTTGGTCCAATAAATCCGTCATAGAGAGGTAGTTTTCTTGCGAGCCTATTTAGAACCTGCTATTTCCGCTTCCTAGACACCTTAACGTTGCAGTCTCGCAAACGTAATCGAAATCTTTCACGATTCAAACAGCCCCTACCGTTTGGTGGACACCTAACTTAGCTCTTTGAGATTTTTGACGAGTTACTCGTATTCAGCCTCAAGCTCTCTGAACAAAGAAGACTTACTCAAAGACGAAGTTGATGAAGAAGAATGTGAAAAATTCCTAGCCAATCTCTGAATGGAGTACTCAGAGTACTCTAGTCCCTTTAATGCGACCTGCTCGAGAGTAGTCAACCGCGCACATTGCCCACTACTGGTTGTCCGATGAAGGCGTGTTTTCTTGAAGCTGCTTATGCGACTCAGTACCCGCATTGCGGGCAGGTCGCATACTGCTTTGCCAATCTTGCTGAATAGCAAAGCAAAGAACTAAATACTTAAGGTTTGGCTATGAACATTAGTAACCTCTAGACTAGTTAGGTTCATCTAAATTTGCAGATTAGGCGATCCGTTAGCAAGTACCGCGCACTGTTCATGTTCGCAGGTCCGGCGTTGATCGTGAGCATGGCATACATGGATCCAGGGAACTACGGGACGGACATTCAGGCGGGAGCGTCGTTCAACTACGGTTTGCTTTGGGTTGTCTGGATGGCGAATTTCATGGCGATGCTCCTCCAGTATCTCTCAGGAAAGCTAGGAATAGCAACAGGCAAGGATTTGCCGGAGCTCGTTCGTGACTCGCTTCATTCTAAGTTTGACGTTTATCTGAACTGGATTGGCGCCGAAGCGGCAGCCGCAGCCACTGACCTCGCGGAGTACCTTGGGACGGTTATCGCGTTGAACATACTTTTCGGTGTGCCCCTCCTTTACGCGTCGCTATTCGGAGCGGCTGACATCCTCATTCTGTTAGCTCTGACATCGCGGCGTTTCAGGGCACTTGAGTATTTCTTCATGTTGTTCGTTTCGATCATAGCTTTCGGTTTCCTGTACGAAGTCACCGTTACCGGCCTAAACATACCTCAGATGGCTCAGTCCTTCATCTCACCAACGTTTGGCTCCAGCAGCATAACCCTGATAGTTGGCATCATCGGCGCCACAGTGATGCCCCATGCACTGTACGTACATTCAACACTGACCAGGGACAAGCTGGTGGAGGGAACCAGCGAAGAAAAGAAACGATTGCTGAAGCTCCATACCGGCGAAAGCCTAATTGCTTTCACGATCGCCGGAATGGTTAACGCGGCCATCCTGATCGTAAGTGCCGTGACGTTCTACCCGAAGTTCACTAACGTGTCGGCAGTAGATGATGCCTATCGCATAATGATACCCATCTACGGACCGCTTGCCGCCATTGTGTTCGCTGTGACGCTGCTGTGCTCCGGCATTGCCTCCTCGACGACCGGAACGTTAGCCGGCCAAGCGATCATGGACGGGTTACTGGGAACAAAGGTAAACAAGACCGTCAGGCGAGTTATTACGAGAGTTATCAACGTCTTCCCAACGACGATAGCCGTGCTTCTAGGTTTCGATCCGCTGTTCTTGTTAGTCTACAGCCAAGTACTCCTCAGCCTAATGATCGCACTACCCATGATACCGTTGCTAACATTCACCGCCAAGAAGGACCTCATGGGGCAGCTTGTGAACAAACGCTTAACGACATACCTCGCGGTGTTAACCGGGGCGGTAATTGTGGCGCTGAACACTTACCTGATATACTATCTTATGGCTCCATTCAGCGTTTATCTGCAGGCTTTGGTTCTAGGCGCTTATGGGGTCTATCATCTGTACCTTGTCTACGCTATGCTGAGGTAAACTGGATTGCTAAGAACAAACTGAAAGTAACAATGTTGGTGAAAGAAGGAACAGAAAATGATGAAAGAATTCGTCAATACAAGGATCAACCTAGCTTTAACATCGGGCCTCTCAACGATTGAGTTCTTGCTATCAGTATAGGTGTATAGGAGTGTCAATGTGATGGCTCAAGGTTCGCGAGTTACCTCCGTTTCCGATCTCACGCGTGTGGAAGACTACCTTGAAGTCGTATACGACCTCGTCCAGACGAAAGGTTACGCCGGGGCTACGGACATTGCGGAACGTTTGGGCGTCAAGACTCCTAGTGTTACCAGCATGCTCCAAAAGTTAGATGGAATGGGACTCATTGTCTACGAACGCTATCGTGGTCTTAGACTTACCGACAAAGGTGAGGAGATGGCGCGTTTAATTCAACAGAAACATATTACAATAATCAGGTTCCTTCGGATCTTGGGCGTAGGAGAGAAGGTCGCGAAGCTGGATGCGGAAGGCATTGAGCATCACGTCCATAAGGATACTGTAAATCGTATGGAGAGTTTCGTTGACTTTGTCGGCAAGCATGCAGCGTGGTTCAAGGTTTTCGAAGAAGAAGAGAATCGACGCGGCAGCAGAGGTTAGCGTCCCACTTTTACGACCAAACTCTTGCAAATGGAATGCGTAGGATTATGCGAGTCGCACGCCAAATCGAAAACAAAACCTGAAAACGCACATGCAATTCCGCACACAGAATAAACGGAATCCGTTACTTTCCTGCAATTGCGAAAGTAAGATGCCTAAACTGATCTATTGTATTCGCGCGAAGAGGTACAGCGAAAGGACAAAAAAGGAGAAAAGTTGGATGAGTAGCTTTCCAACTTAATCCGTGAGGTCGGGTGCTCACTCTTTCTTCGTGAGTTTGATCTCGATCGTGGAGACGTTTCTTGGTTGACCTTCCTCGCCTAGTACTTCGGTTCCGATTGTGATTTCGGTGATGTTGAGTTTGTCAGCGAAGAAGCGTCTGCGGCATACCTCGACGACGTCGACGGCTTGGGATATCATACGGCCGCGCGCCTTCACGGCGAGTTCCTTGCTGCCGCTGTTGAATTGCATTACGATTGCTGTTACGTAACTCATTAAGGGTTTTTGTCCGATGAAAATTGTGTTGGAGGGAATGTTGCCTCGGGTGGGAGGGGTCTTTTGAGCGTTTGTCTGTTCTGCCATGTATTATTCACCTCCGTGTCGAAAGCTCGGTCAGACAGAAGGTTCATAGACCGCAGGATTTCAAGTTTCGTACGCACCCTGTTCCTTCTGGGAATTACCAAGCTTCGCTGAACTGTTTTAGTGTCGATTAAAACCGGAGCGTATCCACGAATATGTGGTCGCTGAGCTTCTATCAGGATGACTCAACAGTGATTTCCAAGGATTTAGTTACGTGTGATTTCCTTTAGGCGTTTCTCCCAGCCATTACTATTGAAGAAGGTTGTACCTTGGTCGAAGTCTGTCATTCTGATGAAATCACTTTCGGCTTTGCGGGGCGTGCTCAGGGAGAGTTTACAATCAGAAGGCTGCTCGAATAGATCAGAAGGCAAATCCGGCAAATCTACGATCGCAAAAGCATGGTCGGTCCTCTCGTTAACTCTCAAGAAAAGAAGTTTGTATCGGTCTTTGAGCCATCTCTCAATGGCGACAGGATCTGACCTTACCATGACATCTTTCATCCAACATTAGACACTTAAACTCTGGGGCAATTCTTCTTGTGTAAAGGGAAGATTTCTGAACTGTTCGTCTCGAAACCACACTTCTCGCACACAAATCGTTGCCCTTCCTTCTCGAATCTGGACATCATGGTTGAACAACTCTAAGCTTCGACCAGTCCTTATGTAGCCAGTCCTTGACGGCGTCCTCTATCGCGCCGCTGAGGTTTCCTTTCTTGCCTCCGAGCCTTTTTACGATTGCCAGTCGGAGTCGGCGCTCAACGCCATCCGAGAGCACTACATAGATTCTTCCCAAAGACTATCGCGGCGAACTAAGTAGGTGCAAAGCACGGTATAAACTTATATATTTAGCTTTATACATAGCTACATGTTCTCTATATTCTACCTAATCTTTGTCTATTCCAAGTGCCCTGTAGAGCTATTCCTAAGGATAGGCGAAATTCTATGACTGTTCGGGAAGCGAAATTGGAAGAAATAGCCAGACTTCTAAGAATTCCACGCTTATGCTGGAAAGACGGTTACTTCGTCGAATTGACGGTGCCGTGGCCTTATTTGGTGCCCTTTGGATAATCTTGTTCGCATCGTCCCACAACAATACCTTTACGCTTGCGACATGCTACTGGCGGGCAATGTAGGAGGAGAGTTGTTGTGAAGACGGATTCAGAATTGCAACGTGATGTTACGACTGAGCTCAAGTGGGAGCCGACCATTCATGCGACGGAGATTGGTGTCGCCATCAAGGATGGAGTGGTTACGCTTAGCGGCGACGTTGACACCTACGGTATGAAATGGGCTGCCGAGCGCGCCGTCAAACGGGTTTCAGGCGTCAAGGGATTAACTGTAGAGATCAAGGTCACAGTGCCTAGCTCTTACAAGCGCAACGACGAAGACATCACCCGGTCGGCGACAGACATTCTCAACTGGAATGTTTGGGTACCGCGTGACCGCGTCAAGGTGATGGTGCAGAACGGTTGGATCACTCTCAGTGGCGAGGTGGATTGGTTTCACCAGAAAGAGTATGCAGAGCATGCCGTACGTCACATGACAGGGGTTCGCGGAGTCACTAACTCGATCACCATTAAACCGCCCGTGCCGACGGTGAAAACGTCCGAGGTAAAGAACGGAATCGAAAACGCACTTAAACGCAATGCCAGACTGCTTCGAGATGCAGACAAGATTCAGGTGGAAATTTCAGGTAGCAAGGTGATTCTCCGTGGCAGCGTAGGCTCCTGGCCAGACCTAGAGGAAGCCGAATACGCCGCCTATTGTGCTCCCGGCGTGTCAAATGTCGACAACAAACTAACGGTTACAGCTTATCATAGCAGGAAGGAAGGGAAAAGGAGTGGTCGCTCTGGGTTTTGGGCTCGTGCGACGAGTATGGGTGAAGAAGAGAAGAAGAGCAGGAGGAGAAGAAAGAAAGAGAAGCGTGGTAGAAGTTACTATACGAAGCCTAAGCGTAAGCTCTAAGTCATAGGTGGTAACTTGACAAATGTCTCTTTCTAGATAAAGACCGAATCTACGCGCTACTAAATTCAAGAAGCCAACGCTGCTGCTAGTTAAGCAATGAAATGGTTTCAGCAATGTCTGACCTGCGATTGTTCTAACGTGGTTAGTTAACTACCGCCTCAGTTCTCTCTAATCCCATGTATTGTTCTGGCTGCTCCTGTTTCTTAGAATTGGATTCCTTAGCTTACGCTTGGCACGAGGAAGCAGTAGCGAAAGAAATGACCGTGAGCCATAGCCGTCAAGGCCGAAAGAACCGTAATGCAACTCATTTTTGAGTAGTTCGAGGCCAGATTCAAGGTCGGGTTTAGATACGCAGAAGACAGACTATTCTCTATGTCAAGTCTCACGGAAACCGAAGCCGGAGTGTGGCGCTTGCTCATGGACACAGCAACCAACAGCAATAAGCTATCTAGGGAAGATAACTCTGCCAAACAACTAGTGGCCCTAAGAGAAGAATGCCGGAATGCGCTCCAAGAAACAGCTCGAAACAGGAAGAAACTCTATGACTATGAAAACAACAAACAGGGAGCAAATCCGTTTTTTATTGGTCTATATAAGAAACTATATGAGATGTCCGAATCTCAAAACAAAATACTCGACACCATCTTTGACAAACATAGAGCGGAAATCACCGAATATCTAAGAGTCAATCTTTTCCAGATCAAGTAACAAAGAAGTTGTGATTGGTTTGAGAACGCTGACTGTGTGAGAATGGATAATGGCATCTCGAACTCGGTAAGTGGCTGACTCTGACTCATATCGAAAGTTGTGTCGAGTCAGGAGAAAATAACTGAATTGCTAGAAAGTGGTTTCGATTTCTCATTGTTAAAGGATGGGCTTGCCTTTTTCAGAAAATGCAAATGAGTTGACTAAAAGTAATATTGCGCATTGTTCGTCATACCTTAGTTGGCGATTCCGACTATGGTTCATGGCCTCGACAGGAACAAACTCCTCAAGGTAAGGGGATTCACGCTGGAACCCTTCAACAAACGGCTAGAAAGAGACGACCACTGGGCTATTGTACGGACGAAACCTGCGGATGGATGGATCGAGGTAATCGCAGGAATAAAAGAAAAAGAACATTTCCACTGGGGAATTAACATGGATATGACCCATCGCTTCCTGAAACGGCGAGGCGTTCTGAAGTCATACGAAGATACAGCTAGGGCTGAATGGGCTGCTGCAGCTAACCCTCTAACGGATCAAATCCTCGACGAGGAGGAGCAGTCTTGGGGCAAAGGAGAATATTCTCTGATTATAGACCCACACTCGAATTCGCGCACAAAAACGGTTCGCATAGACGCGAGGTTGGTCAAGAGTTCCGAAATATCCGACTAAGACTCTCCGCGTAACCCCGCTAACAAATCCCGAATCTCGATCGAAGGCCCGATTCACCTTTCATCATAGAGATAGACCGTTCCAAGATTCCCAACTCAAGTTCAAGGTTTCAGTCAATGGTTGAGTTCACTGAGGCATTGCATAGTCTCGTTTCGTCTACGAGGTGGAAGAGTTGATGCGGAAGCTTCGCTGCAGGAAAGAGACATGCTTCTAATTCTCGGTGACTCAACGTGGAGCAGTGACAGCCATCTCTATATGCGCTGACTCGTACGTTGACATCAGATGATCTCAAGTGGATTTATCATGGTAGATGAAATTCCAGAAAGCGTGAACGAGAGAATTCGGCTCATTGAACGAGCGATAAAGAATCGATGTAAAAGCCTCCAAGTGAAGGACCAGGATCAGCATATAGAGATCAGTGGTCACGCTGGTAGACTCTCGAAAGAGGAGAAAGACGCGCTTCGAAGCCTAGGAATACCTCATTCAACCTATGGAGGGAAATTGTACAAGGAACATGACGAATACGGTAACTATCTCAAGTCACTGATCAATCGGGGTTTGATAACGGAGAAGCCTAAGCGGTAAGTGTGTGTTCACTGAAAGCCTAAGACACGCTTACAGACCTTCCAACCAGCCCAGTCTATAGGTAGCTTTTTCATATTACGACCTAATTGTGATTCGTATGGCCATTAGGTGTCAACTGCTCAAACGCATTTTGGAACATTGCAACGCACAAGCTTGGCTGGTTCAAAGTGAGAGCAAATGAAACGTCGTAGCAGAATCGCACCCGAATCAAAGCTTCCGCATCTGTTATTCAAGAATGTGTTAGTGCCCACTGATGGTTCGCAAAATTCCAAAAGAGCGATTCGAATTGCCGCCGTCATTGCCAAAAAGTCTAGGGCACGACTATTCGTGATACACGTTATATCAACACCAGTCTACCACCTATACACGCGAGAAACGTCTGGCCTACCGGTCTACCTACCTACCGAAAACCGGAAAACGCCTAGCCCATTCGTTGGAGAGTACATGGACTTCGAGGACAGAGAAGCGAGAAAAATGGTGAACGAGGGAGTCTTGCTGGCGAAAATCCACGGGGTTAAGGCGACGGGGCAAGTGATAAGACATGTTCCATCAATTGTTGAAGCCATTGCAGACTTTGCTGTGAAGAAAAGAGTTGACCTGATCGTAATAGGGACGCGGGGTTTGAGTGGTTTCAAGAAGCTTCTCTTGGGAAGTGTAACGTCGGGAATAGTAAGTCACGCCCACTGCGAAGTTCTTGTCGTCAGATGATTACCGACCGCTCAGCTTCCCAGCGTCACTGGAAAATCAACGAGCCACACCGTAATTTAACGTCTAAGTTTTCAGGCATTAGTTACCAATTGTGTGCATCACCTTTCTTCGGCGTTGAAACGAGTAGCATGCGCAAGTTTCTCTCCAGACCGTTTTGTCGCTTACTATCCTCCAACATCTTATAGCTCTCGATGCGCATGGCATGGGTGAGGGTCACGGCTATGGGCAAGGTCAAGGAACTGCGCGATCGTCTCAACCGAGTTGAACAAAGGCAGGAGCAGGCTGCTAAAGCGTTTGCGACGAAACTAGATCAGCACGCTAGAAAAGCGAGCGCTGACTTCGACCGAGAATCGAAGAAATTTGAGCAGAGAATCGTTAAGCTCGAAAAACGTATTGCCGATCTAGAACGCCGATTGCGAAAAGCGAAGTAACCCGTCAAGCTTACGGGTAATTCATTGCTAAGCAGCAATGGACGAATTTACCTCGGCTTAACTAGCCGTTTCAAAGGCCTCCACCTCAGTGTTGCGATCTCATTGTACTGACTAGGAATAGAGTTGACTGGGCTGCCGAGTTATTCATACGGATTCTCGCTTATCGCCCTATAGGGCGGACGACCGAAGCAAATTGTGGAGTATGACCATCAGCGAGATCAGGAAGATGAGGAAGAGCGTCAACGGAAAGAGATACGGCTGAAGGGACCTCAACTTCCGAATGTCAAGAAACTCAAGAGAAAGTCCACATGAAACCAGAATGATTCAGCAGCTTCGGCAGATCCTAGTTTGCGTGCCACCATAAAACCGGCAGCAGTAAGGGTATTTCTTCTCTAAACCTAACCTGTGCGGAAAGCTTACATATATTTACCTTCACATATACACTTGGGTATATGATTCATGCAGTATACACGTCACTATGAAATTGCACTTGCGGGGGCCGTTATGTTACTTGTTGGCTTTATTCTGTTCCTGTATTTGCTGGGAGGCATTTCGGTTGTCGCCATCCTACCAGCCTTCCTGGTTGGCGTTGGACTCATATTCATCGCACTCGGGTTCGTTAGATCTAGCACCCATGATCCAGCTGGGAAAATGTACCTTGCGTATGGCGTTTTGGCGCTCGGAATAGGTGTGATTTGGCTTTCCTGGGCGATTCAATTGGTTGTAGCAGAGTTTGCTTTGGCTGGGGTACTGATCCTGTTCGGCTGTATCTTTCTCTTGTACTCTACCGCGACTAACACTTTATTCCTCGGCCGGAGACAAAGCATGACAACACAGACGACAACCACAACAACACAAATGAACCCGACGATAACACCAATGAACCCGACGATAACACCAATGAACCAGCAAAGGGTCTGCGGCAATTGCGGAGCCAACCTGGGGGGACCCCAGGCGCGGTTCTGTGATAAGTGCGGCGCGACCAATTAATTTGAATCGGTCATTCGTGTGCGTGCGCCCGTAATTACAACCACGCATTTTGCGCCCTCGAAGCAATCTGAGTTCCGCACCCTCTTTTTACCCGATTTCCTGCTTGTTCGAGTGTATGCGTGCACTATATGATTCCTCGCGACGCAGAGTCGAACAACATAACCCCAGTCGAGGGGTCAGGAATTCAGGCGCGCCATTAGGACGCGGCTACGCTTTCATCTCCCTATGTGACAGGCGGAGTAATCCATTGGTGAATGCTTGTTAAATCAAAAGATCAAATGGTAAAGTAGCAAAGTAGCATCCAATCAGCAACTCGGAGAATTCAATGTGAACATCTTTATGGCAGGGTAAGAAGCAACTTAGGTAGTTGCTTTCTTAGGGAGCCCTTTGGCCCACCAAGTAAAAGATGAATGGAAACCGTGCTTTAAGGTGAGAATTCTTGGAAAAGATGGTAACGTCAATAGCTTGACGTTAACAGGGCATGTAACGGAGCGTCCGAAGCGTTCGAATCGGACGCCTAAGACGTTATTGAGGTTACGTTGAGGTAGTTGCCTGGACAAGCGGCTCCGGTTGAGCTAACATTGGGACCCAGGTGTAGTTGTCCGGTCACGGTAACCCATGTTCCGATGGCAGGATAAGTTGCCGGCAGCTTCTGCAACGTGAAGTATTGGTAGGATATTAGTCCTATAGGACTGACTATTGGAATTACGAGTTCAACGCATGAATTTGAATTCTGGTATAGGTATCCGACACATTGCACCGTGCCGTTGCTACTTGGTGTATGGCAAGAATTGTAAACCTGAGCGCTCTGAACGCAATTATTGCTATAGTAGCAGCCCGCATAGTTGACGTAGTAGTTGTTAGCATTAACATGTACACTTTCAACGCTTGTTGTTAGCGGCGACCCGTTGCTGAATCCGTTATAGCTGTAGTTGTATCCGTTATAGACACCGCTATAGATGGAGATTGAAAGCTGTACCGTATATCCAGTGACTTCGGACGGAAGGCTGAATGTCAGTTGCCCCGTGTAGATGTTTGTTCCATAAGCAGCGAATAACTTGGCATACGATGAATGCACTTGAGCATTTGCTGTTGCATTTGTTGCGGTCCCCACAGCATACAATTGGCCACCCACGAAGGCGCACGTCGCTGATACAGGCACTACAACATTGGCATAGCCACCGTAACTGTATGACGGGGATGAGTAGGCCAGGGAACTGGGTTGGATAGTGCACGTGTCGGCTGAAACCGGACTATTGCTTACTGCAACCGCTGTAACCGCAACCGCCAAAATGGACACCAACAACATAAATTTGAAATAAGTTCTCATTCAAATCCCTACATGTAGACGTCAACATATACACTTTCATATATAGACATGTCGGTTAATAGGAAAACGGATTCGAAGGAAGTCGCCCTTTTCATTTCAAAGGTCTACTGGTCCTGAATCCTTTAGTTAGCACAAAGATTTTTCTATGCGATAGGTCACATTACATCAGGGTGTTCTTTGTTTGAAAACATGTAGATATTGCAATAAGCAGAATTCGGACAGCAATAATTACTGCAACTACTGCAGAACGGTACTGAGTAATTTTCCTGACCAACCGCAACGAGGCGTGTGTCTGATATGCGGAACCCAAAACTCTGGTGACTCACGTTTCTGTGGCTTATGCAGTTCACCGCTAATCAGATACGGTTGACCTCTATTAGACTCAATTCCACTCTAAACTCCATAATCTTTCTAATTCCTCTGTTTTTGATTAGCAATCTGTGCAAGTTTGACTCGATTTACGGTAGTACTTTCTAAAGAAACTGGCCGTGAGTCGCGTCGTGAACTCGAAGAGAAGTGATTGCGAGTAGAGACGAGGCCAAAGGTTCGTGACACCGGACATGATTTCGAATACCAAACGTCCAAAGACGCACAGGTTGATCTAAGGCTCAAGGGGATCCTGACACCGATCAGACCTGACCCTGCACTGAGCATCACCTAGAGCTTTCGTATCCTTAGTATGTGGAAGGTCAAAAGGTCTCTAGCGTGAAGGAGGTTCCACCAAGGGTGCTATGACTATCAAGACCCTGAAGATCGTAGCGATCGGGGACGGGTCAACGGTTGGTTGAAGTCACTTGAAGGTTTTCTCGAGCAAGAGCTTCATGCCGGTAGTTTCTGCGACCACAAGAAGGGCGTTGCCCACAGTGCACAGGATAGCGGTAGTTTTGTTCTTTGGAGTCATAACGTATTTCTCCATCGCCAGTTTGGTCCGTATTTGATGCGATGCCCATGACATTTATGCTGCTCTTCAGCTAACAGTCTGTGTTTTCGATGCTTGCAATTGAATGGAGAAACGGGGTCGAGCACGATGGGTGCTCGTTTGCACGGTGTATTTTCGATGCTTTGACTACCAATAGTGCGGATACCCATTGGAACCGTAGCCGTACCAAGCCGAGGAATAGTTCTGTCCATAGTATGGATAATTGTACGAACCATTGTTGTAGCCGTTCGATGGATGGCCGCAAGATGGATAACCGTACGAAGGAGGGAACAGATATTCCGATATGTGACCGTAATAATTGCCTCCAATAACTACATATGACATTTCTTTCTTCACCTCCGCTTTACACCCTAACCGCAGACTTCGACCAGTCCTTACTTAGCCAGTCCTTGACGGCGTCCTCTATCGCGCCGCTGAGGTTTCCTTTCTTGCCTCCGAGCCTTCTCACGATTGCCAATCGAAGTCGGCGCTCAACGCCATCCGAGAGCACTACGTAGATTCTATCCAAAGATTATCTGGCTATCCTATATGAGCGAAAAGCACGATATAAGGCTATATATGTAGCTTTACACATATCTAACTTTATAACTGCGGGTACATTATAGTTGGTGTTGGAGGAGATTTAGAATGAGCATAAACATCAGTATTCTTGGGATCATAATTATTGTTCTAGTTCTTTGGTTCATTTTCCGTTAGAACTCAAGCTTCTTCGCGTTTGCAGGCTATTCAGGCAATACCACTGTATTCGAGCACTAGCGCTGCCTGGAACCCCGCCACGACGAGGAGAACAAAATATCAACGCTAAAGCATAGCGTTTTGGTCAACGCCTATATTCGAGCGAAGCAGAGCGCGTTCCGCGCCTTCAATGATTTTTGCTCGTCGTGTTTTTGGGAAGGAAACTCGCGGTCATCTTAGACTTAACAATATATATACATAACTTTATATCCGCAAAGAGACTATGATGTCTCCTAGATAGATATGAAACTAAGAAAGTATTTCGGTACAGAAAAGAGCAGATTCGAAAAGCTGAAAGCGCATTTCTCTCCTACCAAGAAGACGCGAATTGAGAAACTGACAGAGCGTATACGTAACATCTAGGTAGAGGAAACAAACATGCAAAAAATGATCAATGAAACCCAAGCAAAGCAAATCGCTGTCGAATATGTAAAAGCCAAGGAATCAGGTTCACAGACAGAAGTCAAATCAGTAGAACGACAAGACATTTGGGTAATGGAAACGCAGACAAAAGAAACGAACGGAAGCCAATACGCCAACGTAACCGTTTCCGGGACAGGCGAAGTCAAGGACTACACGAAGACACGTTTCCAAAGCGGTTCTGTATCACAACGAATCACTTCAAAGCTACGGAGCATATTTTCGCGCAACAAACAAGAAGAAATCAACACGAAGCCGCTCGCTCCTATCAAAGAGTGAATGAGAAGGAGGCGAAACAAGAATGACAATGTCGTACTATCAGCCAGCTGCTCAGTATTACTCCTATCAGCCCCCTACCCAGTACTATCAGCCACCTACTCAGTATTACTCCTATCAGCCTGCCGCGCAGTACTATCAGCCACCTGCCCAGATGTACTATCAGCCACCTACTCAGTACTACTCCTATCAGCCTGCACCTCAGATGTACTCGTATCAACCGCAAGCGTACAGGGTCCAGTGACAACTCTCTAGGCGTACTTTCTCACGCCTTCTAAGAGAGCCCAATTTTCTTTTTTCTAAACTCAGCGGATAACCATGGCAAATGCGCACGAAGATTGGAAGTATTGCCGAGTTTGCTCAGTGGTCTATTTTTTTTATCCTCTTGAAATAAATTAGAATGATAATTTGTAATGAAATTAAGTGTTCCTTTGCTGGAACACTGCTGTACTGCAATAATGGCTATAACGCTGTCTCGACAACCTAAATATCGAAACGAATCAAATGGCGGGCTGTCCTTGGCGAACTATCCAGTTTTGATGGGGAAGAATGATGAATCCAAAGGTTAGTGATGAAAGAGTTGGGAATAAGAATGGCAGAGTAACGATTTTTGTTTCAGCCCTCCTGCTTCTTACAATACTTTTAGTCGCGGCCAACAATCTCGCTGTCAACAATGTGGCAGCACAGACCTCGCCTCCATTAGGGGCTGCGGCGGCTTACTCGATTTTGGGTAATTCTGGCGTGACCTGTACCGGCGCGAGCCACGTGTCTGGGGATGTGGGTTCCTACCCAACTACTAGTGTTTCTGGTTTTCCTTCTCCGTGTAGTGTCGGTCCTCCAGGCTCAGTAGACCAAATTGACGCGCCAGCGGCTCATGCTGCGGCTCTTACTGCATATAACGCTCTCACCCAGACTTGCGATCACACCTACGGATCTGGTCAGGATCTAACCACACTCTCTCCTCTCGGACCGGGTGTCTACTGTTCCGCCGGCTCCTTCGCGTTGTCGGGAACACTTACCCTCACTGGGTCAGGCCCCTGGATTTTCAGGACTGGATTATCAGGAGCGAGCACGCTCAGCACCTCACCCAACTCAAAAGTTGTGGGTGGCGACCCATGTGACGTGTGGTGGCAGGTGAGCAGCTCCGCGACTCTTGACGATAACACTCAGATGATAGGAAATATTCTCGCCTCCGCAAGCATCACCTTGGACCCGGGGGCAACATTGGACGGTAGAGCCCTAGCGGTGAACTCTGGAGCGGATACATTGGCCGGCGGCAATCAGGTAAACGGATGCGTCAACTTTCCCGTCATCGTCACGATCACCAGCACGATCCCGGGTGACGGCACTACCACGTTCGTCAGCACGATAGCGGGAATAATAATACCCGAATATCCGTGGGGAGTATTCCTGCTCCTAATTCTGATGCTTCCGGGTTACATGTTGCTCAAGAGAAGAATGTGCAGCCGCTAATCACACGACACTCTCAGCGAAGCCTCCACCTCTACACTACGCCGTGAGTATGAAGGGATGAACATCCTAAGTTCTAGCATGTTAGTGTTTCTCGCGGTTGGTAAGCCCGACTAGATCGGACTGTCATGGTAAACGTGCAGGAATATTGTAGGAATACATGCACATTCGGTTGGAAGACTCTTGTGCCTAGAGGCGATTCTCGTTATACTCATCTGGAGATGTCGCAGTTCCCGAGAGGCGTGAAGAAAAGAATGTGAGCCTACAAGTAACTCTGATGTAGGGTATGCCAGAATTATGGAGCAGCGATGAGCCCTAACGACGGTAAACCTTGAAGCGGGTCATTTGAATTCAAGCTTCAACATTGGCTGCGTATGACTCAGGGCCGTTTCGAAATACGGCGTCTCTCTGGATTCTTATCTTGCAGCTGGCCGCGGACCCATTTGGTAATGTTGGCTTCCGTGGCATGTTTGTCCAACCATTCTTTGACAGCCAACTCGATGGCGCTGCTCAGATCGCCCTTCTTTCCGCCCAGAATTGTGACAACGGCCAGGCGGAGTCTGCGTTCGGTTTCGTCAGAAATAACTATAAACATTTTCCCCAAGGTCTACATTCCCTGACAGATGCTATGATTAGGTATCGACATAAATATATAACCTTATAAGCGTAGTGAAACAATGTTACGTACTCAGTGAATTGATATGAAGAAAACATATTCTATGATAGCGCCTTTCCTTGGCCTAAGTCTGTTGCGAATCCTTAACGAGATAGGTGTGAACCAGAGTGCAGGTTCCATGGTTAATTCAGCGTACCAGTGGCTGCTGACACTAAACCCAATCGTAATGATAATTCTAGGCATAATCGTATTCTTTGCGGGCAAGCTAGCGAAATGGGTCGGCATCATCTTGGTCATCGTGGGCTTAATCTTCCTCGCGCTGCCGTACCTACACCTATAGCTTTAAAATACAAACGTGAGTGATCCTCGATGGCTAACGCTTCCTTAGGAAAACTTGCGTACTATCTCGCGTTAATTGGCGGCATAATCCTCGTAATCCTAGGAATCCTGAGCTTCGTAGGAATGGCATTCTCGAGCCCCATGCCATCGTTGCTTGGAGGCCTCGGCGGAGCCTTTGGAGCGATCATTCAAATTATCCTCGGCCTTATTGCCATCTATGGCTCCAAACGTCTTCCCGACCTTATGTGGGATATAATCCTCATAATCGTGGGCGTGTTCGGAGGCGGCTGGGGCGGTATACTCGTGCTTCTGGGCGGCATAGTTGGGCTAGCAGCAAAATTCCTCTGAATAACCTGACCTGAGCAAAGGAAGTAACGCATGATCTCGTGCAATTCCCTCGACCGGTAGAAGTGTGGAGCAAATTGAGTGAGAACGGAAAGAAAACCTTCCTTCAAACAGTAATAATTCTCCTTACGTTGTTTTTCTCTACTGCCATGGCTGTAAGTGCACAGCCGATGCCTACATTCGCGCTGGCCGCTTCACCTTCCAGTTTGAACTTGGTGGCAGGTTCGCAAGCGAACGTGGTTGTAACCGTTACTTCGGTAAACGGATTCAATAGTCCAGTGCAACTATCTTTCTCAGTCCTCCCGGTTGGTGTGACGGCTAATTTCAACTCAAATCCTGTTACGCCGCCTGCGGGAGGTACCGTGACCACAAACGCGTCGTTCACGGCAGCGTCAAGTGTGGCGGGTAACACATACTATCTCACGCTTGTCGGATTAAGTGGTTCAACTATCCACACCTACACGTTTAGCATGCAAGTAACACCACAGACCGTCCAACCGGACTTCGCAATCGGAGTCTATCCGACAGTCGTCGATCTAGTGCCCACCGGACAAGGATCTGCGACCGTCACCGTCTTCTCCTTCAACGGTTTCTCTTCAAGCGTATCCTTGATACCTAGCGGGGAACCTCCGGGCGTGTCATTAAGTCTCTCGCAAAACCAATTGTTTCCACCCTCAGGCGTTTCAAGCCCCCATGTTACCTCAGCTAGTTCAGTCCTTTCGATCTCCGTTCAGTCATGGGTGCCTGTTGGGCTCTACCCACTCGCCGTCACCGGTACAAGCGGCCCGTTAACTGCCTCTCAGAACGTAATCGTTCATTCGACTCAACTCACTTTGCAGGTGGTTTCACCTAAAGATTTCACTGTCGCAATTGCGCCTTCGAGCCTAAGCATTCAGGCCGGCACATCCACAACCGCCACTGTAACCGTGAGCTCTTTCAGCGGATTCTCTTCTGCCGTACAACTAACAACTAATAGTCCCTCCGGAATTTCGTTGAATTTCTCACCGAACCCGCTGACCGAATTGTCTGGAGGAGCAGCAACCGCAACCGCGACCATATCAGTCAGTTCGTCGACCAGTTCAGGAACTTACTCGATGCTGATTACTGGAACGAGCGGGGGATTAACGCATAGCACACCCTTGTCAATTACCGTATCTCAAACTGCGAGCCCAGACTTCACCATCACCTCGTCGTCTGCTCCGATCGGAGTCAGTCAAGGAGCAAGCTCGGGAGGAACCGTTTATGTGTCCTCACTTAACCACTTCACGTCGCCCGTCACACTGTCCGCATCCTGGTTTGGCATATCCACTCAAGGCCTATCCTTCACTCTTCCTGGATCTGCCACCCCGCCGGACGATGGATCGACTCCTGTTGCCGTAACATTTTCCGCCTCAACTACAGCTCAACCAGGAACCTATACGCTCAACGTAGTAGGAACGAGTGGTTCCATTAGCCATGCAGTAAATATCTTGGTCCAGGTCATGGTATCAGGAGGCGACTTCAGCGTCTCAGTTTCACCGACAACAATTAATGTGATTCAAGGCTCGCAAGGATACGCAACGGTAACATTGCAAGCTTCCGGCACTTTCTCCTCTCCCGTCACTCTCACAACAGCCGCCGTGAACGGCTTGAGCGTAAGCTTCAATGCGAGCCCTATACCTGTGCCGTCAGCGGGAACCGCAAACGCCCAGCTTATCGTATCAGTTGCAGGCTGGGCACCAACGGGAATCTACCCGATACCGATCATTGCAACCAGCGGATCCCTGTCCCATTTCACCAGCTTTAATGTAACCGTGATTCGGGCTGGTTTGCAAGACTTCGCAATTGGAGTTTCGTCAACGACGATCATGATAAATCAGGGAAGTTCAACAACGGCAACGATATCTGTCTATTCAGAAAACGCATTCAGTTCCAGCGTCTCACTATCAACCTCCTGGAGTATCACAGCTCCTGACGGAGTCACGGTCAACCTCAATGGGCCTGTAACTCCATTGCCAAATGCAGTCGCCCTCTCGGCTCTAACTATAACTACTTCCCCCACAGCCACAACGGGAAGCTACCTACTACAGGTCACCGGGTTCAGCGGATCGCTTGTACATACAGCGAATGTGACCATTCAGGTACTCTTCACGTCATCGTCAAATACGGTTACATCTGTCAGCGGCACTTCTACCAGTGGTACTTCTACTAGCGGTACATCCACCAGCGGCACATCCACTAGCGCAAGTAGCGCCGCTCCCGCGTGCCTCATCGCGACTGCAACATATGGTTCACAAGTCGCGCCTGAGGTTCAGTTGCTCCGTAATTTCCGTGACAATTCTATCATGAAGACGAAATCGGGGTCCAGTTTCATGCTAGTCTTCAACGCTTGGTACTATTCATTCAGCCCCGGTGTTGCCGCTTACTTGAACACGCACTGGGTTGAACGAACAGTGATGAAAGGCCTGCTCTATCCCCTCGTAGGAATCCTATACCTAACTTCAGACCTGTTCTCAGCAACCTCTTCCTACCCAGAGCTTGCTGTACTCTTCTCCGGTCTTCTAGCGAGTTCCCTACTCGGCGCTTTCTACCTGGGAATACCTTTGGCTGTGCTAAGAGCTAGAGTAAGGCGTCTCCGCAATTGGAAGGGTCAGCGGAAGCTTGAGAGAACGCTCGCTGCCATGCTGCTCGTCGGATTAGGAACCCTCGCATTCGGAGAGCTGTTCTCATCACAACCAGCTCTCATAGTATCCACCCCTATGATAGTACTTTCAACACTCTTCACATCCTCAACCGTAGTATCCAAGAAACTCGCCAATCGACTCTAGAAACCAAAACTCGCCGAACCATGCCAATCGATGAACATCAAGTCTCATACGCGAATTTCAACTTACATACGTACCGAGCAAGGAGCGAATCGATCTAGCTCTCGCGCATCATGAGACTCACCACCAAGGCTTACCTTTGACCCGGGAAGGCTAACGGGATCTCAATACGATAATCTAACGTTTCCCGGGCACGAGAAGTTAAGATTGCAAAACGTACGCTTTCAAATCGATTCTGTATCGCAGAGCGTTGCTTCAGAGGTCTAGGACATATCTTAGCGCAGCATGCCAGGAGAAAAGCGCTAGAACCTCAAATGACTGCGACAGGATCTAACCGTTTTTGTCCACTACCGTGGCGCAGTTTACAGTGGTGCAGTCTATGATGCAAAAGAAGAAAATATGCGATTAAGCGAATAGCCTAATCGTCATCTAGACACTTAACTCAAATCGACGCTTTAGCCTTTTGCATCTTTTCGCGAATCTTTCCTACGCGCTGGTCAGCTTTGCCCCTAATCACTTGTCCCATATTGAATGTCATTTTCCCTGCTAGTACGCGAAACTTTCCTCTTATCTGCTGGTTTTTACCATTCATGATTTCTTTTCACCTTCTTTCCTGATCTATAGATATCATTACAGCTATGTAAGCATTGTTCTGCCTAACCGTGGATATGAATGGTGCCTGTGCAATTGAGCTCTTGACTCGTCGATTATTAGAATGTAGATATCTGACTTATCCGTGTCATCGTTTTATTCGGTTTGTCCTAGGTGCAGATCAACGGCGCGATTCGGATAACCGACTTGAGAGTCCGTTAAGCGCTGTAGGAACTGCAATTAGGTAGAAGCGTCTACACGTGGTCCTGCGATAGCGTAGAGAATTAGGGCGGGTCCATACGTTACAACCATTCAATGATGGAGAGCGGCCCACCGGATGAGTTAGACTCACTCGGATATAGAAACCCTTATCGGAACAACCTTCTGATTTTACCAGCCGAAAGGTTTTGTCGGCTCAAACGAAAGAAGAGATTAGACTCAAGCCAAGTCTTGTGCCGTTCGCTTGGAAAGGCTTTGCCGTAGTATTATTGGGTATTGTAGTTTACGTTTTGAGCCTTGTTTTCCAGTTTCCATCACTATCTGCTGGTTCCCTCCTGCGCTATGCAGCCTTGGCATTGATTGGCGTAGGTCTCCTGGGTGTGTTGATTGGCGTTGTTCGTCGGAACGCGTTCACGTATCTGATTACTGACTCTGATGTTGTTGTGAAGAGGCAGTTGTTGCGTCGTAGTGTTCGGCGCATTCCGTTCTCGTCTATTAGTGATGTGCAGGTTTCGCAGAGCATTGTGGGTCGATTGGCGAGGTATGGGGACATTGTTCCTGTGACAAAGAGTGGCTACGGCTTAGTTCGCGGAACGGAGCATGGTGAAAACATAGTCGCAGAAATGGCCGACGTCCCGAACCCGGATAAGGTGGCTGATTTGATCATGTCCAGATTGCGCGCCAGCAAAGTTACTTAGCATTCGCGATCTTTTCGATTATTGCCGACCGGAAAACGATGCATGTACCTCGTTCGGAACATGATGTATGCAGACCCGCCATTATCTCATGTTTATCTTCAGAAAAGTGTGTCAGTAATAGCAACATCGGGCCCTAGTTTTTTTGGAGATGACAGTTTAACGATATAGATATGTAGCGCAATTCAACTATGTTAGGTCGAGAGGTGAATCGTTAATGGACATATTGGTGGCCATAATCGTGATCATAGTGATTCTCTGGGTACTGGGACTCGTTGCCGGTATCGGCGGAGCTCTAATCAACATACTGCTCGTCATCGCAGTCATAGTGATAATAGTTAGACTACTTCAAGGACGTCGGATATTGTAATAGGAGTTCTGGCTATGAGCTATTCGAACAATTACTGCGACCAGTGCGGCGCCAACCTGAAGCCCCAGTTCTAGTTCCGTGAGAGCCAGCCCATGCTGTTCTACTGTCTGCAGTGCAAAGCCCCTCGGACCGTCGAGGCAACACAGCATAAGCGCCGAACCGACTATGCATTGGCTGATTGCTCGATATGTGGCTCAAAAATGAGCACGTATGAAGCGAATCCTTCAGGATAGAGAGGACAAAAACTGAAAAAGAGATTCAAGAGGTGATTTCAAGATGGCGAAGAAGAGTAGGGGCGGTAGGATGACTGCGGCGAAGAGACGTGCCGCTAAGTCGCGTGGTGGACGTGGTCCTGTAAGGAAACGTCGAGCAGGTCGAAACATTATGAGGACTTAAGAGTGAAGGGGGATGGGATTGTACAAACCCCTCTCCCGTACCGATTTTTCACAATCCAATAATCCAAACGCAGACTTCACAGAACATACGTTGAGCGGTCGACGAACTATCAGACGTGACCCCATAAGGATTGTAATCCTAATATAACGAATGCAACAAGACTGAGTCAGTATCAAAATCGCGGTAAGTGCGACATTTGACCCTTGCGAGAACATTTTGCCCCAAATGCAAAACTGACATATCAGTGGCCATCACAACCGTCATGGATCCCGTGAAACCGTACTATTGCCCAGGTTGCGGCGCACAAGTCTTGGGAACATGCGCAAAATGCCAAGGTCAGATAGACGTATTCCAGAAATTCTGCACCAAGTGCGGTGTAGAGAATCCACTTTACATTAAGCCGTAGACTTGGTACGCTGCAGTCATAGCCTCCTTCAACGGATGCAGGTTCGTTGACCCAACGCCTAGGGTGCTTCTCAGTTTAGTACGTTCAAGGTTGCGATGCGGTGATCTCACCGCGTAACGTCGTGAGAATCTCGAAATGTGGTACGGGGGTTCGGAGGTTTGTGCCAAGTGAATAATAGGAGAAGTAGGCCCAGTTGATGCCCTCCGAGTTGCAGAAGGCGAGCATAGCTTGCGTGTCCGCCTGCCAGTTTGGATCTAGATTGCAGTTGACGCCGGTGCACCCGGCTTCGAACGCGTCGAACTCCCCCAACCATACTGGAACACCCCAGCGCCTAGCGTTGTTTAGGAATGCTTGAACGTATGGTTGCGCCGTTGTCCAGGTCGAAGTATAGATGTGGAACTCGTACACCGCGTTCGCAACAGATGGAGGCGAGTTGAGTATAGGAGCGTCGTGCATAAGGCCGGGCGTTGTGTCCTCGAAGACAAGAAGAAGATGAGGATTCGCTTGAGCGATGACTTGCCCCATCTTCGAATAGAAGCTGGTTAGGAGGTTGCCCTCTGAGGTCACGGAACCGCAAGATGAGTTGAACCATGGTTCGTTGAACATGTCAATACCCACGACCGTAGGGCTGGTGGCGTACCTCGAAGCCAGCATCCCTTCCGCAGCCTCCATCGCCTCGATTGGAGGAGGAGCATTGTCGCCTACCACTGATCGGTCATTGAAGAAGTTACACATTGCCGTGGCGAGTTCTTGACCGGTCGTAGGAGAGGTTATGCTGGGATAGAGCCATGTGGGATTTCCCCAGCCTTCACATTCACCCCCCTGAACTTTCTCAGGCGCCTGCTGGAATGCGGAGGAGACATCGACCTGGGCAAAGTCGAAGATGACAGCAATGTGTGTCTTCCCAAACTGATTTACAACTAGATCAAGCTCGTTGACGTAATTCATGTTCCAATGGTGTACCCAGGTGCCGTTCATGGCCAGTGTAGGCGCGGTAGGTTCAAGGTTCTCCCAAGAGATGGGGATTCTGACAAAGTTGAACCCCCACGATGCAACATTGACAAACGAAGTTATTGGGATATTCCAGCCTTTCCGGCAGGAATCAGGACTAAGCGACGAACTGCCTGTTCCAAAATCAAGCCCATCAACGTTCACTCCCTGCAGACGGACTGTGTTCCCGTTGCTATCGTAGACGTTGGCACTGTTTGGGTTAGTGTGTAACCAACCAGTAATCGCCTGAGCACAAGGTGGCGCATTGCAGAGCAGGTTTGCTGAGGCACCGGATGTTGGGAAACCAGACACTACTGCCTGTAACGAAACACTCGCTAATAGAGACGGGATTAGGATGGCTAGTAGTACTAGTACAGTGGCATGACGCACTCCCATCTAGGCACACACTCCATAGTGGACTAGGCGCGAACTCCTCTCCACCATTTAGACCAAACACGCCACCCAACGTGTAAATCTTGTTGGTTCGATTCATGGTTGCTGCCTGAGATCGTGCAGTGTTTGATCGAACTTCTCCTTGGTTATCTCTCCGCGCGCGTACCTCTCACGAAGGATACGGATTGCTTCATGTCCTCTACGCTGTTCACGCCAATGTTCCCTTCTCGACCTCCAGAACAGCATTCGGACCACAAACAATCCGAGGAAGATAACCAGAAGAATGACGAGAAGTTCGCCTGGAAAGTACCTTCCCCTGAAACCGATAAAGAAGACGTAAATCAGAACAAGCGCGACGATCAGTCCGATCGGCAGCATAAGCAAGGTACCGACCACACTGGACCTTGGCGAACTACTGCCAGATTGACTTGACATCGAAGCTTGTTTAATCATGGACCATTGCACCCGATTTTTCTCACTTTCCTTTCAGTTTTTCTGTGTATGCGTCTGCTAACCTGCCGAGCTTCAAGACTAGCCAGAGTACTGCGCCGATAACTATTGCAGCTATCACGGTTCGAATGATGAGCCCGATGAATAGTAGACCCATGAGTGGATGAGCCATTTTTCTTACACCTCTAACAGGAAGCAATCCGGTCGTGATAAAAGGAATTGTGGACGAATCATTCACTGTCACGACGCTTCAGCAGAGTTACTTCGTGTTACACTCGAACGATGACAATTATGAATACTTCCCTGTTCAACACTTACGGATGGATCTTGGGAGGACTCGCAGCCACGTACAACGGAACTGTAATCGCTCCACTCATAGGAGTCAGCGGCTACAATCCAAATCCAGCGACACCGAAAGTATTGCAGTGTTGTATCATGCGACGTAGTATTGATTGTCGTTTGCTCTTGTGACTTGACCCTTTGCGTAAAGATACTCTAGCGCCTTTATGATTTCTTCACGCGCCAACTTTCGTCCGTTTGATTTCAATTCTTCCAGAATTCCTGCCAAGTTGGTGGATTTGAATGAAACTCATGCAACATGGGGTCGACAGTCAGATTACCGTCCAAAGGATTTGTCGCGATTGCGGAAACGAGGAAGAGGTCAAAGAGGTCTTGGATGCGATATGGGAATCACCGGATAACGCGAACTCCATATTGAACAGGGTCGCGATGAAGAACAAGAACATCTTCGAATTGGAACACAAGCTAGCAGTGCCGATAATCCCCCCGGAATCTCAAAATCCACGGTGCCTGACTGCGGCTAACCCTCCATGAATTAAAAATTTCACGAATACTTACAGGAACTCCGGCACTCAGAGCATCGTCAATTTCAAACACGGAACGAGGGTTCAAACGCTCGTTCGAAATGAAAACCAACGCACGAAACCCGCGTTTAGAACTCGCCCCCGTTGAGTAAAATCTGCCTAAACTCAGCGCGAAACAGGGTGAGGGGTTGGTGCGGGGAGTGGGATTCGAACCCACGAAGGCCTACGCCACGGGATAGCTCACCCGCGCGCAAAGCCTGCGCGTCCGTGAATCTTGAGTGTAGCGCGCGTGGCCAAGCGTAGGCATGATAGGGCACGCGACCCGCCCATTTGACCTGGCTCTGGTATCCCCGCACCATTGCCCTAAACGATTGGAATAGTGAAATAAGTTAATCGCCGCACCAGTGCGAGACGCGTAAGAATCGAGGGCTTGGTGGACTTAATCGACACTTCGAGCGGGACCAGAGTGTACATATTCGGGCGTGGAATGAGCGATGAAGGAAGAGTCTTGGTGGCGAGGCGGTTTGAACCGTACCTTGCAGGCTCGGTCATGCTTCTGCTAGGGCTTGTCTTGGTGGGGTACTTGGCTGGGCTGAGCTCACCGAAACAGATCCCTTCCCTATTCCTAGCTGGAGTGGGCGTAATTTTTTGCCTGCTGGCCATTTTCAAAGCTCGAACGCCAGCGAAGCATGAGATGTCAGCGAGGACAACTTTGGCGTACGGTTTGTTGTCACTCGTCATAGGTGTGTTGTGGCTCTCGGTTTCTCTTCAGGTCGAGATAGCGGAATATCTGTTGGCGTTGTTGCTAGTGTTCTTCGGGTTGGTATTCCTCGGTTATACTCGGCTGAAGTAGTTCCTAATCTGTTTTCGCGCCACAGTTTTGGCAGAACTTCGCGCCCGCTGGGATAACTGTGTCACACTTGGGGCATTTTCTAACTGGCGGATTAGTTGGTGGCGCTGGGCTTGCGGTTATATTCTGTCCACAGTTCGGACAGAATTTTGATGTTGATGGTATGTGTGCTTGGCAGTTGGGGCAGACGATGAGCGCGACGGACATCCCCGCACCAGAAGGCGTTGTCTGGAATAAGGGTGGGACGAGTACCATACCTGCGCCGAACGCGGCTCCTCCCCCAGTCGACTTTCCGAGGGATGCTGCCGCATCCTTCACCGTCTCCATCCTAATCACTTCATCCCCTGTTACACCCCCCGATTTCAACCAGAAAAGGCGGTCGCGGAATTCGGGTGTTGTATCTATGCCCTCGAACTTTAGGTCAATCATCTGAACTCCTAACCTTTTGAAATAATCCATTAGGTTAGCCTTGACCTGGTTTGAGGTATCATCTAATTTCCTGAAGACCGTCTGCAAATCATATTTTGAGAGTTCGTCGATCATCTTCTCGTTTATGAATCCACGCAGAAAGTTGTTCACATCTGATGTCGAGTACGCGTTCTGTCCCCCGACCACCTCATTCACGAAGATTGAGGGGTCTTCAACTTTGAACCAGAACGAACCGAATGTCATTAGGGGTGCGAGTTCCGTGGTTTGCGCTTTGTTGCCGAATTTTCCGGCAAACTGCTTGTTGGAGACGAAGATGACATTCGCCTTGAATGGCGTCCTCTGGAAGCCAGCAATTCTCGAGAGAACTGATGTTAGCAGTGGCAGGTTTAGGGTCATGAGCGTGTGTCTGCCCGCTCCGAATGTATCGTAACTTTTTCCATCCCTGAAGAAAACGGCGTTCTCGTACTCGTGAACGACGAGTTGCGCGCCCCATGTTATGTCTTCGTTGGGATAGCGCCAAACAATATCCTCCGGACCAGCCCCAGTCCATTCAATTATCTGCGGCATTTTGCTACACCTTCACTCCTTCGATGATTGCCTTACGCTGATCAAAAGCTAACTCGAGGCTGCTAACCGAATCGTCCAATTGCTGCTGCTCAATCCTCGCGTTCTCAAGCTTACCCTGGCTTAGGTCGGCTTTGAAGTTCGCTGTTAATCCCCCGATCTTCCGCACCGAATCCATCAGCTGCGCGTCATAAGCGAGCATGTTCTCAAGCTCACTTTCCTCAATCTTGATTGAGTCGAAGAAGCCGCTGTAACCATACGAAGCACGGTTGATCTTCTCAGCCACTCGATCGATTTTAGCAACGAGCCGATTTACAGGCTCCATGAGCTCGCTCGCTTTCGAATCGCTCAATGATTGGAAGCAGGTCATTAAATCGTCGCGAGAGTGCTCGAGTGTCTTGTACGCGTAATCTCGAACTATCCGGTCCGCTTCTCTTCTCTGCTCCCGAAGCTTATACCCGCGAAAACCGGGTAGGATGAGCATTAAGCGTTCTAGGGGCTTTTCACTGTCCTGAACCCTTTCGAGTGGAGGCTTCGCTGTCAAATCTGGTGAACCACGTAAACGAGTCTCGGTCTGTCGCCTTTAAGGATTTGATGGCGGTGTCACGTTTTAGATGAGTTTGAAGTCCTCTCCTGGAAGGTCGCCTTTGATGATCTGGCCGGAAGCTCCATCCAATATGACTTGGTACCGTTTGTCTTTGTAGGCATATGTGAGGAACCATACTGGGGCGTGGAGGTAGTATGTCCCCGAGACGTCGAAGTTGGTTTTGATATCCGTGATTTTATCGACCCTATCCTTAGCTAGGTATTGGTGGAGATTGCTAATTTCATCGCGGGCACGCTCGACTGCACCCTCAGAACTAATCTCGCTGTTCAACACTTTCGCGCCCTTCTCAATCTTAGTCGCCTCGAAGGGAATCTTTCCCTCCATCGCAAGGTGGTAGGAGCGGGTTGGGAAGTCTGTTTGCGTACGTGCAAGAACTAACCAGTCGTAGTGATTGGTGATGTCGCCCTCTCTCTCTTCGGCGGGCGAGATTCTTTCGAAGACTCCCTTGTAATGCGAAGTTGCTTCGCCGCTCACAACCCAGAATGGTAGGTAAACTAGGTTCTGTTCGATTAGGGAAGATTTTTTGCTCAAGTCTTTGGGTGCGACAAAACTGTTCTTCATCCATCCCTGTATCGTATCAAAAACTTGGGCTGAGGCTAATGTGTTCAGAATGAGTGAATGTTCGAATTCAAACGCTTTTCCGGTATCGACGACGCTTGTGAAACCGCAATAACTACACGTGATCAGTATTTCGCCGGGTTGAACCGGTAAGGGGGCTCCACAATGGGAGCAACTGATCTGGCTCGCAAGCGCTACCATGAAGGGGCACTAGGCGGAGAGCAGGAGGAGCTAGGCTTTAATGGGCTCGGTGGTTTAGGTGGGCAAGATTTCGGTAGGTCAAATCGGATATGGGTAACTTAGCTCAGTTGAAGGGTACGATGTTCTTCACGATCTTGATCACTCTCGTGATCTTCTTTGGCTTCATAGTTGTGGTCTCGTTCTTCATCAGCTACGCTACAGATCTTGAACTCGACTCCGGCTCGATATTGATTGGCGCTTTGATCCTTGCCTTGTTCTTCATGCTCATTCAGTTTGCAATCAGCCCATCCATCGTTAGGTGGAGCACTAAACTCCGTTACCTACAGCCCGGCGAGAACGCTTGGCTGGAAGGTATGGTAGCGAAGCTATCTCAGCAAGCCGGAGTAAAGACGCCTCGCCTCGCAATCGTTCCAGATCGAACACCGAACGCATTCGTGTTCGGTAATTCCTCCAACAACATGACTCTAGCCGTAAACCAGGGCCTGCTTGATCAACTGAAGGAGGATGAAATTCAAGGTGTAATTGGTCATGAGATCGGTCACATTCGCCACAAGGACTCAATTATCATGACATTCATGTCAGCCGTCCCGCTCGTTGCTTTCGTAATTGTTCGAATGGCATTCGGGTTCGGTGTTGTTGGGGGGATGGGTGGAGGCCGGAGGGGAAGCAAGAACAACGGTGCAATCTACATCATACTTGCAGGAGTAGTTGCGCTCATCGTCTATTTCGTAGCTCAATTGCTCGTACTACGGTTGAGCCGTTTGAGAGAATCCTACGCGGATGCCTTCTCAGCTTATCTTACAGCGGCGCCGAGGGAATTAGAGAGCGCATTGGCGCGAATAACCTATGGGCTCTCGCTAAGTCCCGAAGAACCCCACGGCGCCCGGGCGCTCTATATTTCTGACCCGGCCCTCGCGAAACAAGAGATGAGTCAGGTTATGGAACACGTTAACCAGTACGACCTGAACAAGGACGGGGTTTTGGATGAGCATGAGCTTGAGTTGGCCATGGAGCAGGAGGCAAAATCAAGATGGGGCAATCTGAACCGAGCCTTCGCCACGCATCCTCCCACCTACAAACGCCTACAGTTACTCAGACAGATCGATCAGGAAATTCAGAGCCGCGGGCCGCAGACGGCAAACATCTACGAACACGCCTAAGAAGTAACGTTGAGCGAATCGAGTTGAGGCTTTCACACAACAAGGTCCGCGGTGAATTGTCGAAGCTAGGAAACTGGACGCTCGGACGAAACATCATCTCAAGAAAATTCGTTTTCGCCGACTTTGCTCAAGCAATGCGTTTCGTTAACAGGGTCGCTAGACTCGCGGAAGCCGCTAACCATCATCCCGACATCACGATAAGCTACAACAGAGTGAAACTCGCTCTCACCACTCACGATGAAGGCGGACTGACGATGAAGGATTTCAGATTAGCGGGTAGAATCAACAAGTTCGTAAAGTGAAACGCTAACAGAAGTTTAGAGAAGCTCGATCTCGATAAAGACCTTTTCAGGGGTTTGAATGCGCATCAGGCGTTTGAGAAAACGCTCGTTCGGATCAACGTCGATCAGCCGCTTGTGGATTCGCATCTCCCAACTATCCCAAGTATGGGTGCCTTCGCCACAGGGGCTCTTTCGGGTCGGGACCCAGAGGCGTTTTGTTGGGAGCGGAATAGGTCCGCGTAATTTCACACCAGTGCGTTCGGCGATCTTCATGATCTCGCCGCATATGCTGTTCAAGCCCTGGGGGTCAGTGCTTGAAAGACGAATTCGTGCTTTGTTTGCCAACGTTCTTCGATCCATTCAGGTGTGAAGTAGGCCCCTAGGCCTGCGTGGCGTTTAAAAAGGGTTCGGAGTCGGACTAAAGACTTCGTCGCCTATTTTCTTCTGCCCCTCAACTTGCATCTTAGGCACGTATGCCGCTTCCGCATTTTTCCGTTTGTAAGAAGTTGTGTTGCGCTGAATCGATGATTGTTAGCCTCAGCTAAGCGTGGGGACCGCAGGGAAATTTAGAGGGGCTGAGAAGGTTAGGCTTTCTTCTCAGACAGTTGGGCTTTTTCGGTAACTTGCTTAACTACTCCGACGGCAATCGTGCTGCCCATGTCTCGGATTGCGAATCTACCTAGTTGGGGAATATCTGAGTATGCTTCGATGGCCAGCGGTCGGAGGGGTCTGATCTTTACCAAGGCGGCGTCGCCTGTTTTCAGGAAGTCTGGCTTCTCTTGAGTTACCTGGCCTGAACGCGCATCCATCTTCGAGACGAGTTCGGTGAGTGTAGCCGAAACCGTGGCGGTGTGTGCGTGCATGACTGGTGTGTAGCCGGCGGCTATTGCGGTTGGGTGGAAGACTACGATTATCTGTCCCAAGAATTCTGCTGCGACGGTTGGGGGTTTGTCTGTGTGCCCTGCTACATCCCCCCTATGAATGTCGGTCTTTCCGACGCCCCTTACGTTGAAGCCTATGTTGTCTCCCGGTAGGGCTTGCGGGATCTTTGTGTGGTGGGTTTCTATGTCCTTGCATTCGCCCTTGACGTTTGCGGGCATGAAGATGATGCTGTCACCCATCTTGAGTGTTCCTGTTTCTACTCGGCCGACTGGGACTGTGCCGATGCCTGTGATTGAGTAAACATCTTGGACTGGGATACGGAGGGGTTTGTCGGTTGGTTTGGGTGGTTCGGTGAAGGTATCCAACACGGCAAGCAATGTCGGTCCCTTATACCACGGCATGTTGGTCGAGGGTTTGATCAGGTTGTCTCCTAACCAGCCGGATACGGGGACGAATTGAATTTTGGAGGTGTCATATCCAACTACTTTCAGCAACGACTCCATTTCCGTCCTGCACTCCTTGTATCTCTCCTCCGCATAGTTGACTGAGGCATCATCCATCTTGTTAATAGCGACTGCTAGTTGTGCGACGCCTAGGGTTCGGGCTAAGTAGGCGTGTTCTCGGGTTTGGCCACCTGGGCCAACACCAACTTCGAATTCTCCCTTCTTTCCCGATACAACGAGTATGGCTGCGTCGGCTTGGCTGGTGCCTGTGATCATGTTCTTGATGAAGTCTCGGTGGCCTGGTGCGTCGATGATTGTGAAGAACACCTTGTCGGTTTCGAATTTCTCGAACCTCAGGTCAATCGTGACTCCACGTTCTCTTTCCTCCTTCAACGTGTCGAGGACAAATGCGAACTTGAAAGTTTCCCCCTTTCCAAGCTTGGTTGATTCATCAGCGTACTTGGCGATGGTCTTCTCGTCCACGTTACCTGTGTCAAATAGCAAGTGACCTGTCATAGTGCTCTTTCCATGGTCGACATGGCCTATGATGATGAGGTTAAGGTGTGGTTTCTTAGATGAGGACATTCTTCATCTTTCCAACGATTTTGATTTGTTAGTCAACACCTGTACCCAGTATTTAAGGCTTAGAACGGATTGAAGAACGAAAAGCATCCGCGAAACTTGTCACGTGAAAGAAATTTGCGATGAGGCGCGTTTAACGTGACGCTAGAGCTACTCGTTCCATCTCATCGCGTTTTCGCACTGCGAAGCTTCGATTGTCTCGTTGGGCGGCGTATGCGAGTTCCTCAGCGAGGCATTCGTCGATAGTCCTCGGATTACTGTAAGACGCCTTGCGCGCTCCATCAGTCATGAAACGCAGCGCAATATCGATTCTCCTCTGCGGGGCGATGTCAACTGAGATTGGGTAGACAATTCCACCGTAGGCGACCCGTGTAACGTCCTCAGCAGGTGCCGTATTTTCAACCGCCTTAACTAAGACTTCAATGGGGTTCTTGCCCGTTTTCAGGTTGATGATTTCCATCGCGTTCCGGACGATCCCAATCGCCTTCGCCTTCTTACCGCCGACCCGGCCGGGGCGCATCATGTTATCGACAAGACGTTCGACAATGTTCAGCTGGGATTTGCGGAAGCGCTTGTGTTCATGCCGTCCCCCGCTGTGAGGGTAAAGAATGGGTTTCGAGGAAAGATACTTCTCAAGTCCGGGATCTATGACCTCGATGCCGTCGGTTCCCCATTTCTCGAATACCTTGATCTCGGGAGGCTTCCTACTCATGAACACAGACCCTTTGTTCGCTGATTTTTCGATAGGCTACCCGATTCGCCGTATTAAGCGTTAAGATTGGGGGTAACGTAACGTCCTCGTCTGCTACACATGTTTCGTGTGGCTGTAACAAACGGTCTGCTGTAGTGGCTTAGTGAGTGGTACTGTTACCTTGTGGGGGCTTGTTTCTGGTGTTACCTGTCAGGACTTGCTACTTTTAACGGTGAAAAATTAAACACGGTGTAGCGTGGTTTGTCTGGTCTAGATGATATTGAAGTTGACCGATGGGAACAAGTCGAGTAGCGTCCAATTACGAGTTGGGTGCTGAATAGACAAGAAAGAACCTTTGACGAGCGATTGCAGCGTTCAATTAGAGGTTAAGGACGACATTACCCGTACGGAAGAACAAGTGAGGAGGAACGATTATGATTACTGCTATTACTAATGCACGCATTTTCGATGGAGAGCGTGTCATCGACGACCACATCGTCGTGATCGACGGGGCACACATCCATGCTGTTGGTGGCGTGGTGCCAGTTGGGGCAACTGTTATCGATGCCCATGGCGCAACCCTGATGCCCGGCCTCATCGACGCCCATGTGCATTCTGACATGGAATGTCTACGAGACATGTTACTTTTCGGTGTCACCACTGCGCTAGAGATGATGGGACAATGGACGGAACAGGAACACAAAGAACTCACCGAACGTGATGATATTGCGGATGCGCGTTTCCCCGGTTGGGGCATCACCCCTCCGGGAGGTCACCCGTCCGAATACTGGTCTGATAGAGACCATGAACACGGCGATTTTGTTTTCCCTTTCGTCTCCACACCGGACGAAGCAACCAAACACATCGCCGATCTGGTCGCTGAAGGGGTCGATTATATCAAAATATTTCTGGAAGATGGGACCATACTCGGCACACCCGGACTCCCGGTGTTAAACAACGAGACACTTCTTACGGCCGTGCGTGAGGCACACCGCTACAACAAGATAGCCATCGCCTACGTGACGACCGCTGCCGCTACCCAGCAGGTCATTACAGCGGGTGTGGATGGGTTGGCTCACGTCTTCATCGACCGGCCCCATACTCCTGAACTCATCGCCGCCATCGTCACCTCCGGTGCTTTTGTCATCCCTACTCTGACTGTGTGCTCTTCCGCCATTAGTAATACAGGAGCTGTTCTTGTCGACGATGAACGCGTAAGTTCCAAGCTTAGCAAGAAATGGCTCGACTCCCTCAACGTAAGCATGAACTGTTATCCGCAAGGTAACATGGCTTATGTCTTAGCTACCGTCACTGCTCTCCACAAGGCGGGCGTGGATATTCTGGCTGGCACCGATGTTTCGGACATCCCTGGCGGCGGTGCTCCGGGCGTCAGTTTGCACCGTGAACTTCAACTGCTTGTGGCGGCTGGGTTGACGCCCACTGAAGCGCTCCGAGCGGCGACCGCTACTCCCGCGCGTCGGTTCGGACTTACCGATCGAGGCCGTATAGTCTCCGGAGCCCGCGCCGACTTGCTGTTGATCGACGGCGACCCAATAACCAACATCACCGACACGCTGTCCATCCGTAACATTTGGCGGCGTGGTGTTAGACTCACCCCCCTGTAAAAACGTGTGATACTTTTCTCAAAGAAATCCCTTGATAACGTAAGTCTTGGAAAGGACAGCCCATATACCTACTTCTATGCTCGAAAGGACAGGGATTCGATAAGCTTTCGTATAACCGAAGGAACTAGAACGATACGCTTTGAGTTGCCTCTTGAACCTGAGCAATTGGAAACTTTACGTCTGAGACTTACCTAGTTCTTTTCCGTCAGCTTTTTTGATCAAAAAACGCACCCTGCCAGCAGACGAAATGTTACAGCCCAACCAAATGGCTTCAGCAGACGTAGACGTTACGATACCAGGTTGGGAAACAATTGAAAGGTGGTAATATTTCCTGCCCTAGCGCTTACTGTGTATTGGATACAAGATTGCCGATATCAAAACCAGCGTATACAAGCCGCCAGTAAGCCATGAGAATCCATACCCGAATGATAGAACCAGCAAGGAGAACATTATCGGGGACCAGAACCCCGCTAACATCTGCATAGTATTTACCCAACTAACCGCCAGAGATTCGTATTCGGCTGATGCCGCCATACTATCACGCGCAGCCAAATACCCAACAGTGAATGAACCGCTACCGAACCCACCAAGGATGCTTGAAACTACTGCAAACGGTACGCTACGTATTGCGTCCAGTGCCAATGCACATGCCAATATAATCCCCAAGGAGAAGAGAAGTAACCGAACGTTCTTTGTTTTGCTGTAAAGCATCCCGCATAGAGGAGAAGCGACTATAGCACATAGCGGCGTGAGGCTGCCGATCGTGCCCGCTAAGCTCGGGCTGAGATGAAGCGACTGTTCCAAGTAATAGACCATGAAGCTACTGAGCAGAAACGTGCCGGATCCGAACCCGAACAACTCAAGTGAGAGCAGAACTAACCATCGGTTCGAGAGAATTCTACGCAGATCTTCGCCCTTAATTACAAAATCAGAACGCAACTCATCCTTTGGGACCTTTAGGAAGATGAGTACGCCTCCCAAGAGAGTTAGCAAACCACTCGTTATCAAACTGAATCTCCAGCCGGCCATCTCGGCCAGGACTGACCACGCGAAAAGGCCCAGCGTTCCTCCAACGTAGTAGGCGCTCTGAAACGTTCCTACCCCAAATCCCTGGGATTCTCGCCGAAAAGTTCGAGCAACCAATGTTACCCCTGGAGCAAAGAAGAAGGCAGCGCCTACTCCAACTATGAACCTGAGAAGTACAAGTTGATAGAAATCTGCAGTGAGGCCCGTTAATGTGACAGCCGTCGAAGCAATCAAGATACCTATGACGGCAGTGTTCTTTGCGCCATACTTAGCCGCAATAATGCCGCCAGGAACTTGGAATAATCCGACGCCAATGTAGAAACACGCGGCGACAATTCCCAACCCCGACACATTCAAGTTGAAATCGTACGCTATGAACGCGAAGAGAGCCGCGATGTTATACCAGTTAACCGCGTAAATTGTTCTAGAGAAAAAGAGAGACGTGTACGCACCTCGGTCAATCAAACGCTTCAGCGCGGCCCAACTCGCAATGACAGGCGCCTCCGCAATTGAAACTAAAGAACACTCCTGACGGTTTTGCTGTTTGCAATCGCTCTGCCCCCATTCCAACAGATCCAGAATCACGCGAGACTGTAAATACATCATCCGGCCGATAATTGATCGGCTGCTTGAACATGATCGAAGCCGCGGATTTGGTGATAGTGGGGGGTGGCTGCGTAGGATGCAGTACCGCGTACCACGCCGCGAAGCAAGATCGCAGCTTGAAGATAATTCTCATCGAACGTCAACATATCGCGTGGGGTACGACGGGCAGATCAACTGCTATTGTTCGCCAACACTACAGCAACCCCGAGACCGCCCGGATGGCTTTGGAGAGTCTGAAAATGTTCGAGAATTTTCGGAAAGCTGTAGGTGGAGACGCTGGGTTCACGCGAACCGGTTTCACGTTGGCAGTTGGAAGTAAAGATGAGGAGGCGCTACGGAAGAATGTGAACATGCAGCGAAGCCTGGGAATAGAGACATCTGTCCTCGAACCCAGCGAGCTGGAGAAGCTTCAGCCTGGCTGTAATGTCGAGGGGTTAACGGCTGCCGCTTACGAACCTCGCTCAGGATACGCTGATCCCGTTACTACCACCCAGTCTTTTGCTAATGCGGCAGGGAAGCTCGGTGTCAAGATTCTCGAACAGACAAAGGTTTCCGAAATCTTGGAATCTGCCGGGAAGGTGACCGGGGTCAGGACAGAGACAGGTGAGATCACTGCCGGCCGAGTCGTCAACGCCACCAATGTTTGGACTAACCAGATCATACCGCGGAAACACTCCAAGCTTCCGATTCGCGCGCTGAGAGAGCAAAGTTGCATATTCATTAAGCCTCCAGAGTTCACGACGAAGTTGACGGTTTGGGGTGACTTTCCAAGTGAGTTCTACTTCTGCCCTAAGGGCCCAGACAGGCTCCTTGTCGGTTCGTTGGAGTCGAATTTGCCGGAGGTTGCGGATCCCGACAACTGTGAGGGAGTTGATTACGAAACCGTCACGATCTACTCTCAGAAGCTCGTGAACCGTTTGCCCGCCATGGCTCGTGGACGTTGGGAGAGAGGTTGGTCTGGGGTTTATGATGTTACTCCTGATTGGCATCCGATTCTTGACGAATCCTCAGAAGTCGAGGGATTGTACATCGCAGCCGGCTTCAGCGGTCACGGCTTCAAACTTTCCCCCGCAGTCGGCAAACGTATGGCTCAATTCGCTCTCAGCGGCAAGAAACCTGCAGACCTAACACCATTTTCCGCGAGTAGGTTCAGCGAAGGGAAGACGCTCACCGGGCACTACGAATCAAACATAATCGCGTAGAGCGACCCCATGCATAGTCCATGTAGTCCCCGGCGCCACGTATTTCAGCGGCAATTCATCGGACTGGCTAGGTCGATTCGTCCCGTTCACCGAAGAGCCGGAGCCGCGAATATTTGACGAGAGTGAACACTGATGGCATTCAAGGGAGATCTTTGGCACCACCGGGACTTTCTGAAGTTTTGGACGGGCGACACTTTTACCCAATTTACGGGTCAGATCACGGATCTGGCTCTCCCCACAATAGCCGTCCTCACCGTGCAGGTCACGGCGTTTCAGCTCGGAATACTAAACGCCCTAGGCTTCATAGCTTTCCCGACGCTCGGTCTGCTCGTCGGCGTCTGGATGGACAGGATAAGACGCAGACCTGTCATGATCGTGGTGAACCTGGTCGAGGTTGCGACGCTCGCGACGGTGCCCGCGGCTTTCGTAATCGGCGTGCTCGGGTTGTACCAACTGTACGCCGTCGCCCTGATCATGGGAACGTGCACACTCTTCTTCGATGTTGCCTATCAGTCCTACCTCCCCAGTCTTGTCAATAGAGAGGATCTCGTAGAAGGCAACCAGAAGCTTCAGACGAGCGCATCTGCGGCCCAAGTCGTTGGTCCGAGCGTGGCAAGCGCCATGATGCAGCTCTTTGGTGCGGCGCTGTCGATCGTCGCGGATGTGTTCGGGACTCTGGTCGCAGTGCTCATGCTAGCCTCCATAAGAAAACCCGAGCCTAAGCCTGAGTGTAGCTCCGCCGGCGGTCAGGGACACCTCTTAGCGGAAATGAGGGAAGGAATCAGGGTGATCACTGGCAATAAGCTGCTCTGGACACAAGCGGGGTGCACCGGCACTTCGAACTTCGGCTCCAACATCTTCTTCGTGGCGATACTTCTATACGCATACCGCACGCTGGGAATTTCCAAGGGCGTCATAGGAATCGCCTTCTCCATGGGTGCAGTCGGCTTTCTTGTAGGCGTCCTGATCTCTTCCGCAGTCACCAAGAGGCTTGGTCTGGGAAGGGCCATCGCCCTATCTTCGGCGGGCAGCTTCGGGCTGCTAATTGTGTTGCTCGCTAACGGAAGTTTTGCCGTACTCATAATGGGTGCTGCACTCTTCGTAGGGTACCTCGGCAACCCAATCTACAACATCAACCAGGTCAGCCTGAGGCAGATTATAACGCCGAACAGGCTTCAAGGGAGGATGAACTCCACGATGAGGACGATTGTTTGGGGCACGATTCCGGCTGGTTCGCTTCTGGGAGGACTCTTCAGCACAAGCTTGGGGATCATACCTACGCTCGTCATCGGCGGCCTCATTTCAGGCGGTTCATTCCTTTGGATAGTTCTCGGGCCCATATTCAGGCTCAGCAAGCAGCCCGAGCCGATGGGAGATTAAGCTTCGACTGGACAAATATCGTTGGTACAATTCACAAACGTACTTCATTTCTCGCTAGGTCAGATTGCGTTTACGGTGGGTTGGATTCGAACTCCCCGTAGTATCCATGCGGGGCCGGACGAACAACGGACCTTTTTCAGAGCTCGGAGTTTTCTCGTCCGGTATTTCGCTCATAATCTGCTCTAATGCGTATCTAGCTCTAAACCGTTTGCCTGCTACAGAATGGTCGTTCGTTCGATGGGATACGAACCCACCGATATCATGCGAACAATCCTACAGACGGGAAGGCATCTCAGTCGATCTCTCCAGCAAGTCTCACTAACTCTTGGGATATTGAGTACGCTATTTCTCTTAGTCGCGTTGTCGAGCGGTCAGCTTCCACGTATGTGAGCCGTGCGCTGAGTTGGGGAATGTAGCTTTCCGGGTCGCTTGCTAGAATTCCAAGTCCATTTGCCACGGCTTGAGCGTCTTTGGCTTTCGCGAATCGGATCAGGTCTTGTCTTCGCGAAACGCCTACACTTTGGAGGATATAGTATGTGTCTAAGAAGTCTTCTACTCTTTTCTCGGTGTTTGCGCGAATGCATTTGCGGAAGAATAGATGCTCTGCTCTTGCATTAGGCACCGTGCGGTCTGTCGTCTCGATCGACACTAACTCTAGGCGGGGTGGATCTGTGAACATCTCTAGTATTTCGGGCGCGTGCATAATGTGCACTTTAACGCTTCCAGCATCAGTTGTTCGAAGCAGATGGAGCATCTTTCTTTGTCCGTAGAAGGTTTTCACGTTATTTCGTTGAGGGTTTTCAGACAGCACTCCGAGTTTGTTCGTTTTCTTGAGTTGCACTCGCTGGTTTACATGCCTGAGAGTTTGCCGCATCTGCCGAAGTGAGCTGATTCTAGTGTCGAAATCAACGTCGTACGTAGCCCGCATAACATGTGTAATATTCCGGACTGCACTTCCTCCAGAAAGTACGGAACCATCCCCTAGTTCAGACGCCAATAGTAAAATTGTATCAGCTATCCACGCCTCGCGTTTGGCTTCTGAAGGTATCCTACTGCTGCTATTCGATATCTTTTCGAACAATTCGGAGTCAAAGATGTAAGCCGTAGAAGCACGCAATTCTATGATCGAGCTTAGATGTTGCGCATCACGGAAAGGGCTTCCTGTCTGTTAGCTCTTAAAATTATACCTGTCTTGCTCAAAACCGTTCTCAATATGCGATCATACTCCTCGCGACCCGCCAAATCTGCCACTTGCGGGTACGCAGATGTTGATCGATCCTCATCAATGCAAGGCAAGACACGCTCAGCGAAGTCGGAGACATCTGTTCGCTTGGAAACCATTCGCAAGTAGAGAACCAGAGCAGTTAGCAGGGGCAATGTTCCTTCTATCATACTACGAGAAATAATCTGTGGCCAATACGTTTTCAGCTCCTCTAGGAACGGGATGATTTCGTATCCTAAGGAGACTGGACGTCTTCCCCGATTGATTATGAGCAGTTGGTCTAGAAATGCGCGAGCTGGGGGGCGGACGAAGTTGATGCCGTCAGTCGATTTGCTTAGGTTAGAGTGAGCCGTTGCATACGGGTGGAGGCTAGGAACTGGTCTGAAGCTCTCTAAATTGCCTGAATAGAGATTGTCTAGTTTGACGGCCGCTTGCGCAGGGAGGAAGATGTCTAGGAATGATACGGGCGCGTGCCCCATGAAGTTCGAGCTGAGAGCATAGGTGGATGTTGCGTACCCACCCAATTTTGAGACGGCTGAATGACGATACCATTCTGTTACCGGCGTAATATTCAATTTTGAAGCAGTATCGGCAATACGATAGCTTCCCTTCTCAATACGCTGAATTAACCCCGATTTCGACATTCGTGATAATCTGACGAATCCAGAACCCGCGGGCTGCCCCAGCGTTGCTATCGCTTGACGTGAACTGAAAATGGAGTTACCAAACTCCTCCTGCAACTTTGCTGCAGCCTGCTCGTCTAGCACTGTGATTCACCATTAAAGATAGTTAAAGATGGCTATATAAGCTATGTCTCAACAAATTCGTCTAGGTGGGTATGATTCGAACTCTCCCGTTGTACTTGTGCTTGGCTGGATGAACACCGGACCTTTGTCGACCTGTGAGGGTTTCTCGTCCGATAATTCGGTCATAATCTGATCTAATGCGTATCTGACTCTAACCGTTTAGCTGGCGTTGAATAGTTGTAGGATCCAGTCTATGATGGGTGGTTCACAATTTTGGGCGGTAGCCTTGTGGGATAGTTTTCATAATATGTCTATTAGTCACAGTTGCTTGTCTCAGGAAATGAGTAAAATTTGCTTGAGAGACGGACTGGTGTTGCAAAGTGATGGAGACTAAGGATCAAGATACCACATTCAAGTGCGCTGATGGAACCATGATGTCCGCTTTCATCTCTAGACCCAAGGAGGGAGAGTACCCGGGAATAATTGTAATCCATGAGGCCTTTGGGTTGAATGAGCAGATCAGGGGTGTTGCAAAAAGGTACGCTAAGGAAGGTTACGCCACAATTGCTCCAAACCTCTTCACAAGGAACGGCGATATTATGAACGAGAAGAATATCGAGGCGACGATGAGATACATGTGGACGGTGTCGCCAGACAGGAGAAGCGACCCAGATACGATTCAGGAACTCATGAGCAAAATGTCCGAAACTGAAAGGAAAGTCGCGAACATCTTCTTTCTTGGTAGAGAGGAGATGGAAAAACAAATGGCTAAGGATCTCTTGGATTGCAGGAGCTATCTTCAGAGCCTCGATTTTGTTGTCAGCGAAAAATTAGGTATCATGGGGTTTTGTTTGGGCGGAGGCCTGACCTATCAGCTTTCAACCATGTACCCATTTAGCGCATCCGTCCCTTTTTACGGGTCGAATCCAAAGCCGCTAGGATCTGTTGAGAACATTTCTGGCCCCATACTTGCTTTCTACGCTGGAGAAGATGAGCGAATCAACGCAGGTGTTGCATCTCTAGTTGAAGCAATGGTAAAGTACAAGAAACAATTTTCATTGAAACTCTACAAGGGAGCACAGCATTCCTTTTTCAACGAGACCAGACCCTCTTACAACAAGGAAGCTGCCAGTGACGCATGGGAAAGCTCACTTGCTTTCTTTAACAAAAATCTAAAGTGAGCGAATCGTGAACAAACCGGAGTCCAACGAAAAGGATAACGCTGAAAGCTCATTGCTCTGGGACTGCTTTGTGAATTGGGCGACCACGCTAGAGAAGCTTGAGAAAAGGCAAGCGGCAGAAGACTAGCCCAATCTCCTAGAGTCTTCCTTATCGGGCAATTTTCCTTTCATTCAGTGGATTTGTTCACAAATCCTCAGTCTATAATAGGAGTGAATAGGTGATGTCAGGGTGTTCTCATGTTGACTGGGGTCTTTCAGATGCTTCTGCCGTATGCTGGTTTCCTTGCATTGTTTTTGCGAGTCTGGGCTGGAGCTAACTTTGTTGCTCACGGTTATCCGAAGCTCGGCAAGAGTAGGCAGCAGACGCTTCAGTGGACTAAAAGCCTAGGAGTTCCAGTGCTCGCAACTTATCTAGCGATAATTCTGGAGTTCTTTGGTGGGTTATTTTTGATCATCGGGTTCATTGTGCCGATTGTTGGGTTTTTCATTGCACTCGAAATGATTGGTGCCATATTCATGAAGAAAACTAAGATGAAGGCGCCGTACATGGGTCAAAATTCGTACGAGATCGACATAACATACCTTATGCTGGCCATTGTTCTAATAGTTCTGGGAGCAGGCGTATTCTCAGTTGACTCTTTGCTTGGATTCTAGGGAGTGAAATGAATGAGCCACGTTGCTATGAGTGACGTAGAACTGCGAGAGTTCCTCTCCCAACCCTTAATCGCCGATATTGTAACCTTGAAGAAAGATGGTTCGCCACATATCACGCCTGTCGATTATTATTTCGACGGAACCTATCTCTACTTCTCGACCACCACTGACCGGGCGAAGGGTAGGAACATCAAACGCGACAACAGAATCGCCGTCTCCATCCGAAACGAGAACGCTCACAAGGTAGTTCTCTTTGCTGGCACCGCCGACATCCTGGATGACAGGGACCAGGTTCTGGTACGTAGAATCGTTGCAAGGTACACATCGCCAGACAAGGTCGACGAATTGCTAAGCGGTCTGGAGGCCAACCGAATCATACTCCGAATGAAACCAACCAAGACCATCAGCTGGGACTACACCAAGTCAGGGAACTAACAGATCTGGTTCCAGTACTGGTTGCAGACTGGACCGGCGCTGAAGTAAAGGCAAAAGTTCAGGGAATGTATGGTTGCGGTCCTACGAAGTTTGCTGGTTATAAGAGCGGAGGTAATGGGGTTTGATGAACCTTCATCCCCTTAGGAAATCATATGGCGGTGGCAGCATCCCCGTTGAATTGGTATTCCTCGCAGCGGCGGTTTCTTCAGAATTTCCTAAACCCTGTGATCCCATCAGCGCCTGGGCGCTCGCCTTACGACTGCTCTCTTCCGAGCCTCATCGGGTTCGACGATGAAGAGGTAAACCTTTCCCTTCAGAAAGGTTCCTTCTTACGCTGGCCCGGTGGGGCAGAATCTCATCGTTGACCCTGAAGGCCTACCGAAGTCCAGAGATACCTTTCCCCCGGGTTAACGGGTCCCCGCGTGTAGCCGATTTCGGGTCACAGGGAACGGCTGGCTCCCCGATCCTCCTACCACCGCCAAAACAAACAGGGCTGAAGTCGTCATATAAACCGTCCCAACCCCACACCAAACTTTCCCACCAAACAACTGGATCCAAACCAAACAAAACGAGCGGACCCCTGTACGACAGTCGACGGGGGGTGTCATACACCCTCACCTCGAGATCAAACAGCCAAAGACACCCAAGCGGCATATGCCAAAGCTCTGCAACAAACTGGATGTGTCGTCTCCATATGCTTGAACCCAGCAACCCCCATCTCATCAGATCGCCCACAGCCCCGTGCCATAGAAAACTATGCCCCCCAGGGGTCGCAAGTAGAAAAAGGCACACATTAGAAGTTTAAGCGGCGTTAGGCAGCGATCGCCCCAAGCATCAAACACGCCTCACACAGCTCATGCGGAGTCGGATCCCCGCATTTCTCGCACTCCTGTAACTCGGCCAGAGGAGTCTCCGCTGCGAGTAGCGTTCGCAGTCTTTCAGCCGATTTCTGAAGTGTAAACTTGCTACCTGGATGTTTCAAATCCATCTGGTTCAGGAAACTGCGAATATCATTCCTCAAAGCCTCATGGCCGTGGGGGCAGGTTATACTCTGAAACTCGGTCCCAGTCAAATATGCGTAGAGTACGATCTCTTTCTCAGGTATCTCACCAAGAGGCTTGATGCGGGGTAGAAACTTGCCCCTCGGATCCCGCAGAACTGGACCTGACCGAACGATCCTTACCGGGTCGCCGTGCAACATGTTCAGGAGAATCGTCTGAACCTCATCATCTAAGTTGTGACCGGTCGCTATCTTAGTCGCCCCAACCATCACCGCCGCCTTGTTGATCGCCTTCCTCCGAAACACACCGCAATACGAGCAAGGTGTCTGCCCTAATTTCATCCCAGCGATCTCATCAGTCGTAACGCCGAAAAGTTCACGGTAGGAGGCAACCACCTGCCTCACCCCAAGCCTATCACAAGCCTTCCGCGCCAGGTCAAGCGCCTCACCCCTGTACCCATCGATCCCTTCATCCACGCTTATCGCGGTTATCGTAGTTCGTGGAAATCGTCCCTCAAGCTTCACGAGAAGATTCAACAGCGTGAGGCTATCCTTACCACCAGAAACAGCGACGGCAACGTGATCGTTATACTCAAGCATCTTATGCCTGATCACAGTTTTGCGGAACCGTTCCTCGATCGCTTCACGAAAACATCTCGAACAATATGCGACCCCCTCATGCTCCCTCACGTACACCGCCTGCTCTGAGCAGTAGGTGCACGTGCCAGGCGCCAATGCTCCTAAAACCTCACGAAGCCGAATCTAAGAAGCGAGAGTCCAAAGTTCAACAACAGGATGCCATAGCCTGCGGCGTTTGCGATAGTTCGAATTTCCTTCGTTCTCTTAATGCCCAAAAGCGTCAGTGCTGAGGCTAGGAATTTATCGCCGTCGAACGGGGCCATCGGTAGCATGTTAACGAGGGCCACACTCGTCAGAACAATCGAGGACCAGTACTCTGCGTGCAGGAGCACATTCGGAAAGTCCGGTGAAAGAAACGGAAACTTCGGGTTGTATACGATAAGGTCGGTCAAGCGTCCAATCCCAATTAGAGCGTGACTTGAGTTCGTCGGGTCAACGGCCGTTTTTACTGGGAACGTTCCGCGTTGGGTTCCTAACAGAACCTCTTGCCCGGGTTTCACACTGCTCATGAATTGCATTATGTCAGTTATAGCGGAAATTTTGGTCCCATTGATAGCCGTCACTACATCGCCCGCCTGTATGCCCGATGAATACGCGGGCAGGTTAGTAGGTACGGAACCTACTGAGACTCCGGTTGAGGAAACGGTGTAGAAAGGCGCCATGGTCGCTGTGAAGTTGGAGAGTAGGACGATGCACAGTAAGCCAAGGACTAAGTTGGTATATGATCCGGCAGCGAATACCCGAAGTTTGGTAACCTCTCCGGCTTGGTTCAGCTTCTCCTCGTCGGGTTCAACAAAGCCCCCCATCAATACGTGGCCAAAGAATGCACCCGTGGATTTCAAGGGGACTCGCTCCGCCAAGCTCGCGATTCCATGCGAAAGCTCATGAGTTATGACGACGAGCGAAAGGGCGAAAACTAGGTATGGGAAAGTCTGGAAGCTAACGAACAGCCCTGGAACGGGTACTATAGGCTGAACGGAGACCGCTTGTGGTGACTTGACAAATAAGTTGACGACATTCATCGCGAGGTAATAGAAGATGAATATCATTGACCCGACGCCGGTTACAATGCCTAGGTTCCAAATCGTGCGCCAAAACATAGGCCTCCAAGCTGAGATCCGTGCGATCCAATTATTCAGCCGCGAAGTTCGATACATAAGGTAGAATGGTGGTCCGGAAATTCCGAACCTTTCTGCCCGAAACGCCCACCATGCTATGCATATGATTGCCCAGACTGCGAGGTAGATGGAGAGAATAGTGAAGACCGATGCCAATCTGGGTCTTCGCAGTGAACTCAGGGTGTTCAACTAAAACCTTTCTGGAAGAAAAGATGAGCCGCGTCTTCGCATCCTCAACTTGGGCAGTAGAAGAGAAAATGTCCCGAATCGCGCGAGACCTTGTAAATCGACGGCAGCATGCCTGAATATACTTACAGTCACTTCCTTCTCTCTTTCGTTAGCAGGTAAAACGTCCAGAATGATTGCGAGTGGCTTTGATTAAGACTCGGTATGAGGGTCTGCAAAATTGAAATGATTAATTTCAATACTTACCCGGTATGAAGTTCCCGAGATAGTATCGTTGAAGATCAACGATGGGTTGCTATCCTATCTGAGATGGATGAACAGTGAGATATAGGAAACACGACGCGGCGACATGCAATACGCGTGGAGAAATCGGGGAATGCTTAATAGTTCGACCAAATTATCCGCGGCCTCCAGACGTGAAAAATACAGTGACAGCCACTCCAGAAGAAGAAGACAAAGTCGTAGAAGCACTCGAAGAACTACGGATCAACTACAACCTTAGACAGTGGCGAGTCTGCTCCTTGATTTGTGAATCCCTGGCAGACAAATTCAAATCAATCGCCAACCGTGAAAAATAGCATAGTTGCGTTTCCGTAAGAGAACCTCAACTCTAACGATTTCAGCCAGGTCATTCACTGTTCGGCCTCACTAAATTTGAGGCAAAAATTAAACTCCATCTTGCCGTTTCTAGAGTTCTTTGAGTTTTCGATGAAACTCGATCAGAGCCTTAGTCTTCTCTTCAGCCTCGTTCAAAGTGAATATTTTCATCCCTCGGTCAAAGCGCTCGTACAACAGTATCTTTTCTTTAATCAACGGTTCCACGATGCGTGCGACAGTGGAGGGAGATTGGCCGAGGAAGTTAGCTAAGGTTGCTTGGTTGAAAACCCGCTGCATGCCTGAGTTGTCTAGAAAGTACTCTAGTAATTTTACCTGTGCTTTCGATTGGAAGATGTCGCTTAGTTTCGACAGGGGAGAGTCACCTACTTGTGTACGACCTGCGTCCCGACATTTTCGTTTCGTAATGCTTGAGCCACGTTTGATGGTTTTCTACCGTCTACTATTACGGTCGAGAGTTTGGAGCGTTCGATTATGCGTAGGGCGAGGGGATCCATAAGGTCGTATGCGCCCGCCATCATGCCTGTCTTTGAGAGGATCTCGGTGAGCTGCGTTACAGAGACCTTCTCCAACTTGGTCGCATGCTTATCCTTTCCAGGGTCGCTGGTGTACACTCCCTCGACATCTGTAGCGTTGACGAAGAGTTGGGCGCCTACGGTTTCCGCGGCTATGGCGGCGACCGCGTTTGTAGAGTGCCCCGGTGTCAGTCCCCCCATCCCCACGATTTTTCCCGATGCGAAGTAATGCTTCAACTCGTCTATGTTGACTGGGATCTCCGGGAAAGCATACTCTCCTAAACCGTCAACGAGTAGTCGTGCATTCAACCTGCTTACGAGGATCCCAAGTTGGTCGCACAGTGACTCGGAAACACCCATACCTCGAGCAGCCTTGATGTAGCTGCGTGCAGTCTCGCCACCGCCCGTAACAACTACAAGCTGGTGCTCTCTCACTAATTCCCTGAGTAGCGTGACGTATTCTGCAACTAGAGGCTTGTCCAGCCCAGGTGGGAAGGCGAACCCGCCCAGTTTTATGACCGCTTTCATCGGTCTTTCCCTGTCAGTAGATGCTCTTCGGGTGTTATTTGATTTCTCAAGCCCCGACCCGTTGACCAACGTATATAAAATCCGCAACGTAACGCATGCCCAGTGTAACTTCCAATGTCAGCTACCGCCGACTCAGTCTCGCGTTTTCGACTCAAAAGGACATTGGAAATGCTCGCATCCAAGGAAGGGCGCGGGACTGAACTGATTACCCTTTACGTGCCTCCAGGACGGAGGATTCACGAGGTCATGGCAAACCTGCGGGAAGAGTACGGGACCGCATCTAACATCAAATCCCGCACTACCAGAAAGAACGTTCAAGATGCGATTGATAGGACAACTCAACGGCTGAAACTATTCAAGGAGCCGCCTGAGAATGGACTTGTGATTTTCTGCGGGGCCATTCCAAGGGATGGGCCAGGAACCGAGAAGATGGAAACCTACGTCCTTGAACCGCCTGAGCCAATAAATGTCTACTTCTACCGTTGCGACGCTAAATTTCACACCGAACCATTGTTAGCGATGGTTACAGAGCGTGATGCTTTCGGCGTTATAGTCATTGACTCGCAGGAGGCGACGGTAGGAATTGTGAGAGGCCAGAGGATGGAGGTTCTGCAAGAATTTACTTCAGGGATACCTGGAAAACACAGGGCCGGAGGCCAATCGGCACGGCGATTCGAAAGAATCAGAGAGCAAGCAATGAACGACTACTTCAGGCGAGTAGCAGCACACTCTTACGAATCACTCAGCAAAGTGCAGGGGTTAAAAGGAATAATTCTCGGTGGTCCTGGACCAACAAAATATGACTTCGAAGAAGGCGACTACCTGAACTACATGCTCAAAGAGAAGATTCTGGCAACGATCGACACATCCTACACCGGTGAGCAAGGCGTCGAAGAAATAATCAACAAAAGCCAAGAAATTCTCAAAGGCGTCCGCTACTTAGAAGAGAAAAAGCTAGTGCAGAAGTTCCTTTACGAGATCGGCCACGAGACAGGCCTCGGCGTCTACGGGGAAACGCAAGCGCGAAAATACCTGAACTCAGGCGTTGTAGATTTGCTTCTCGTATCCGAGAAAATGAACATCCTACATGTCTTCACTAAGTGCAAGAACTGCGGCAACTCGGATGACGCCCTAATCCCACAAGCAAACCTAGTCAAGTTCGAACAAGACCTAATGTCCACGCCCTGCAAGAAATGCAACGCAACCGCTCTCTACGTTGAAAACACGGTGGACCTAGTCGATGAGTTGATCGAGATCGCTGAGAAACAGAACGCGAAGATCGCGATAATATCTACCGAGACAGATGAAGGGGTTATGTTGAAAGACTCGTTTGGCGGAATCGCAGCAATCCTACGCTACAAAGCGTCCTAAACGTGTCTCAAGTGCCGAAACCGCAGTACTCGAAGATGCTCTGTAGTAGTTACACGCGTCTGCCGCGACGACCGCCCGGCCTACGGGTGCCATCATGGGGGATTGGAGTCACGTCCTCGATTCTGCCAATTCTGAATCCGGCGCGAGCGAGCATTCTGATAGCCGCTTGGGCTCCGGGGCCTGGTGTTCTGGCTTTGTGCCCTCCAGGAGCCCTAACCCTAATGTGAAGTGAGGTTATGCCTCTATCCTTCGCGACCCTAGCGGCTGCGCCAGCGGCCTGCATCGCAGCGTATGGAGAGCCCTGAAGTCGATCTGCTTTAACATGCTGACCACCGGCACTGCGCGAAATTGTTTCAGCACCGCTGAGGTCTGTGATATGAACTAGAGTGTTGTTGAAGGATGAGTAGATATTTGCAATTCCCCAACGTTGAGGAGCCGCCGCCTTCTTCTCTGACAATTGCATATCCTCGCGAACATGTGAAATAGGCCACAGCGAATTCGCCGTATTTAACCTTCTTCAAACATCGATCACGGAAAGTAAATTGCGTACCCACTTCCTCTGCCTGTAACTCGTGACTTAATGAACGACCTTCACATTAGGCGAGCGACTAAAAACGACCTCGAATCCATATGCCAAATTGAGAACGGTTCGTTCCCTGAGCCTTATCCAAGGGCGTTAATGGTTCGCCTTCTTCGTGATCACCCAACCGGATTCTTCGTAGCGGAGACTAGTTCAGGACGGGTGGTAGGTTACTGCGTTTGCTCTAAAAAGGGAAAACTTGCACACTTGATCTCTATCGGAGTTCTTCTGGAGTACAGAAGGAGGAAAGTTGCAACCTCCCTCATCCAGGAAATGCTCAGCCAGCTTAGTTCAAGAATTCGGGAGTTGTGGTTGGAGGTCAACACAAGCAATGAGGAAGCTGTCATGTTCTACGAAGGATTCGGCTTCAGGAGAGTCATGATCCTCGAGAATTATTATTCGGACGGTTCTCCCGCCTTGAGAATGCGCCTAGCCATAGACGCGGCCAAAGAAGGACCCGCGGCCACACGGAGGAGGATTTCATGAAGTCTCGTTTCTACCTTCTCGACCGTGGTGAAGGCGAATCGGAGAAGTGAATGTGGAATACTGCGTGGAGAACCTGGTCCGACCGGTCGCGATGCGGCTCCTAGAGCTGTTCGGGGTTAAGGGATGGTCGCTGCTTGTCTAGACAGTGGGAGGACCCGCGACTTCGGGGAGGGTCATGATCTTGATTGAGCTAGGCCTTCGAGTCAATTCCGCTATCCGATCCCCTACTACCACCTTTACGCCACGCTCGTCAGCCAGGTCAAGTAGCCTCTGAGTAACTACGCCGTCAAAGACGATAGTTTCCACGCCCTGATACTCTCCAAGCTTCCCCGCGAGTTCGCTAACGGGCAACCGAGCAACTTCATGCGCGTTCGAGTCTAGAAGTATGCCTTCCAGTGAGCCCCTAAGTTCACGGGCTTTGGTTACTATATCTGGTGAAAGCTGAACGGGCGGTGGGCGCGGAGCTTGAACGGGCTCTGGTCTAGCTATGGGCCTACCGACCTCGACGGGCACTTTTTCACGAAGGCACTTCATAATCTCTTTTGGAACTAGGTCTTCGACTTCTTTACCCAAGGGTGCGCGAGCAACGTAGTCGACGGGGGCTACTTGCATTAGTTCCTTGAGAATGAGATCGCCTCCCCTGTCTCCGTCAAGGAATGCGGTCGTCTCCTTGTTCTTGCTAAGTTCCATTATGGTCTTAGGGATCTTGGTTCCTTCGATCGCGACAGCGTTTCTAATCCCGCATCTCAGCAGGTTCACTATGTCCGCGCGTCCTTCCACGAATATAACTGAAGCACTCGTCGCAACATCAGGGCCAGCGGGTAGATGATCCGCTCCATACTCGGCTACGTCAGATGAGCGAATAACTCCGGAGACATCCTTCACCATCTCGTCTGTGCTGGGTGATTCCTCGACCACCCAAGTTCTCAGAATGTCTTTCGCTTTGTCCAGGATTAGCTTGCGCTTATCCTCCCGTATGTCAGCCACCTTCTCGAGACTGACCTTGGCGAGGCATGGGCCAATTCTGTCCACGCTTTGGACGGCGGCTGCTATGATTGCCGTCGATGTCTTATCCAAGCTCGACGGAATCGTGATTGCTCCGAATGTCCTATCTTGTTTAGACTCTAATTGAATTTCTATACGACCGATTCGACCGGATTTTTGAAGCTCGCGTAGGTCCAGGTCCGGCCCAAACAACCCTTCCGTTTGACCGAAGATGGCACCTATCACGTCAGGCTTCTCTACTACGCCCTCCACTTCGAACCGGGCAACAATCATATACTTTGTCGTAGCTGCATATTGAGAATTTGATCCCAATTACGAATGAACCTCCTGTTTTGCTCACGTTTGTATGATTCCGAGACATGAGCATTCAAAATGGTACCTTCAGAAGTTCCCAATATAAAGTGTGTGCACTCAAACGGTTTCATGGCGAGGTTAAGAAAACATCTTATTCTCAACTTGGGCCTCCTCCAGAAACGGAGTACCAGAATCATGGCAAAAGTCGGCATAAACGGGTTCGGCAGAATCGGCCGCTGTTTCTTCAGGGCCGCTACTGAAGCTGGGCTTGAGGTTGTAGCGGCAAACGATATAATGGATCCAAAGACCACCACTCACCTGCTGAAGTACGACTCTGTCTTCGGAAAATTACAAAAGACACTCACGGTTCAACCTGACGGATTCAAAGTTGACGGGAGAGACGTCAAAATTCTCTCTGTGAAAGACCCCAGTGAAATCCCATGGTCAAAACATGGGGTTGACATCGTTGTCGAATCAACGGGGCTTTTTACAAACCGCGAAGCCGCGGCTAAACACCTGAAAGGGGGAGCCAAGAAGGTTCTGATTTCCGCCCCCGCCAAGAACCCCGACATTACGATAGTCCCAGGCGTGAATCTAGACAAATATGACCCTAAGAAGCATGATGTCGTGTCGCTTGCATCCTGCACTACCAATTGCGTAACTCCCGTTGTCAAGGTTCTGCATGATTCCTGCACTATCAAACACGGTTTCATGACAACCGCACACGCATACACTAGTGACCAACGGCTTCAGGACTCACCTCACAGTGACCTTCGGAGGGCCAGAGCCGCCGCGCTCTCGATAATACCAACGTCCACGGGTGCGGCAATTGCAATCACTGAGGTAATTCCTGAACTAAAGGGCAAGGTGCATGGGGTCGCGCTTCGTGTCCCTGTCCCCGACGGCTCGATTGTCGATTTTGTAGCCGAAGTCGGACGTGATGTAACCGTTGATTACGTGAACAAGGCTTTCCAGGCGGCTGCAAGTGGACCCATGGGGGCAATACTCGAATACTCAGAAGAACCACTTGTCTCCTCGGACATCATAGGTAACCCACACTCCGCCGTATTCGACTCCCTCTCCACAATGGTCCTTGATAACAGGCTAGTCAAGGTCTTCGCATGGTATGACAACGAGTGGGGATACTCAAACAGGTTAGTCGATATGGCTAGAACAATGGCGAAATCCCTCTGACGATGCCTACACATTAGGAATGGCGTCTTAGTTCTCGACCGGACGGGCGGTGGAAATAGACTTCAGCTTGAAGCCTTTGGTAAAGCTTCGGCAACTCCTCAATGCTTCTGAGTTCTGAGCGAGTAAGTCCACGAAGTTCGCGCCACAACGTTAGGTTTGCATGGATCTTTTGCGAGTTGAGGATGCGGGCCAGTCTATTGGCTAGGAAGACTCCTTCACGATCAAAATCAGTCAAAACTATCACCTGTCCCTCGCCGTCAAGTTGCTCGGCGAACCCCAAGGTGCTCTTCCGGCTGTTTTGTAGGCATAGAATCCTGCCCTTGATGCCCATGAGGCTAAGGGATTCTTTATCGCGCGGTCCCTCTACTACGATGATCCCGCCCTTCTCGGTTTCGTCGCAGATCCTTTGGATGAGTCGCTGAAGTCGTTCGAACCTAACCTGGACTGGGGCGCGCATCGCTTGACGTTACCTTGTAATTTCCATCTTTTCCATTTTCTCTAGCAGCTCCGGGTGCTGCTTGAATTCTGCACGGACAGGTTCCAATATCTTAACCAGGCTTTCGGCAACCGCGTTTTTCAAGTCTAAGGGATGCAATTTGCCTGCTCGATACTCCGTATTCAACTCCTCTGCGGTGGCGAAAGAAGCGGGACCCCCATACTTACTCGGTCGGTCCACGGTAAATGATCCGGTCCATGGGAAAATTATGTAGCGGGCAATCTCGATTACAGGGTTATTCTCAATGTCTTTCTCGGGGCAGTAAGCAGAGCGGAGTTTCTTCCTGATGATGTCGGGTTCGTCGTGGACGATCACTCCGCTCCCAGCGACGCTCTTTGACATTTTGGAGGTGATCTGCGTGTTGAGTTGTTTGTCTTCGTCGAAGCTTGTTGTCTCCATTCTCTTCATGCCCGCGAGCCCGGGTAGGAGGTGTGTGTGAAGGCTAGTGGGTTTACCCCATCCAAGCTTATCGCCCACATCCCTTGCTAGGGCGTGGGCCTTTCTCTGATCCATGCCTGCGCAGGCAACATCTAACTTCATCTCGAATATGTCCGCGACTTGCATGCAGGGGTAGAAGGCTGACGCTGCCTCCAGATCGGTAGCGTTCATTCCCCTACCCATGATCGGGAGTGCTCGCCATATTCGGTTCACGCTAACCGATTTTCCGACCCTAACCACTCGTTCCCAGTATTCTTGCTTGGAGCAAAGTTCCGAGGCCCATAGGTACGTGGCCTTTGAGGGGGAGATGCCGAGGGCGGTGTAGCATTGTTTCAAGTACTCTCCGCAGGTTTGGATGTTCTCCATCCTACCTCCGAGTTTGTTGTTGATCCATGAATGCCAATCTGCTAGGAATACTATGTAATCGAAGCCGGCTTCGATCATGTCTATGATTTTTCTTCCACACACTAGGCCCATGCCAATGTGCATCATGCCGCTGGCTTCGAAACCCCAGTAGGCGCGCGGCCGAGTTTTGGTCTCTATGAGCACCTTCAACTCTTCGCGTGTGATGATCTCTTCAGTATTCTTGGTAACTAGATCTAACTTGGTTTCCGTATCCAATTTTCCTTCTCCCTAGGCAGGTACTTCCTTGCTTGCAGCCCTTCTTGTTAGCTTTGTATGCTGATGTTATTTCGCTGGAGCGGATTCGCCGCAGGGCTGAAACTTCGGACAAGCCGACTTCTCAGCCCTTGTCGCCCACGACACTAACACGCAAACTTCACTGGAGGGCTTCGCCCCACTCAGTTGGCTCTCTCGGAGGTGGGCAGGCTTTGGTGCCGCCGAGCGCTGGTGCTTCGCAACTTGAAGAGTCTATCAATTTCAAGTTCCATGGCTGCTACGGGGTTCTGGAGTTTCCAGTTCTCGATGACTTGAGGGTGTACCTCTCCTATTATGCCAACCTCCTCGTCTCCGATATGAATGCTCCCGATTCGCCCTTCTAGGAAGCTTGGGTGTTCGATGGGGATGACTGTGAAATCTAATCCTAGGTTCGTCATGAGGGGTTCGAGGTATGCTTTCATTTCTGTGAAGTTAGCCTTTGAGTGTGCTGATACACAGGCAAGTTCTCGCACGTCCTTTGTGCGTGTTGAGCGCGTGGGATCCCAATCCACGTAGTCACCTACCTCAAACAGTTTTTGTGGGTACTCGACATGTGTGTTGTTGGATAGGAAGTCCATTAGGCTGGGTAATAGCCAAGAGCGAAGGCAAGTTAGAGTTGTCACTTTCGGGTTCGCAACCTCTACTGCTCGCCCATGCTGTCGGTTCATCTTCTCAAACAGTTTCTCAGGGCTCGTCATCATGAAGCTTAGGACTTCCTGAAAGCCAAGCCCTATTGCAAGTTCTCTAATTGTGTCTGAGAACTCTTCAATCGGTGAGAGGCCGCCGATCGTTAGATCTGATGGCCATCGAGGTTGGATCCTGTTGATTCCGTAGGCGATTGCAATGTCCTCGATCACATCTACTGGATGGAGGATGTCCAGTCGGTAGCAGGGCACTCGAACATTCAAGTTCTTACCGGACCCCGCCTTCACGTCGAATCTCGCTTGTCGAAGCAGTTTCACAATTTCAGTTCGGCCTAAACTCAAGCCGGTTATGTTCTTCACTTCTTCCTGAGGAACTTTCACAAGTCGCTCGTTGAAGTCAGGTGTTGTCACGCGGCGAATCTTTCCATAGGGGTAGTGTATAATCGCTGAGTTGATTTCGGCTCCACGGTCGGCTAAGCAGGTTGTTAGGATTATTAGGGCGTTGGACACCGTCTCCTCGGACGTTCCAGTAATTTCCACTAGAATGTTTCTTGTCTCCGGTGTTATGCGGCCAAGGTCATTGGAGTTGATGATGGGTGGAAATGAGAGCACTCTGTCCTTGGAATCTAGGATTATGGGCATCTTAGGGTACTGTTTGACTATTCCGCCGTACTCGATTCCCTTGGGATGTTGTTGCAGGATTTCGCGGAGCGAGAGAGGGTGGTCCCATTCAAGAGGAACGAACCTCACCTCGTCTAGTCCCGCTGCGCGGTAACGGAGTGGTGGTGTGATTAGGTCGAAGTCGTAGAATCCGATTGACGATCTCTTACGGTTTCTCCCGTAAGTCTTATCGAGTTTCTCTTGGAGTTGTACGAGTCCGCGAATAATTGCATCGTTGATGTTGATGTTTCGGGCTACTGTGCAACAGAAGAATGGCCTTATCTGAGCAAGCTCCTGGTCTACTGAGATTTCGACTGCGGCTTTTCGGGCGGAGTATCTCTTGAGCCCAACCTCTAAGCCCTGGTAGCCTCTCAACGCACGGGCTATCCCTTCCGAACTCCATGTATCCGGTCTGTTAGTGTCCTTGTTCTCCAGCTGAAGTTCGGAATCGTCCGAGAGTAGCGCGGTTTCGGTTGGGCCGGATAGCTCGCATTTGACCGAGTAAAGCAATTCGTTCAGTTGGTTTGGGTTTCGCGGGAGTTTCTGGCCGAAGAGTTGTTCCAGGTCATCTAGTTGTGAGAGAACTGTGACCATTTCATGGCACCTTCTGTTTTCGTAGCCAGTCTAGGTCTTGGGCGAAGAGCAGACGTATGTCTTCGATTCCCTCCCGCATCATGTACAGTCTGTCAGCTCCAATGCCCCAGGCGAGTACAGGGACCTTAATCCCCAATGGTCGTGTGACTTCAGGTCGAAAGATGCCCGATCCGCCGAACTCAAGCCATCCGTAACCCTTCTTGTATGCCTGTAGTTCTATGCTGGGTTCGGTAAAAGGGAAGTAGTCAGGCCTGAACCGGACCTCTTCAGCCCCGGCGATATCTATCGCGAATCGTTGAAGTACTCCAAGTAGATCCCGGAGAGAGAGCCCAGCACCCACAACGATTCCTTCGACTTGGTTGAACTCTGTGAGGTGTGTCCGATCCACTTGATCTGGTCTAAAGCACCTAGCCACGGAGAAATATTTCCCGGGAATCTGCAGTTGTTTACTTACAAGTGTTCGCACGCTTTCGGCGGTGCCTTGGCTTCTGAGTATGAGTTTCAATGCTTCCTCTCGTGAGTAGGAGTATTGCCATCCGCGTGATCCTGTTTTCCAGCCGTTTTCATGCGTCTCGGCGACTGGTTCAATGAACGCGGCGTTTTCAGCCAAGTCGCCCTTTTCCTGTGTCTTGATGAAGTATATGTCGTGAATTTCTCGTGCCGGATGGTCTTGCGGCATGAAGAGTGCGTCGCAGTTGAAGAACATGAGCTCAACTGTCGGCCCGAGCATTTCCTTGAACCCTAAGTTGACGAGTTTCTTCTTCAGTTCGTCAAGGAACAGACGATAGGGCTGTTTCTTCCCCGGCCAAGATGGAGTTACTGGAGCCGCAATGTTGTATTTTCTGAATGCAACTTTCTTCCATCCCTGTGAAGTGAGAAGTTCGGGGGTGAGGTCGCTCACTTCCGTCGGAACATCGATGCCTTCCTCAAGGGCCTTCCAGCCTTGGGGTGAGAGTTCGATGTAGCGCCTTGTGCGTTTTCGGCTCTCCACAAGTTTACGGCGCCTGAGTGTTTCTACTTCTTTTCTTAGGTTTGCGGGTAGTTCATCAACGGGGAGTTCAGTTCTCGTTGTTAGGGTCTCAAGCAGCTTTTCAGTGTCTGTCTTATCCGGAATGCCTTTGGCGCGGAGCACGACTTTCTGCATTTCAGATGCGACCTCGCACCATTTCGTCACCTTAATCCATCCCAGAGCAACGGACGCCATCGCCGGTTGGATGTTGGCGCGTCTTGAGGCCTGTTCAAGTGTGGCCTCGCCTCCTAACTCAAGCACCGCTTGGACAAGTCTTCTTTCGGGTAGGCCAAGTTTGGCGTATTCGGCTCCTTCTGGTGTAAGTTTGAGTAGAATCTGTTCAGCCTCACGAACGCGAACGAGCTGTTTTTCCTGCAGTGTGGAGAGGGCTCGAGTGGCCGCGGCATTTTCCTGCTGAGAGCTCGTCACTAATTCTTCAAAGGAACAATTGCCTCCCGACGACTGCAGAGCCTTCAGGGCTGCCGCTTCGTTTGCACGCAGTTGAATCAAGAAATTCCACCACTCTTTCGGGGCGTTGTAGGAGGATTAGGTTGGCTGCTCACGGGTAGGCTATTGGCCGCGGTTTGAGATTGGCCGTCGCCCGAAAAGGTAGTCACTTGCAATCATGGCTTCGACCTTGAATGTTGGCAGGTAGATTCGGAGGTGTATATTAGATTGCCTAGGTTTCCTTCTAGACATCCTTTGGGTTGAAGAGGTATTCCTCGTATCGATCCTTCGCTTTTTCGCGTTTTTCTTGGTGCTCTACAAGGAATTTCTTTACGCGTTGGGCTAAACTTTGTTTGCATTCACCGCACATGATGTTGCCGGCTAGACAATTGTATCGTAGATCCTCGATTTCCTTCTGATCCATGAAGAGGAAATATTCGTAGGCGAAAACGGAGCAGATGTCAGGATTGGCTCCTAGTCGGCGTTGTTCCTCAACTGTGCTTCTCCCTCCTGTAAACGCTCCCATGATCTTCTTCTCTGCTACGGAGGGAGGGTCTACTGTAAAGATGGATGTCTCAGGCATCGATGCGGACATCTTGCCGCCCCGTCCCAGCCCAGGCATGAACCTGCAGTGTATTTGTGCAGGCTTGTAGTAACCTAACTTTGGAGCGACATCGCGCGTTACTCTCCAGTATGGATCTTGGTCTATTGCAGCCGGAATTAAGCAAGGAACATTTTTCCCGGTCAGGTAGGATTCGAGGAATGCAGGGACCGCCTGAATCGCGGGGTAGAAAAGCATGCCAATGTTTGTGCTGTCCTGAAAGCCGAAGACTGCTCGGACGGTGGAGTAAGTCATGCGTTTAGCAACGTGAATAGCCAGGTTGTATAGGGAATCTATGTTCTTCGTGTCCAGGATGATCTTCGTCTTCTTAGGATCAAATCCTAGCGCGATGATGTCTAGTGAATTCTCGTAGGCCCATTTCTGGGGTTCTGAAATCGAGAACTCGTCGTGGTACAGGAACTTTTCGTCGTCAGTCATTTGAAAGTATAGTTTCGCACCGAACTTATCTTGAAGATACTTGGTGAAGATCCACGGTCCGAGATGGCCTATGTGCACAGGTCCAGATGGCCCTCTACCTGTGTAGAGGACGAATTTTTCACCAGCCTCATAACGCTGAAGAATCCAATCCATGTCTCGATGAGAGAAGAATATGCGTCGCTCCAGTTGAGGATGCAATGTCCCGGTGAATTTCTTGATACGGTCGAGTAACTCTGGTGTTAGAGGTTGTGTTCCGAAATCTCTGATTAGCTTCTCGTAATCGATTTTGCCTCGCACTTCCCAGGGCGTTACGACCATTTCTTCGTTGTTGGCTGACAAAGCTTCGGCTCACCGACTTGGGAGATTAGTTCCGAGTATTTTCCTGAGATTCATGCTAGCTCTGAATCCTAAATAGATGGCTAGAGAAATGGTCGTTGTCTAAAGAAGGTTTAGCCCAATTTGAGTCAAGAGTTGGAGAAATTCACAGAATCAGGAAAAATACTCTCCCGAGTTCGTGGCTATGTGAAAGGAATGCAGGTCAGGGAGAGAAAGATCTTGGATGTTTGCGAGGAAGTTGAGGGGAAGATTCGAGAGTTCGGTGGTAGACCAGCTTTCCCATGCAACGTCGGAATCAATGATGTTGCCGCACACTATACTAGTCCTTGGAACGATGGAAGCGTTGTTCCTGACGGTTCTATCGTTAAAGTTGATTTCGGCGTCGAGTTGGACGGGTTCGCGACTGACACCGCGATTCCTCTCTCCCTTAACCCGGCATACGATTCCATGATCATTGCTGCCGAAGCCGCGTTGCAAGAGGCTATGTCAGCCGTCGCACCTGGCCGCAAGCTTTCGGACGTTGGCAGCGTAATAGAACGTTGCATCGAACGCTATGGCTTCAAGCCGATCAGGAATCTTACCGGGCATAAGATAATTCGTTACAACTTACATGCAGGCAAGTCTGTTCCGAACGTGTCGGGGATTGAGAGCGGACGCTTCGAGGTAGGAGAAGTTTACGCTATAGAGCCTTTTGTAACTCTCCGAAGCGCTGAGGGGGCTGTAATGGATGGTGACTCGACATACATTTACCGACTTGTGAAGACAAAAGGAGCCAAGTCGAAGGCAGCAATCCAACTTACTGAATATGTTAAGGACACGTACAAGACGTTGCCATTCGCGTCTCGTTGGATTCACGATTCATGGCATCAAGGCGACTTCGCTGCTTTCGAAGAGTTAGTTTCTCAGAGATGCGTTGTGGGATATCCGGTACTCGTGGAGGCGAGCGGTCAGCCAATCGCCCAAGCAGAGCATACTATCGTAGTTACCGAAAGCGGCTGCAGGGTCCTAACCGGTTAATCCTTCTTAGGTTTGACATCCTCTGCGTAGATTACGTCGACCTGCATCTTGCCCTTACATTGTTGGCATTGGCCAACTTCCTTGGAGACATAATCTCCCGTACTGAACGTCCGAATCACTTTGAATCCGCAACCGGCGCAGATTACTTGGCTGAGTACCTTTGCAGCTACGTGCTGTAAGTAGACCATTCGTTGGCGCATTCGTGTGATGGAGGAGATCGCGAGGACAGTTCCCACGGAGGCCATGAGGCCGTAGACTATGAATTGCGTGTATTGACCGGCCTGGTAGTTGTTCAGCGCTTGAATCATTGCGAACATGGATATCGCTAGGATGACGAGCGAAAAACCGATCATGAGGTAACCCCAGATTGCTGGTGATTTAGCGCTCAACCCTAATCGCCTATGGTGCTATACCTGCAGTATTGCCAATACCCGCAATTATGACCAATTCGCCCTCTTTGGTTGTTTCGAGGATTAGCTGTTTGATTTTCTCTATGACAGGGTCAACGGCGTCTGCGATCTCCTTCTTCATAGTGGTGACGGCTTCGAGTATGCTTTGTTTTATGACGATGGCATAGACGGGCACGTTGAACTTCGTTGCTTCCTCTTCTATCTTGAACCTTTCAGTTCCGATTCCGCCGATGGCGGCGCCGATTCCTTCGGCTACTTCGCCCGTTTTCTCTCCTTCAAGTTTGAGGGCTGCATCTACCATGATGATTATGGAAGCCTTTCCATTGTTCTCTTCGAGTACTTGACGAATTGCGTCGCCCGGCTTGCCCACGTTGCCCCCAGGCCCTTCAGCTTTCAATGCGATAACTCTTCTTCCTTCCAGTGTCGTTTCTGCGGCGACCATATCCTTCTCAACTTTTCTGCTCTCGTGGCCGCGCATTAACTTGTTAGCGACAAGTGGACCGGCGCCGTCGCCTATGGGGTGGCCTTGAGCGAAGGCGTTCGTTGCCCCTTTGTACGCCTCAGCTTCTTGCATGATTAGGGGGAGGAAGGCTTGAAGTTGGAATATGACCAGGATGCTGAACGTCTTCTTACCGAGGAGGTACAAGTGCCGAACTATCTTGAACATGTAGTTTAGAGCCCAAGTGGCTTCGACGAGGTTTTCGAGGTTGTTCACCTGGGACGGGTTAGCTTCCGGTGCTATTTTCGCCACATCTGCCTTGAACTTCGCTTCTCTGACGTCAAGAAGGTGGTCGAACTTATTGACTATGCCCGCCGGGTCCATGCTGACGGGTTCAATGAGGAATTGCTCAAGTAACGAGTTTAACCTCGGCGTCGGGTCATCCTTAGCTTTTCCTACATCTCGAAGAGTCTTGACGGTAAGTGACTTCGCATCGTTCTTCATATTCTCAAGTTTTCTTACAGCACCATCAATCTGCATGAGCGCTAAACGACTTTGAATCTGCTGTCCGAACAAGAAGAGGGCAATGAACGAACCCACCCAAATTATGTTGATTAGGTTAGTGAAAATGTTCTGGCCGAACAGGCCGGGGCCGTTTTCCAGGATGATGCTGGCAAGTGAAGGAAGCAAATAAGATTCCTCGAAATTCTAGTTGATACCGCGGCCTTGCAAGTAATAAACATTCATTCAATTGACTACGCGTCAATCAACCAAGTCACAAAAAATGGAGTCGGCAGCGGTTCGGGGCTCGCGTGGCCTTGCGGAACACACTACTACCCGAATCGCCTGAGAGATTCACTTCCGTGTTTCCGGTACGAGTCTGCGCCCATTTAGCTGCCCGCACTTTCGGAATGGGAACGGGTCCTAGCCCTCAGCTATGGCCGCCAACTCCAACACAGGCACTGTCCAGCGAATAATTAAACGTAGAGCCCGCAACAATTACCCCCTTCGTGTGGAGTGAAGCTTGAGAGAAGCCGCCATAATTGGGGTTGGGATGACGCCAGTTACAGCAGGCTCTGGCAGAAGCCTAACTGAACTATTCGTTGATGCCGCGATTCAGGCGATCGATGACGCAGGAGTTGACAAGATTGACTCCATATACGTCGGAAATATGATGTCGGGGTTCCTCCAGAACCAAGAACACCTCGGCGCTTTGATGGCCACCTCCCTTGGAAGGGAGGGAGTGCCCGCCTACAAGGTCGAAGGTGCTTGTGCTTCAGGCGGCGTCGCCGTTAACGCCGCCGTAAAGGGGCTGCTTTCTGGCCTAGAGGATGTAGTGTTGGTCGGCGCGGTTGAGAAGATGTCTGGGTATACTACTCCAGAAGTGACGGCGGGCTTGATGATGGCTGAGGATAGAGTGAAAGTTGCTTCAACTGGTGTTACATTCGTTGGCCTTAACGCCATGATTGCAAGGGAATACATGCACAAATACCACGTCACGCATGAGGCGATTGCCGAATTTCCAGTCTTATGTCACCAGAATGCTTTGGATAATCCGAAAGCACAATTTCGAAAGAAGATAGGCGTCCAGGATGTTTTACAATCTCCCTTGGTCGCAGATCCGCTCAGGCTTCTGGATTGTTCCGGGATAGGGGACGGGGCTGCAGCCCTTCTCATAGCTCCAATGGCCGTAGCCAAGAAGTACACTGATTCTCCCGTAGAAGTAGCAGCCTCAGCCGTATCGAGCGATACCCTAAGCCTGTACCAAAGGCCCGAGATTACTACGTTTGAGGCCTCGAAGAGGGCTTCAGATCGCGCGTACAAGATCGCAGGCATAAAGCCGGAAGATGTGGATCTGCTTGAGGTTCACGACGCGTTCTCCATTCTCGGTATTATGGCTCTAGAGGACCTCGGGTTCGCGGCAAAAGGAGGCGGGGCTAAGCTTCTGGAGGAAGGTGAATGTTCCCGGGACGCTCGACTCCCAACAAACAGCTTCGGTGGACTCAAGGCGAGAGGCCACCCGGTCGGGGCCAGCGGCGTCTACCAAGTTGCCGAGCTAGCTCTTCAACTCAAGAACGACGCTGGGAAATGCCAAGTCTCAGGCGCAGAAATCGGTCTCGCCCAAAGCGTTGGTGGAATAGGCGGAACAGTCGCCGCCCATATTCTACGAAGGACAGACTAGACATTGACTACACCACTACAAATCACTTCATACGTTTGCCAGAAATGCGGTTGGGCAGATTTTTACCACGCTGAAACCTGCCCGCGTTGCAATAGTAACACGAAACAGACAGCGCTTTCAGGCGTGGGAAGAGTAGTGACCTTTACCGCAATTAGATATCCACCAAAGGGTTTCGAGAATCAAGCTCCTTACGTAGTCGCGATCGTCGATATCGAAAGGGGGCCAAGAGTCATCGGCCGCCTCTCAAACCCAAGCGACGAGGTGAAGATCGGTGCCAAAGTTGTATTGAAATCAAAAAAGGAGGGTAGTTTAGAATTCCAGCTTTCTCCATAGTTTGAGTTAAGATCACAAGCCGGTTGTGATACGATTATTTCTTAGGAAATAGAAATCTCCTTCCGGTCGACATGGATTTTCAATTGAAAGATGGCAGGGTCGTTTCAATTCGTTCGTTTAAGTCGCAAGATTTCGAAACTATGCTGGCCATGTTCCAAAGCCTAAGCGCAGAAGCCCTCCGCTACGGTAATCCGCCTTACGACCGCGCCCGTCTGGAAAGTTGGGTGTCGGGCCTAGAAGGTGGAATTCTCCTCCTCGCCTTTCACGTGGAGAAAGTTGTAGGTGTAGCGATGGTCTTTGGTCGGGGACGAACAAGGTTCAGGGGAATAGGTGAGTTCGTGAGCTACATTCACCAAGACTATCATCGCAAAGGTTTAGGTACGTTTCTCGCGAAAACAATCCTGCAAGAAGCCAAAGCCAAAGGTTTCCGTAGAGTCAGCTTACAGGTCGTTGCGGACAATACGGGAGCGATCAAGGTGTATGAGCGGGCGGGTTTCTTACACGAAGGACGAATGAAAGCCGCATTCTTAGGGGATGACGGGGACTATCATGACAAACTAGTTATGGGTGTCCTCCTGTAAAGCGCGAAATGGGTAGTTTCGGAAGCTTCGATTGAAGTCGCTGAACGAGTACCAGGTTAAGATCGTAGGGATCATTGAATGACAGAAACCTCGTTCGAGTTCAATGAAGTGACTACCGATCAACTTCAAGAAGAAATGCAATCGGGACGCCAGACGGCTCGTTCTATCGCAGAGCACTACCTTGACCGGATTGAACGGCTAAACAGACAAGGCCCCTCATTGAGGGCGGTCATTGAACTTAACCCTGATGTCTTAGCAATCGCTGAAGAGCTCGACCGCGAACGGGAGCAGGGGGGCCCTCGCGGGCCGCTCCACGGCATTCCAGTATTGCTCAAAGACAACATCGATACTGCAGACCGAATGTCCACGACCGCAGGTTCTCTAGCCTTAGAAGGCTCAACTGCTCCTGAAGACGCTTTCCTTGTGCAGCGCCTGCGAATGGCTGGAGGGGTTATTCTTGGAAAGGCGAATTTGAGCGAGTGGGCAAACTTTCGATCCACCCATCCTGTGAGTGGGTGGAGCGCGAGGGGTGGCCAAACCCGCAATCCTTACGCGTTGGACAGAAACCCTTGCGGTTCCAGCTCAGGTTCCGCGGTTGCGGTGGCCGCTAACCTTTGCGCATTAGCGGTGGGTACAGAAACCGATGGATCCATTGTTTGCCCTTCTGCGGTTAACGGAATCGTGGGTATCAAACCCACCTTAGGCTTAGTCAGCAGAAACGGAGTCGTACCAATCGCCCACAGCCAAGATACGGCTGGACCCATGGCCCGAACAGTACGCGACGCAACCCTACTCCTGAACGTCCTCGCGGGAAGCGACACAGGCGATCCTGCGACACTGGGTCATTCGGCGGATTCCGAGTTAGACTATACCAAATACCTCAAGTCCGATGGGCTTCGAGGAGCGCGGCTTGGGATCGCGAGACAATACTTCGGCTCAAATTCCGGGGTCGATCGACTGATTGACGATTGCATCACGGAGATGAAACGGCAGGGAGCCGACAATATCGACCCCGTAGAATTTGCATCGTACAGGAAATACGATGATTCTGAACTCGAAGTGATGCTTTACGAGTTCAAGAATGACCTCGCCTCATACCTTAGGAAGCGCGGAGATTCGGCCCGTGTGAAATCTCTGGCGGATATCATAGCGTTCAACGAGGAGCGGCGGAGTGAGGAGATGCCATACTTCGAACAGGAAATCATGCTCAAAGCCGAGAAGAAGGGAGCGCTGAGTGACGAGCCGTACAGGATTGCGTTGGCTAGAAACCACAAGCTCTCCCGTAAGGAGGGGATCGACGCGGTGATCGCGAAGGATAGGCTGGACGCCATCGTGGCTCCTACAACCGGCCCGGCGTGGTTGACTGATTGGATTACGGGCGGCCACGAAAGCGGTAGCTGCTCTACCCCCGCCGCCGTAGCCGGGTATCCACACATCTCAGTGCCGGCAGGCTTCGTTCACGGGTTGCCGATTGGAATCTCTTTCTTCGGCCCAGCTTGGAGCGAACCCACACTCCTTAGAATCGCCTATTCGTTCGAGCAGGCTACGAAGGCACGTAGGCCTCCGAGTTTCTTGCCGACTGTAGGTTCCAACTTGTAGTAACCTGATCCGAGGAGGATCTGTGAATCCCTTTAGCCAAGACATGAACCTGTGCTCCGAGTTAGAATGCCTCGGGAACTCACGCTGAGGAGTTGATCTCATGAGTCTTGATGCAGCTTTTGTCCGCTTTCCCCTGCTCACCACAAACCGATTACACCTTCGCCAAATTCAGCTATCTGATGCAGAGGCATTTTTTGCAGTCAAGTCTGATCAGGTTGTTACGGGCTGCTACGGACAGGAGCCTCATCGGTCGGTTGACGACACTCGCGCGTGGATTCAACGATTACAGGCTTCTTATTCCCGGCGCGAATGCATATTCTGGTGCATCGCACTCAAACCAGAGGACGCGGTCATCGGTTCATGTACTTTCTGGAATTTCGGTTTTGATTTTCGTTGCGCCGAAATTGGTTATGAACTCCATCGCGCGTATTGGCGCCAGGGCATTATGGCCGAAGCAACCTCAGCCATCCTCAGGTACGGGTTTACTGAGCTTGAATTGCATCGTGTCGAAGCAAACCCATTGGCTCGAAATGAGCCCTCTAGGGGCCTCTTACTCAAGCTGGGCTTCACATATGAAGGAAATCTGCGCGAGCGCATATTCTTCCGTGGTCACTTTGAGGACCAACACTATTTTGGATTGCTCAAAGATGAATGGCTGAAATCCCGGTAGCAGTGTGTAGCCTTTTGCCATTGAACTGAATCGAAGATCGAATACGCTATTTTGTCAAGGTCTCGCGGTGCGGCGTCCAATCACGTAGGCTGGTACCATCGCCGCAACTGCAACCACTAAAGCGAGGATAAGGTATGTTTGGGTCGGGTTCATTTCGGGCACTGTTGTTGTGGTTGTTTCGGGTGCTGGGCCGACGAAGTTTGCAGGTTCGATGAGCGTGGGTTGGGGTGCTTGGTTGAAGTCGAACGAGTTCAACATATCGTTCGCGTACACATCCCTATGGCCTAGGCTTGGGAGGTTGAAGGTGTCCTCAGCGAGCCTCAGTAGGGAGGCGAATTCGTATTGTGTGTGGTCAATGTATCCCTGTTTCGCCCATGGTGAGATTACTATGGTTGGGACTCGGAAGCCTTCGCCGTAGGCGTCGACTTGGGGTGGGGGGACATTGTCGTAGAAGCCTCCGTAGTCGTCCCAAGTTAGGATAATCGCAGACGATTGCCAATACTGACTCTGCATTACTTGATTCACTAAATAGGACACGTAGTCCATTCCGCAGTCGCTCCGCGCGGGTGGGTGTTCACTAGGCGATTGGCCCTTGCACGCCGCTGGGTATGTGGGGGGAACCCAGCCGCCCGGTATGATCCACGAAACGGCGGGCAACTGCCCGTTTGCTATATCGGAGATGAATTTTGGTGTGTTGTGGACGTGGGCGCTTAATTGCCCTGGGTTGTCTTGGAAGTATGTGAACAGCGGTAGTACATCCCAGATGTTAGGTTGCAGAGGTCTTCGGTTTCCATCGTACCATGCCCAAGATACGTTCGCGTTGCTCATCTCTTGGGCAAGGGTCGACCAGTCTAATGAGACGCCTTGCCAGTTGAAATCCGAGGCCGGGTTATCGACTATGTGACCATTCAGTACCCACGGGTAGGTGAGGTTGGTGGGGCCGTTTGTACCTGAAGCGATGTATAGGTGGTTCGGGAAGCTCGGGCCCATTAAGGATGAGAAGAAGTTATCGTCCAGAACATACTGGTTCGCGTAATCCCAATAGTAAGGAATATCGCTCCGATCATAATAGCCCATAGTCAACGTGCTGCCTTCCGCGGCCACAAACCCATCCATCTTTCCGTAATCATATGCTTCATGCGCGACACTCCATGCATGGCTCAGATCCCTACCAAGCGACTCATCGCTTAGGTGGAAAGACGTAGCGTTTTGGGCTGGTTGAAAGTCGTCGGGATCAGCGACTCCAGGGGGGAGTTCATCACCCCAAATCATGATGGGTTGGGAAACGTCCAAGTGGAAGGGTTTCACATAACCCAAATTTGGCTGGTTCGGGTCGATGGGAATCGCCACGTCCATAGGAAGCCCGATAACTCCGGGGTAGGTACCGAAGTAATTGTCGAAGGAATGGTTCTCCTGCACAATGAAGATTAGGTGTTGAATCTTTGACGTTGATGCGCTCGCGGGACTGGGCATTATTAGAGGCAACGTCAATCCGCTGACAATCATAATGATCACCGCGACCGGAATGATTGCGTAAGCTAGTTTCAGTTGTGGACACCAGACCTGAACGGCATAACTCAGGATCTATTCAAATTATTCCTCGAAATTATAGAATCACTGTAACAACATTTTGGTGAGCGGAGTGGCTTGTAGAATGCCGTGATTGAATTGAGTAGTTCCACGCTTGTGGATTCATTCTGGTGGAATTTCCTTCAGAGCTAATCCAATGTCAATGCCTTGCCGATTTCTTAGATATTTTGAAAGGTAATAGACGACAAATCCGGTAATGAAGAGCGAGAACGCCACACCGTATCCTATTAACGATAGAGTCAGACTGGAGGGGTTGTAGATCAAGAACCCGGGGTTCGAGAAGAATCCGAAGAGAAGTAAACCAATGAATATAGTCGCTATTATGCCTGCTATTGTGATCAGAGGAACGCCCGCGACCTTTTTGTTGCTAATGCCAGACGCCTCGTAAAGCTTCTTGCGCATTGGAAATACGATTCCCGCGATTGCAGTCACGAAGAAATCGATTACCAGTCCCGCCGTACTTGCGGCGAAGAATTGAACGAACTGTGCCACGTAGGTGTATGGAATAAGGAAAGCCTCTGACAGTATGAAAGCGAATATTATGGCGTTAATTGGCGAGTGGAATTTGTCGTTTACTTTTGCAAGCGATTCCGGAAGTAACCTGTCAAAGGACCAAGCCATGACATTCCGGCTCATCGTGAGGTAAAGGAAGGGTACGATTGAAAGCGACCAAACTGTAATTCCTATGCCAATTAAATACAGCAGGGCAGGATTATTTGCCGCCAAAATCCCTGAAAAGAACACGTACGATGGTGGAACGGAGCCGAGTGGATAGTTCGAACTTCCACCATAGTATAGGCCGTAAATGGCGCCTAGGAACTGGTTGCCAAAGACATTTGACATCCCGTAAGCCATAATCAACACTGCAATTGTCAGGATTCCAAGAGAACCCAGTAATGCGACCGGAGCACTCCTTCTCGTGTTCTTTATCTCGCCACCCGCATAAGCTGAGTACTGAAAGAAAATCAGAGTCTCGGCAGCGAAACCGGTCCCAAGCACGGTAGGGATGAATTGATTCCAATTGGTGACGGTTGGAAACAGCCCCGAACTATTGCCTTGGCTGATGACAGAAGTGTAGTTGCCGTATTTCGAGAAAGCTGAAATGAATTGGGCGTTTGTGCTTACGGCAACTAGTATTATTGCGGCAACAGTCCCAATGAAGGCGATTATCGCGAGGACTCTCTGAACTGAAAGGGTGACTCTGAGTCCCCTTGCCACCAAGGCCGCCATGGTAATGTTCACGATGGTCGCAACAATGAAAGTGCCATTAGCCGTTCCGAAATAGTTACCGAGATTCGAAAGCCCGCCATTGCCATAAACAGTTCCGACTGTTGTCAAGAAACCTGAGAGCCCAATATTGGATACGAAACCAGCGTAGGCGGCGATGTAGAAAATGGTCCAGATCGTGAGTGAGAAATTTGCAGCAAAACCCAGCGATGGAGTAAGGACACGTGTATTCCAAATATAATCTCCGCCAGACCTAGGCATTGAGACACTGAACAACCAGTAGACTATGGCCAGCGAGAAACTAGCGATTGCCGCGACAATCACTGCCCCGACCAAGTTAACGCCTGGGAAGGTATACGGTAGAACCAGCAGGCCTACGCTTCCAATAACGAGATTTGCTATTATGATGTTGATTGCGAGTGCATCAGCAGTCGAGATCTCTCTAACGAGTCCTGTTGCGTCTCTTAGGAAAACCCTTTTTCCAGCCTCGGTCGTCAAATTAAATCCGCCGTCAGTCATCGGGGGCATGTAAAAGCTTTTCGAATATAGTGCAAGTCAGTCAACAGTACGGTACTCGCTGCTGTACTGTAGATTACAAACTCTGAACTGTTACGACCAGGACCTGCAAACTCCTCCAGAGACTGATCCAAAAGGCCAATGGGCAGGCACATCGACCGAAATACCAGCCTTCGAACAGTTTCGACTCTTACGAGATGGAAATAGATTCAAGAGCTATTAACTGAGTGCACTCCAAGTAAAGTTAAGAGAACTGATCGTCGTGAGAACAATCGATTTGACTGGAGAGATTGCGGTAGGCGGCTGGACCTATGGCCCACCTTTTCCACCAATTCAAATTGAGAAAATTGCCAATATAAGCGGAATTGGATACGACGCGTACAAAATTGTCCTAGCTGATCACGTTGGTACTCATATAGACGCTTCGTCCCACTTCTTCGCCAATACGATGCGGAGCTCTGAGTTCCCACTGGAGCAACTCATGGGCGAAGCCGAACTGTTGGATTTCAACGGGAAAAGTGCACCTCTTTCATGCATAACTCGGGATGACTTCAGTCAGGCGAGGTCGAAGCTGAGGAAGGGCGATATCGCGGTTGTCCGGACGGGTTGGGAGACCCATTGGCATTTGGAGGATTACGTAACGGGTACGCCGCACATTTCCAATGAAGCAGCGGAATGGCTTGTTGAGCAAAAAGTGAAACTGGTCGCTAGCGATGTTGCTCTGTTTTGTGATCCACGTGTTCCAGCAACTGAATTGATTCCAGACAAGATTCTACTCAGGAACGGTATCCCTTACATCAACGGCCTAGTCAATCTGAGCAGCATTACCAAAAATCGTTTCAGAATCATAGCGCTTCCATTGAAGGTGAAGGGTGTAACCGGTGCCCCGGTGAGGGTCGTAGCGGTCGAGGAATGATCACTGCAAACCTAAGGCAGAGACCTCTGAACGAATGTACGTATCATCCATCTTACTTTTATGTCAGCTATTCACCAGCGCCTTCTAAGTTAGAGCTATCACAATAAGGAATCGCGTTGAACATTCGACCAAGGATACTCCTAGGCCTACTATTGGTCACCGTATGTTTTGTCGCGTTGAGTACGCTGTTCCAGCTCGGTTTGGGCCAAGCCGTCACTACTACTACAACTGAGACCGATACCAGCGTAGTGACGAACACTATTACGATCCCGATAACCACGACCATACAGGTGACTTCAACGAACGTTGAAACTCAAACCACGCAGAGCACCGCAATAATCACCGAGATGAGCGTTGTGACAAGTACGGCTGGCACGGTGACAGCTACGGTGACGAACACAGAAACTGATACGACCACGATGCCCGTAACGCTTACGACAATAGAAGTTTCAACGAGCGACACAACGTCGATATTATCGACGACAAGCACGCAGACTATGATGGTTACAGACGGCACAACTAACGCTCCAACGACCCAAACAGCAATGGTCACGGCAACCAGTACGGTAATCTCTCCACTCTATCAGACTTACACCACCTACTCCACGAACTACTATCATAACAGCTACTATACGGGCTACAATTCTAACAACTGTTATACAAGCTACTACTCCAACTGCTATACGGGCTACAATACCAACAACTACTACAACCCTCCCTATCAGCCCCCGTACGCTCCGACTTACCCGGTCACGCAAACAACGTACGTTACACAAGTTCTTCAGACATGGCAAACGCAGTTCGCGACGCTTCAGCAGACCCAATACGTGACAGGATACATCACCTCAACCGTGAACCAGCTAGAAACCCAACCAGTCACTGACCCGATAGCGGTTGTAGGCCTTATTGCCGTCGGGGTAGTGGCGGCGCTTGTGGCGATGTTGGTTAGTCGAGTAGTAACGAAAAAACCGTCATCAGTTACACAGAAAACATTTTCTTGATGCTTCTACTTTGGAGTCTAGGTTCTACTAGGTGGAAATAGACTTAACCGATTCCTGGAGAAGAGATGGTTGGCGATTGAATATTGAGTGAACACGATAACTCGAACGAATCCAACCCTCAGCAACCGAACCAATCAAACCAACCAGGCCAGACCAAGAAAGGAGGAAGCACCCTCCGCAATGCAGGCATAATCGGACTTGTACTCGTTGCACTTCTGAGCTTAGGATTTGCAGGGTATACGGCAATGAACCCGCACGTAAACACCGTAACAGAGCAACAGTTTCTTACGAACACTCAGAGCGTTTACAGCACACAAATCCAGACCGTAACAAGTGTAAATCAAGTTACTCAGGCAGTTACGGTCAATAACCAGCAGGGAGTTACGGTCACAAACGCTGCGACCACAGGAAACGGTCAGGGCGTAAGTTCAGGATACTACCAGTACTGCTCGCCTTATGGATGCATGTACTCCCCAGGTCCGAGCTACAACACTTACAACCCGTACAACCCGCCGAACCCGTGGTCCCCAGGATATTACAACGGTGCCTACTACGGTTATTGGAACGGTAACTTCGTTCAGCCATGCCTAGCCGGTGCCAACAACAATGTAACCTGCTCTGGATACATATTCCAAGCACAGAATGGATGCACAGTTCTAGTGATTCCAGTAGCCAACGCTTACTATTCAGAAAGCTACGCCTACCAATACTATACGCTGCATAATCTGCCATCAAATGCCCCAAGCAACGGATCATGGGCCACAGTGAGTGGTCAACTGTATCAGGGTTCTAACACAAGCTCCAGCGGCGCATCCTGCCCAGGCAACTACATCAACGTAAGCTCAGTATCCTAGACAAACGCGAAAGTCCCAACCCGTTCTCAGGGGTTGTAAAGCCCCTGAACAGGTCTTTTTTAATTCCTGAATAACACTGGACTCCGCCCTCTTACTACAGAAGCCTGACCAGGAACCATGCCGTAATGGCTAGGCCCACTATGATTATGAGCGCCTGCAGGTAACTCTGTTTGACGTGTTTCGCTGAACGCGCACCCACATATCCGCCTATTATTGCGCCGATAGCCATGAGGAGGGCAAGCGGCCATACTACCAACCCCTTCAATGCAAAGAAGATGAAAGCTGTTACATTGATTATAGCTGCAAGGGGTGTCTTAATCGCGTTCATAGCGTGGACATCGCGCAGCCCCATCACGCTAAGTGAACCTAACATCAGTATTCCAATTCCCGCCCCGAAGTACCCGCCGTAAGCTGCTACGAAAAGTTGGAAAAAGAATCCCCAGATTTTGCCTGACCTTGTAACAGTTTCTTCCGTAGTCTTCATAGCTAATTTTCGTGAAATGAAATTTCGAGCGGCGAAAAGAGTTGTGGCGAACAGAATCAGGAAGGGAACGACCAGCTGGAACACACTTTCAGGTGTTACTACCAAGATTACGGCACCAAGGAGGCCACCGATGAAACTGGGGACAATGAGAAGTGTGAGCAGAGCTCGGTTTACATGTGTAAACTTTCGATAACCTATCGCACTGCTCAGTGAACCAGGCCAGAGGGCTGCAGTGTTCGTGGCGTTGGAGACAATATCGGGTTCCCCGAAAGCGACGAGGGAAGGGAATGAAATTAGAGTGCCGCCGCCCGCCACAGAGTTAATGGCCCCAGCCACGACAGCAGCAAGGAACAGGCCCACTAACCCAAAGATCGGGATCATAAGGGTAGCCCACTCAAGACCACAAATAAGCTTGGCAGATGAGTTTCCATCCGAGAACTCACCTTTCTACCCACCTGGAACATGTCGAGAAACTGATTTAGACCAGTATCACTGAAGCGGTCATGTGCCAGCGAATAATAAAACCGGATGTGTGACGTTCGATCTTTGGGAGACGCTAATCTTCGACAAGCCTGATCGAGATGATACCCGAGGAGGAGAGAGATGCGAGGGTCTTCAACATGGGCTCGCGGTTCGCGGAGTTGATTTGGCTATGGATGAAATCGAGCGGGCCTACGAGGAGAGTGCCATTAGGTTTCAGGAGGTCTGGCAGCGAAACGAAGAGGTATCGATTCCAGACCAGATCCGTTTGATAATCGAGTTAGCCGCTGGACGGTCAATTACAATAGATCACGACTTGATGCAGATTCTCGAGAAAGCTTACGTAGACCCAATTCTCGTGACCCCACCAATACTTAATGTCGAGTCGCCAAAGGTTCTAGGCGAGCTGCGAAGTCGAGGGTACAAGATCGGGCTCATCAGCAATACGGGCCGAAGCCCAGGAGAAGCACTACGTCAACTACTGCAGACTTATGGCATACTTAGATTCTTCAACGCGACAGTTTTCTCAAATGAATTAGGAGTCCGCAAACCGAACCAAAGGATCTTCAACGAAGCCGCTAGACTGCTAGGTGCGGAACCGGCGAACATCGTTCATGTTGGCGATGATCCCACAACTGACATTACGGGAGCCAAAAATGCGGGAATGCATGCAATTCTCTTAGACCAAGATACACAGGATGCATCGAAGTGGAAGCCTGACTCATTATTCGCCCTAGCAAGGAAGGCTAGGCGGTATGGTAATTCGAATGTAGAACCCGATTTACGCATAAAGTCATTAACTGAATCGGTGGGCTTCATCGACTCTTTGTTTACGGGAACACAATAGATCCTTGACTTCAATTGGAAAGCGTTTCTGGTGGTGATGGAATCTTCGGATATGCTGGCGGCCAGGTATGCGCGTTTCCCGCGTCAAGTTCCTTGAGTGCTCCTTCTATCTCATTCCTTCTCGTCTCTAACCATGGTGCTAGTACCAAGTGTGAACCCAGTTTCTCGGGAGATTCATCAGCGCTGTAGCCAGGTCCTTTGGTTGCGATTTCAAGCAGGTTCCCATCAGGATCACGGAAGTACAGGGACTTGAACCAGAAGCGGTCAATTACGCCGGAGTTAGGTACGTTCAACATATTCAATTGGCGGAGTATCCTCTGCTGAGCGACGTCATCCTCCACACACATTGCGATGTGATGTACACTACCCGTACCCACCTCGCCCAGCGGTGCATTTGACGACGCGAGGTAGCGGAGAAAATCGGGTCGATCCTCGTTACCAACACCGATTATAACAGTATCCTTCTGGTCTGGGTTAGTTCGTTTGAAGGAATTCTTCAGTCCTAGCAGCCTGTTTAGGAACCGAACTGTGACTTCTGGGTTTAATGATACAGGACTCGTGTGATCAAATGATGTCAACCTCATGTCAGACTCGATCTCTCCGACAATCTGGGCTTCTTGATTTAGTTCGCGCACGTAGTCTGGGGTGATGTCTTCATCGTTTGGTTTCGTGATCTCAACTATTACGCCATCTGGATCTTTCAAGTATAGGGAGATGCGTCCGTCTCGGACGAACGGGCCGTTCACGGAAACTCCGTGTGAAAGTAGCCACGCCCGCCATTTCGGCAGGACATCTAATGCCGTCACGGCGTAGGATAGGTGATGGGGGGAAGTGAGCCCGGGTACGCCTTTCGGTAAACCAGGCCATTCGAAGAATGTTATCGCGCTGCCCGTCTCAGCCTTGGCGTTGGCGTAAAACAAGTGCCGATGAAAAATGTCATCCTGGTTTACAGTAAGCTTTACTCGCCGTAACCCTAGAATTTCAGTGTAGAATCTACGGTTCACATCTTCGTTCGAAGTCACGAGCGTAATATGGTGAAGACCCTGAACCAACCCTTCAAGGTCAGATTGCATCTCCGTCATTTCAGTTCCCTACACTAGCATGCAAGCCTAGTTACGCATAGCCTTGAATGCTTCAAACTAGGTACCTCAAACAGAGTTGAGACGTGACTCGCGATTCATTCTAGAGGCGGCAGCCTTTACGGCTTTCACGATACCAAGGTAGCCGGTACACCGACAAAGATTGCCGTCAATGGCTTTCTTGATTTCGTCGTCGCTTGGGGCTGGGTTCCTCTTTAGAAGAAATAGGCTTGAGAGTATCATTCCTGGAGTACAGTATCCGCACTGGAGCCCCTCGTGTTCTAGGAATTCCTCCTGTAACGGGTGCAACTTGCCGTCGGCTGATAAGCCTTCGATTGTTAGTATTTTCGAGTTGTTCGCTTGGGCTGCAAGAAGTAGACATGACTTCACCGTAACATCGTTGAGCATGACGGTGCAGGCGCCGCAGTGGCCTGTGTCGCATCCGATATGGGTTCCAGTCAATCCTAACTTATCCCGAAGAAAGTCAACAAGTAGCATGCGCGATGGAACCTTTTGCCGGCATTGCTTGCCGTTAACGTTGACACTGTTTTCGGTTTCCGTTGCCGTCTTAGATGCCTCCACGGGCGCGGCCGACTGCTGTTCTGAGCGTTTTCTCAGTCAGCTTCGTAACCATTTTCAGCTTCAGCTCGGAAGTCGCACGAAAGTCCGGGTTTGGAGATAACCCCTCTGCCGCCATGAGTGACCCTTCCCTGATTAGTTGGTCGTCAATTATATTTCCCATGAGGAGTTTTTCTGTTTCAGCGGCATGACTGGGTGTTGAGCCGACACCCCCAAGGACTACGCTGACAGCACTACAAAAGTCACCTGACCCTAAGGAGATTTGAGTTGCTACCGCAACTAATGCGAAATCACCGTGCCCTTTCGCTAGTTTCGCGTAATCGCCGCCAGATCTTGGAGGCGGGATCGGAATCCGCACTTCTTGAATAATCTCATCTTGTTTGAGTGTGGTAGTGAAGAAATCGCGAAAGAAGTCATTGGATGCGACAGAACGTGACCCATGCTCGTTTCGAATTATGATGTTCGCATTTAGCGCCATGCATGCGGTGGGAAGGTCGGCGGTCGGGTCGGCGTGTGCCAGTGAACCTCCGATCGTTCCACGGTTTCTCACTTGTTGGTCCGCAATCAGACTAGCAGCCTCGGCTAGCATGGGGATTTTCTGCTGGATCATTCTATCCCTTGAAAGCTGATCGTGACGAGTTAAAGCTCCAATTGCGATAACGCCGTCCTCTTCACGTATGTAGCTCAATTCCGTTAAACCGTTGATGTCGATCAGTGCGTTTGGAGCTGCTAGGCGGAGCTTCATGATGGTGATGAGGCTTTGGCCTCCCGCGAGTATCTTCGCGTCTTCCGTTGTTGAGAGCAGGGTTAGTGCTTCGTGTAGGGATGAAGGGGCAAAGTATTCGAATGATCGTGGCCGCAAGTTCGTCTCATACGAGAAATGAGAAATGGTCTTTAAGGATTATCCGTAAAGGGACGGTGAATTTCATCTTGCGTACGGTTTGGTTGTGATACAAATGACCTCGGACATGACTAGGAGACTGGTCGAAGGCCGTGGACAGTTCGTCAACGACCTGCATTTCCCGCGTATGTTGCATCTGGCTGTGGTTCGGAGCCTGTATGCCAGGGCTAAGTTGCTCAAGGTGAGTGGCGGGATTAATTCTTCTGAACTTAAGGCTAGACTATCTGCGGTCGGGGAAGGAGCAAGCGAAGGATCCGGCGTCGTCCAACCAGTGCTCGCTTCGGGGTATGTGAACTACGTTGGTGAGCCTATTGCCGCAGTTCTTGGAGATGACCCCTACCTAGCCGAGGACAGTATGGATGAGGTGGAGGTCGAATATGAGCCGCTCAAAGCCGTTGTCGACCCTGAGAATGCTCTATCTTCTCCTCCGATTCACGCGGGTACACGTTCGAATGTATTTTCCACTTTTCGTATGGGCAAGGAGTTCAACCTGGACTCCGTTCCAGTGTGTGTCGAAGATACGCTTCTAAACCGGCGAATTTCCCCTAACCCGTTAGAACCCCGAGGGTTAGTGGTTGATTACGATGGTTCGCTGCTGACGGTGTGGGCTTCGACTCAATCCGTTTTTGCTTGGAAGGAGGGTTTGTGTGAATCTTTGGGGCTCGACCCCAAGTCGGTGAGAGTCATTCAGGTGGATACGGGCGGGGCTTTCGGAAGTAAGGGCGGTATTTACCCGGAGTATGTGATCGCGTGCTATGCGGCTATGAAGATGAGACGGCCGGTGAAGTGGATTGAGACCCGCATGGAGCATGAGATGGCAACGAATCAAGGAAGGGGGGCTAGGGCGAAGATGAAACTCTACGCCGATCGCACGGGTAGAGTGCAAGGCTTGACAGCGGATCTGCTGATAGACGCAGGCGCATACGCACTCGGGATGGGAACAATGTCCCCTAAGTGGATAGGGTATCAAATCACGGGCCCATACGCGATTTCCCACGTATCTGTCGATGCAAAGTCGGTGTACACGAATAAGGTTCCTCTGGGGCCTTATCGTGGCGCTGGTAGGCCTGAAGCGGCTATGTTCATTGAACGAATGATGGACTTGCTTGCAGATGAATTGAAGATGGATCCTGTCGAGGTTAGGTTGAGAAACGCTAGCCCAGAACCGTTCCTCTCGCCGCTTGGGGTGAAACTCGATCCATTCAAACCATTTCTCGAATCCGCAATAACGGAGCTGGGCTATCGTGACAAGAGAGAAGGTGAGAGCGTGGGCTTCTCATGTTTCGTACTAATCCCTGCCGTGCAACCTGGCGAATCAGCCCGAATAGCCGTCAAAGGAGGACGGGTGAAGGTGTGGTTGGGCACGAGTACGCATGGGCAGGGGCACGACGTTTGGGCACGCATGCTCGTCAGCGAAGAACTCAATATTCCTCAATCAGTGATGGATTTCGAGAAATCGGATACGAACGAACTCGATGATGGCGTAGGAACGTGGGGCAGCAGAACGACCGTCGTCGCGGGCGCTGCATTAATTGAAGCTGCCAGAAAAATCAAGGCAGACGCCACCAAGATGCTCGGAACATATTCACCAACCGAATTGTTGAATCATGACTTCGACGCAAGAGTGTTCCACTCACAGAAGGAACAGTTGAACTCATTCGGAGCCAACCTCGTCTCAGCCAAGCTAGATGAATCTGGAACCATCAGATTGACGAAGTGCATGGCCTACTACGATGTTGGCCGACAACTTAACCCCGATATGATTGAAAGCCAAATCATCGGTGGAACTGCACAAGGCATCGGTCAAGTGCTCACTGAAGAAATGAAGTACAGTGATGAAGGCCAGTTACTCACCGCCACTATCGCCGACGCGGGGATACTAAGTGCATCGATAATGCCCCCCGTTGAAGTCAAACTCGCAAACAACCCATCACCTCTACCACACGGGGCGAGAGGTGTTGGAGAGAGTCCAACGATGGGCATCCCTCCCGCGGCGATGAGGGCAATTGAGAAACTTGTCGGAATAAGACTACGCGAAACACCAATTCCAATTGAGACGATGATGCTACATGCAACTAAGAAGACTGGATAATTTTCGAGTCGGATAATATGCGTGAGTTTAACGCGAAAGACTGACAAGTGTGAATATGGAGTAAGACGGAGCGAGACTCGTCACACTTTTCTCATTCAGTTCCGTCCGTAAATGAGCGAACATTCTCACCGGCAAGGATAATTCACCTCCGTTTGCTCTGGCCTTTGACCAAGTCTCAGACAGCGTGAGTGACAAACAAAGAGCGTTGGGAATCGAATCTTGAATGACAATTGCGTGTTCAGATCGGGTGGGTTTTCAAGAATTCGGATGTCAACTTCTCACCCGCAAAAGGCTTCGCTGAGTGCCAGGGTCTTTTCCTTACAACCGACTGTTCGTACGCTGATCGTCTACAACCTGCTCCAGGGCCTGTATCTTGGGTATGTCAGGGTCTTTTGGCAGCCGTGGTTAGTTTCTCTCGGAATTTCTATCGCGACAATCGGTGTCTTGGAGAGCGGGGCAGGGAGATACGGAGCGATATCTGGTTTAATGCAAGTGGTGGGCGGGAGGTTCTCGGACCGCCGTGGACGCAGGAGGTTGATTCTTGCAGGAAGTGGTTTCCTCATTGCGTGCTGGCTGACATCCGTTGGTGCATTCTTCTTCGGTTCCCCAGCGCTCGTCTACCTTGCCTACCTCCTCTGGGGCCTCAGCCTCCTCTCACTCCCGGTAATCGACGCGATGATGGCCGACTACATTGAGACGCCTGACCGTGCGCGAGTATACAGCACTATGCTCGTTGCAAATTTCATACCAGGCTCAGTAACTGGATTCCTGGCGGGAGAGTACGGGGCTTCCCTAAGCCCGCAGCTACTTCTTTTACTCGCGGTTGCTCTTGAGACCGTAGGCTTTGCTCTGATCTTCGCCAAGGTTCGCGACAAAGACATAGCGAGTGGAGTTCACAGCGCTAGAGTCAGTCTCAGGGCCACATGGGAGGGTATCCGCCACTTCCGTGGGTTCTTTAGTATCTTCGTGGTGGACAGCGTTGCTTGGTCGCTTGGAACTGGAATCTTGTATGCCCTTCTCTCGACTAGGAGCTTCAGCCAGTTTGAGTTCGGTGTTGTCGCTCTCACGCAGCCCATCGGAGTCGTGTTAGGCACTTTTCCAGGTGGGTGGTTGACGCACCGCATCGGTGCGAGAAGGCTGCTTGTGATATCGGAAATTCTCGGAGGAGGCATGGTATTGGGATGGGCCTTCTACCCCATGGGGCCTCTGATTGCTCTATATGGGATTGTGTGGGGTTTCGCGGTCGCGACCTGGGTACCCGCGCAGTTCCATCTGTCAGCGGCCATGTTCCCCGAGGGGAGGAGGGGAGAAATGCTCGGGGCCATGGCGACATCAATCTACCTTTTCCGTGTAGTAGGTCCCATCGCCGCTGCCGGACTGTACCTTACCTTTGGCTACTCCGCACCAATGGTGGCCGGTGGCCTTGCAATATTCGCAACGATCTTTTTGATTATGAGATTCCTACCGCCGGACGTGTAGGCAAAGCCACGATGCTTAAGAATACTCAAAAACTTGACTGAGTTCTGAGCCAGTGCTATTTCAAGTAGCTTAGCCAGTCGGTGTGTTTCTTGTTCCTGCCGTGAACTGCTTCGTCGTATGCTTGTTGTATTTTGCGTGTAATTGGGTAATCGCCATTTCCAATTTGTCTTCCGTCGACTTCGCTTATTGGTGTGATTTCGGCGGCTGTTCCGGAGAGGAATAGTTCGTCGGCGGTGTACAGTTCCTCTCTGGCTATGTCTGTTCGGTGACAACTTATGTTCATGTCGGCAGCGAGCTGAATCACGGTGTCCCTGGTGATGCCCCTCAGTATGCCTGCAGCAGCGTTCGGAGTGGACAGGACGCCGCGTTTTACGCGGAAGATATTTTCACCTGTAGCCTCCGACACCATGCCCTGCGTGTTCAGCATAATCGCTTCGACGTACCCTGCCTTTACCGCCTCGATTTTTGCTAAACTTGCGTTTGCATAGTTAGCGGAGCATTTTGCCTGAGGGGGGAGAGTTAGAGAACTTATTCTCCGCCATGACGAAACCATGCACCTAACTCCCTTGGTCAATGCATCTTCACCTAAGTACGCGCCCCAGTGGAAAGCAGCTATGGCGAGGTCGACTTTGTTCTTGAGCGGGTTTATGCCCATTTCTCCGTAGCCGTAGAAGGCTATTGGGCGAATGTAGCATTCGGGTAGGTCGTTAGCTTTGATTGTAGCCGTTATTGCTTCGGCAATTTCGTCAGCCTCATACTCCAAATGCATTAGGTAAATTTTGGCGCTGTTGATGAGTCGCCAAACATGATCGTATAGCCTGAAAACCGCAGGCCCATTATCTGTCTTGTAACATCTTAGCCCTTCAAAGACGGCTGTACCATAGTGAAGCGCGTGCGTGAGGACATGTACCTTTGCGTTGTCCCAGTCGACCAACTGTCCGTTATACCAGATCTTCTCTCCCTTATCCAAGTCAACAGCCTCTTCGGTAAGTTCGCAAGACTAAGGTATAGGTTGTATCTCGATTCGGCGAGGTGCGGATTAAAGTGTTAAAATGTAAGTTTTTGTTGCAGAAGGTCTTGATGATAGCTGTGAATAGAAAACTCAAGGGGCCGGAACAGGCCCATTCATAAAATAATTAATTACCCATCAAGTGAAGAATCTACTCATGGTACTTTTCGCTGGAGATATCGTCGAGAAAGACTTCGCCTCGCTGCCGCGAGGCGCAACAGCACTCGAAGCCGCGAAGGAGATGAAATTGAACAAACACGGCTTCGTCGTAATAGTTACCGCGGAGGGGAAGCCTGAGGGCATTGTCACTGAATGGGACTATCTCTCGAAACTAGTGGCTGAAGTGAAAGATCCTGCCAAGGTCACACTCGGAGATATCATGAGTTCGGATCTCATAACTGTCAAGGCGTCTGACGGGATAGACTATGTTGCCAAACTAATGGCGGAGAAAGGAATACGCAGAGTTCTAGTACTTCGCGAGGGAAGGGTTGTCGGCATCATAACGTCGAGAACTATGCTCGCGAGAATGAATGATTATGTGAACCGCGTCTCAAGACAGATCGCCAGATTTCAAGCACCTAGAGCGTAGGTCCTAGGGTATAGTCTTACTGCGTCCCATCTTCGGCTACCCAGCGATAACTGTGGTCTTGTAATATTCGCGACTGTCGTTTGAGTGAATGATTCGTCCACAAGTCCTTTTATGACGAATAGATTCGCTTCCTGTTAGAGGTGTAAGAAAAATGGCACATCCACTCATGGGTCTACTATTCATCGGGCTTATCATTCGAACCGTGATAGCTGCGGTAGTTATTGTCGCACTACTCTGGCTGGTTTTGAAGCTCGGCAGGTTAGCTGACGCATACACGGAAAAACTGAAAAAGAAGTAAGAAATCAGGGACGGTTCGACTAAGCCAGAGAACCTCAACTCTCCTTTCTCGTTTCTTGATCACACTCGTGAATTAGTGTCCCATCCACCTATCGGTAAAGGAGTCAGCTGTAGTCAAGAATGTTTGTCTTTTTGGCTGTTGTTCGTACTCCTGTTTGACTGATGCGGTTGAGAATTGAGTGCATCTTCTGTTCTTTGCGAAGGCTGCTCCAATAGTAGGCTTCGTCAACTGTGTCTTCAGCCATCAAAACTGTGACCTTGCCAATTCGGGTTCTTCCAGTTCTCCCCCTTCGCTGAATGGTTCGTATTTCGGATGGCACTGCTTCATAGAAGATGACGTGATCTACATCCGGCACGTGTAGGCCTTCCTCGCCGATGCTGGTGGTTACGAGGATGTTGAACTTCCCAGACTTGAAGTCCTGCAAGGTTTGCAGTTGTTCCTTCTGAGATAGGCCTCGACCTGAATCTTCGCCAGTTGCGTGGCCGACGAAGCGGACTGGGCGAGAGCCCTCCTGTTGCAGTTTCGTTACGATCAGTTCCACCGTGTCTCGATATTGCGTGAACACTATGATGCGACTGGTTTGGTTCGACCTTAATTGTTCATTTATCAAGTCGGAGAGGAGGTTCAGTTTCGGATGTGAGGTGTGAATGTTATCGCTCAACTGGATGGCAGTTTGAACTCGGGGGTCTTTCAGTAGGCTTTTGATGGTTCGTTTCGGATTTTCTGACATGCGGGTGAAGTATTGCTTCAGGTTCTGGATGTCTTGCGTTTCAAGTAGTTCTATGCCGTGGAGCAGGGAGATGGCTTGCGCTTGGAGTGTTAGGGCGGCGAAGATGTAACCCGAACGTCTCTTCCGGAGCCTTATGATTAGCTGTTGTCTGAGGTCTAGGAGTAGTTTCTTTGGGATTAATTCAATGTTCGGGATGACTTTCATGGATTTGAGTTTCTGTATCTTCTCCTCGTTGACGTTTCTAAGTAAGCGGCTTACTTCCCGGTAGCTTTCGGGCAGCGGGACGCGTTTCCAGTCTATCGCAATTGAGTGAACGTAGGGTTGAATGTCTTCGTCGTATTCGGATCGCACTTCAACCTGTTTGATGAAGAGGTTCTCACAGACCATCTGAATCTGCTCCTTCTTTCCCCCAGGTGAAGCAGTCAGACCGAGAATGAGCGGCTTAGTCGCCGACTGTTGATACTTCAGAGCGAGTTGCGTGTAATCATAATCTTTCACGCACCGATGTGCCTCATCGAAGACCATCAAACAGACATCTGAAAGCCCGTAACGACCGGCTCGTACATCGTTCGCTACGACTTGTGGCGTGGCGAAGATGAAGTTTGATTCAGCCCAAACCTTCTGACGCCTATCAGCAGGTATCTGGCCGGTTAGGTGATTGCAGGTAGACTTGGTGAAATGGCTGCTGAAAACGGCATGATGCTGAACTACCAGCGGTCTTGTTGGAGCCAAAACCACAACCTTGCCGTCTGCCCGTTCTGCCAGCTTCTTCTCAGCCACCAAGATCGCAATCATGGTCTTCCCCAAGCCAGTCGGCAACACGACGAGCGTGTTTGCCTTCGATGCGACCTCTGAAATGCGTAGCTGATATTCCCGGCTCTCCATCATCCCACATTCACAGAGACAACATACATCACACGGTGCCCGATCGGGCAGACCCCTCTCTGCTCTGATCCCCTATTCACACTTCCCGAATAGGAGGAATACATATGCGTCGGTAAAGCTTTGGCTCGGTTCGGGTTCGAATTCGTTCGATCCATCAATATTCCTGAAGAATGGGAGGGACTTTCCTCCGAAGTTCGCTTACGAGTTCTGGGTCGTCTCTAAAGTATTTGTCACGGATGTTCAGAACCAGTATCTTGTCTGGGCTAACATGGAAATGAGAAGTTATGTACTCGCTGTGGCCTGATTCCATGACGATGATCAGATCAGCCCAATCGACGAGTTCCTGAGTCAAGAGTTTTCCCCGTGGGTCTGGCATGATTCCAGCCGACTTTGCCTCTCAAACACCATCCCAACCTTGAAAGTGGTCCTCAGCTGTTGGACTACGCTGCAAATTCGCGGTACAAACAAAGAGCACTTTCCGCATGGTTAACCGCTGTCCGTTGCGCGTTGGAGATTATCAGGTTTTGTTCGTGCCTTCCACCAAGGTAGGCATAACGTTGTCAAGTATTCATTTTTCTCGAATTATCGTGGGCAGAGGTAAGATCGGAGCCACTGATTGACAGCCCCAAAGCTCGTATATTCTGAAAACTACAGTAGCTCTCTAAGACTGCATCATGGTTGCTCGCCTGGTGAATACAGAGAAAGGTGAATGCATCGAGAGAGAGCCGGAAATGATTCAATATGAGAAATAGAATACAAAGTGAAAACTTGCCATTTGCTGTTGACCATGATGAAGAGCGTTTCATCGAGAGTCGAGGTGGGACGCAATGGCTCAAACATCTGATTCATGAAAAGATGGATGAATGGTCAACAGCTTATTCCGAAATACTTCCACAAGGTTACCGAGTCGACTTTGATGATGCGCTGGCGATGGCTTATCTTCCAAAAGTAATGGGTTCAGGGGATCCGACAGATTCGACCGAGCTAGAGTCGATATATTATCGAATAGTTAGGAGCCCAGAAGAATCATGCATAGAGTATATCTACTATTGGAATTTCCAATTACTCCCAACTCATTCTTACGATTACGAACCGATCTACGTGTACCTCACGAATGCCACGGTGAAGCGCTTGGCGTTTGATCTATGGCATTACAAAGCCAGAGTCTTGGCCAACGTATCTGGTTTCACGATCTGGGGACTATGGCATAGTTTTCATTCAAGAGAAAGCTCGCGTTCGCATATCGAAAGACCTCTGATGCGGCTGGATGAGGCAGTTCTAGGTAAGTGGTACGGTCGAGACTCTAAAGCTAGGTTTGAGATCAAACACAAGCTAACCGATCCTTGGCTACTTCATGATTGGTCCACATTTAGAGATGAACGGGTTCTGCCCCGCGCTCAAGGACTCTTCGTGATGACAGCTACCGACAGAAAAGTAATAGAGGATGACGAGACATTACAAGGCGCGATAAACAAGGAGTCATTCAAGCTACTCGTGAAAGACATCAATAGATTCTACCGAACAGGACTCCAAGTTGATCAGATTATACAATCGGTCCCAGCCAAACAGAGATCCGTTGCTACCCGTGACGCAGTTCGCACTAGCATAAGCATGACACAGCAAGAGATTCTCAATCAATTTGCGAAAGCCGGATACATGAAAATAGTCGATGGAAACGCGACTTGGACTTCGAAAGGTGAAACAATAAGGACAATGCTCGGCTCTAATCTCCAATAACGCTTAGCGCGTTTGCAGCTGTCACAATTCTTACTCGCGAAACGCTTCTATGCTCTCTTTTCCTACAAACGCTAGAATCATGGCTGTAGCCAAATAATCGATCCAGCCTATTTTGAAGAGATAGTTTACGAGCAGGCTTCCAAGTAAGGCGAGGGACATCAGGAAGCAAGTGGCGGATTCTACGGCGTCGATGGAAAGAGGCACGCAGTTTGTCTCTCTTCCAATCCGCCTCTTCTGAACCCACAGGATGGGCATGATTAACACCGCTCCCAGTGCCACAGCTACACCAATGAGGGAAGGTTCAGGTCGTATACCCTCCAAGTACGAGTAAATCGCGCTCAAACCAATTACTGGAATCAGTGCAACGAGAAGTAGCTTCGTAAGTTTCTCAGTTCTCTCACCGCGGTCGCTAGAGCCTAACGAATCGCCTTTCAGATGGTTTAGAACGGCGAACCCAGAAATTAGTTCCACAAGACTATCGCTTCCAAATGCAATCAGCGCCAAGCTACTCGAAAGCAACCCGATACCGATCGCGCCGACAACCTCAACAGTCATCCAACCCAGACTAAGATATTCTACCATAATCCCACGCTGAATCCTTCCAAGCCTCCAAGAGGCGTGAGTCGTTGAGCAGCAACAAGAAACGCAGTTCGAGCACTCGCTAGGGTTGATACAATTCTCGCATGACTCAGCCTCGCATTTACAAACCGTGCAGCTCGAACCGTATTGCATGAGAGTGTTCTCTGGGAATGTCTCAAATTAACGGTTTGCCTCTTTTACGCACTGGGTAACGACCGTTGACAATCCATTTCGATAACTCGTGGCCAGTGGGAATGAGACGCACAAAATGAAGTGCGGGTACAGGAACCCTTAGTAATCCTGAAAGTCGACGGAAGCGAGTTAACAAGTTGAAGCTCCATGAGCCGACAAGTTAGCGAGAACTTTTCCGAGTACAAAGACGGGTATGTGGTGGTTTCAGGTTACAAGCTGTACTACAAGATCTTCGGCTCTGATCACTCCGAGACCCTGCTGTGTGTTCATGGCGGACCTGGCTTGACACATGACTACATCCTTTCCGTGGCGGACTTGGCTAAGGATGGTTTCAAGGTTGTATTTTATGATCAGTTAGGCTGCGGAAAATCGGACGTGCCTAAGAACCTGAACATGTTCACGATCGAGAGGGCGGTTGAGGATTTAGAAGGGTTCAGACGCGAGATGAACTTAGGTAAGGTGCACCTGGTTGGCTCAAGCTACGGCGGACTCTTGGCCATTGCCTACGCCCTGAAGTACCAGAAGAATTTGAAGTCGCTGATTAGCGCCGGCGAGCTTGCCAGCGTGCCTCATGCGATCATGTGCATGGAAGAGCTGAAGGCTCAACTCCCGCCGGATGTTCGCGATGTGATGAAGAAGCATGAGGATGCGGGGGATTATGGGAATCCGGAATATGTGAAGGCTGTAGACGTTTTCTACAAGACCTACTTTTGCCGGCTTCCAGAATGGCCGAAGGAGGTCATGTATTCGCTCGAACACGTAAGCCTACCCGTTTATGGGACGATGAACGGGCCGAACGAGTTCACAGTAGTTGGAAACATTCGACACTGGGACGTGAGCCCCCAGCTTGGCAAGATTCGAGTTCCGACGCTGGTAACTGCGGGGAAATATGACGAAGTCTCCCCGAAAGAAGCGAGAAACATTCACAACGGAATAAGGGGTTCGAGGCTCGTTATCTTTCAGAAAAGCGCACACCTCACCATGTGGGAGGAACGCGAAAAATACTTGAACGTCGTGCAGACATTCCTAAACAGTGTAACGAAGAAAGGCCGACGGAAACATTGATGTTCGTGCAGTAGACGGTGTGTGTTTGAATTCATCCACCCAGTAGTCCTCGTCATAATCAGGAGTTCAATTTACGACGCCCGCACCAGCCGACCACACACACTAAGAACGACCGCCCGGTGAATTGTCATTTCTCTAGGGTGACTTCGAAGTTCTCCTCGGTCTTAAGTCGATTCCATCTGCCGTCGAATCCGACCTTTCTCATATTCCTAATCCGAATCAGATTTTGAGGTGGGTCACTTGTCGCGTCAAGTTTGAAATCAATTATACCATCAACCGCTGCCTCAAGTTGCTTGTATGCCCAGTCGCTATGGATTCCCCCGATAATTCCATTGAGATTGGTTATTTGCCTCGCTTTTGCCATTGGAATGGGTCTGGTTAGGTACATTTCGACCCAGTTCTTCTCGGCGTTAAACCTGTCCAGAATTGAAATATTGTCCGCTATTGTGAGAAATTCAGGGGCCGGTGAAGGGTCGCTCATTGACTCCCTCCCTATGTAGAGGCTTAGGTCCGTGACTTTTAGCGATTGAACGGCGAACTTTTCTTTGGACTTCTGTCCGATCGACGCGCTGTACGCATCGGTGATCGATAGCCGTTCGGTCTGTTCGAGCTCCTCAGTGTTGAGTCCAAGTTGCCGGATTTGAGAACGAAGCTCATCTGGCGGCAAGGACATCGCAACGAACCCGACGCTTCCGCCAGTTCTCAACCAACCGGCTGCAATCGTGACCGATGCGTTGTACCATTGCGAGGCCGAGTCAAATTCAACGAGGATACTGGATCCCGGAGGAACGGGTCCCTTAGTCAAGTCTTCAATTAACGGAATCCTCGGCAACGAGAAGCACATGGGCGTCCTCTGTTCTAACGGATTTGTAGTTTTCGTGTGTGAGTAGTATGCTGGTGCGACACGCTAAGAAAGGAGAAGACTCAAAAGGCACACGAACGTCAAAGAAGTGCATGACTTCTGACGTTATTAATCTCGAATTGATGATTCGTAAACCTCCGAATTCGGTTCGTGCATGGTGGACGGATTTCCCTGACGACTATCACGCTAAGGATCCGCGAGAACAGCCTTACCGAATTGTGACTACGCGTCGGATACCGAACGGCCGAGAGCTTCGCACCTATTGGCAAATGCCGGACGGCTCAGCATTCGATTTTCAGGAGATACTTGCCCTGAAACCGGATGGAAGTTGGACCTTCGAAATCCCAAACGGTATGGGTTTCCACATCATAGACGAATTCCGAACCGAACCCGTCCCAACCGGCACCAAACTCATTATTCGCAGCACTCTGACACCACTAGACCCTTCCGCTGCCAGCCGTATTTCTGCACAGAAGGCGATCATGACTCAGGGTTGGAAGGGCGCGGCAGAAATTTGTGAACGTGACGCGCCCTAAGTCAAGCCCCATTCTGGAACCACCCGACCTGTTACGTTTTGTGTGTGTGCGCACTAGTAGACCCTAAGGTCACCCGTATTATGGCGGGACTACTCTTTTGCCGCTTCTCTTATCGAACATAACCGTCCACCCACCCCTTGGAGAAACGCCTTTGATTACAAAATAATCCGCATCTTCGTACTTGTCGGTAACCGCTGCCTGACGCCACTCGGTTCTAGCGAACGTCTCAGCACGCCTAGTAGCCTCATTCAAGTCCAAAATCTTCTCAGGTTCCATTCTCCTTTCGGGAACCATTCTGCGCCGTTTCCTCTGCCATTCACGTCTAGCCAAGACAGTCCCTAATTGCAATGACCCGGGCGTGAATAGAACTTTTCCTATTGCGACTTAGACCAAATCGAGGGTGCGAGTGCAGGCTGTTTACGTACGTGCGATTGTGGGAGCACCGAAAATCGAACTATTGTCGCAGAACTGTGGGTGTGCGCACCAGCTGACCCATGTCAGTTTAGTCTACGTGACGAGTGCTGCTTCGCCGTTTCGTTTAATCTGGATCTCGTGCCATCGAGCATCATGCGGTTGGCCTTTCAGGCTTCTGAGGCGGATGAAGTTCTTCGCTTCCTCATCTCGCTCCATAACTCGCAGATCGATGACTCCATCGTATGTGCTTTCCAACTGGTTGTAGAAGATTTCAGTATGAACTCCCCGAACAACCCCTACGAGCTGAACTCTTTTGGCTCTCCGCTCGTTTGGGTGGCCTCTGCTGATCAACCATTCTAGGTAGGGTTTCTCGTCATTGAATCGTAGGGTTTGCGACATCGACTCCCCTATGTTGAGCGCGCCTGGTGGCCAGGTTTCAACAACGTCCCAAGCTTGCGGTCCCTGCTTGGAAAGCTTGAGCCACTCTAGGCTGAGATCAGCAACTTTCAGAGAACGCACACGGACTCCCCCCTCAATCGGTTCGAATACAGATGCTCCCGCCGCGACTCCATCAAGTCTACCTGCAGTAAGTGTTGCCGAATACCAGTCGTTCATGAAAAGACGGCCTTCGCTAGTAACTGCTGAAATGTCAACACCTAACGCGAGCAGGTTCTCTTTCACGGCTTCTGGTGACCTAAGTTGGGCGACGTATCCTACGCACCCACCCGCACGAAGGTAACCTGCAGTGATCGTAGCGGCGATAGCCAGCCACTGTGATGCCGGATCAAACTCAACAATGAATAGTGTTCCAGGCTTAACTCCATCCGGGACGAGCTCGGTTAAGATGGGGACGCTGACTGGGTTGTCAAAGGGCAAGGGGGTACGAAAGCGCAGAGTGGTTGAACTCACCAAAAGGATTGACGGTTAACCCGATTTTTCGGTGTGTGAGTATAGTGGTGCGACCATTTGAATTCAAACTCGTCTTTTTTGGAGGAAGGTGCGCACTAGCCCTCCCACGCACAACGTACGACGGCCACCGAGTTACCAATATCCGCTTGTACTCATGTCCAAATGCGTTGGCATTGATTGCATCGGATGGAATTGTTCGTTTCTGATGCTTCAAACCACGCGTACTTCAACAAAACCACGCGTGCTTCAACACCAAGTTCATTCGTACTACGCGTAGTTCAATGAAGTGTAACTGGATGATACGTCCTTTCTTGTTAAATGCAACTACACGACGTCGTTGCTGATGCGGTGACTACAGAGCGTAGTGCCGAAGAGGTGAGATACGAAATTTTGAAAACACGTGATGCCACAATACTGGCTTTGGCTGTGTTTCTTGCCGTAGCGATAGCCGCAGTAAGTAGCGGCCCAGTCTTTGCGCAATACGCCCCTTGTTCACCGGGCTATTCAGGCGCTGGAAGTTGCTACCCGAGCTACAACAGTCCGAGCTACGGTAACCCCTACAACAACCAGTACAGCAACCCATACAACAGTCCGTACTATCCAAGCTACGGCAATCACTACAACAGTCCGAGCTACGGTAACCACTACAACAACCAGTACAGCAACCCATACGGTAACCACTACTACAATCCGTACTATCCGAGAAACAGTAACCCATACTACAATTCATACTATCCGAACTACGGTAACCACTACAACAGTCCATACTATCCGAGCTACGGAAACTACTACCATCGTCCGCACCACTAGAACACTACCACTACACAAAACCCACGAACCGTCCAACCCTCCCCCATTTTCTCTGAAACTTACCCGAAATCGACAGCCCAATATCAGCGCCACTTTCATGAAGGCGATCCGTCCGATCACGGTGATTGAGAACCAAAGGATTCCAGACCATGGAACAGACGGTCCCAAACCACCGTAAGGTTCAGAAAACGCCTAAGGCGTCAAACAACTTCTTTATCATAAATAGAACCTCAATTGTACCGTCTGAGATTTGTCAACGCCTATTGTTTCCTTTCAAGGTGAGCATGGTGCTTACAGCGAACAAGCAGCTACCATGTTCTTTGGACAGAGTGTTGGGACGAAACCTTGCAAGACGCTTAAGCAGGTCTTCCAGTTAGTTGAAGAAAAGTCAGTGGACTACGGCATTGTTCCAGCAGAAAACTCGCTGGAGGGGAGCGTCAACCAAACTTATGATCTGTTACTGGAGACATCGTTGGGAATTTCCGGAGAAGTGAAAGTTAGAGTCATACACTGCCTGTTGGCTATTCCCGGAACCAAGATTGAGGACTTGCGGATTGTATATTCGCACCCGCAGGCCCTAGCACAATGTGCTGGCTTCCTTGAGAAGCTTGACGTGGAAGCTATTCCAGCGTATGATACGGCAGGCAGCGCCAAAATGTTGACTGAAAAACAATTTTCGAAAGCAGGAGCCATCGCGAGCGAACGCTCTGCTGAACTCTATGGCTTGGAAGTACTGAGAAAGAACATTGAAGATTTTCCTGAGAACTTCACTCGCTTCTTCGTGCTCGCTCAAACCGATGCTTTGCCAACGGGAAAGGATAGAACGTCTATCGTGTTCGCCACAGCACATACCCCAGGGTCACTTCACAACGCGTTGAGTCAACTCTCATCACGCCAAATCAATCTCACTAAAATTGAATCACGGCCGATACGGGGAATGCCTTGGAAATACAATTTCTTCGTAGATTTCGAAGGACACCAGAGAGATCCGATGGTCTCTGAAGCGATCAATGCACTCCGAAATTCTACGACTATGTTGAGAGTTCTCGGATCATATCCGCGCGCGGACTGAAGGAGAACTCAAACCAGAGGAAACTAGAGACGTAAAATAGCTACAAGAATAGGTTCCCATGCCACGATCGCGCAGCACTCGCCCTTGATTTCCATACTACGCAACGGCACTGATTGTTCATGACACCGTGTTCTGGATTAGAGTACGTCTTTCAAGTTTCTCAATAAGGCTAGGTCGTGTTCGCATCCTTCGATAATCGCTATCAATCCGAGTTGCCGTATTCGGGTGAATCGCGTAGTACACCCTTTGACACGTTTACCGTCGAAATCTTGCAAGAGACTGTCGATCTGAAACGCTTCAGGGTTTCAGAGATGGGATGTGAGCTCTGTTGAGGTGTGTGCGGGTATAATGGTGCGCACACACACTTTTTCGAACGACGAAACGTTGTCGGAAATCGCATATGCCAAGAACGAATCGAACAACTCGAGCGACGCTAGCGCTTGATCCCAGTGAAACAGTAGTGGTCATTCTTCTCTTCCAGCGAGATTAGTCTAAAGTTTCCGAGGGTCTTCAGGATCTCGTCTCGCGTGAAGTGGTGGTGCGGAACTCCTACTTCATTGCCGTTGAGGGGTATGAATGTGCCTGGTTCCGGTTCATCAAACCTCACGCCCTCCAGTTTCTGCTTCATGGCTTCCTCGTAGGTGGGCGCCTCAATGTACACATATCTACCCTCATGCGTGATCCTAGCGATTTCGGATACGATTCGTCTAATCTTCTCAATGTAGGTGTGGTGTAGCACCTTCACCGCTATTACGGCGTCGAAGAAGCCATCATCGTACGGCAACGGCGTGTCATTCATGTCCCAAACCGTCAGTTGCGCCGAGAACCTCTCCCTAGACATTTCCTGCTTGGTGATTCTTATCGCCGCGTCAGACCAATCGAAGCCGTAGACTTCGAACCCCATCTTAGCAAGGTACACGGTATGCCTCCCGGTTCCAGTCCCGAAATCCAGAACCCTACGCACTTTAGCTTCAAGAAGCCGCTTGACAAGCAGAACCACATTCTCTTCTATCCTCCTATCATTGTACCAGTCGAGCCACGTGTCCTTAATGGAAGCCATGGAACTCTCGGAACCATCTACCTTCTTCAATTTTATTCGAGCTGTGCAATCCTCTTACGAAACCAAAGATGCAGGTTGTCTGTGTGTGCATCTATTGGCGCGGCCGTTCAAAATCGGACCGTCGTTCGTTTGAAAAGTGTGTGTGTGGGTATAATGGTGCGAATGGGAGATTTGAACTCGATGTTGAGTAACACCCTAACGTTAGTGGAAGGTGTTTCATTAGAGTTAGGCTTCTTTAAGCCTGACAGGCGTCATGTCTAGTCTCTACCAGCTGCACTAGTTGAAGAGCTGCTGAGAAGCTTAAGAGGTGTCGGATTTAACCGAGGAGTATCTGAGCAAGCTGGCGCGGTTCGATGTTCCCGCCGGTTACGAGAAGCGCCACGTTCTTCCCCTTCAGTTCCTCTCTAACTTTCGTCGCGGCGGCTGTTGAGGCTGCGCCTGACAACTCAGCTACTTGACCAGTAGTAGAGAAGATCGTTCTCACCGCCTGCATCATTTCCGCGTCGCTGACGAGGATGACATCATCCAATTTCTCCTTTAGAAAGCTGAACGGCAACTCATAGGCCTGCGACGTAGCTAATCCCTCGGCCTGCGTCTTCACGCCATCAGTGGACATAATCGATCCGCTCTTCCACGAGTTGTAAAAAGCTGGTGCACCTTCGGCTTGCACGCCAATCACCTTGATCTTCGGGTCTAGGGATTTGTAGACGATGCATGCCGCGGACGCTCCTGACCCGCCCCCGATCGGAGTAATTACAATATCCAAATCAGGCTGCTCTTCAATAACCTCCAGATGCATTGTGGCGACGCCTTCGAACAGTAACGGCTCATTGCTCGGATGAATGTACAGGTACCCATTCTCCGAAGCTAACCGCTCCGCGTACTCACGCGCCTCATCATAGTAATTTCCATGGAAAAGAAGCTCGGCACCCAAATCCTTGACAGCCTCAGATTTTAGTTGGGGAACGCCGTGTGGCATAACGATCTTGACCTGTACTCCAAATAGCTTTCCTGCGTAGGCTACGGACTGAGCATGATTACCCGTCGACGCCGTAATGACTATACGAGGTTGGCCTTGCTTCACCAAGTTCTCCATAAAACGCACGCCCCCGCGGACTTTGAACGCGCGCGTGGGTTGTAGGTTCTCGAGTTTGAGGAATACTTCGCATCCAAGAAGTTTCGAAAGCCCTCTCGGGTGAATCAGAGGGGTAGGCTTCAAGTAGCGATTAACGATGGTTCGCGCGGCAAACACATCGATTAGCCGTGGAATCTGAGGCTGCGCCGTTTTCATCAAACTCACCTGTTCCGCTGCTAATTTCTACTCCGAGAGCGCCTTCAACTAAAGAAGCTGTTCATTCGGCCAGCCAAATTGTGCTCGTTGGTGAAGAGTTTATAGCGTTTGAGTGCGTGAACGATGTGCAAGACTATCCGCTTTCTTGAAGGAGATAATTGTTAAATACGTCTTGACCCGGCGGGCCTCTTCATGAGCACCACGAGCGCTTCAAAGAAGTATGTCGCGGAATTCGTCGGCACGTTTGTGTTGGTCTTCATGGGTTGCGGCAGTGCGGTGCTTGCCGGCAAATACATTGGTTTCGTTGGGATCGCTTTCGCGTTTGGGTTGTCGGTGTTGGTGATGGTGTACGCGATTGGAGGCATCTCGGGATGTCACATCAACCCGGCGATATCGATCTCGATGCTTGCTTCAGGCAAGATGAAAGCTAAGGACGCAGCTGTTTACGTAGTAATGCAGTGCTTAGGAGCTGTGATCGCGTCGACGGTGCTCTACGGAGTGGCTTTGGGAAAGCCAGGATATAGCATCGCTGTAGACGGTTTGGGCCAGAACGGATACGGTGTCGCCTCTCCGGGTGGCTTCTCTATGCTTTCCGGGTTCATTGCCGAAGTCGTATTGACGTTCATTTTCTTGCTTGTGATTTATGGTTCAACTAGTGAGGCAGTGCCGAAGGGGTTTGCAGGAATCCCGATCGGGCTTAGCCTCGTCATGATTCACTTGGTGGGTATACCCATAACGGGTACGTCAGTGAATCCGGCCAGAAGCCTAGGACCAGCTCTCTTAGTCGGAGGCATTGCTTTGAGCCAACTTTGGCTGTTCTGGGTTGCCCCAATTATCGGCGGACTTCTCGCCGCGGTCCTATGGCGATTCCTCGGCCCCCAAGTAGAGAATAAGACCATCTCTGCGAAATCGTGAAACGCATAACCCCCCACATTCTCAATCTACCTGACAACATCCCGGTGACCCACACACTGCGGGTCCGGTAGTGCGCACTAGCTATGAAAAACTCCGACTGATCAGTGAAGTTTCGTTGCCCGGTGACCAATGCTACTAATCGACTGAATGGATGACTTCAGTACCCGTATTTCTTTGCTTCTTCGCCGAGGCTAGCGACGAGCTTCGGGAACTCGTCCAAACTGAACGCTGGGGATATTTTCACGTCTGTTTTGAACAGGTACAAGAGGGGTGCTACTTTCTTGGTTAGTTCGTCGTTTGAGTTTGCTTCTATTACGAAGAAACCGTATCTTAAAGTGAACCAAGCGGCGAGAGGCTTCATCCTTTCAATGGCTTCTCCAGCTTTCTTCTGCAAGTCAGTGCTTTTCTCGAAATTGTTCTTCACATCTGCGGGGGGGTTGAATTCTATGAGATATTTCATGCATGAAGCCAGCCTTTATCAGATATATTAATTCTGCTACATGCAATTCTACTGAGATGCTGATGCCACGCGCACCCAAAATTTGAACCGCGACTTGGATTTTTTGTGTGTTTGCGCGCACCATTTGCCACACCCACTTTTCGAACGACGGACGACGAAAGGGGGATGTTGATACTAGTGCATGCCTCTAGGTATCATCGGGGTCTGGTCGGAATGCTGGATATCACAAACCTTTGCCGGGCTTCTCACTGTGTCTTTGAATGAAGCTCAATCCAGTTAATGTACGGCGGTATTTTGTCCATTTGCCACATGAGGCAGACGAATTCTCCTAGATGAACTACTTCATCGATGAAGGCTTGGATCAAAAGGTTTTCCACTGTAGCCCTTTCCTTTCCTTCCGAGAACGAAATCTCTCTGCTCAGTTCTTCAGGGTTAAGGTCTCCGAGTAGTTTCCTCGTCTTTTGTGTAACCTCACGTTCATAGTTTTCCACCTCGACAATGTTCTTGAAACTCGAAGGATCGCGGTCTCCAAAGGGCCAAGGCTTGCCTGCAATGTCGTAATGGAGCAAATAATCCTCTACCTCAAGCATGTGAATGAAGATTCCTTGGAGTGAGTTCCAGCTGGCCTCGCGGTTTCTAACGAACTCTTCCCAGCCTAGCGTTTGGAACTGTGAGAGGAATTTCCGGCGGGATAGAATAACATACTCGTAGAGATGTGAAATGTCTGGGCCGTTCATGCCTGTGGCTGGATTATTTAGGAGTTAATAGCTCTCTTGCTCACCAGTTTTTCGTCCGCGTGCGCACACACTAAGAATCAAACAAACGACCGTTGATGACGTTTCCTTTGGATCAAAAAAACTCAACCGCTTCGTCAAAGTTTTGCGTCGTAGCCTTGATGCAATGAATATGTCTAATTTGTCGTTTGGTTTTCCTTGATGATTGTACTTGCTCTTTTGGCTGCCCATTCCACGATAGGCGTACAACGCTCACGATGAACCCTTTCGCGGTAAATCGCATTTCCATCAGGCGTCTTGAAGTCGACATGAGTAAGCTCACGGCACTTACATGATCCAAACGTCTTTACGAAATCGTTGTAGAATTGATCGACCGCTGCGTAGCATTGATCACGGCTTTGATCTGGGCCGTCTCGACCAAGCGCCAGACTGATCGCCATCACCGCGCCAGAAAGAGCTCCACACATGTCACCGTTTCTGGCGACGCCTCCACCGAATCCCGTAGCAATCCTTGGAATGAATCGCACACCGTCCTTCTCCAATTTTGAATGCTTGCTTAGGACGAGAAACAGAGATTCCGCACAGTTCAAACCAGAATCAAAGGCAACTCTTACTTCATCCTCAACGCTCATTAGCTGTCAACTACCGTTTCAACGCGTAACCCCATCCATATAGTGTCGCTACACGTCTCAAAGGTGAGATAAGGCGGTAATCGCGGAGGCGAGTGGCCAGGGTTTGTGCTCCCGATTGTTTGCCTGCGAGCAAACTACCAAAGGAGCATTCACAATGAGTTGGAGCCTTACGCACGATTGTACCGCCCCTCCGGCTCAATTGTACTGCAATTGCGAGCCATGCGGATTAGTGGAGGTGTTTGTGCACTGGGGGAACAAATTCGGTTCGGCGGGCCGCCATCCCACCTTAATGGTGGACGCTCTGGGCAACCCGGACAACTTCACGTCTTACCGGGGTTTTTACAATAGCAGAAATGAAGACGCTTCCTTCTTCTCTAGCCACTACGGTGAAGTGGTCCTTAGCTGGAATGCAAAGATGAAATATCACTCAATCTATCCGACCTAAATGAGTGCCATGACTTCCGTACAGCAAGTTCTCGAATCCTCAAAGCGTGATCACGATCGTTATCTAACGGAGTTCAAGGAGTACCTCTCAATTCCGAGTATCTCTACGCTTTCTGAGCATAAACCAGACATGCAACGGTGCGCTGAGTGGCTTGCAAATCAACTGAACGGCATAGGTTTCAAGAATGTTGAGATTCTTGCCACCGCTGGGCATCCAGTCGTCTACGGTGAATGGCTTAACGCTCCAGGCAAACCCGTTGTTCTAGTCTATGGGCATTATGATGTTCAGCCAGTTGATCCACTGAACGAGTGGACTTCATCTCCGTTTGAACCTTCGGTGCGGGGTGACAACATTTACGCTCGGGGAGCTTCTGACATGAAGGGACAAGGTCACGCGGTTCTGAAGGCCTTGGAGGCATGGCTGAAATCAGGCGGCTTGCCGATCAACGTGAAGATATTCTTCGAGGGTGAAGAGGAGATTGGTTCACGAAATCTCGAACCATTCGTCGAAAAGTATAAGGGTAAATTGAAATGTGATCTTGTCCTGAACTGCGACTCACAGATTCTAAGACCTGACGTGCCCTCTCTGGTATACGGACTTCGTGGTTTGACATACTTCGATGTCTATGTTTACGGTGCGAAAAGTGACCTGCACTCAGGACTTTTCGGAGGAGCAATCCACAACCCGGCACAGGTGCTCTGTGAATTAATCGCAGGAATGCATGACGCAAACGGGCACGTAACTTTGCCTGGCTTCTATGATAAGGTGCGTGTTCTCTCAAAAGAAGAACGCGCAGAATTGGCGCGCACTCCAATTTCAGACGAGGCTGTGAAAGAGATGGCTGGGACTAAGCTGTTGTACGGAGAGAAAGGCTTCACGACAATGGAGAGGATCGGGGCACGGCCTACTCTCGAGGTAAACGGCCTTCTGTCTGGTTTCACCGGCGAGGGATCAAAGACTGTCTTGCCCGCGAAAGCCATGGCGAAGATTTCCATGCGGCTTGTTCCCGAACAGGACAATGGGGCTGTGGAGAGTCAGTTGAAGGAGTATTTGCGCAAGAATGCACCTCAAACCGTAACCTGGGAGATCAAGAGTCTAGCGAGCGACGCGGCTGTTCTTGTCGATCGCAATACTCCAGCGATGCGAGCAGCTGCGGCGGCCCTAGAAGCCACTTTTGGAGTTAAACCGGTCTTTCAACTGGCGGGAGGCAGCGTTCCCGTGGTGAGCATGGTCAAGGCCAGGCTTGGCGTAGACTCAGTACTTTTGGGCTTCGGCCTACCCGACGACCACATCCACGCCCCCAACGAGAAACAGCACTTACCCACCTACTATCGCGGCATCGAAAGCTACATACGCTTCTTTGACTTGATCTCACAGAAATAGAAATACAGTTCCTTAAAGACGCTAACATAACCCGTGTCCTGACGTCGATGATACGTAAGGACCACATCCTAAACGCAAAAGAAACGAAGTGAAACCGATTACTCAAGGGCTCATTCTATCAGAAGTTCAAATCACCGGACCAGGTGTAATGCCATAATGCTCGCACAGGACTATTTTGGTGAGAAACTGTTCTTCTTCGCCGCGGGAATAATTGTCGGTGTTCCAACCGCAGTCTTCTTCGAGGCAGTGTCACATCTCTGGTTCACGTTCTTCGGAGTTGCCACCCTAGTCGCGCCTTTGGTAGAAGAATTTTGCAAAGCCTGCACCCTGTTTTATCGTTACGAACGTCCTGGAAAAATTCTCATGCGCAACGGTTTCCTCGCTGGCATAGGCTTCGGAGTTGCTGAGTTCGTTGTATATGTTCAAGCTGGTGTTCCGTTTTTGCTACGGTTACCTGCAATCGGATTCCATGGGGCAGGTACTGCGATCGTGGCGTATGGGATCTACAAGCGCAAGACAGTGAAGTATTTTTTCCTCGCGGTCGTCTTGCATTTTACTAACAATCTCTTCGCTGCGATGGGACTGCTTTGGTTCATCGGAGGCTTAGGCGCGACCGTAGCTTCATACCTCTTAGCTTGGACTTTCTATAAGCGTACGAAAGAGTCTGTCGCTCCGACCACACCACTGCCCAACAGATTCTGTACAACTTGCGGCTCGCTACTCACAATGGAAGAAAGATACTGCTACAACTGTGGCAGCCGGCAGTCATCAGCAGACGAAAAGTAACAGCCTACGTCAGCAGACGAGAACGTACCGTTGACTTCGGAATGCTAACGCAATTTCTGACGGACGGACCAGAGTGCAATCGGATCTTCACATGTGATTGATAGTAACCCCGACCTTACCCGAGAGCGTCAAAGTTTGCAACTTAGTCGTTGTCATCAAGCGGTTACTTGTAATTGGTTGTTAGGTACGAACGAGGACCACATCCTCGTGAACTTGTCTGCGACGTGATCGTTAACCTCGACCTCAACGCGCACATCGCCTTCCTTGAAGGATATGTCGATCCGGCTGAGAAGGCTTCGATATAATTCGTACCACTTACCGTCACTAGTCCGACCTGATCTGACTGCACCCTAGACCGGCTTGAACAAGTTCTTCTACTCGTCGATAGACCGTGGTTATTGGAATCTCATACTTCTTGCTTAGGTTTAGTGCGCTGACCGGTTCATCCCTAGTGCGCATCAAAATCATGCGACTATATTCGTCAGCTACGGCGGCTAGTATTCGTTGTTTTGTTACTTCTTCGCTAACTAACAAGGATACATATGGATATCAATCTCGATATATGTAATAGACGTATTCTATATGTCCGGTATCGCCAATTTGCGTTCACAGCGCGTGCGCCCAACATAGAAGCTCTAGAGTAACTCTCTTTGTATCTCCGAAAGCAGGGGAGCGACTGTGTTAGAGCATTTTGCGGATTTCTTCCATGTTTCGCAGGAAGTCCTGCTCGGTATGTGTGTCTGGTGAGAATGTAGAGTCTAGAATAAGCTCATCAGGTCCAAATGCTTTGATTGCTGCCACGTCCTCCTTGATCTGTGCTAACGTTCCTGAGAAGAACGCTCTGTCCTTGCCCTGTGGTTGTGGAGTAACGGCGAAATTGTATCGGGCGATAACCTTCACATCAGCTGGATTGCGTCCCATCTCTTTCACGATGCCTCTGAGTTGAGTTGAAGTCGATTTGAGCTGCTCAACTGTCATGCCGACCGGCATCCATCCGTCAGCCAGCATGGCTGTTCGTTTCATTGCGCCGGGGGAGAATGCTGCTAGGTAAATTGGAGGGTGAGGTTTCTGAACTGGTTTCGGTTGGATTATGGATTTTGGAAGTTGGAAATATTTGCCGTGGAACTCTGAGGGATCCGTGGTCCATATTGCACGAAGTACACCAATGAACTCGTCTGCGCGTTTGCCACGTGTTTTCATATTGGCTCCTGTGGCGTCATACTCATCTTTCGACCAACCGAGCCCGAACCCAACCTTCAGCCTGCCACGGGACAAAACGTCCAACGCGGTTAAGCTACGTGCTAAGACCACTGGGTTATAGAAGGGAATGTCTAACACGCTCGTTCCTAACTTTACTCGGCTGGTATGCGCTGCAACGAAAGTCAAAGTCTCCAACGGGTCGAAAACACGTTTGTAAGGGTCGGGTAGCGGACCGCCAAAGTATGAGGTCTGAGGATTCGTAGGGTAAAGCAATCGCTCCGTCACCCAAACGCTATCATAGTTCAACTCCTCAGCCCGTTTCGCAACATTAACAATCGAATCAACGTTAGCAGCAGGGCCCATCTGCGGAAGGAAAAATCCGACTTTCATAAGCAATCAATCGCTTATGAGTCACCGTGCTATAAATCGGTTGGCGTTGTGGACTCCAACCAGTTACTCATGCCTCAGCAACCTTAACCATTGCGTGTGTTCGCTCATCAACGAGTCGGCAGTTCTCACCGAGCTGTGATCTTCGCTTCATGACGGACGGGGAAGTTTACGGAGTTAGCGATGAAGCACATTCTATGAGCGTCTTCATGGAGTTCCCGTGCGACGTTCGGGTCGCCTCTACTGATCGTAACGACCGGATGAAGCAGTACCGATGTGAATCGTCCGCTTCCGTCGTCAGACTCGGCCATTACTCCTTCCGCTTCGTCTTTGTAGTCCTCGACGATTATCCCACGTACAGCGCAGAGATGGAGATACGACAACATGTGGCACGAGGAGAGAGCGGCAACAAGGAGTTCCTCGGGATTGTACCGCCGTGCGTCGCCCCGGAAAACTGGATCCGCAGAGCCCACCAGGTCGGGCTTCGTTTCGACCCGGACCAAGTAGTCTCGTCGATATGACCGATAGTCGCGAGTTCCCACGCCATCGTTTCCCATCCAAATAACTGTAGCCTGATAGGAATGCGATTTCGCCAAAGCGCTTCGGCCTCGTCCCGCGTCATGGATAGTAAAAGTTTTCTCACAGTGACCTGATGCACATCTCTGTACGCGTGTCCAGCTTCGAATTAGGAGCCGTTTCATTTTGTGTATGAGTCGAAGGGCGCGAGGTTGACAGCTTCTCTTTACTTCGGCTCTACCGGGCAATTCCCGCGGATCATGTGTGATAACAACGAAAGCCTTTTCCGTTCTTAGTTTGGATCTGTCTGCTGTTTGCTATGAGTTCTGATGCTTACACGAGCGTAGCGGAGAGCTTAGAGGATCTTGAAAAGCCGGTCCTGCTGGCCCTCATCGACCCAATCCGATACCAAGGCGCTGTAGTCGGGCTCATGCGTTACTTCACTGACAAGGTGCCACGGGGGGTCTATGTGAGCCTGAACAAACCTTTCGCGGTTCTGACGAAAGCCTTTGACAAAGCCGGTATTCAAACTGGCAAGTTGTTCTTTGTCGACGGCATAACCAACGTTCCCGCAATTGAAGAAAACCCAGACCACTCTTGCCTAGGATCCGGAGTCGACCTCAGCAACCTTTGCATCGGCATCTCAAAGGCTGTGAACAGAAATGCCGACGAGAAATTCATCGTCCTAGACAGCCTCTCAACCCTTCTAATCTACAATGACGCCAGGGCCGTCGCTAAGTTCGCGCACTTACTCACGGAGAAGATGCGGAGGTGGAATACGTCAGGCTCGCTCATGACGGTAGAGATGAACGCCGAGAAAGATGTCGTCTCGCAACTAGCGCCGTTCTGCGACAAGGTCGTGAAAATATGAGTGACGCAGCACCCACGGAAAGCATTCAGCTTTCGGTATTGGATTCGGTGCTCTATGGGGCTGCGAAGGCGTTCGACTACCTCGGGATATGAGGGCAGGACATGCTAGACAAGGTGGGCGACGGGATCCTTGACTACTGTATCAAGAAAGGATTCATCAAACGGGTTGACGACCCGCAACAGTTTGCCCATGGAATAGTCGCCTTCTTCAAGGATAATGGATATGTCGCTAATGTCGAACTCACCCAAGACAACGAGATAATTACAATCACAATGCGCGATTGGAGTTATCTGCCGCTGTTGAGCAACCTTCGAAACCAGAATTGCTTTCTTCTAAGTTGCCCGTTGTGTCTGGCCAATAACTCCTTCCGGAAAACAAACTCGCTGGGATGGAAGGCGATTAACGAGAGGGTTATGGCGGACGGGGACTACACGGTCCAGTTCAGAGTTGTTCCACCCTCAGCTGCGGGTAACGTCCCCCCAGAGCCTTACAACATGAGCAAGTACAAAGCTGAGAGCACTAGTGGGAAGAGAATTGAGTTACCCGCTTTCGAAGCTACGGAATACGGATTGGCATGCGCATTTGATTATTTGGGAGCCCAAGGCCAGCTGCTCTTAGATAGAGTTGGTAGCGGAGCGGTCGAATTCCTGGAGAGTGTACTTCACGTACAGCTACCAAAGGACTACAGAAAGTCCCTACAGAAATTGTCGTCGTTCTATACTAAAGGTGGGCTAGCGGACAAGATAGAGCTCGATCTCTCAGACTCCAAGATGGAGGTAGTGTTCACAAACTATCGGTACGCACCCGTCCTTGAGCAGCTTCTCGAAGAAGGCTACCGCTTGACCTCCTGCCCATTTACCTTAGCCGCGAGAGCAGTCCTTCGAAAGGCGGGCTTTGCAGCGACCGGCATGCAATGGAAGGTTTTGAACGATCGGAATGCAGAAATGAAGATGGAGCTTCGCGTTGCAGCTCATGAATTTGATGAGGACAAGATCGGACGTATGATGGACGGCGTCTAGGCCGAAAAAAGGTCCTATGATCAAGCACACGAATTTGAAGCGTCGTCGTTCGTCCTGGGGCAAGCAACCCCTCAACTAATTTGTTTGCCTTTTGGGTCGCAATATTGAGCAACTTACGATTATCGGCAACGAATGGTTTCTCAAGCTTCTTGCTAATGCAAGAAACTAGAAACAACCCTTAGAAGAAACTCTGTTCGACTCGGGCACGATTAATTTGACGGGTCTAAGAGAGTTCACTGCAGCTCGAGATTTCCTTCTCAACGCGGCCAACTATCAGGAAGCTAAGGCCGGATTCGACTGGCCAGAGTTGCATCACTTCAATTGGGCTTTGGATTACTTCGACACACTGGCGGGGAAATGTTCCAATCCTGCTCTAATGTACGTAGACGAGAAGGGGTTAGAGAGGAAGGTCACTTTTCAGGCGATGAAAGAGCGGTCCAACAAGGCTGCCAATTACCTTCTGACCCTGGGACTCAAGAGGAGGGATCGGATCATGCTCATGATGCCTAGTTCCGTTGAATTGTTCGAGGTCTTTCTCGGAGCGATGAAAGCGGGGTGCGTGATCATACCTGCTTCCACCCTATTGACGGGTGACGATATTCGAGACAGAATTGAGAGGGGGAAAGCAAAGTGCGTCTTCGCCGGCACAGAGCTAACTGATCGAATTGATTCAGCCTCAATACCTCACTCCGTAACTAAGGTTGGTGTTGGAGGAGTAAGAAAGGGTTGGAGAAATTATGCGGAGATAGACGATCAGCCTGCAAACTTTAGAACCGAGGATAATTTTAGCTCCGAAGACGAACTCCTCATCTACTTCACATCAGGAACGACTGCGAAACCTAAACTTGTTCTTCACACCCACCGAAGCTATCCGGTTGGGCACTTAAGCACGATGTACTGGATAGGAGCTAGGAAGGGTGATGTACATTACAACATCAGTGCGCCTGGTTGGGCAAAGTACGCGTGGAGCAGCATCTTCGCGGCCTGGAACGCAGAAGCCACAAGTTTCCTTTACAATTACTCTGGGAAATTCGACCCCAAACGTGTTCTAAGCGTGATTGAAACCTACGGCGTGAGAACCCTCTGCGCCCCTCCAACAGTATGGAGATTCTTGCTCTTGGAGAACTTGAAGGATTACCACTTCTCGCTCAGGGAACTCGTTAGCGCCGGCGAACCACTGAACCCCGAAATTAACCAGAAAGTGCGCGATGCAACCGGGCTTACGATACGAGAAGGGTTCGGACAGACTGAAACAACCGTAACGGTCGGTTTCTTCCCAGGGATGGAGATCAAATTGGGTTCGATGGGAGTCGTGGCTCCGGGGTTTAACGTAGAAATTCTAGACGATGAATATCGCCCCGTTCCACCAAAGACTGATGGCATTCTCGCTATTCGAGTAAGGCCGCGACGACCGGTTGGCGTAATGGATGGCTATATCAATCCGCGCGAGAAAAATCTTGAAGTCTTTGTCGGCGATTGGTACCTTACTGGCGACCTGGCATCGCGCGATGAGGACGGCTACTTCTGGTTCATAGGAAGAGCCGACGATGTATTCAAGAGCTCAGATTATAGGATTAGCGCCTTCGAATTAGAGAGCGAGCTTATGGTTCACCCTTCAATAACGGAGGTAGCGGTCGTTGCAAGCCCAGATCCTCTGAGAGGGTTCGTACCAAAAGCGTATGTGATGCTCAAGCCCAACTTAATCCCTTCCAAGGAATTAGCCATGGAGATATTCAACTTCACCAGGGGACGGGTGGCGCCCTACAAACGGCCGCGGATCATACAATTCGTAAACGAATTACCTAAGACCATGAGCGGAAAGATCAAGAGGACAGACCTACGGAAGGTCGAAACTAACCAGAGAAGTTCCTTAGCAAGGAGCAAGGATGAATATTTCGAGAGCGATTTCGCGGATGTCCTTAAAACCCGCCAATGAAATTATTCTTGAAGATTCTTTGTAACGGGCGTTAACACGCACCGCCCGCACAGGCGAAAGCCAATTCAAGACGTAGTGCCAAAAAGCGAACTAGCTGGTCAGGTCGTGCTGGTAGAATAATCCTTAAAACAAGGAAAATTACTGGGTTGAGCGTGATGAGAAGGAAAAAGTTGTGGCAAAAGTCTCTACAACAACGGTGATTGGCCTACTTGTTGGTTTTGTCATCGGTATAATTGGGCTCGGTCGAGCCAATAGCGTTAGTCCTGGTCTAGCGAATGTTGCATCGAAGATTCATCAGTACATGCTGTGGATCGTGCTTTTGTCTTTGCTTGTGCCGTTAGCTGACTATTTTGTGTCCACAGGTTTGGGTACAACGATTATTGGTTTCGTGGCACGTCAACCGTTTCGTCATGTAGCCGCGTTCTTCATGGGGCTCGCCGTAGCTTTGCTTTTTCTAGTCGTCATTGCACCTCAAATGTTCTAGATTGTCTTTTAGACGCTAATTGTTTGCAACAATTCACTTGGATGGATTATCCTCACGGCAATCGCCGCTTCGATCATGGTGCTCGGCGTCTAGGATTACATTCTGAAGAAATGGCGCACTCTCGTTGGGATTGGGCGGTTTACCGAGTAATCTGTGTGAGTCGTAGTTCCATTCAGCTGAGTCATCCGAAGACTCTAATTGCTGATATTTTTTCGTGCTCTTGAACTGGCATGGGTGAAGCGTGTAGTGATTTACGACTTTCCTCCCATCACTGAATACGAAGAGCCACAATGATCGGGCTGGATGGCGTGCCATCATTGTAGAAACAGGGAGTTTGAGATACCAGTCCCACTCAATCTTGGTTAGACAATCCGCATAACCGTCTGCGTACAATCATTCGTAACTACCCACACGTCCTAGCTTCGAGTTTTTCGCTGGAAAGTAGTTGCTTCACATTGTTAGAGTACGTAGTCAGTGTTGGGAAGTAATTACCTGGTTGCGTTTGTTGACTTCATGGTCGATACAGTATGGCATTGTGGCCAAAGTATTGCCGGAACCTGTATCGGGGTTGAGTTACGATCAATAGGTTGAGGAAGAAAATTTGATTTCCAAATTGCGTTTAGTGGGATGTATCGCTGCGTTGCTTGCAGTGCTTGCCATTGTGACTTCTCGGTATTATCTTCTGATACCCATAGTCTACCTTGGCGTCTGGAGAATCGTACTATCTTCAGCGTTTAATCGACTTGACCCATTGAGCCACAGAACCTAGCTATTCCCTCTACGCGACAACCAAGATCGAAAGGGCAGACCCAGTTCAGGTTGAGGTTGGGGGGACGTATGCCCTATTCGGTTGAACGATGAGAAAATACCTGTAAATCCCTAGCGTAACTACCGGCCCAAAGATCACGGAGGGGCGGTATTTCTGCTATTTCGGCCTGATTGGATTTTGGGCGACCGAAAGTAGGATATACGCATCACATCCCTATCTTGGTAGGAAAGCCTTGTCAAGAAATGAATTTTTCACCGCAAAATTCGTGATTTGGTGGAGCATCATCTGGGCGCTGGTGATTGGTTTTCTTGCGCCGATTGTTAACAACTTTACCCCGTTGCTGGACGCTGATTACAATAATGCGTGGACTCCGGATATTTTCTGGCGGCTTGTCCTCTACTACCATGGAGCTTTCATCCCGTGGATGATTGCTCTCGCGGCCTTAGCTCTCGTAGTTCTCGGATTGGATTCATTGAAAGGAAAACTTGGCACACATTTGAAGCACATGGTCCTCATCGGTGGCTTCTTCGCAGCACCTCTCGCGGCTGTCGGCGCGATTTTTAACGTCTACAACACTTTCGCCTATGGAATCCCGGTTTGGACACAGGTTGTTTCTATTGGCATAGGAGGAGAGACAGTATTTTTCCTGATCGTAACTTTGCTCAACTATCTGAAAACGTCTCCCAAAGGGTATAGGCACATTGGCCTTCCGACTTATACCGTGCTTCTCTGCGCCGTCGGCATCCTAATCGCGGCGCTGATGGGCGATATGTCAGGTTGGATTACATGGTTTGGACCGTGGCCATCAATCGTTCCGCAATACATCAACAGCACCATGTATCCCGTGCTCGGATACTATAATTCCACCGCTGTCGTAACCTGGACCGAGGACGTGGTTACCAGCCATTCACATCTCATGCTGCCATCAGTCATGGCAGCCATAGTAGCTCTAACCCCCGCTGTCTATGGATACGCTAAATGGGAAAAAAGAGAAAAAGCGGTTTCCACCATCGGATTCATTATCATGGCTGTCGGCTTGATTGGAAGCATTTGGATTTACGTTGTTTCAGGCGTGGGAAACTTCGCAACACCCACACTGTTTCAGTCTGGTCCCAACGGTCTCGCCATGGACGACGCAATCACTAGTATTGTAGCCGTTGGCGCTGCCTTTGTGTTGCTGGGTCTCTTATTGTATGCTAGAAAAGGTAAGACGACTAACGGAACACCTTTGCTAAGGGACTTGCTCTTCGTTTCCTTGGTTGTAGCGTGGATACTCATTTACCTACTAATCCCAGTAACGGGGTATTACATTGAATTTAACCAGTCGTTTTACCAGGCGGCCGGCATAGGCTTCGACGCAGCATACACGAGGTTCCACCAAGATTTCACATTCTACATGCTTCCCGCGCTGGTGACGAGCATCCTGATCTTTGAAACCTACGGAATATCTGGGAAGGCGAGGAAGACAGTTGGTTCACTGTACCTCGTAGGGGCGATTGTCACATTCGTTTTTGGCTACCTCTACGCCATGATCACGTTGAATATGAATTTCCTCTATATCGCCGCGGCCGGAGGGCTGCTCATGGGCGTGGGTGCATTGTTAGGAGCCGAATATGTCCGCAAGTCGAGCGGCCCAACAATCGAAAGTTCGAAATGAAAGGAAAGCTCAACCCGCAACGAACAGATAACTGATAATCTTTGGAGATTAGTCGTGCCGTGGCTTCTCTTCTGCAAGAAGAGATTGTCTTTGTGGAGTCTGGAGCAACGGTCTCCGCGGTTGTTCGGATTATGATTGAGAAATCGGTGCGGAATGTCTTTGTCATGAGAAACGGGGAACCTGTCGGACTGGTCAGGGATTGGGATATTGTGAGGAGAGTCGTAGCCCACAACTTGAACCCGGAGGCAGTGAAGGTTGATGAGATAATGTGTGCACCTGTGGCATCTGTTAACGCTGATGCTGAGCTCTCGGAGATTGCAGCACGGATGGCTGAGACCGGAGCCAGGAGACTTCTTGTAATCTTAGATGGAAAAATCATGGGGACAATCACAGCGGCGAGTCTCCTGAATATCGTCTCCCATTTTCCGGACAAGAGTACACAAGAGATTTTGAGGTCTGTCGCTGGTCTGGCATAGGAGTGCTTCAGAAGCAGATTTTTCACTTGCTCCGAGGGTCACATCGGTGTCAATTCATAAGAGGCCAGTTAACAGAGTGGTTATCACAGTCACCTGAAACGAAGACAGAGCTTAGCGACACTGCTTATCCAAAGGGCAACCCTGCCCGCATATTTCGAGTACATCCATTCCAACGCTAAATTTGAAACCGTAAGTTAAAACAGATGTGATGGTCTCCGAGCGTAGCGGGCTGGTAGGGAGCTTTTGGGCAACCTAGTTCCAATAACTCGAGCAAACTTCCTTCCATTAACAATCGTTATCGTGCTCGCGGGTCTAGCAGCCGCCTTCTACGCGCATCGGGCCTTCCTTCCGATTGACGCTGCCCTCGTCATGGTCGGCGCTCTGCTGACGCACGCTTCAGTGAATGCCTTCAACAATTATTTCGACTACCGTTCCAAAATCGACGTGAAAACCCCCAAGACGCCCTTCAGTGGCGGAGTCGACATACTCGTGAAGGGCATGATGAAACCCTCGGAAGCACTTACAGTGTGTCTCTCCACCCTAATCTGTGCTGCCCTGATCGGAGTCTACTTCTTAGTACGCTTGTTCAACGTGCTGCTCCCCCTAATCGTCTACGGAGCGATCATAATCGTCTTCTACACGCCAGTTCTTTCGCGTGTGCCCGCTCTGAGCGAAATTGTCGCTGGCTCTGGCTTTGGGCTCATGGGTTTAGGAGTTTACGTTACACAGACTGGCTTAATCGACGCCGCAGGCATCGCCATACTAATCCCCATCACAATTCTCGTCGCCTTGCTCCTGTTCCTCAACGAGTTCCCGGACGCGGAAGTCGATAGGATTGCGGGTAGACGGCACATCGTCATACTGTTGGGAAAAAAAGGCTCGGCTTGGCTTTACGTCGCAGGCGAAGTATCAACTTACGCTTCAATCATACTTGCCGTCGCAGTGGGTGCCGCGCCTCTCCCCGTGCTTATTTCGCTCTTCAGTCTGCCGATAGCGTACAAAGCCGGCCGACTTACTTTGAAAAACTACAACCGAACCAGCGACTTAGTCCCAGCGATGGGGTCAAACGTCCTTTTCATTCTCTCAACAATCACCCTAATGGCATGTGGCTTTGCCATAGCGTCGCTCGTTTAACGCGTTGCTCTTAACTCGACCGAGTTAATCCTACAGCGCCTGCTGCAGAGACTACTGTGGGCATGAGACTTTTCCCGAGCGTTTTGTTCATGGACGGAGTGTTGGATTTCAATTCCAGATGAAGCGCTTTAATCGTGTCCCGCATCAAACGCGTTGCGACAACGTCACGTTGCGTGTCACTTCACGCGATGATCGGATTCGACGGCTTTAGCTACTGGAGTGCTTCAGATTCAGATTTGCTCAGTGCAGTTTTCGCCGAGGTGAGTCTCTTGTAGACGGAACACACAAGTCTAATATTGCCGCACAACGGCGTCGTTTAATCAAGTAGGGATTTTCATTTGGATAAGAAAGACGGGACGACGAACCGAGACTGGTGGCCGAACCAGTTGAGGCTTGGTATGCTGGACCAGCCTTCCTCCAGGGCCAATCCGATGGGCGAGGGTTTCAACTATGCTAAAGAGTTCAAGAGTCTCGACTTGGAGGCCGTGAAGAAGGACCTCCGTGAACTGATGACGAAGTCGCAGGACTGGTGGCCGGCAGACTTCGGCCACTACGGGCCGCTCTTGATTCGAATGGCGTGGCATAGCGCGGGCACCTACCGCATTGGTGATGGCCGCGGGGGGGCAGGGGCCGGCAACCAGCGTTTTCCGCCCGTCAACAGCTGGCCCGACAATGTGAACCTCGACAAGGCGCGCCGGCTGCTCTGGCCGATCAAGCAGAAATACGGCCGGAAGATTTCCTGGGCCGACCTGATGATCCTAGCCGGCAACGTCGCCTTGGAATCGATGGGTTTCAAGACCTTCGGTTTCGGCGGAGGGCGCGAAGACATCTGGGAGCCCCAGGAGGATATTTACTGGGGGGCCGAGAAAAAGTGGCTTGACGACAAACGCTACTCGGGTGATCGGGACCTAGAGAATCCTCTCGCCGCTGTGCAGATGGGCTTGATTTACGTGAACCCGGAAGGACCGAACCGTAATCCGGATCCGCTTGCCGCCGCCAAAGACATCCGTGAGACGTTCGCGCGCATGGCGATGAACGACGAGGAAACCGTCGCGCTGATTGTTGGCGGTCACACGTTCGGCAAAACCCATGGCGCCGGCGACGCATCAAATGTGGGCCCCGAACCTGAGGCCGCCCGCATCGAGGAACAAGGTCTCGGCTGGAAGAGCAAATTTGGCACAGGCAAAGGGGATGATACGATCACCAGCGGCCTGGAAGTCATCTGGTCCCCGACACCAACGAAGTGGAGCAACAACTTCCTCCGAAACCTGTTCGGATACGAATGGGAACTAACGAAGAGCCCAGCCGGTGCGCACCAGTGGAAACCGAAGGGTGACGCAGGCGCCGGTACTGTGCCGGATGCGCACGACCCGTCAAAGCGTCACGCCCCATCCATGCTGACCACGGACCTCGCTTTGCGGTTCGACCCTGTCTACGAAAAGATTTCACGACGCTTCATGGAAAATCCGGATCAATTAGCAGACGCGTTCGCCCGGGCGTGGTTCAAGCTGACGCACCGCGACATGGGCCCGCGCACGCGCTATCTCGGACCGGAGGTTCCAACGGAAGAGCTCATCTGGCAAGACCCCATCCCCGCCGTCAATCACAAACTCATTGATGCACAGGACATCGCCTCCCTCAAGCGCAAGATCCTGGCTTCTGGCCTGTCAATGTCGGAACTGATCTCAACCGCCTGGGCCTCAGCGTCCACCTTCCGTGGCTCCGACAAGCGCGGTGGCGCCAACGGTGCCCGCATTCGTCTGGCGCCGCAGAAGGATTGGGAACTTAACCAGCCTGTCCAGTTAGCGAAGGTGCTCAAAACCTTGGAGGGCATACAGAGCGCGTTCAACAAAGCGCAGTCCGGCGGCAAGAAAGTATCCCTAGCTGACCTGATCGTTCTGGCCGGTTGCGCCGGCGTCGAGCAGGCTGCGAAGAGTGCTGGTCACGAGGTGACGGTTCCCTTCACGCCGGGACGCATGGACGCCTCGCAGGGGCAAACCGATGCGGCCTCCTTCGCCGTGCTCGAGCCAATCGCGGATGGGTTCCGCAACTACCTCAAGACCAAATTCTCTGTATCAGCCGAAGAACTGCTGATCGACAGGGCGCAATTGCTGACGCTGACGGCGCCTGAGATGACGGTTCTCATTGGCGGCCTGCGAGTCCTGAATACCAATTTCGGACAGTCCCAGCACGGCGTCTTCACCAGACGCCCCGGGACGCTGACGAACGACTTCTTCGTGAACCTAATCGACATGAGCACGACCTGGAATGTAAGCTCGGAAGACAAAGACGTGTTCGAAGGTCATGATCGCGCAACGGCCAAACTCAAGTGGACCGGCACCCGTGTCGACCTCATCTTCGGTTCGAACTCCCAACTCCGGGCCCTGGCGGAACTCTACGCATGTGAGGACTCCATGGAGAAGTTCGTGCACGACTTTGTAGCGGCGTGGAACAAGGTAATGAACCTTGACCGGTTCGACCTCGCCCGATCGTAGCCTAAACGACTTCGAGGACTTCTGAAGCATATTCTGAACTGCAAATCAGATGATCGGGAAGCGACAACTGTCACGAACTGACGGATGTTTTGAACGCTCAACGAAGGCCATTAGCAAGATATGAGGGCGGCGTTTCAATACAATCTGAAGCGCGCCGTCAGGTCATTATATCGATCTTGCAGGATAGTTCACTGAATAATGAGGACAACAATGCAACTACGCTCATTCACGAAGGATAATGCCACGTTACTAGGGACCCCACTGCTCTAGGATGAGTTGCTTAAGTTCCGATAGAAACAGACCTAAGACTGTTCCCGCTAGTAGTTCCGCGTCGGACTTTCTGTCCGCCTCAAAAGCGAGCCAAGTAAACGGCGTCAAAAATAAGCCGAGTACAAAGTGATGGATGTGGATTCGTTCATGTGTCGCGTACAGTCGAAAGTGGAGGAAGTCAGCGAAGAATCTGGCAGCAACATATGATGCAAGCGTTGAGGTTGCGAAGCGAAGTAGACTATGATTGAGTGCCTTTCGTGACTCCGATTGTGATTCATCGTGACCTACCCTGATGTGTTTCAAACCAGATTACGGCACCGTTTACGAAATTGTCGATCAATCACATAATGATAGCGTTGGAGCATTGTTTTAGCAAACCAGACAGCACCATGATCTTAGGAGAAGAGGACGTAAGCTTCGGAGGGTTTCATGATGGCTGAGATTGACCGGGCCCGAGTCAGAGCGATCATAGAGCGGGAAGAGAAGCAATTCTTGAAATCGCACCCAAGATCGAAGAGAGTGTTCGAGCGCGCCTGCAAGTCGATGATCGGGGGTGTGCCCATGAATTGGATGATTGAGTGGCCCGGACCCTTTCCAATTTTCGCGAAGAAGGGTAGGGGGTCGATGGTTACTGATGTTGACGGCCACACGTATGTTGACTTTTGCCTCGGAGACACGGGCGCTATGTTCGGTCATTCCCCGAAAGCCACCGTCGACGCGGCATGCAGACAAATGCGTATGGGGATTACGATGATGCTTCCGACTGAGGATTCCATCTGGGTAGGAGAAGAATTAGCCCGTCGATTCAGGTTGCCCTACTGGCAGATTGCGATGACTGCGACGGACGCTAACCGGTTCGCGCTAAGGATGGCACGTGAGGATACAGGACGACGGAAGATCCTCGTCTTCAATGGCTGCTATCATGGCACCGTGGACGAGGCCCTTGTTCGACTTGTGGATGGAAAGGTGGTTCCACGGGAAGGAGCCATGCCTCCCCCCGTCGAGCCTGAGCTGACAACGAAGGTTATTGAATTCAATGACCTTGCCGCGCTGGAGTCAGCCCTTGAACCTGGAGACGTGGCTGCGGTTCTGATGGAGCCCGCGATGACTAACTGTGGAATCATATTGCCGAAAACGGGTTACTTGAACGGTGTGCGTGAAATTACTCGAAGGACTGGCACCGTCTGGATTGTCGACGAAACGCACACGTGGTGCGCGGGCCCCGGAGGATATTCTGCGGCCCATCATCTGAAGCCGGATATGATAACGCTCGGAAAGCCAGTTGCAGGTGGAGTACCCGCGGCAGCATTTGGTGCCAGCCAAGAAATTTTCGATAAGACACGCGGTAACATGCTCGCTGAAACGACAGGGGTTAATGGCCTTGGCGGAACTCTAACTGGAAACGCTCTCGCACTCGCAGCTATGCGTGCAACATTGGAGAGAGTGATCACGAAGAGAGCTTATGACCACATGGTTCCACTCGCGAAAAGATTCAACGAAGGCATCGAACACACGATTCAGGAAACTCGCCTACCTTGGCACACGGTTCGCCTCGGCACCCGCGTCGAATACCGCTTCGGAACAACACCACCAACAAACGGAGCCGAGGCCATCGCTACGAAGGATCCACTATTGAACAAATACGTACACCTATACGACCTCAACCGCAGAATACTCCTTACGCCCTTCCACAACATGGCCCTCATGTCACCCTACAGCACACGAAGAGACATCGATCTTCACACACATGTGTTCCGAGAGTCGGTGGAAGAACTCATGAGTTAGTTTACACGGAGACGGAACGAGCGTACGTTCACGCTCAATCAATCTTCTAGAGGACAGCTGGCAACCGAATTTGCGTCAGCATTTTGGCATGTGTGCACGCTAATGGACACACACCACCATTGAGACTTCATGAAAGCCCCGAACGGGGCTGTTATATCATGAGTACGGGCTGTGAAGATCGTGTGTCTTCATGAGAATTGGTTCCGTAGTCATCGATTGCCGTGACTTCGACAGGATGTCAACGTTCTGGCGGGAAGCTCTGCGCTACCTGCCGAGAGAGCCTGCCACGGAGGGCTGGGTAGTCCTGCGGGATCCAGCTGGGCGAGGCCCGAACGTATCGCTGAATCGCGATCCTGAGAAACCTGCTAGCCCCGGTCCGATCCACCTCGACCTCTACACGGACGATCGAGAGGGCGAAGTGAAACGACTTCTATTGCTCGGAGCGATACGCCACCGGCCTCCTGAGCTGGATGAGGACTTCGAGGTACTGGCGGATCCGGAAGGCAACCTCTTCTGTATCGTCGCGAAACCTGAAAGCAGGTAGGCAGAATAACGCATGCGAAGCATTTCACTAATTGGCGTGCCGCTTTACACTCTAACCAAGAACAGCGGAATAGGCCTAGGCGTCCAAACTCTTCGCAACCTTGGAATCGACCGCGCGCTGAGGGAGCGATGTGCCGAGTTTAGGGATTGCGGAGACATAGCGCTCCCGCCACTTAGTAGAGACAACGGCCCGTCCAATAATAGAAACAGTGAGTATTTCCTCAAATGCACAGACGTGATCTTCGACGCATCAAATGGAATCCGCGAACAAGGCTTGAGCTTCTATCTCGGAGGAGAATGCGGCCTGGTGGTTGGCAGCGCCGCAGGCCTCAAACAACAGATCCCTGGCAAACCAGGGTTGCTGTGGATTGATGCGCATGGAGATTTCAATACCCCAGAAACCTCTCCGTCAGGGTTCGTCGGAGGCATGCCTTTAGCATTCGTGTGCGGCCGAGGCCCCCGATTCAGCCAACAGATCGAGAACCAGCAACCCATCATTGAAGAGAACGCTGTCGTGCATCTAGGTGGAAGAGAGAGAGATTTCGATCCCTTGGAGTCGGAAGCGCTAAGGTCGAGTAGAGTGAAGGTCTATTCGCCCTCAGAATTCCAAGAAAACCCCAACAAGCTAGCCGTAGAAATCGCTGAAACCCTAGCTAAGCAATCTGACTGGATAATTTGCCATCTTGACGTCGACGCCATCGATCCAACAATAATGCCTGCAGTCAACTACCCGTGCAGAAATGGGCTTACTCCAGAGGACGTCAAGACGGTGGTGGCCGCGCTAAGTAAGACGGGGAAGTTGCGGGTATTCAATTTGACTGCGTATAATTCAACTCTCGATAAGGATGGAGGATGCGGAAAGACCATACTTGACCTCGTCGCGAAACTTCCACTCTGATCAAAATTCAGTTAAGCAAAATGATGCGGGAAAGGGGACTCTAACTCAAATTGCGGTTATCTAGAGACTCCGAACAGTGGAACCGTATATCGAGCTAGGGAAGGAATCTGGCTGGGGAATATGGTCCCAGATCAGGATTTGTTTGTCCGGACATAATCTGCTCAGCCATCAAGTCACCGATCACGGGGGCGAACATTACGCTCTTACTTGAATCTGCAAAAGCCACCCAGAGATTGTCGTACAGGCATCTTCCAACAACAGGTTCAGAGTCGCGAGTTGTCTCGACCAGTCCTCCCCAAGGTCTAAGGATCTTCACGTCCCACAACGCGGGCATAAAGCGAATGAGTTCGGTCGCCGCCGTCTCTAAGAATTCTAGCGTGGACGAGGTGTCCTTACGAATTTCCTCAATCGTTGTAGGAAGTTCGCATACTATTTCTCCGCGAAGGGTTTGTGTGAAAGAGATACCTTCAGGGTACACTTGGATCATAGGTCTTAGGAAGAATCTCAGGGGCTCGGTTGCAAGCATCTCTCGCTTCACAAGCTCGGTAGGTACGTCAAGTCCGACTGACCGAAGTATCTCCCGAGACCCCGTGCCTGCTGCAACGACATAAGCATCTGCCTCGAAGGAGCCGTTGTTAGTTTCAGCCGAACATATTCGGTGTTCTTTGGCATGGAGTGCTGTTACAGTTGTAGGCTTAGTCACTTGGCCTCCGTGCTCTTCAAGGCCACTCCAAAACCCGTACACAACAGAGAACGGGTGCACAGAACCGTCTCCCTTCGACAAAGTACCTCCCACGATCGAAGATGCATCCAGGAACGGGTAGCGATTTTCAATCTCCTCAGGTGTCAGAACACTTGTGTCAACGCCTAGCGATCGCTGGAGCTTCGCGTTGGACTCGAGTTCCCCAAGCTGTTCCTTGCCCGTTGCAACCATAAGGTGCCCGTCGCGGCGAAATGGAATATTGAAGTTGAGGTCGCTCGAAAGGTGACTCATGAGTTCTCGGTTTTTCTTGGCAAGCTTGATGTCGTACTCGTTCTTCCATTGCGAGTGGATCGAGCCGATCGCTCTTACGCTGAGCCCACTGCCCGGGTATTGTCTTTCAATGACATTCACGTCGGCGCCTCGCTTGGCTAGGTTGTAGGCAATGCTTAAGCCTAGAATTCCTGCGCCGATGACTACAATTCGCATTTTTTCTCATTCCCCGCTAACACACCAAGTCGAACTGGGTCGACCAGTGGCCTTTGAGTAGTCAGGTGTTGGTCAGATGGCTTCAGCTTCTTCTCAGTGGCAAGTAACCTCAAAACTTGAAGCATGCATGTTTTACCTTGACACGGGCCCGTGGAGAACCCGGCGTACCTCTTCAGGCTCTCAATGTCGTCGTAGCCCAAACGTATGGCTTCCAGCACGTCTTCCTCCGTCAGGTCTTCACAGTAACAGACGAACTTCTTTCCCATCCTTACTCACCTAGTCTAATCGCTCTAGCCTCAAGGAGCAATTCCTTCGGTACCTCAATCGTGACCAACGCTGTCCCGTCGTTGCGTTCGGGGGGAAGTACTCGTGCTACCTTACCCTTCCCGAGAACGGCTCCTTCTCTGTTTAGAGCCATCACTTGGTCTCCAGCTTTCGGAACAGGCAGAAACTCGTAGGGCAAAGTAACGTACCCGACCCCATCACCTTCCCTCAGAAGAAAGACGGCAAGGCCAGGACATACCATCGCGCAGGCCATGCAACCTGTGCATTTGTTGTAATCGACTCTTGGAAGATCGTTGACTCTGGCCATCTGTATAGCGCCGAGCTTGCATGCCACGACACAGGAATTACATGGAATCTCTTGGATGCATTCGATCATTGCTACTGGCCGCTTCTCCCTTATCCTTTCAGTAGACGGGACGGAATTGAAAGACGCTAGATCCTCTAGTCCGATGATGCCGTCGCTAAGATACTGCTTGTGCTCCAATCTTCATTTCCTCTTGTAACATGATATTTTCCAGCCCTCGTCGGATTTTCTCGCCGAATGGCCCCGACCGATCCTCGTCAAGCCGCTTGATCCAAGCCTCCAATTGTTCTTCGTCTCCAGGCAGCCCAAATCCGGATTTGAGTGACGCGTGCACACCAACGATTTGCCCTTCAAGCATAGCCGTGGTTGCTTCCTCTATTCCGGAAACATCGCCTGCCACGTAGACCCCGTCGGCCACTTCCATATACTTCGTCCTTCGGGCCACGAATCCTCCAAGTTCTGGAACAAACTGCAGTTGAGCGCCTGCGTGCGAGGCGAGCTCGTATGTAGGCGTGAGGCCGACTGCAATACAGATGAGGTCACAATCGATCTTTCGGTCGGTTCCAGGAATGGGTTTGAATGAGTTGTCAATCTTGGCTATGATGGCGCCTTGAACTCTCTTCCGCCCAATTGCTTTCACGATTGTGTGTGAAGTGAGAATTTCGACTCCTTGACGTCGGACTTTGGCTGCGTGAACCATGTATCCTCCGATTCGGGGTAGGGCCTCTACGATAGCGACAACGTTCACCCCCGCTTGGAGCAGCTGATACGCGAGGATTAAGCCGACGTTTCCCGAACCGACAACAAGCGCTTTTTCGCCTGGCATGACAGCGTACGTATTCATCAGAGTTTGAACTCCCCCTGCTCCGTAAACTCCAGGCAAATCGTTGTTCTCGAATACCAGTGTTCTCTCATATGCACCGGTAGCTATGATAATCTTCTTGGCGTGAATCTTCAGTAGTCGATTTTCCTGCGCAGCCGCCACTATGTGACCATTATAGATGCCGAATACGTCGCAGCCGAGAACGGTTGTAATGTTCTGAAGGCCGCGGATCTGCTTTGTCAACTTCTCGGCTATGCGTATTCCCCTGACGCCTGCATAGTTCCGTGCGTCTCCGAAGAATCGATGGGTCTGTTTGACAAGCTGCCCGCCTAACATTCTCTTATCATCTATCAGGATGACCTTCGAGCACCTCTTACCCGCCTCAAGCGTAGCGGTTAGGCCGGCAGGGCCTCCTCCGATTATGACAACATCCGCCTCAACCGAAACCTTTGAGCCCTCAGTTCTGTCGACTGATTTCTTTGGCAAATGCCCTAGTCCAACGAATCTAGTTAGGATTTTGAGGTAAGTTCCCCTCATGAATGCTGGATGGATCATCTTTCGGTGGTAAAACCCTGACGCCAACGAGAAGTAGAAACCCATCTTGTCCATGATGGATAGCAGGTCATGATCGGCGTTAGGAAACCCACTCTGGCGCGAAACGTTCATGCCCTCCTTCACGTTGACCATGCATGTACGAACGTTCGGAACGTCATCGATCGTCATCATGCACGCTGAACAACGTCCGATTGCGCAGAAGAACCCTCTAGGGCGGTGATATTTCATACTACGACTGAAAATTCGCAATCCATTTGCGTAAAGTGCAGCCGCCACTGTCTCATTGGCATACGCTTCGATTGATCTGCCTTCAAAATGGAAGGTAACCCTGCTTCCGCGGTCGACCTTGAGCACGGGATGCTGTGAAATCCTGTTGTTCGTCAAGTTGATCCGATCATTTCTGTTACCGAATTGTCTACTTCCAGAAGGTATTCCCGAACATCGAGGTCGTCATATTCTACATCGATAGCTTGTTTCGGGCAAGCTCCAATGCACTGCCAGCAAAGGAAACATTCGGGCACGTGGTATCTGATCGCAAGGTTGACAGGTTTTGCGGATCCTGCGATGCGTTCGTGGAAGCTTTCGAGTGCGCGACTGTTCTTCACAAAATCGTCTATGGGCTTGCATCGTCGCCCGTTCGTTGAGCGTTCAAAGATTGAGCCCGGGCAAGCACTTATGCATGCTCCGTCCCCATCGCACTTACTATAGTCAACCACGAGATATGGCAATTCTAAACGCGAAAATGAGTTTGAGAGTTCTCTTAAGTATGAAGCATTTACCGTCCGTATTCTATAGAATACGATGGAGGTTGAAAGCCCAACAGATAGGAGGCACCCCCTCGGGTTCCTTACGCGAATTGTTTCGATTTAAGGGTCAAAGAACATGTTTCATTCTAGAGAACCGATAGCGTTCTCCACTTCCGTTAGGATTTCGCATGACTTTACGAGTTCCTTCATCTTGTTGTGATCGGGGTAAAGTGGTCGGTCCACGTCAAGATACTCGACGTGTTTACGGATTACATCATGAGCAATCCGTGTTCCCTTCCCGACCTCATATGGCGTTTCGTATTTTCTACGTAAGTCAAGGGCTTGTGCAGCAGCCATGAATTCAATTCCCAAGATACCATAAGCATTGTCTAGAATCTGGAAATTCTTCAGGGCGGTGTTCATACCCATCGAAACGAAATCTTCCTGGTCGGCAGCAGCTGGGATTGATTGTATAGAAGCTGGCATGCACAGGATTCGCTGCTCTACGATCTCCATATCCGCCGTATATTGGCTTAGCATTAGTCCCGAGAACATGCCGGCGCCCTTACTCAGGAAGGGCGGAAGCCCTACGCTGAGAGCCGGGTTATTCAGTCGGTTCATACGGCGTTCAGAAAGCACGGATACCATCGTTACTGCCACGCCTACCATATCCATAGGCAAGGAAACGGGTGAACCCTGAAAATTAGCGCCTGAGAGTACGAGATTCTTATCCGCGAAGAAAATGGGATTATCCCCCACACCATTCAGTTCGATCTCTACCTGTACTCGCGCAAAGGCAAGCGCATCATGTGCTGCCCCAATCACCTGCGGTGTGGAGCGCATCGAATAAGCATCCTGCACCTTCACTTTCAAACGGCCCTCAGACAGGTCGCCGCCGGCTGTTACCTTACGGATTGATTTTGCACTACGGATACCACCGGAGAAACCGCGTACCTCAAGAATCAATTCATGATAGGGCTTAAGGTTGGCTTTCAGCGCCTCGAGCGACATGGCGCAGGCTATTTCAGCCTGTTTGAGCCAGTTGTTGGCGTCATATATCATCAGGGCAGACATGGCGGTAAGCACATTAGAACCGTTAATGACAGCCAGACCATCACGCGCCTCGAGTCCGGGAATTGGGATGTCTGCGCGTTCCATCGCTTCTTGGCCTTCGAGCAATTCACCCTTGTAATAGGCATGGCCTTGACCCATCATAAGTAAGGCAATCTGCGCCATAGGTGCCAAGTCACCGCAAGCGCCTACAGATCCTTTCGTGCACACGTATGGCGTAACACCCTTGTTCAACATATCCACTAGGGTCTGAGTAATCGCTAGGCGGCAACCTGAATTCCCGTGTGCGTGCACATTGATGCGCCCGAGCATGGCACCTCGTACCCAGTCGATGGGCATGGGGTCGCCTATTCCTGCGGCATGATTATAAATCAAGTATTTCTGAAATTCTTTTACCTGATCATCATTGAGGACTATCTCCGAAAATTCGCCTATACCGGTATTGATACCGTACATGATCTCGTGGGCCGCAACTTTTTTCTCAAGCATAGCGCGGCATGAATTGATCTTTTTAATGGACTCGGGATGCAGTTCCACTTTTTCTCCATGACGTGCAACGCGTACAACATCTTCAATTGTCAACCCTGATCCGTTTAGTACCAGTGTCATGTCGTATCTTCCGATTTCCTTACTTGCTTCGCCATTTGACGATGGCCGCCCGCTTAAATCAACGCCTTCTGATTATCACACGTTATCACTTTCGCGGTCATCTGCCACTTTGGGCTGCTGGATTTTAGACCTAGCAAGTCCTAGCAGTGATCGTTCTTTTCGTATGTGAGTCTGCTAGAATGACTTGTGTTCTGTCCGAGCAATTATTTCGTCTTGCAGTGTCTTGCCGAGATCACAGAAGTAATCGCTGTAACCTGCGACTCGAACGATTAAGTCTCGATATTTCTCAGGGCTTGCTTGTGCTGCACGCAGAGTTTCCACTGTCACGACGTTCATCTGGACGTGGTGGCCATCCAACTTGAAGTAAGATCGCACTAGGTGTGCCAAGTTGTCAATGCCCAATTCGCCCTCTAGGAGTGAAGGGGCGAATTTCTGGTTTAGTAGTGTTCCACCCGCGCGGACTTGGTCCATCTTGGAAACGGACTTTATCACGGCTGTAGGCCCATGCGTATCAGCTCCCTGCACGGGCGAAACACCTTCGGATAACGGCTCATACGCACGTCTTCCGTCGGAAGTAGCACCTACAACTGAGCCGAAGTAGATGTGGCAGGTTGTGGAAAGGTAGTTGACTGCATAGAGTCCTCCCTTTGTGTTCTTTCGGCCGCTAATCACGTGATACAATGAATCGAATGAGGTCCTCAATAATGAGTCAGCGTAGTCGTCGTCGTTTCCGTACTTCGGCGTCTTATTCAAGAGCATTTGCCGGATTACTTCATGCCCTTCAAAATTATTCTCAAGCGTCTTCAGCATCTGCGCCATGCTTAGATGCTTCTCATCGAAAACATGATGTTTGATTGCGGATAGGCTATCTGTTAACGTGCCAATTCCAACGGGCATTATGTAGGTCGTATTGTATCGTGGGCCGCCGTCGTTGTAGTCTCTACCATTCTTTATGCAATCATCGATTAGCGTCGATAGAAATGGAGCGGGCATTTGCGTAGCGAATAATCTTTCGATAATATTGCTACCTTTAACCTTGATATCAACGAAATGCGTCAACTGCTTAGTGAAGGCATGGAAAACTTCGTCGAAAGAATTGAACTCCACTGGGTCGCCCGTGGTGCACCCTATCTTGTTGCCCGTGTGCGGGTCTACTCCGTTGTGTAGGGCAATTTCCAATATTTTTGGTAAATTCAGGTATCCGGTTAGTATGTAAGCTTCTTTACCAAAGCAGCCTGTCTCAACACAACCGCTTATACCTCCTGACCGCGCGTCTTCAACGGCTTTGCCTTGGCGGACCAGTTCGTCGACAATTAGGTCAGCATTGAATATCGAGGGTTGTCCCCATCCCTTTCTAATAATTTCGCATCCTCTCTTCAGAAAGCGGTCGGGACTTTTCTTGCTGAGTTGAATGTTCGAAGAGGGTTGTATGAGCCTCATCTCATCTATTACATCTAGGATTAAGTAGCTGAGTTCGTTGACTCCATCGGAACCGTCCGGCCTCAGGCCACCGACGTTGATGTTTGCGAAGTCCGTGTAGGTGGCGCTTTCCTCTGCCGTTACTCCGACTTTCGGGGGCGCGGGTTGATTGTTGAACTTGACCCAGAAGCATTCCAAGAGTTCCTTCGCCTTGTCCCTCGTTAGGGTTCCATCCTCAAGCCCCTTCTTGTAGAACGGGAACAGGTGTTGGTCGAGGTGGCCGGGGCAGAAAGAATCCCACGTGTTAAGTTCCGTGATTACGCCTAAGTGAACGAACCAGTAAGCCTGCAACGCCTCCCAGAAGTCACGTGGAGCATGCGCGGGAACGTATGAGCAAACGTCAGCAATTCTCTCCAGTTTCTCTCTTCGTTGAGGGTTGGTTTCATTCTGAGCCATCTCGTGCGCTTTCTCGGCGTGGCGTTCAGCAAATCTGATGATGACATCACAGCAAATGGACATAGCTTCGAGTTGTTTCTGTCTCTTGTAGGCGCCTGGGTCGTTGTGATAATCGAGGCCTATTTTCGCATTCTTAATGTCTGCTTTGAAGTCCAAGAATCCCTTGCGGTAGATTTTATCGTCCAAAACGGTGTGCCCGGGTGCGCGCTGTTCCATGAATTCGGTGTAGATGCCGGCCTCGTATGCTGCTTTCCAGTCCTCTGACATCTCTGAAAAGATGATGTCACGGATGGTTCGGCCTCGCCAAAATGGAATAATCCTATCTTGGTAGATCTCTCGGGTTTGATCGTTAACGGTAAAGGGAATCTTCTTTCGATCATTTAGAATCTGAAGGTCCTTCAGGCTGTGGCAGCATAGCTCTGGGTATGTGGGGGTAGCCTTCGGAGCGGGACCCCTTTCACCGACAATTAATTCTTCGTTGCCTATGTAGATCGTTTTGTTTTCCATTAAGTGCTTGAATGCGAGAGCTCTTCTGATAGGGGCGCTAGATTCGGTTGAGTGCTCGTAGAAGTCGGTCATTAATTCGGCTCGTTCACTTGAGATCCGCGGTTTTGTATCCAAGCTTTGTTGCCTAAGCTTTCTTACTCTTTCATTCATCTCTTCAACCTCCAACTTTAACCAGTAAACCAAAGTCTTGCAATTTCTCCACTATCTCACTCAGTCTCACAGGAGAGAGCTGTTCGACTTCCGGCATTCTATTCATCATTCCAAGTCGCTTGTATTTTCCAATTCCGAAGTCGTGGTAGGGAAGAACATCAATTTCCTTTACGCTTCCCAACGACGACACGAATTCGCCCAATTGATGGACGTTCTCGTCATTGTCATTCACTCCCGGGATAATGGGAAAGCGAACAATTACTTGATCGTGAGAGTGAGATAGTTGTCGCAAGTTCTTCAGGATTATCTCGTTCGAGACCCCCGTGAATCTACGATGCGTTTCGTTATCAATGATCTTCAAATCGTACAGATACAAATCTACATACGGGCAGCTGGCCATGAGCGTCTCGGCGTTTACGAACCCGCAAGTCTCTATCGCTGTACGGAGGCCTTTCTCCTTACAGGCTTCGAGTAGGTTTTGGAGAAAGGTGGGTTGCATGAAGGGTTCTCCGCCGGAGAAGGTGACCCCACCAGCAGATTCGTCATAGAAAATAGTGTCCTTCTCCACAGCTTCCATAACATCAGAGACTTTCACCGGCTTTCCCGCTATCTCTCTAGCTTTCGTCTGGCACACCCATACGCACAGACCAGAAAGCTTACAGGCATTTCTCAGAAGAATTGGAGTCCCATCTAGGATTTTGATGGCGTGATTCGGGCACGCATTCACGCAGCTGAAACATCGGATGCATCTCTCTTCCCGGTAAACGAGTTGCGCTACTGGAAACTGCCCCTCAGGGTTGTGGCACCACCAGCAATGAAGAGGACACCCCTTGAAGAACACGGCCGTCCGGATGCCTGGGCCGTCGTGCGTGGAAAATTTTACTATATCGAAAATTGTTCCAGTAGTCTGTTCGATACTATTCTCACGATGCCCGTGCTCGATTAGAGCGCTGGATTCCTTTAACAACTACTACAGCTACTTGTTCTCTATCCTTCATATTACTTGATCCGAGCTATATCTACTGTGAATGGTTTCCATACGTCGATGCGAGACTCTTACGAGGCTCTCTTGTATTCGCGCCGGATATAACGAAGCTGAGATCAGCATCATTCTAAACTAGTTATTGCTTCACATCTAGAGGACGTTAGATTGGTATAACAAGACTCTTCGTTTATGCGCAGCCGATCGGTCCTTCAGTGAAAGTTTGTACTTACTCGCGATTATTTCGAAGCTATTGATGATTGATTCCAAATTGGACTTGCGCCTCGCTCACGTAAATTCGGCTACAGTTGGATTGACTAGTTTGGTGAGGGCTTGGGTACTGATCTTCACGCTCTTCGTGTGCGAGCCAGGGTTGAAGTACACATATTCCTGGCGCAAGATCGCACTGTCAAATAGCGTTTCGAGGTTAACGATGTTTCCCAGCGGGTGCACGCAGCCCACTGAGCATTGCGCAACCTCCTCTGCCTCCTTCTTTGGGGCCAAGATGACAGGTGCAGCCTTGGTGGCCATGCCTAACTTGTGGAAATCAATCTTCCTGTTCCCTGGGAGGACGGTGAGCAGGTAGGTTCCGTCACTCTTCTTCACTATCATTGACTTGGCTATGTGGGCTTCATCGGTCTTCAGGAAATTCGCCATCTGGGGGCAGGTGTATACGGGGTCGTGCTCGAAGACCTCGTATTCTACCCTTTGAGCCTTGAGCGCAGCCAGGATTTTCTCTTCTATCTGAGTCATGTGAGCCTATTTCACGATCCACTCTGATTTTTCGCACATGAATTGCTGGACACAGTACGAGGCTAACCCACTCTTGCTGGCGACAAAGTCCCTTTGGGGTTCCGTGCGCGAACATATAACGCCTATTGAAAACATGATCAAACCCCTGAGTAGCAAGATCATTACGGTTACGACGGCTTTCAGCAAGTGTTCATGCGTTGCCGTTGTCAGAAGCGCCGCATCATTTCAGTGCTTCCCTCTTCGCGTAGAAATCTCTCTGCGGTGATAATGTTTCGAACAGGTAGGTGTCGAGGTAGGGTTTCCCTCGTGCAATGTAATGTGCAATGTTTCTGGCGGTGCCCGGTCCCATCATAAAGCCTTGACCGCACAGCCCTGCAGCAAGGTAGAATCCACTTACGTTCGGGGCTTCTCCAATTATTGGCACCCCATCCGGCGTCATAGGGTAGAGTCCTCGCCAGAGCCTGCGGATGACCAAATGCCTGAACCTTGGCATCAAGTTCACCAGCCGATTCGCAATGATCGGTAGAAACTCGGATGTAGATCGCCTATCCTCGCCTGGAATAATGGGAGAGGGAGTGTAACAGAAGATGATCGATCCGTCGTGGGTCTGTCCGAAATAGAAGTTGGCGGTTTTTCCTTCAGGTCCAGGCCTTATGTCAACCACCAGGGGGTCTAGAAATTGATCCACTGGCATGGATACTCCAGCCTCGTGCGAATCGGGAGAAACGGGAACGCGCACATTGACGGTTGAAGCGATTTGACTCGCCCAAGCTCCAGCTGCATTGAGCACGTAATCTGATGAAATAATTCCCTTACTCGTCTTCACGCCAGTAACTCGACCGCTCGTCACGAGTACCTGTTCTACCCTTTCCCCAAGCCTAAACTCTACTCCCAGCTTCCTACATTCTTGGCTTAGTGACGAGGCGAATAGCAACGGTGACACTTGGCCGTCTTCAATTGAGAGGGTTCCGCCTCTCAGTCCCTCAACATTTATTCCCGGAACGGCCTTTTCAATGCCGTCGTGGTCAAGCCAGTCAATTTTCAAACCGTACTTGTGTTGTATGGGAAACAAGTCTTTCAGGAGTTTCTCGTCTTGTTCGCGGTAGACTGGGAAGCAGTATCCGCCCATCTTCCAACCAATCTCTGTCTCCGTCTTCTCCTTCCATGTAGAGAATATTCGTAGGCTCTCTTGGCAGAGGGCTATCTTGGCTGGTTCTGAGTGTGTGGCCCTAACTCCGCCAAGCGCTGCCTTGAAACTTCCTTGCGCTGGTGCCGATTCCCTATCGACCAGTGTAACCTGCATGCCTTCTTGTGCGAGGAAGTAGGCGGACGGGAGCCCTATCGCTCCTGCTCCGACCACTACTACGTCAGTCATTTCGGCAGTCCCGGAATAATGCTCTTAGCGGGACTTCCATGGCGAATGGCCGCTTCACATACCCAGTTACGGAATCTAGCGGGATGCCTTGTTCCTGGAAGACTTGCTTGACGAGGCTCTCGCAGGTCTTCCCGTTGCACGCGCCCATGCCACATCGGGTGGCGGCCTTGATGGCGTTCAGGTCCCTCACGCCCATCTGTACTAGTTCAGCAATTTTCTTCTTGCTTACTCGCTCGCAAAGGCAAACCATCACCTCATTTTCCAGACCATATTCAAATGCGGTAGGTGATCCTTGTTCACGGGTTTGAAATCTAATGCCTGCGACCTTTGTCGCAAGCTTCGAATCCACCTCTACCTGTACCATCTTCCTTTTGTCCATCCACTTGAGAGTTCGAATGTGGAGTACGGTGCCAACGCCGACGTCTTCACCCTCGAAGCCGGTGAGCGCGACTTCATTCCCTACTCTCACGGTGTTCTCGTCAAGCTCCCATGGGAGCCACACCTGCGCCTTTTTCCCTGTTGAATCGAATCTTCTATCCACGACGGTAATTGCTAAACCAGGACAGACGACTGCGCATTTCAGGCAGCCAATACATTTCTTGTCCCAGCGAGGAAGCGACATGATGCTTTCGCTTTCCAATCTAACCCAACCCTTCGGGCAGGCTTCGACGCAGGGGTTACAGGGGATCTCTTGAACACACCGAATTACTGGGAAAACCTTAGCTGATGTATAATCCGGTTCTTTGAAGTCATGGATTGGGCCAGGCTTACCCCGTAGAATCTTGAGCATATCCAACCATTCTGTTGGGATGGCTATGTCCAGGCCCATATCCTGGAGCATTCTTCTCGCAATCATTTTTCCAGAGAACATGGCCGCTGAGGCTTCAGCAATCAGTTCAGCGTCGCCAGCCTCATATGTTGCAATCCCCATTTGTCGAGCTTCTTGCGCTAGTTCGTTGACAGGGTTTAGGCCAACCGCGATTAGCACGGTATCGACCTGGTAGCGTCGTTCGGTTCCATGGATTGGTTTGAATTTCTCATCGATCTGTGCTACTACAACTCCCTCGACGTGGCCGTTTCCGTACGCTTCTACTATAGTATGCGATGTGAGGACGGGGACTCCAAGCCTTTTGATCTTGTCTAAATGTACCTTGTATCCGCCAACTTTCGGGAGAGCTTCTACTAAACCAACAACTTGGATGCCTGCTTGCATCGCGTGATAGGCTGCTATTAGGCCGACGTTACCGCCACCTACGATGAATACGCGGCTGGAAGGTTTCACTAGGTCTCTATTCACGAGCGTCTGGAAGGCGCCTGCGCCAAATACTCCTGGTAGGTCGTGGCCTGGAAAAGGCAAGACTTTTTCTCTCGCTCCGGTTGCAACTAGAAATTGCTTTGGTTTAATGAGGCAGTACTTTCCGTTTCGAACTACTGCGATTTTACCGTCGGAGAAAACGCCTACTACTGGCGAGTCCGTCCAGATCTGCACGTTCTTGAATTCAGCTAATTCCTGTACGAACTGTTTGGCTATGTTGATGCCTCTTGTTCCGGCGCGGCATTCTTGCACAGACCCGAAGAAGTTGTGAGTTTGTAGAGTGAGTTTTCCGCCTATCTCATGTTTGTCGTCACATACGATTGTGTTCACGTTGCTCTTGGCAAGCTCTAGGGCCGCGTTAAGTCCCGCGGGGCCTGCGCCCGCAATCAGAACATCCACCGATACTTCTGGAACTTCGATGGATCCAGCTGGTATATCGTCGTCAGGCAGTTTGGGAAGTCCTTCGACTGCGCAAATGTTCATCCCTTCGTGGACAGGAGTGATGCACGCTTTCACGGGGATGCCGTCAGCCATGACCAGGCAGTGCGAACATTGGCCATTGGCGCAGAAAAGCCCCTGAGGTGCCCTATCATTGGGATGATGGCCAAAACAATCTATTCCACGAGCAATCAGAGCTGAAGAGATCATTTCCCCGTCCGCGGCTGGAATCGACTCCCCATGCCAGCAGAAACAGATCTCTCGTTTCGCTGGCACATCCAAGATGGGGTGTGCAGTTATCCTTCTTGCAGGGGGAAGAGATGTCATTTGTCTATCCAGATTTCACAATTAAAGGGAGCTTCATTTTGTTCTAGCTCCGAGTAATTAGAGAGGGTTTGGTAAGTAAATGCTAATTATAGTGCCGTATTGGTTCTATAGATAGAAAATACTACTGCTAAGTGGCCGAAGGAACTCGCGTGGTGAGTTCCTTCATAAAGCATGCGTTAGAGTATCGATGCGCTCAGACGCCTTCATTCGAAGGTGTGGATGCCTTCTCCTAGAGGCCGCCAGCCTTCTGGGGTGAAGTATTCAGGCGAATGGCTGAGCAATAGGGTTGCTTTGCGAGCCTCAACTAGGTGTTTGAGTTTCCTCATTGACTCCGCGTATTTCTCAGCGTTCCAGTAGATGCCGGGTAGAATGGGGGTTTCGAGGTTCTCGCGGAGATAGATTGCGTCGCCGCCTATCGCAAGCAATCCTGTTTTTTCGAGACTTACCAAGACTGATTGATGGCCAAGTGAGTGACCAGTGGTCGGGATTATGCGAACTCCCGGGGTCACGTCACAACTTGCCTTGAGTTTCTTGTACTTCAAGCCAGGGATCTTGAAGAGTGCTTGGACGTAACCTCCTGCGTCCCACCAACCGGGGTTCATGGCATGATTGAACTCAGCCTCGTTCACGAAAAAGCGGGCTTGGGGGAACATTTCGTTGTTGCCGCAGTGGTCGTAGTGAAGATGCGTGTTTATGACGGTATCCACGTCACTCGTGTCAAAGCCCACTTTGTCGAGTAGCGTATCTAAGCGTTCGTCCTGTTCGAGATGTGGGGGGTAAGCTTTCGCTAATGCCTCAGGGTGTACTTCTCTCCACCGAACTGAAACAGCAGTGTCGACCAAAATTGTATGCCGAGAGTCTTCGATCAGCCAAGAATAATATGGAATCTTGACGTTCGTTCCAACATCCTTGTTCAGAGTTAAGGCTCCCTTGTCGCTCACTTCGTAGCCGCAGGGCAGAGCATGCACTTTTCTAATCTTTGCCAATTCGCGTCACATTCACCATAGGTAACGAGTGTTCATTTATCCTTTCACACTAAATTAACTAAAGTGATGAGTTGTGGGTTACGAGTCGCGGCGCTGCATGTTCTCTTGACGAGTGCAAGCTATGACGTGATGAGTGGAGGTCCTTTTCCTATTCGGGCGGGATTGCTTGGAAGAGGACCTTCAGATCCATACCTTGAGCCTTACGGTAATGGTATGCAATTTGGTAGATGATTATTCCTGCAAGGATTGTTATTGGAACACCAGCATAGACGAGAGCTTGTACGATAGGCGGTCCACTGGGCGGGGGAGTTATCGCTGGTGAGACAGCTGCGTAGGTCAAGAACGCCATCAGAGCGACTCCTACGGATCCCACGATCGTAATGACTGGGATTCCAGCTATTCTCTTCTTGACTATGTCCGGGGAACTTTCGAAGAGAGTCTTGCGTCTATAGGGAAGTACTGCTCCTGCCAGGCAGGCTATACCCATTCCAATCGTGAAAAGTACAGTCATGTATAGGAGAAATTGAGTGAATATCGTAAAGGCATATAGGATCGCGAATAACACCGAGATCACCCACATGATTACTAACGCAATAGCAGGCGTGCCACGCTTGTTAAGTCGGGCGAACCACTCTGGCATAACCCTATCGAAGGACCAGGCGAACAGATTCCGTACGGTAATGTAGTAGTATATCGATACGGTGCCGATTCCCATAGCAATTAGTCCTATTCCTGCCAGCAATGGGATCGCAGCGTTGGGTACGGCAAACATAACGAGAAAGTTTAACGCTGGGGCGACTGGTAAAGTGTAACTTGAACTACCGCTGCCTGCCAAATTTGATATAGCCACTAGGAAGTCTGAACCTACGGAATAGTTGACGGCGGCGTAGACGCCTCCTATGAATACCGAGAAGAGCAAGACTGAACCAATTATGGCTAGGAGCTGAGACGACTTCACTCGCTTGATTTCTCCGCTGTAATAGGCAGAGAAACTGAAGCCAACGTAGCTGAGTATCGTGAAGATCGACGCGTAAAGTGTATTGGGAATAGAAAATCCTCGTGGCATGTTCGCCGTTGTAATCACGTTAGCATAATTCATTCCTGATAGGCTGTTGAAGTTTGAGATAAACACCGATTGTGGAGTGAACGCGAATGCGAACAAAACCGCAAGATCGCCAAGGGCGGATAAGACGAATAGTACCGAAGCGACTCTGAAGGTGGGTTTAGTGCCGATGAAATTGGGAACGACGGCTACTAGTTGAAACAGAATTATCAAAGCGAAGGTTGGAACGGGGTTTAGGATGTAGGTCGCCATGCTCGTAAAGGAGGGATTGCCATAGAGAATCCCGAGTGCCGCGAGCATTGGGCTCAATCCGTAGGTAACGCACGAAAGTCCAATAGCCGTAGCAAAAGCTTGCATGCAGCCATTCGTTATGAGCCAGTTCGTAGTAAATCCAGTCGTGGGCTCAATGATGCGGCTAATCCAAACATAATCGCCCCCGGTTCTCGGCATGGAGACAGTCAAAACCCAATACACGTAGGCTACGATCAGCGCGGGCACTATTGAGAACAGAACGGTGAACGGAAGATCAGCGCCTGGAAACAAAAGCTCGGAGAAGAAGGCGTAGAAGAATGACCCTGCGACGCCCATGCTGAGCAGGTTCCCGACCAGTGCGTTCTGTCCAGAAATTTCGCGCGTCAGACCAGTTGCTTCTCTAACGAAAGTCAAATTATTACACGCGCACGGCCGTCCTTTTCCAACTATAAAAAACCACTCTCTGTTTCTCGATACGAACGATCAGCCTACACGGGGTTAAACTAATCAATTGAAAACGGGCCACGTTTCAAAACCGGAACGGAGCTAACCATAGTTGAATGAGATTTCCTTAGCCGATCTTAAGATCAATCAGTTGGAGAAAGGGAAAAAGAGTTTCGAGTATTACGGAATTGGAGAAACACCGCTTCTTCCGATCCGCTTGCCGGTCGGCATTATTCGTGGCAAATCCGATGGACCTACGGTATGCGTTGTTGCGGGAGAGCACCCTTGTGAATACCCTGGAATAGATGCGGCAATTAAAATCTTCAACGAGATTACGCCCGAGAAGCTGCGTGGTACCCTGATAGTAGTTCCCGTCGTAAACGTTGTTGGGTTCGATCGGGCCACTCCGTATGTTTGCCCTCTGGATAACTTGAACATGGCTTTTCAATATCCTGGGGATAAGACCGGTACATTCAGCAAAGTGAATGCGTACTACTTGGAGAAGCTCGTCTACCAGTCGAATTACTTCATAACTCTTCATGGTGGAGAAGCGACTGAGTTACTGATCGCTTATGGAATATACTTCAAAACGGGAGTCGAAAAGGTCGATCGCGAAAGTAAGGCAATGATGAAAGTCTTCGACATAGAGTACAACGAAGAAAGGGGTGCGCAGGGATACAGTTCAGGGAAGGTCTCTATCTCTCTTGAATCTGGCGCACTGTTTATCGACGCGCCCAAGGCTGGAATTCCTGCGATGGTCGCAGAAGTGGGGTCGGGATGGGGAGCCTGTGACGAGGGCGATGTGGCTGCTCACGTTAAGGGTGTAATGAATGTGCTGAAACATTTGGGGATGCTTGATGGTCGTCCAGTAGTCGAGTTCCCCAAGAAGAAGGTTTTCAACGACGTGTCAGAACTTAGAGTTACGCGAGGCGGCCTATACTATCCAACGGTGAAGTTGAAAGACCTTGTCAAGGAAGGACAACCGATTGGCCACGTAAAGAACTTACGAGGCGAGATAATCGAAACTATCAAAACCCCCACAAACGGATTCGTGCAACTCACCATTCCAAAGCACGTGGTGAATACTGGAGACATGGTATTCCTAATCGGAAAGAACCTTCGAGAACTAGAATAGATTCAAACAATAATTATCCAAAGAGCACAATTTTCTCAAAAGACCCTGTGGAAGAATGGCTTAACAGAATATGGAGTGTACCTCCAGCAGAGAACAATGACGACTCCATACGTGGTATATGAGAGCCAAGATTCGCGAGAGAAACTTGAAGTCAAAGTTCCACTTCAGAACCTCGCTAATGTTGAAGATCTTAGAAACGAGATGGGTATTCCAAAATATGTAGATCTGACCAATTTCCAAATGACGAAAATTGTGGCTGCGCTCTGGGCTTTTTCCCACCCGGGTATGATCGTTCAAAATGCCAAAGGGGCCCCACTTAAAGTAGCCTTGTTCGGAGGCGGAGCCTTCAAGATGTATTGCCCAAGCGCAAACCATGGGCCGCTTTCTAGAAAAATTGGGGATGTCGATTTCGTGACTTTGAGAGAAAACGGCAAAGAAGTCGTCGAAACATTATGCGCCTTGGGTGATAAGTACGGCAGCGTGTTCTTCCACGGCGTTCCCGAGGTGGACAAGAGATTCAACGCCCTAAGAACGGGAATGAGGTATAGACTCCGCACCATCAAAGAAACTGACGAGAATGGAAACCCTGTCCCCGGCATAATGGACATCTTCTGCGACAAACTAACGTTCTGTCATACTCTCGATGTTAGAACAGAGATCCTGGAAACTGATAAGCACCTCTTCACGATCGGACTTGAAGACCTGATAATCTCTAAAGCACAATACATCAAATCCGTTCTCACGTCACAGGCATCGAACGTTGACCCAGCCAGATTAATGGGTGATTACGACAAGAAGCACTCCCTCATTGGAATGGAGTTGAAGGACATGCGAGACGTAAGTGCAGCTCTTCTTGACCACGACCTCGGAGAAGGGTCACAGAAGATTAGTGTCGATGTTTTGGGCCAAAAGTTCAGACAGGACTGGGGACTGTGGAAGACGGTGACCTTGAACCTGAAGAATATGCACCAGAAGCTTAACGTCATCTTCAGCTCCTTCGGAGCAAGTAGAGAAGATCAGTCAATAGTGACTGAAAGATTAGCAAGAATAGTCGAGCAACTAGAAGGAAGATACGCGGCCAAGAAAAGAGGATTCGCACTCAACAAACAATGGTGGGAAGACGTTGAAGAACAGTCCCAACCGAGCGCGCACATGTAAGATTCACTACCAGAGCTCCGTCAATTATACATGTGAAAACAAGTACGCGCTCTGAACTCACGGCGGAGTTATACGAACTCATGCGGAGCGTCAAAGGCTTGCGTTGCGATGATTTCTCGATCGACAGTGCTCGCGGCGTCATTGTTATTTTGATCCAAGTCCATTCCTCCTTGATACCTGCCTGGATTCCACTTGAAGGCTAAAGATACCGAGCGCGGTGGAAAATTCGTTGGTCGAATTTAATCCTTATTAGCGTACAGTGATAACACCGTCTTGACGTTTCGGATGAACCTCCGAATCCTTGTTGCAAGCTTTCTGTTTGCGGCCTTATGCCTCTCTATCCTCTCGGTCCCGTATGCGAACAGTCAATCATCCGCCGCGACGACCACGATGACCCTTATACAACCTGCAAGTTCTGGTCAATGTACAGTACGTTCGTTAGCTTTCTTAGGGGTGAAGGACAATGAGATTGCGGGAACATACGGCTCCGACGCACCGATCAATTTCTATATTCTTACGCAAGATGAATTGAATTCAATCAAGAATTGCCATCTTCCATCAGCCGCAAGACCACTTCTCGTTGAGGAGAACGCGGTCGGCTACGGCAATCCTTACAGTTCTCTTCCTTTCCCAGCCAGCGGAACCTATTATTTCGTTTTCATTGCCAGTGGCCCTTCGAGTGTTCCATCGGGTGTTGCAACTATTGAGCTTAGTTTTCCAGCGTCTACAATTTTGATCAACGGCACGGGCAGCCCTAGCAGCACGATAAACCTGTCCAGCACAGTAAGCGCTGGAACCACTACGAGGCTTTCCAGCACAACCGCAACAACTATTCTTCTTCCGACTTCTATCACGTCCGGCTCGTCTTCGGTGGCTTCCCGAGCCAGTTCAGGAGTTGCGTTCGGGAGCTTCGGGACTTTGGCGATTGCTTTGGCGGTCGTAATTGCGTTGTTGGGGTCGGTTGTATTCTTTAAGAGAAGAAAGAAATCTTCGCAGAGCATTGCTACGGTGGAACAGACGCCTTCTCCAAAAACTGAACCGTTAGAGCAAACCCCTCAACCTGCTGCAAGTGGGCTTTCAACTGGATATGGTGACCTGAACGTCCTGTTGGGGGAAGCTTTACCAAAAGGTTCTGCAGTCCTTTTGCTCTCGCCGCGTTGTGACGAAAGAGAATTACTTCTGCGGAGGATCATCGGTTCGGCTCTATCTGCGGGGATGCCGACCTTTTATTTGTCGAACGATCCCAGCAAAATTCGGGACCTGACGAGCACGTATGAGAAGGGTTTCTATGCCCTTAGTCCACAGGACGCTAAGATATTGTCCCCACCCGCAAACTTGTACAAGATCCCAAACATTGACAGCCTCAGCGACTTGAATATGGTATTTACAAAGATCCTGGAGACGCGCGTAAAGCAGGGGACAAGCAACAGGTTACTCATAATCGATCTTCTCACGTACTCCCACATATTTCTTGTCGATAAGAGAGTGACGGCCAGAAAGTGGTTTACAGACTTTCTTGCCGAACGCAAGGCCGAAGACTTTACAGTCCTCGCCTTTCTCAACCCACTCGTAACTTCCAAGGAGGAGACACAGACACTTAACGATGTGTTCGACGGGGTAATCGAAATCTACGAGAAGGAACTTAGCGGAAGATTGAGACGATTCCTAGTAATCAAGAAAATGCACGGGCAAAGATACTCAGGCTCAGAGTGGATGCTCGACAAAGACAAACTATCCTAGCTGATTTGACATCTGTTTTTCTACGATAGTGGGCGCGCATGATCAGATCGACCCACACATGAAACCAACGATCTAACCAAAACTGAATCAGCTTGCTAATTGAGTGATTTCAGCACCAAACTTTCACGAAGCATTCAGGGACGAATTCTGGACACAGAAGTTGGAAACTCGGCCTGAGTATATTCGCGACATCAGAATGAACGGCCAAGTTCACTATAGCAGGATGGAACGCAGAATGGGGAATTGAGGCAGCGCGAATAGGTTATGCGAACTCTTGATGGGCCAATCCTAGCGGGAACACAGGTTTACCACAACTATGTTTTGCCTCATGAGGCTTTGAACTGAATGACACCGAGCTAAGCTGCGAGGATCAAGGTCGAAGGTGAAAACAAGTGGTTGACTCTGATTCAGAATGCTTCAAGAAACCCGTGAAGTTTGCATGACACGTTGATGTTTCACAATTGCGATATTGGTGAAGGACGCAAAAGCCCGTTTCGTTTTTCGACCCATCACGTTAAATAGTCCTAACCTCGCCACGCGGTCTAGTGGTTGAAGTCAGTGGTGGTAGGATTTGCGGAGTAAGGGGCTTATGGTTGCGTTGGTTGTTTTGGTCTCGTTAGTCAGTTTGACATCTGTCCTAGCATTGACCATCACCCCTCCCTCCCCGACACCAGGTCAACCGATCACGTTGAGTGGGCCTAACGTGGACGGGAATGTTGAGGTGTTCACTGGCTCAGGCTGTACGGGAACCTTAGTTTTCTCTAGTGCAACATTTGTCGCTAGCTCGTATACGGTGACTGTGCCTGGTCAGCCTGCGGGCCAATACAGTGCAAGCGTTGAGGAGGACACATCCAGTTGCGTGAACTTCACAGTCCAGGCCGCTTCACCGATACCTGAATACCCATTCGGGTTAGCAGTACTCGCAATCTTCATGATAATCGCATACGGAGTAACCAGACGCCGAACTCGAAGCGATGAAACCTAAGCTACATTAAGGTCGTTGGGCCGTTTAGGCCCAATCGTTCCAGTAGCTCTATAGACTTCACAGTAACGTTTTTCGACACTTTACGTTAAATAGATATGACTTCCTCACATTGTTGGGTGGCTTGGGTAGTTTATGGTTCAAAGGTTCAGGTTTATTGCCGTTGCGGTGCTTTCGATTCTAGTGCTCACGATTATTGGAACCACTTTCATCTCACCAGCATATGCATGTAACTTTGCGCCTTCTCTCTCTTCCCCATCGATAGTTCAAGGAAGTTCGTTAACTCTTAGTGTATTCGATAATTGCGAATCTTCGAGCCCCGCTACAATATATTTCCAAGTCTATACGGGGTCATGCCCGAGTTCGAGTGCGTCAGACGCGACTCCGACCGGTACGCCAGTTGGCTCTCTTGCCACCATAACTTACACTGGACCTGGAACCTACACGGCATCAGTGAATGGGGACGGATCGGGGAATAATTTCGGGCCTGGATCATATTGCCTTAACACGTACTCAACTTTCTCTGGGCCAAACTCCGGTAATGGGGTGGATAATCCTTTCACTGTTACTTCAGCCACCCCCATCCCTGAATACTCGTTAGGGTTAGCGGTCCTAGTAATCTTCATGATAATCGGGTACAGCGTAATCAGACGAAAGACCATCTCGAAACAACAGTAAGACTCCATCAATCAATAGCTTTTCTTACTCAAAGAAACTCCGTGCCACCAAACGGTTTGCCGCGCACCTCTCTACCAAACGACAACTACGCGTTACCCAAAGTAAGCTGGGTTAAATCGGACTGTTACGTGAGGTAAGCGGCGCTTCGACATCGGTCATTTACTCATTACCCAACAACCGGGCTTTTCACAGCGCTCTCACTCAAGCGATAACTCGCGTTAACTTCGATAACCACGCTTAATAGACACGCTTACGTGGTTACTCGTGAGTTAGGTATACGGGCTGAAGCGAACGTCCTACCGTAATCATCCGTGTCGGCGTCCTATTTCTCCCGAAGAACTAGCTGAATCAAATCAACGAGGTGAACTACATGAGTTCTGAACGTTCCTTCAACAAACCAGTTGAGGAGGGCAAGGAATACGAGCTTGACATCAAAGAGACCAGCCGTCGCGGAGACGGAGTCGCAAGGATCGAAGGTTTCGTAGTTTTCGTTCCACAATCCAAACCTGGTGACCACGTGAAGGTCAAAATCAATTCTGTTGGACCAAGATTCGCAACTGGCGAAATCGTCCAATAGAACCCTGGGAGTTTTTCTCCCACACCCTACTTTTTATGCTCATTACCGAACATACTATCCATCGACAGCGAATAAATCCGCTCAACACCCTCGAGACTAATGCAAACCCTACACTAGGTTACTTCATTTGAAAAGCAGCATGCACCAAATCTTCGATGATATATGGAAAGTCTATCCGGATCGTATGCTCAAGAATCGTACATGGCATTGGTGGTGGTGGATTCACTTCTTCGAGAACCCAGATGCTCCCGAATTTCCCCGACAACTCATGATCCTTTGGGGCACCAGGAATTGCAAGAAGGTTCGCGTGAATGATTTCTGCTGGGAGCCGACAATCCCCATGGAGACTGACGGCAATCACGCTGCCTTTGAGTCAATCGTAGCCTCCTGGTACTATGACGGGAAAAAGATGCATGACCCTCTCCTCCTCGACCACGGGAAAACCGAAACCGAACGAGATGGCAACTCGGGAGCAATCAAAATGGAAGGAGACAACGGCGTTTATGCATACGGCGGAAGCTCCGCGAATTTCTGGCTGAATATCGGAACCAAGAATGTCCACATTGAGCTCTCAATGGAGAGATGGAAAGACGCGATGGCGGAACTCATGCCTACCGGAAAGAACTTCATTGGAAACATGGGATACTCGATGTTGAAATATCGGGCACTCTCATCATCGGGAAAGATTCGAGTAGGCGAAACAGAGACTCCTGTAGAGGGTAGATCATATTTCCAGAAGGTGCGAATATCCTCCATAACCCCCTGCTGGTATTGGGGCACAATACAGTGGGATAATGGAGCCTACTTGCAATACTTCTTGCCTCACATTGGCATACCAATGCTTCGAAACTCGAAATCTCATGAGAGTTCTATGGATTGGGGTGAAAAAATGGTTTCAAAGACCCTTAACTTCTATGACCCCGATGAAGGCAAGGAGCATATTATGGACGACATCAAAATAACGAAGCGCTATGCGAATGACCTCCCAATATTCAGTGTGAACGCATCCTCCCCTCAAACTGAGATAAGCATTGAGATGGAGACGTACGCACGATGCTGCTGGAACATCTCGCAACCCCTACTGGGACCACTTTGGTCCGGTATATTCTACAACGAGTATCCAGCAAGGGTTACGAATTTCGAATTCAAAAGCGAATCCCGCAACGTAAACAACACTGACTTCGGCAAAAGCTACTGCAACTGCGAGCACACGTGGGGTACCGTCTAGCCCAACTGCCAAAGCGTAAGCTCCAAGCGCATCATAAGCCCAACTATGGATGCCTGACTGCGACGGGCCCATCAAGAATACCTAGTTCAAAATGCGAAGACGAGCGCATCATCAGCAAAGTCCGATATTCCGTCGCATGATGGACAACTTTGCATCTTAGACCCCATCATGCCCCGGATATTCACTGCGACTCACAGAAAGAAGCGCATGCATGGAACACCTACATTAAATTAGGACTTATAGTACTCCTCCCCTCCAGGATAGGATATGTCATCGCACAAGAGAGCGGATGTAGCTCGGAGGATTGCACGAATCCATGGACATGTGCACGGGATAATGCAAATGCTTGAACAGGGAAGATCCTATTCTGAGGTTGTCCAACAGATCTCTGCTGTACAAGCTGGTCTAGACAGCGCGGTGCAGATAATTGTTGACGATTTAGTAGAGGACTGCATTGCGAAGTCTGGGAAAAACAAGTCGGCCGCTGAAATTGCTCTAGAACTCAAAGAAGTCGTAGCTAGAACCCGATGAATCTTGGTCCCATACAGAAGACGATCCTAGTCCATGAGCAGCAAGCAGAAAGAACCTCTAGAAAGCAAGGAAGATGATGATCTAGAGGGAGGACACAAGGAGAACAAGTCGAGAGAACTGTTACGACTCGCGCTCATGGGCATAGCCGCACTGCTAAGCTGGATCGGAATATGGCATGCGTTCCTACCGATCGATATCATTGCCATACTCGCGACTTTAGTGGGTGGTTATCCAGTCTACAGAGAAACCTTCGGAGCACTCAGATACGGTCACGTCAACATGGAAGTGTCGATGACTGTTGCGATCTTTGCTTCGCTCCTTGTCGGACAATATACCGTGTCTGTTGTAATCACATTCTTCGTCCTCCTATCAGAATACATCGAGACTTACGCAGTCGATAAGGGACGGCAAACCATAACCCTGCTCGAGAAGTCAGCTCCAAAGAGAGCCCTTGTCAGACGCAACGGTACTGAAATTGAAATTAACACACAATCACTCCAACGTAACGACATTGTCATTGTGAGAGATGGCGAACGTATACCCGTGGACGGAACCATTACCGCGGGATCTGCATTTGTGAATCGATCAATGATGACTGGCGAATCGGCAAGAGTTGAGAAGAACAGCGGTGATACGGTTTACGCCGGAAGCGTAAATGAATCAGGCATTATCGAGGTGCGAACAGACAAGGTTGGTGAGGAGACTCTATTTGGAAAGATCATCAAACTTGTAGAGGAAGCAGAAAACAAGAAAGCCCCAATACAGAAAACTTCAGACAGGCTTGCAACTTGGCTCGTTGAATTTGCGATCGGATTCTCTGTGCTCACCTTCTTGCTCACAAGAAACCTAACCTCAACCCTGTCAGTCATTGTGGTAGCTGGTGCCTGTGGAGTTGCGGCAGGAACCCCGCTTGCCATAGTTGCGATCATGGGCAAGGCAGCAAAGAAGGGGGCTATCGTTAAGGGAGGAACTTACGTCGAGGAAATGAGCCGCATAGACACGGTTGTAATTGACAAAACTGGAACATTGACATTTGGAATGCCTCTTGTTACGGACGTGACAGCGGTAGACAATTGTGGCACCCAACAAGTTCTCCAATTTGCAGTAACAGCAGAACGATACTTGAATCACCCGATCGCCAGTGCGATAGTCGAAAAAGCCACTGAGCTTGGCGTAAAAGGGATCACACACTCCACGTTCAATTACACGGCGGGCAAAGGAGTTACCGTAGAAAGTGAGGGGCATGAGATCCTAGTCGGCAACAGCACCTTACTGCGTGAGAAAGGCATTGCAATCCCGCCCGAAGCCCTCTCCATCTCGACGGCGCAGGCGGCTCAAGGAAAAACAGCGGTATACGTCGCCCACGAAAACAGGATATGCGGTCTCATTGCAGTCGCTGACAGAATCAGAGACGAGAGCCGAAAGGCAATGGCGGATCTAAGAAAAATGAAAATCAAAACGATAATTCTAACAGGCGACAGCAAAGTCGCAGCCCAAATCGTCGCAAACCAAGTAGGGATAGACGAAGTATACGCAGAATTGCTCCCGGAAGACAAGGTTGCTTTCGTCGAAAAGCTCGTCGCCGAAGGTCACAGAGTCGCGATGGTTGGCGATGGAATCAACGACGCCCCCGCACTAGCGCGGGCTAACGTCGGAATCGCAATGGGAGCAGGAACAGACGTTGCAATCGAAGAAGCAGACATAGTTCTGATGACGAATGACCTTCAAAAGATAGCAGATGTAGCGAGGTTGAGTAAGAAAGCCTATCACACAATAATGACAAACTTCTATGGAACAGTCACGGTAGATGGAATAGGCGTCACTCTTGCATTCCTTGGATTCCTGAGCCCTCTCTTGGCTGCGGGAATACACGTAGTCTCGGAGCTAATCTTCATTCTAAATTCTGCTAGGCTGATCAGATGAGAAGAACTCATGTTCTCCTTGGTCCCACCGCCTAAATGTCCGAAGAAGGGTTGTGCGCACACATACCAAGCATCCACGAACGGCGCGCAACCCAATAATCAGCACACTGTAATGCGAGCCGCATTGGAATTCACAATAGAGGGCATCTGACATGTGGGAGTTTGGTGAGAGGGGATGGGTGTCGTTTACTGTTGGTATCGCGGCGGGCGGAGTTGCTGGCCAGGGTGCGCCGGGGAGAGATAATGAACATAAGGGCTTGGCGGGATGGAACTTTGCTGGCCTGGACTGGTACTTTGTTATCGGTTTGATATTCGGCTTTGATCTGGTTATAGACAAGTTTGGGGTGTACGTTGCGCCCTTGATAATGATAGGCTCGGACTCTATCGTGCCTGGGGTAGGCTTGGGAGTCGCGTTGTTCCGACGTATTGGTCTTGGAGTGATAATTCCATTCTGGATGTTTGGCGTTATCGTACCGGCTATTGTCGCGGTCATTGGGTCAGTGGCAATAGGGGTACTACTGCTGATTGGCATAGTGGTGACGATTCTAGGCCTCGCCCGCTGGGCTAGGAGACGTAGCGGGTCCTCCTATTCCATCGAGTAGCCGATTTGTGACCGTATTTTTGAGAAACTACGATTGCGGGAACTGTATTGCGTTTTCATGAGGGAGCCGTGTTAGGTTCTGTTTCCCTTACACAGATGGATGATTCATCCATACTGGTTATAGGCGACTACATGGCGTAGTTAATCGGTAATAAAGATTGGTAGAAACATACGCGAACACGCGTAACTATGCCTTGCTCGGCATTGTTTTAATCATAGCAATCATCGCGATCGGAGCGAACAGCAATCCCGTGTGGGCTCAGCCCTGTAATGCTCAGCTTGGCTATCCGGTAACGGCAGCCCCGCAATACTATGGCTCAAGCATTCAAGTTACCATACCCGTGTCAGCTACGTGCTCCATCTACACCAGTCAACTGTACGTCGTCGGCAACGCCTATACAGGGTACAACTCGAACCTTGGAACAGCAAACACAGTGCTATACGCAACATACGGGAACAGTTTCAGCGGACAACTCCAGTTTACCCTCCCCGTATCAGCCCAAACGGTACAGTTCTCAGTCTCAATCTACAATGCCCAATCTGGATACTATCAGCAATACTACGGCGGCCAACCGTTAGCAGTAGCGTCAGAAAGCTACGTGATTAGCCCGACATACCAGAGCTATCCCAGCTATCCTACCTACCCGACCTACCCGACCTATCCGAGCTACCATAGCTACCCGAGCTATCCAAGCTACCACTATCATTACTATTACAACGGCGGATACTACCACTACAGCGGCGGATACTACAACAACAATAACAACCACCACTGTTACAACTCGAGCGGTTGTAACCATCGCTAAAGCAACTGACATTCAATGCTAGGCTATCATTCACTAAACCTACCATTTTTAGAATCGATCAACGAACGCACATATTCCCGAAGACGAGTCGGCTCTACTGGAGTGATGACGGGGGGAGCGGAGCCGTGGCCCTACCAACAAATGCAACGTTATAGTGGGTTTTACGATTGTGGGTCCATGTTTGCTGGACCAGAGTCAGTGGGGATTACCTTCGACGATACGGGCACTCTCAACACCAACGCGAAACGAGGCTCTGCCATGAAAGTCAACGACGGGAAGCACCTTCATTGCAGCACGTGGTAATGATGTGTTAGCAATGGGCAGAATTTACTTCTCGCGTGAGCGATGGGCGACCATCCTCTTGATAGCGGTGTCTCTCATGGCGCTTGCCCAGGCTTCTGCGTACGTGTCTCAACCTGTCTATGGCGCAACTCTGTCGCATCTCTTTGCGCAGATCGCTCCGTTTCAAACTGCTAATGGTACGACTGAAATCGTTGCCACCGCTATGGGTACAATCGCGACTGGTACTATTGCTACAGGTACGACTGCTATGGGTACAACGGCTATGGGTACAACAGCGTCCACGCCCTCGATAATTACGACCGCTACAGGTACGACCGTCACCGGCGCAACTGCTACGGGTACAACTGCTTCAACTACCGAAACCGCTCCAACGCCCTCGACAATTACGACAGCTACTGGGGCGACTGAAACGGGTACCACCGCTACGGGCACGACTGCTACGGGTGCAACCGCTACTACGACCACTACGACGGGTTCAACTGCCACTACTACTACAACGGGTTCAACTACTACGGCTACAATTACTTCAACAACTGAAACGGGTACGACCGCGTCAGGTACGACCGTGACGGCTACAACGACTGAAACAACTCCAACCACTACTACAGCTACGGGTACAACGGAGACTGGTACTACTACTACCGGTACAACCGCGACCAGCACGACTGCTACTGCTACAACCGATCCAACTACTGCTACTGGTACGACTGAAACAGGCACAACCGCTTCTGGTACTACTGCTACCGGTACGACCGCGACCGGCACGACTGCTACGGGTACAACCGCTTCAACTACTGCTACAGGAACTACTGCTACTGGTACGACCGCCACAGGTACAACCGCGACCGGTACTACTGCTACCGGTACGACTGCCACCGGCACAACCTTTACTGGTACGACTTATCAGCAGCAGTATCTGCTAACGATCCAATCCAATGGGGGAGGCACAGTTGCTCCGCCTAGTGGATATCAGAATTCCAATGCCGTGATAGCGATACTTGCCTTGCCCAACAGCGGCTTCTCTTTCGTCTCATGGACGGGTTCTGGTTCAGGCTCGTTTAGTGGCACTTCGCCGTCAGCCACGGTCACCATGGACGGACCGATCACGGAAACTGCGACCTTCGCGCCGACAAGCACGGTGCAGATAACTGTCGAGTCCGGTCCTTCGAACAGCGGCATAGTACAGGTTGACGGCTCTTCCATAATCACTCCTCAGACCTACACTTGGACTCCAGGAACAACGCACAGCCTCTCTGCAGCATTCAACCCGCCATGCAACTACAACTGCCAAGCAACATTCCAATACTGGACTTCTCCAAGCATCGGAACGGTGTATTCACAAACCATAACCTACACCGTCCCATCCTTCTCGGAAACGGTTAGCGCACTATACCAAGTACCACAAAACACAGTCCCCATCACCATAGCTTTCATCTCAACTGGGTTGAACTCGATATACGTTGACGGAACCCAGATCACCACACCGCAAACATTCAACTGGGTCACAGGCAGTATGCACACCTTGACCGCAAACCAGTACTGTGGGGTTTCAGGATGCCAAGCTCAGTTCAGCTACTGGCAGTCGTCAAGCATCGGGACGACCAACGCAGCATCGTTCACGTACACCGTCCCGACATACTCCGAGACTGTGACCGCCTACTACACCGTTGCCCAGACTTCTAACACGTTCTCATTCGCGTTTGGTTCGCCCGGTTCGGGAAACGGCCAATTCAAGAATCCACATTTCATCACCATTGATTCTTCAGGGAACATTTACCTGACAGACTCCGACAACGCCCGTGTAGAGAAGTTCGACAGATCTGGCAACTACATTACTCAATGGGGATCGTTCGGTTCCGGTAACGGCCAATTCAATGAGCCAACAGGTATTGCTGTGGATTCATCCGGAAACGTCTACGTAGTCGATAGCAACAATCATCGCGTGGAGAAGTTTACGAGTTCCGAAACCTACCTTAGTCAATTTGGATCGTCGGGTTCGGGCAACGGTCAATTCGAAGACCCAACCGGTATTGCCGTTGATTCGTCAGGTAACGTATACGTTGCGGACAATGGCGCTAATCGCGTGCAGGAGTTTACAAATTCCGGAACCTACCTTAGCCAGTTCGGATCGCCAGGGTCCGGCAACGGCCAATTCAGCGGCGTTACTGGAATTGCTATTGAACCCTCATCAGGGAACATATACGTAGTCGACTACGGGAATAATCGTGTTGAAGAATTTACGAGCAGCGGAACTTACGTAACGCAGTGGGGATCGGTTGGTTCGAGTAACGGCCAGTTCACGGCCCCATACGGTATCGCCGTTGATTCCTCAGGCCGCATCTACGTGACTGACTCTGGCAATAATCGGGTTGAGGTGTTCACTACCTCCGGGACCTATCTGAGTCAGTTCGGTTTGCAGGGTGGAGGTATCGGTCAATTTGTCAACCCAAGAGGGGTTGCTGTTGATTCGTCGGGGAACGTGTACGTAGTCGACAATGTCAATAATCGTGTCGAAGTTTTTCAAGCTTAATTAGAACAAGCGGCGGCAGACCTTGTCACTGCGGTTCCTCGTCCATTTACGAATTAGAGTACCATTACACTTGAATCTACGGTTGCACCGAAGACAAAGACTCGAAAGCCTGATCTGTTTGCGACATTAAGATCGGTCCATGGCAAAGGAAAGCCTTAGAATCGTTAGAGCAAACGCGAGACACTCACTATTAGCTGTCCCTCTCTTTGATGCGTATAGGCAGTTTTACAAGAAAAAGTCTGACCTGAAAGCCGCTCGTGATTTCTTGAAGCGACGGCTAAAGAATAGAGAGTCGGTTCTATTCCTAGCTTTCTCTGAGGGTGGACGACATGCGAAACCCGTGGGATTGGTGCATCTTTATCCGACCTTCTCCTCGCTAACCCTTCGGCGGCAATGGATACTATCAGATCTCTTCGTGACTCCGGAAGCGCGTTGCGAGGGCGTTGGTGAAGCTTTAATGAATCGTGCACGCCGGCTTGCTGAGGAAACGGACGCGGATGCTCTTCTCCTTGAGACAGCTACGAGCAATTTCACCGCCCAGACGTTATACGAGAGACTCGATACAGACGCGATCAGGAATTCTATCGTTACTCGCTGACGATTTAACCGAGCAGCGCATAGCAAAGTAGCGTAGGCGCGTCCGTTAGATAACGTAATGTTCACGCGGATACTCTGGGAAGTAGCGCTCTCTTCTATCTACTAGGACGGTCACTACGTTCGCGCCTCTGCCTAGTTTCTTAGCAATCCTCAGAGCAGCGTAAACATTCGCCCCGGAAGACATGCCACAGAACAACCCTTCCTCAAGACACAATCGATTCATAGTTTCCCTGGCATCATTATCTTTGACCGTCAAAACCTCGTCAGGCAAACCTTTCTCCAACATCAACTCTACCAGAGATTTCGACGCAGGCAGTCCGACAGTTGCTCGGTACTTGTTCATCGAGCCAGATCTATACCACTGTGTAACTCGGGCATCCTCAGGCTCCAGACCCACGACTTTTACATGCCCAATCTTCTCGCGCAACGCTTCGGCTACTCCGAGTATGGTGCCACCTGTTCCGATTGAGGCTACCCAAGCATCGACTTTGTTATCAAGCTGTTCGAGGATTTCTCTTCCCGTTGTCTGCCGATGAGCTTGAGCGTTTTCCGGGTTGTCGCTTTGATTAGCCCACCAAACCAATGGATCACTTCTTTCCAGGTCATAGCATTTCTTCATACCGATTGCGAACACGGCAGCTGATGCATCGCTAGGAGAGAGGCCGTCAAGGAGCTTCTCGTGTCCTTTTGTCGAGAACGCTTCAACCTCTGCTCCAAAACACTTCATTATTCTGATTCTGTTTTCCGGATTGTATTCGCCCGCCCATTTGGATGGAATGAGTAATTTCACTTTGTAGCCTTTCATGGACCCTACAAAGGATAATGCCGGTCCTGTGTTGCCACTCGTCGCGTCTACAATTGTCCCACCTTTTCTCAGTTCTTCCTTCCTCTCAGCTTCCTGGACCATTCTCAAAGCCATTCTGTCCTTGATGCTGCCGCTTGGGTTGAGAAATTCACACTTCGCATAGACATTTGCATCGACGTCTGAGGCCACTCTCCCCAGCCTCACTATGGGAGTGTTCCCAATCAGATCTAGCGCGCCACCCATCATCTGCACCACATTCCAATGCGGATGATCTCATTATTCACACATTCGAAAGATGGGTTATGAGTCAGGCATGGACCTAGCAGAATGATCCAAATCCACTGCAGAGCAGATCACTCTGAACTTCTTCTTTCCATAATTAGAATTCGTCGCGAATGGTTCGGCTAGGTTCGTAGATGTTTTTAACTGCATGGCTGCTCAACAACTGAGCATGCAATATGTTCGTTTAGGAAAGGCGGGGGTACAAGTTTCACGTATCTGCTTAGGTTGCATGTCTTTCGGAAACGCCAGCGAGTGGATGATCGAAATCGATAGGGCACGACCAATCGTTAAACGCGCCCTGGACCTGGGTATCAATTTCTTCGACACAGCGAACGTCTACTCGAAGGGACGTTCAGAAGAGATCATGGGTGAACTATTGAAAGACCGCCGAGACGATGTCATCATAGCAACAAAGGTTCACGGGGAAATGGGTGACAAACCCAACCAAAGAGGCCTCTCTCGACTGCACGTAATGAAACAGATTGATGGTTCTCTAAAGCGGCTTCAAACCGACCATGTAGACCTTTACCAGATACACCGATGGGACTACGAGACTCCGATCGAAGAGACACTCGACACCCTCAACGATCTAGTCCACCAAGGGAAAGTGCGGTACATTGGTGCTTCAAGTATGTGGGCATGGCAGTTCGCTAAGGCCCTCTTCATTAGCGATCGCCTCGGCATCGAACGTTTCGTCACCATGCAAAACCACTACAACTTATGCTACCGCGAAGAAGAGCGCGAAACGATTCCGCTCTGCCGCGAAGAAGGCGTCGGTTTGATACCTTGGAGCCCGCTCGCACGGGGGTTCTTAACGGGCAAGTATCGCCGAGCAGAAAAACCCGATTCACTCCGATACAAGTCCGATAAACTGTTCGCTGAACGTTTCTTTAGACCAGAAGACTTCGATGTACTCGAACGCGCAGAAGAGATCGCTAAAGAGAAGGACGTAACCGTGGCTCAGATTGGTTTGTCTTGGCTTCTCCACAAAGGCATCACAGCCCCAATCATAGGAGCAACCAAAATAGAACACGTTGAAGATGCAGTGAACGCAATCGAGCTTAAGCTCAGTAATGATGATGTGAAGCGACTTGACGAACCATACAAGCCACACTGGACAATGGGACACATGTAGATCAGCAATTATCGTATGCCCTTCCAATTTAGCGTGTAAGAACCAATAGCCCTCGATCGTTTGTGGGTGAGTGCTTCACTTTCTCGTCTAAATTCTTGAACTCACACGAGTGACTTGAGACTTAGAGATGAAACTTAAGAGCTTGCATACGGGTCCGGCCGAGAGCTGGCGTAAGAGGATGATCATGCTCCAATGCCAGACATCCGTCGCATGAGAATGGAGGCGTTCCTTGCGTCAGGACAGCTATGCATGGCCTTAGCGACGAACGCAACCCACCAGAGTACAGGTAGGAGGATATGGGATGGCAATCAACGGAGATCCTTACGCTGAGGAGTGTTGAGGTGAAATGGAATACAAGTGGAAGGCTTTCTCGGTGACTTCGATTGGCTCGCTCATGTCAGCGGTAGATAGCACCATTGTCCTATTGGCACTTGTTCCAATGGCCGAAGAACTCAACTCTGACTATGTTACGATGGTTTGGGTCGTAGTTGCCTACGTTCTAGCCAACACGGCGTTGGTCCTAAGCCTCGGTCGTCTCGCGGACATTTATGGGCGAAAGAGGATGTACAATGTCGGTTTCATTGTATTCATACTGGGCTCAGCGCTCTGCGGTTTCGCTGCGTCTGGCCTAACTCTTGTGAGTTTCAGAGCCATACAAGGCATAGGTGCAGCACTACTGGCTGCGAACTCATTCGCAATCCTCTCCGAAGCCTTTCCAGGGAACGAGCGAGGGAAAGCATTTGGTGCTAATTCAATTGTCTGGGGCTCTGGGGTCGTTCTCGGAATAATACTGGGTGGCCTGATCATAACGTACACGAGCTGGCGTTTAATTTTCCTCATCAATTTGCCGATTGGCGCCTTTGGAACGATCTGGGCGTACAGAACCCTGAAAGAAAACAAGACCGACCTGACCAGCAGGTACATTGACCTCCCTGCAACTGTGTCATTCACAATCGGCCTGCTCGCTTTGATGTTAGGTGTCACTTGGGGCATAATCTACTCCTGGAGCGATCCTGTCACACTTCTTTCGATCGCTCTGTCCCCTTTCATTCTGGCGTTCTTCGTATACTGGGAGATAAAACGTAGCAAAGATCCCGTGATTGATTTCGCACTGCTGAAGAACAGAGTCTTTACGCTATCGTTGACGACTGCGATGTTGCAATCCTTGGCCTTGTTCAGCGTGGATTTCCTTCTCCTCTTCTATTTGGAAGGGATTGCAGGCCTTTCGGTACTCACGGCTAGTTACCTGATAATCCCGATGGCAGTTGCACTATCATTGGTCGGACCGTTTGCGGGTGGACTTTCAGACAGGTTTGGGGCTCGAATAATCGCTTCCTTAGGATTGGCAATACAGGTAGTCGTCCTGTTTCTGTTGAGAGGGCTTACGACTACAACTCCACTTATTCAGATCGGAATCATTGAAGCCATTTACGGCGTTGGGGGCGGTTTGTTCTGGCCAGCGAATACGAGCGCGATTATGGCGTCCTCGTCGCCTGCCCGTTACGGTGTGAGCTCAGGAATGATGAATACTTTCAGGAATACTGGAATGGTGATGAGTTTCGCGTTGTCGTTGACAGCCGTCACGGGAGTAATACCTGCCAGCATCATCTTCCAACTGTTCATAGGCACTTTTTCAGGTACGCTTGCACCTAGTTACGCTACCGCGTATCTTTCAGGTCAGAGTTATGCTTTCGGAATTTCAGCGATCTTGCTTGTCGTTTCTTTGTTGTTCTCGCTGATTAGGGGAAAGGAAAGCAGGCAAGCAGGAACTGTAGAACCCCTGGCAAAAGTACCTGCTCGAATTCCTTTAGAGGGCAAATTCGTGCAGCTAATCCTCGCTCCATTGAATTACGGCAGCGTGAAGTGCATGCCACATCTCGAGGGCAGCAGATGACGCTTTCTTGTTCGTTTTATTCGAAGCCCACTGCACTTATTCCGTAAGGGTTGTAAATTAGAATAAGCCATCGCCCATCGGACTGTTTCCGGAGTACGTCTGAAGAGACTCCCGCCCTATCTATTTTCTTACCGTCGGGAGAAGTAGCTTTCAATGTCCATCTAGAACAATGAAGGGCAATGCCGCCAGCTTCCATTATTTCTTGGACTTTTCGGTTAAGTGTGGGCTTTAATGAAACAAATCCCGCGTATGCTTCGCGGATAGCAACATTGCCTCGAACGATTTGCCTAGGTTGTCCAGCTAGGGCCTGAACCACCAGAACCGCGTCCTCCTCGAAAGCTTCAACATAGTTTCGAAATCTCCTCGATTAATGGCTGCAGTCAAGTTGTTGATGGTGTCCAAGGGACTTGGTTGGCTTATTGTCTTCTCATTCATCTTAACCACATATTACCGGTAGTTATTCTTTGGTTACACAAGCCCATAAGATTTCTTGACGGTGGAGCCGAATGCATCATAGGCGTGTGTGCCTCACTGACGAATATTTCCTAATCGAAATTGAACCCGTCGCGGCGTTGCCTCGAAGGCCTGAACCGAAGATGTCACAGCATGCCAAAGTCAGATGGGTTCGCTCATTCACCGAATTTCTTGAGCATAGTGAGCTGTTGGCTCAGCATGCGCAACCGTCGCCGCGCGTCTCTGTCGTAGGCCTGAGGGTTAGCAAGGGCTCGCTGCTTCCCGTCAAAATATTCGCCGTTCACTCCATCGAGTTCGGGAGAGGTGGCCAAGTACTCTACTGCTTGCGCTCCTTCATCTACAGTGCTCATTGTCTCATCAAAGTAGTCACTATCAAGCACCATCTTTGTGTTCATTAACGATGCAGGGTGAAGGCAGTTGACAGTAATACCTGCTCCCACCAGGTTCTCAGCGAGATCAATGGTGAACATGACCAAAGCAAGCTTGCTCTGGCGATATGCTTTCAGACCGTCATACTCATCCTCGAGCATCACGTTGTCAAAGTTGATGGGCTGCTGGCCAGCCGATGCAACATTGACGATACGAGCAGGAGCCGAGTAACGGAGCAAAGGCAACAGGCGGTGGGTCAAGAGGAAAGGCGCTAGGTAATTTACGGCTAGGCGTAACTCGAACCCATCTGAACTCTGTTCGCGACGGCTCAGACGAGTCCCCGCTCCGATGCCAGCGTTGTTGATCAGCATGTCGAGGTGCTCTTGGTCAGCTTGTATCTGGTCGGAGAGCACTCGGACCGCATTGAGTGAAGAGAAGTCGGCGTTGTAGTAGACAACTTTCTCATTAGCTGTGTCATCTCGGATTTCCTGAACGGTGGCCTCTCCCTTCTTCTGGTTACGACCGTGCAGAAGGACTTTTGATCCACGCGAAGCAAAATCACGGGCAACCGACTTCCCTAGGCCATCGGTGGCACCTGTAACTAGAATCACCTGATTTTCAGCTTTTTCCAGGGGATGTTCCCCCTCTTCAACGTGTTTGTGCAAGTCGTCATTTTAGCGACGGTCAGCAAACCGCGAGAAATGAGGTCGATGTGGTCACGTAAACTTTGTCTCAAAGGTTTCAAATCCTTCAAGAGGATTCAAGCAATTCAAGGAATCCTTAGCGATCTAACTGTTGTTAATGTGGCTAGGACCCATTGCGTAACAGTGGTGGGGCCGAAGGGATTCTCATGGTTCGGGCCTCGAACCATTTTGAACCCTCGACTTCCGCCATACCGTCATGTCTACGGGTTTCTTCGCTCCTGAAGTTCGTCATCCCATTCAGGTCCGCAAACCCGTTAAGGTTTGGTCTTCTGGAGCCCTTGGCGGGTACGTATCCCTGTCGTCATCCCTGGCTAGACACCGCCACCCTTCTGATTTCACAGGGTGTCTACGGCCCCACTTGGGTTGGACAGGGCGGCCCCAGCACCTCACCCTCAGGGAGTTGCTATAACGGTTACGGCTGAATGCGAGTCAACGCGTATAATACTCCCAACAGAGGAATCCTGCTGAGGATTCTTGCTAAAAATAGGACTAATCGGTAAGACAAACGCTGGCAAAACTACATTCTTCAACGCTGCAACCCTCCTAACCGCCGAAGTCTCTACCTACCCCTTCACAACCAAAAAGCCGAAGATGGGCCAAGCCAATGTCAAGACAATCTGCGTATGCAAGGAACTCGGGGTCAACGATAATCCGCGAAACTCAACCTGCATCGACGGATCCCGCTTCATCCCCATACAACTAATCGACCTCCCCGGCCTAATCAAGGGTTCATGGGAGGGAAAGGGGTTGGGAACTCAGTTCCTAAGCGTCGCGTCCCAAGCGGACGCCCTCATACACATCGCAGACGCCTCAGGTAGTGTAGATGCTGAGGGAAAACTCACCAAGCCGGGCATGGGCAATCCCGTCGCCGACGTTTACGATATCGAAGAAGAGATTGTACGCTGGTATGCGAAATCGATCGATAAGACACTTCGAAAGATCAAGAAGCCTTCGAAGAAAGGTTCGCCTGTGGACCAGTTGTTCGCGCAGGACCTAGCTGGCATGAAAATCACCGCGACTCACATCGCGCAGGCACTTAGTGCTACAAGCCTAACGGACAAGAACTTGGGTAAATGGTCGCGTGAGGATGTTTGGAGTTTCACGAAGAGCGTCCGAGAAATCTCGAAGCCCACACTGATCGTGGCAAACAAGATGGATATTGCTCTAGGTGAGAAGAACTATGAGAAATTGATCAAGGAGTTTGGGCAGGCATTCGTGATCGCCGCATCCAGCGACGCTGAACTTGCTTTGCGGAGGGCTGAGCAGAGCGGGTATGTGGAGTATGTTCCGGGTGAGGAGATCTTCAAAGTTAAGGGTAAGAGTAAGCTTACTTCTGAGCAGCGGAACGCTCTAACCTACGTTGAACAGCGTGTTTTCTCGAAATGGATACGGACGGGTGTGCAGTTCGCTCTGAATACATGCGCCTTCAAACTGCTCGGGATGAATGTCGTCTATCCGGTCGAGGACGCCGACAAGTTTTCGGATAGGAAAGGGATGGTGCTTCCCGACGCCTTCCTCGTGCCGTATAACGCCTCCGTCTCAGACCTAGCCGCCCAGATTCACAGTGAGCTCGCTAGGAGTATGATTTATGCTATTGACGCTCGCACCAAGATTCGTCTCCCGACAGATTACAAACTGAAAGACCGGGACGTCGTCAACATCGTTGCGGCCATTAGGAGAAAATCCTCAAGCTAAGATCCGATGACTTTTAGCAAATCTGCCTTCGTGATGATCCCGAGCACGTGTCCACGCCTCAAAACGAGAACCGCAGGCTCGTACTGGAGAAGCGCAGAAACCATTGACACAGGCGTAACGTCGTTCACAATTGGAAACGCCTCATCCATAATCGTCTCTACCTCCCCCTTCGATGCAAGGTCCGGTCTTGGGAAAGTCACGAGCTTCTGAAGAATCGTTTTCTCCGTTAAACTTCCCACGGCTTGGCTGCCGTTGAAAACGGGTAGCTGGGAGAACCCTGTCTCTCGCATCAAATGCACGCCCTTGGAGATGGGTTCGTGAGCCTGAACACTGACGACTTTGCCGTGGCAAATGTCCTTCGCCTTCATCTCGTTCTTTCGCTCCAAGCTCTCGAGCGTGTCGAAAATGGCTTTAGTTTTTAGGTATGATGGGCTGATGTTCTTGCTTTCGATTTTGGCGATCATTGACTGCGTAACGCCTGCAAGGTTGGCGAGCTTCTTCTGGCTCATGGCTAAGAGCCGACGTCGTCTCCCAATCTCCTCTAGGCCAGGTAACATGTATTCAAATGCCCCTTCATGTGATATTCCATTAAGAATTTACATGCGAGCCTAATATTCCCATACGCATAAGCCGACAGTTTGGTTCGCTTTACGGGTGGGTTAGGCTACGAATCTGGCGCGCCGAAAATTGTATGTCACCTGACATACGCAAGTCTGGCTGACCGGAAGAGAAAAGATCTGATGGGAGCTGAGCACCCAGAGAGTAGCCAATCGGAATTAGCGGTTGTTTCGGTAGGTAGTCGACTTCAGAGTTCCCCGGTAGCAACTAATGAAGCATACAACTGCTCGCACCGTTCAACTCGAACGCATTAACCTTGTTTCCACGGTGATTCTTAGGGGAATTTTTTCATATTGTAAAGTTATATTATAGGAATATTGGACTTTCACCAATAACTTTCAGTGAACCCTTTTGAGCAAACTTTCCAGCGGATCAACCAACGTTGCGGTGGCTTTGAGCCAAAAACCTCGCTCCTACATGTTCACCTCCGAGAGCGTCACCGAAGGCCACCCCGACAAGGTGGCTGATCAAATCTCGGACGCGATCCTCGACGCAATTATGGAGAAGGATCCCAAATCACGCGTCGATATCGAGACTCTCATAATGAAAGGAACGATAATCGTAACCGGCCAAATCTCCACCACTAGCTACGTTCCCATTAGCCATATTGTCCGTAACGTGCTACGCGATATTGGCTTCGACAACGCGAAGGTAGGCTTGGATTGGGAAGCCTGTGGAGTTCTCGTCTCAGTAGAAGAGCAGTCCCCAGACATCGCCATGGGGGTTGATAAGGAGGACATTGGCGCCGGCGATCAGGGAATGGTGTTCGGTCACGCGACGAATGAGACTCCTGAACTCATGCCTCTGCCAATCGTCTTAGCCCACAAGCTTGTCAAACGCCTCGCCGACGTGAGAAAACAGGGGATTTTGACATACCTGCGCCCTGACGGAAAATCGCAAGTGACCGTTGAATACGTGAATGGCAAGCCCAAACGCGTGGACGCTGTCGTAATCGCAGCCCAACACAATGAAGACGTGCCGAGGGAGCAAATGAAGAAGGACATAATCGAGAAGGTGATCGAAAACGTCATACCGGAGAACATGCTTGATAAGAACACTAAATTCTTCATAAACGAGACCGGTCGCTTTACGATTGGCGGCACGCTCGCAGATTCTGGCCTTACTGGGAGGAAGATAATTGTCGACACGTATGGCGGAATCGGAAGCCATGGCGGCGGTTGTTATTCTGGAAAAGACCCGACTAAAGTGGATCGGTCCGGAAGTTACATGGCGCGGTACATTGCGAAGAACATAGTCGCAGCAGGCTTAGCAGACAAATGCGATGTGCAGATCGCGTATGCGATAGGAGTTTCTAAGCCGGTTTCTGTAATGGTCAACACCTACGGAACTGGTAAAGTGCCTGACGAGAAGATTACGGAGGCTGTGAAAACAGTTTTCGATATGACCCCTAGGGGAATAATTGAGTGTCTAAACCTCCGACGGCCAATTTACAGAAAGACGGCAGTCTATGGCCATTTCGGGCGTGACGATCCAGACTTCACCTGGGAACGCACTGACAGGGTGGACGAGCTTAAGAAATACGTGTAGCCCGATTTGGCAGAGGGCGCAAAGCATCAATCATAGACTCATCAGTATCGCCCATTCAACTCTGGCCCATTGCAAGGATTAACACCAGTATATTGATTAGGCCCGTTAGTGCGGTTTCGTGGTTCAACGTTGAGCGGTTGTCAATGGTTGTGCAAAAGTCACTACAGCGTGTAGTTGAAATTGGTAGAGTCCTTGCTCTTATCCTCGCCGTCTTCTCAGCCATCACCTACGTAATTGCACTCGTCTTGGGGCCAGTACTGTACTTCTCTACCTCCGACGGTCTCAAGGATGCAGTGCACGTCATCCATCAGCTTCCGTTGGATGTCTTCATGTTATACACGGTGTATCTTCCCGGTGGAATGAGTCATGGGGCCCTATTCGCAGTTATCTGGATCATTTTCGTGCTTTGCGTAGTGGCTGCCAGTCTTAGCAGAGGAGGCTTTCTAAAGTCGGTTAGGGAAGCACTCTCTAAGCCAATTTCAGTAGCGAAAACAAACTTCCTCTACATCATGCCATTAGTAGGCACGGGCCTGCTGTATGCGACAATTCTCATCACAGATTTCCAAACGACACAGGGAATCCAGACGGGCAGCTTGAACTTTCCAGCGCAAACAAGCCCGTATTTGATCCTCCTCAACCTTGCCTATGCGCCAATAGACGAAGAGTTCGCTTTCAGAATCACGACCATTGGAATCCCCCTGGCCGTATTCCTTCTGATCGTTTACCGATCGGATCCACGGTTGACCGGTCTGAAGAAACGTGCGAGTTTGTTTCTCCTCACCCTTTTCAGTCCCGAACTCGCCAAGTCCAGACTGGGTTACAAAACCGTCGCCGCAAACGGCTTCGTCCGTGGCATTAGCCCACTGGAGTGGGCGCTTATTCTGGTAAGCTCGATGGTGTTCGGGCTAGCTCACTACATTAGCGGAGGAGGCTGGGAAATTGGGAAAGTTACCACCGCGGCCTTAGCAGGTTTCGTATTCGCAATTATGTACGTGAGCTACGGCGCCTACGCCGATATACTCCTGCATTGGTTCTTCAACTATTACTTCACAATCCTCGATATGGCAAGCACCGCTTACGGCGGCGCGTTCATTGGTTTCGCGAACTTCGTCGAATTCACCAACATAATCGCAGGAGTGGCGGTGCTTGTGTTCTTTCTACTAAATTCCGCCCTAAGGATTTCGGACTATCTCACATCGAGGGCCGCTGGGATTCCCACAACGACCACGTGAACCATTCGACAATCTTATACGGCAAAGCAATTGAATTCAGCTTGGTGTAGGGGCCTGTATCACCGCCAAGTCCGCTAAGACTCGAAACAACCCCTTTCGGCCTCATTGCACCTTCTCAAGCAAGGGAATATCCCATGGCAACTCCAGAGAAAACTGAAAGTGCGAAGAAATTTCTTCCTCGAATCGTCGAGAAAAGATGGGACCATCATCTCGAGGCGAAGATTTTCGATCAATGGCAAGAGGAAGGAACGTTTACGGTTAAGCCGGGCAAGGGAGGCAAACCTTTCGTCATCGACACTCCGCCGCCAACGACCTCAGGAACTTGGCACATAGGTGCAGTGGCATCCTACTCACAAATCGATATGATTGCCCGTTCGCAGCGAATGCAAGGAAAACCTGTCCTCTTCCCAATCGGATTCGACCGGAACGGAATCAACGTCGAGATCTACGTTGAGAAACAATCCAAGGTAAAGATGCGGGACACGCCGAGACAGCAGTTCATCGACCTATGCTCACACGCACTCGACGAGCTCGAGGGTCAGATGATTAACATGATGAAACGTGTCGGGTTGAGTGGAGACTACGATGGGAAATATCACACCGATCACGAATCCTACCGGAAGCTCACGCAAGCTACATTTATCGAGCTCTGGAAAAGAGGGCTAATCTACGAAACGACACGCCCTAACAACTACTGCCATGAATGCGGAACGACAATCGCTGACGCAGAAGTAGAGTATGAAGATCTCCCATCCAACCTGGTACACGTGAACTTCAAAATCGAAGAAACAGGAGAAACGCTGGTCATCGCAACAACACGGCCTGAACTCATATGCGCATGTCAACTGGTAATCGTAAACCCCACGGACGAGAGGTACACCAAGATTCATGGAATGCACGCGATTCTACCGATCTACGGTCGCAGAGTTCGGATTAGACCTCACCCAAGCGCGAAGCCTGAATTCGGCACGGGGGCAGTAATGATATGCAGCTACGGAGACTATACGGACGTTCTGCTCTTCAGGGAGTTAGGCCTAACAGAGATCTTAGCCGTCGATCCGAATGGCCGCCTCACTGCTGTCTCGGGACCATACGAAGGCTTAACGATGCGGGAAGGCCGCTCACGGATACTTGAAGACCTACGCTCTCAGAATCTTCTCGTTGAAACTGAAAACATCAGGCACCGCACACCAGTGTGCTCACGCAGCAACACTCCGATCGAAATCATACCAATGAAAGAGTACTACCTAAAACAAATAGACTTCATCCCAAAGCTCAAACAACTTGCTAAACAGATCACCTTTCACCCAAATACGGCTAGACAGATACTGCTCGATTGGATAAACTCAATAGCAATTGACTGGCCGATATCGAGACGCCGCGTATACGCAACCGAAATTCCCGTCTGGTACTGCAAAAATTGCGGCACGCCCTTCATTCCACCCACAGGCGAATATTACAAGCCATGGAAGGATCAGCCACCCTCGGCAACGTGCTCCAAGTGCGGTCACGTAGAGTTTGAAGGAGACACGCGCACCTTCGACACTTGGATGGACTCAAGTATTTCCGCACTTTACATCTCCAAATACCAACTCAACTCGAACTTCTTCAAGCGGGCATACCCAGCGAGCATAAGGCCTCAGGGAAAAGACATAGTCAGAACTTGGCTCCATTACTCGATCCTGAGATGCTACCAACTGACAGGCCGGGTGCCATTTACAGATGTATGGATAAACGGGCTTGGGATGGATGAGCAAGGTCAAGCGATGCACAAGAGCAAAGGGAACGTTGTGGAGCCTGAGCCGGTGCTTGAAAAGTTCGGCGCAGACGCATTCAGGTTCTGGAATGCTTCCGAGGCTACGCTGGGTTCAGATTTCCGCTGTTCGGAAATGAGAATCGCTGCAGCTCACAAATTCATGACGAAGTTCTGGAATCTTTCCCGTTTTATCTCGTCCTTCCCGGAAGTCAAGAATGCCAAACTCCAACCGAGCGACAAGTGGATTCTCTCCGAACTCACCTTACTGATACAAAAAGCCATGAAGGGCTATCACGATTGCAACTTCTTCGTCCCCTCAACGGCAATTAGAGATTTCGTCTGGGAGACATTTGCCTCACACTACCTAGAAATGGTGAAGCCTCGCGCTTACGGCCAGGGCTTCACAAAGGCTCAACAGAAAGCTGCCTGGTATACACTTCACACCGTCTTGAAGAACGTCCTCCTTTTACTCGCGCCCATAACCCCATTCATGCCAGAGCACATATGGCGGCAATTGTACTCAAAGAGAAGTATACATGCCGATCGGTTCCCTAAGCCGGCGTGGTCGAAGGCATCGAAACGCTATACTCAGAAGATGTTAGAGTTCAACCGGGAGGTCTGGAAAATTAAGAAGGAGAAAAACTTGGCTCTCCGCGACCCAGTCGAGGTGAAGATCCCAAGGGCCCTAGCGCCCTTCACAGACGACTTGATCAGGATGCATTCATTGATCACGAAGCCATAATCGAAGTGCAATAGTTTAATATCGCAAGGATTCCTCTAGCGGATTGATTTCCATGAATATCTCCGAACTCAAGCCTGGAATGAGGCGCGTGGACATAACCGCCAAGATTCAAGAAATCTCGCCTACAAGAGAAGTAACTACAAGAAGGGGTGAACAATCCAGGGTTGCTACAGCAGTTGTCCTTGATGACTCTGGCACGGTCAAATTGAACCTGTGGAACGAGCAAATCGACCAGGTAAAGGCTAACGATACTATAACGATCGAGAATGGATATGTGGATAGTTTTCGGGGCGAGACTCAGCTAAACGTGGGTCGATACGGTAAGCTCACTGTGCAACCGTAGCCTACTATACCTGACATTTTCGCCGGTTAAGGCTCAAAAATTTGAGCGCAGACGATCGCTTCGAAGAAATAAAACGCCTACTTGATTCAACAATAAACGAATTTCAGACGCTCTTCGAATCCGCAGGGGGGTTCGAGGATTCAAGGGTAGGAAATGGCTGGGCTCCAGAAAAAATAGTGCCCGAAATCTATTACCTTCAGCCCAAACCCCTAGAAGAACTTCTCAAGACCGCGGAAAGCCGTAAGACGTCGCTGTTCAAAAACCGGGTCCTCACTCTGCTCAAACCTAAGGAGCAGGACGTTCACACCGCGGAAAACCCTAAACTGAAACTTATCCCATTCTGGCGAATTCGAGGATACCATGAATGCTTCTACTTCAGGGGAAACACGTACAAAATCGATCTTCCCTCCGATGTCGTCGCCGTAGAAGTTGAGGGAAAGATCAGGGATCTAGTAGAGTTGGACTCGGCCGAAGGGCAGGGGATATCAAATTTAGCAAAACGACTCCTCGGGAGAAATGAGGGTTCCGGAACGAAATCATTCCGGCTAAACGAAATCACAGAACTCGCCTACATGTACGACGAGAATTTCATCTTTCTCAACGCACAAGGAAAGGAAGACCTCGAGGCTGAAGCGTTCTTTGACCGTTCCCTACCGCTGAAGAAGACAACTTATGAAGAACTAGTTCAAGAATACCCTGGCGTGGAATTCGACTCAAATTCGATAACTAAAGAGGACTTGGTCCAGAAGCTTCACGCCATGGTCGTGAAGCCCCCTGTAACATTCTCAAAGATACTCACCAACCGATTTCAGGTGACTCAGTTAGCCCAATACCTAATGCCGGTCTACTCTTTCATCTTTGAATGGCGCGGTCAAAAAAGATCATTATTGGTGCATGGGTACACCGGTGGAATCTTTCAACCATGAGAAAATTTACGGTATCTAGGCCGTTTGAGTAGTCTCCGCAGCCGGAAGTAGACTTTCCTTCCATAGCGCGATACCGACCAACGAACAACGAACGCAACCGAAACGACCACTACAATTAGAGTGATGAAGAGGTACGGCTGGGCTACTACCGTGTAAGTAGCCTTGCCCGAGTTCCCTAACGTGTCTGCTGCGCTCACTTTCAGCGTCCATGTCCCGCCACGAATCAGATCAAAAAGCGTACTTGAGTACGTAGCACGCCACTCACCAATAGAGGAGTCGTAAGTCGCCGTCAACGCGGTGACTGATGATCCGGTGGAGACAACAACGTGGACGGATCCAAGTGTCAAAGGCGTTCCGTCTGGGTATGTTATTTTTGATATGATGCTGACTTGACCGAATGGGATCTGGATCTGAGTTCCATTCAGTTGACTGGTTATGGCCAAGCTGGCATTCGTAAGTGTGAAATAATTAGAGTCTGTGTCAACTGCTGCCCCCGTGTTCCCGAACCCATCATCAAATGCCATGACAGGCATTTCGAAGCGATATTTCCCACTGGGCGTTGCGTTGGCGAAAAGTTTGATCCCAGCCATCCAGATTCCGTTTGCGGGGTCAAGAAGGGTCATATTCGCAGGGCCAATCGTGGTCTGGTCTCGCATCAGGATGACGGGTTCAGCATTTGACTTTGAGTTAACTACAGGGCTGCCATCCGGATATTGAATCGCCATCGAGACATTAGCAACTTGCGTCCGTTGATAGGTTGAGTTTGGCTGGTCTACGATTCTTGCCGACAATATTGCCGGCGTCACGGTAAATCTAGCGGTAGAGGAAAAATCCTGTTGCGGATTATCGAATGTGCCGGTACCATAGATCACGGCGGTAAATACGTCTGTAATCGCGCCTGGCGGGATTCTCCAGGTATTATTGAAATTGCCATCGGTCGTCGAAGTTAGCGAAGCGTGTACGATATTACCGGCGGGGTCTTGAATCGTCAAACTGAGGCTTGTGCCTGGAAAAATACCGCCGCCTAGGATGATCACTGATTGTGTTCGCTGGTATACAGGGGCCGCGGAGCCCCAGACACCGAAATGGGAGGTCGCCTGTGCGGTATCGACTGTTGATGACGTGGAGAGGCTGATTAGGTATGTGCCCAGCGAGGCATTGACCGTCAGAGGATACGTTATATCAGGAGGAATGAGCCCGCCAAATATTGGCGAAAAGTTTGTTCCCGTATAACGTGTCTTGTTAGCAGCGGGTTCCCCTATCCAAAGGTAGTATTGTTGACTCGGCGATAGTCCGGAACCGACTAAGGTTACTTGCTTGTCTCGGATAGTGTACAAGAATTGGTTCGTGGTTAGCGATGGTGCTGCTTTGGCTGGCAGCGGGAAGGCGAGTAAGATGATTGCCAGAGTAAGCAGTATGATCTGAGTTTGTTTCATTTTCTCTTTCCCTCCGTTTTCCAACTTCTCATGAATGGTAGGTATCATTTGGCGCCGGGAGAGGGATTCGAACCCCCGAGGCCCATAAGGGCCACGGGCTTACGTTGAAGCTGACACTCAAGGCCCGCGCCTCTGGACCATGTTTCATGATGTTAATCCACTCGGCCATCCCGGCTAAAGTATCCCTGAATACGATTCCTATTTAAGTTCCCGTTGGCTTGCGAACGCGAAAGATCGGAGAAACCTTTGCTTTGACAGTCCCGCGTTACGAGTTTCTTCAGCACACGACAGATGCATACATTCAATCCACTGGCGCGACTTTTGAGGAGGCGCTGGAAAACGCGGGGCTCGCGCTCTTCGACACGATGTGTAACCTCAACTCAATTTCGCTCAAACAAGTCGATAATGTTGAGGCTGACGGCGCTGACGAGGTAGCGCTTCTCTATGACTGGCTCGACACGTTGTTGCTGAAATTCGAGCTTGATGGCAAAGTCTACTCGAAGTTTCATGTCGAACCTGTGGAGGTCGACTCTAGCGCCCTTCGCATAAACGCCAAGGCCTATGGCGAGGCATACAATCGACAGGTCCATGGCGCTAAGGTTGAGGTAAAAGCCGTAACCTATCACAGAATGGAGGTTGTTAGAGAGGAAAAGTCAGTCATTCTTAGGTTCATACTTGACCTCTAATCGCCTTGAAGCTTGGTATTAGGAAAAGTTTTGCGGGGTCGACGTTCCTGAGCATTGAAAGATAGGTCGAAACATAGTCACCGAAAGTTACAGCGCTGAGTAACCATCCCAATCTATCTTCGCCTGCGCCTTCGAAACTGAGGGCTCGCGCAAATCCAAGCTGCGAAAGCAACTCAACCAGCCTTGTCTCAGTTCTCTGGTCACCTTCAGTTTGGTTTTGGTCACGAAGTAAGATCGGTTGGGGTCGAGAGAGCTCCGAGAGCGTTTTCAACCCTTCAACGTCATTGTGGTATGCTTCCGGGAGGGTGAAGTAGAAAGCTGGAACTTTGCTGTTCTCGTTAAGCTCATTCTTGAATCGCCGGAGAACGCTACTGCTGTCCTCGCTCCCTAACAGGAGGGGGAGATGATCCATGAGTGCGGCGGCCATTTGCTTCGCATGATTCTTTGTCAGCGGGACGGATGGCTTTACTAGACCAATTATTTGCCGGACCGTCCCTGACGCTGTGTCAAGCAGTTTCTGGCTGTCTCTGAGAACACCCCCTTGACCCAGGACGTATGTCAGTGCGCCTACGAGCTCAGGTAACGCCACTCTTGGGGGCATTCCTCCATCGACTTTCACGTAAGGAATCCCTTGGGATTGCGCTGTAGCGAGAAGTTTACCCCCCGAGCAAATTACGACGGCATTTGCTCCGTTAGTCTTGGCTTGCTCGAGCATGCCAAGCGTTTCACCTGTTTCTCCGGAGTAACTTATCGCAACGAATAGGGTATTCTTTCCCACATAACGAGGTATCCTAACAGATCGGCAAACCACTACGGGAGTATCGGCTTCGCTCCGCAAGTAGTCTGTGAGGATATCGCCCACAATTCCGGAACCCCCTACACCCCCAAAGACGATATTCATAGGGCTTTGAAAGCGAATTTGGCAAGTAGAATCGGCGTTGGGTGGTGGAGCAAGGCGATCTGGTGTCCTCTCGATCGCCGTCAGCATATCTGAATGATCCACCTTACGAATTTCGGTCGGATCATCTAGGTTCATTTTTCTCTCCCCTAGGTATGTATCCTTCCACAATAAGATTCATTCTTTCTTTGTCGTCTTTGGGCTGTGGCGCTCCTCAGTGTCCAGTTCCTTGAAACGTGTCTCCACAAATTCAGCCACCCTCTCCTGGCCATACTCCTTCAATTCGCTTTGTTTCTTCAAGTGTTGTTTGACTGTTCGTAGCAGTTCGTCCATGTTGATTGGTTTGACCAAATAGCCGTGGGCGCCCTTGTTTACCGCGTCAATGGCATTCTGTAGTGCAGGATACCCTGTGAGAATGATCTTAATCATCTCTGGGGTTGTTTCTTTCATTGAGGTTAGGAGTTTCGTGCCCTCCATGTCTGGTAGGCGAATATCTACAAGCGCAAGGTTGTAGAAGTTGGTTTGAGATTTCTCAACGGCTTCCTTACCATTGCTAGCCGTGTCCACTGAGTAGCCTTCACTCTTCAACGCTTCAGCGACAACTTTGCGTATTCCTTCATCGTCGTCTATGACCAGGATTCTAGCTTTTTTGCTTTCACTCATAATGGTTCACCTCCCGGTTGGAAGTTTTGGATTGGAAGTTTCAGCGTGAAGGTTGTTCCCTTTCCAACGGCGCTTTCAAGGGATATGGAGCCACCATGGGCCTCCATAATGCGTTTGCAGATTGGCAATCCCAGACCAATTCCCTTCGCCTTGGTGGTGTGTAGTGGTATCCAAATTTTGTCCATCATGTCTGGGGGTATTCCGAACCCTGTGTCGCGGATGGATATTGACACTTCTTTTTGTGTATTCATACTGGAGATTAACAATTTTCCGCCTTCCGGCATTGCGTCGATAGCGTTCTGAATGAGGTTGCCCAGTACACGTCTAACTTTCGGTTCATCTGCGAGAATCTCTGGCGCATCACCTGTCGCGTCCTCTACTGTAATGTTGTTTGGCATCTGAACATCCTTAAGCGTCTTTCTTACGAGTAATTTTGGTGTGGTAGGCAGTAGTTGGACCTGCATTTCTCTTGAAAACTCCAACAGGTCATTGACGATTCCGTTAGCGTAACCCACTCCGTTGTCTATGACTGTCAACATCTCCTGCGTGGAAGGGTCGAGTGCGTCTCGGAAATGTCTTCTTATGTTGTAGGCAGCTCCGGCTATGCCTTGCAACGGGTTACGTAGGTCATGGCCAACCATCGCAGCGGTTTCTCCGATCGCTGCGAGCCGCTGCGATTTGACAAGTTCTTCCTCCAAGTGTTTCTGGGGAGTCAAATCGACTATGCATACCAGAACTCTGCCGAGTGATTGTTCGTAGCCTGGAACTACAGCGCATATAACGTTACAATGCTTCGTCTCGCTCCGCAGCGTTTTGTTATCCATTTCTACTTCATAGTACTTCTCGCCTTGAGCCAACGCAACGAGTTCAGCTGCGAATACTCGATTCGATTCTTCTGTTAAGACGCCGCTTAAACCTCCAATAATCTCATCCGCCGACTTCGCGTCATAGAGATCTAAGGTCGCTTTGTTCACGTTGAGGACTTTCACCAGCGCAGCGCATTTCTCGACGTCCTTGGGGTGGTTGTCGAAGTATGAGCGAAAGTCTGAGACTTCCTTTTGTCGCAATCCATCTAGGAACTGCTTCACTAAGGAGAAGTCTTCCTCCCAGAGCGAGACTGGGCAGGCATCAAACAACTCGCGATATTTTTCCTCGCTTTCGCGATACTTCCTGGTCCTCTCATCCACCAACTCCTCCAAGTGCAGCGAACGCTTCTTTAATTCATCCTCCAACCGTTTGCGTTCGGTGACGTTACGAAGTATTCCTTCATGGTAAATGATGTTTCCGAGTTCGTCATGAACGTAATCACCATGGTCTTCTACCCAGACCTCGGAGCCATCTTTTCGACGCATCCGGTATACTTCCACTTCTTCTTGGCCTGTATCCAGAATGTGGCTTCCACGTTCTTCGGGTGAGAAATACAGCTCCTTCTTGATGTCCGCAATCTCCAACATTTCCTGCTTGCTCGAATACCCGAACATCTTAACCATAGTAGGATTTACGTCGACAAATCGGCCCTCGTGCGTGCTGCGGTACATTCCATCCAGCATCCGATCGAAAAGAGAACGGTAGCGTTCTTCCGATTCACGAACTTTCTCTTCCGCCCTCTTGCGTTCGGTTATGTTTTCGAAAACCGCAACAAAGTGCCCCTTTGCCGGGCTGGAAACCGAAATGTCCAAGCTGATTCCTAAGAGCTTCAAGTCAACTTCAATTTTCTCTGGTTTACCTGTTGAAGCAACTCTGCCATAAATCTCAATCAACTCTGGATTCGTCTCTCTAATTCCGGGGATCACCTCGCTGACTTTCTTGCCCACGACGTCCTCCAATCCGGTCAACGGAGCAAATGCGCTGTTAACGTCAATATAGACAAAGTCCACTGGACGACCGTCCTCATCAAAAATCATCTTACAGTAAGCGAACCCCTCCATCATATTCTGAAATAGCGAGTGGTAGCGTTCTTCCGATTGACCAAGTTTCTCTTCGACCCTCTTGCGTTCGGTAATATCGTCGAAAACGAATCGAATCGCTGGTTTCTGATTGTAAACGATTTTCGCTCCTCTAACCAAGACTGGGACTTCTGAACCGTCCTTCCTGGTCAGGCTTATCTCATACGGAGCGACATCTTCGCCACGCAACCTCTTGTCAACGTTTTCCCTTAGCAAACTCCTAGATTCTTGCGACACGACGTTCTCTATTGGGTCAAAAGAAGGTGATACGAGCTCTTCATAAGTCCAGCCTAACTTGAGGGTTGCAGTATTGTTGACGTACCTTAGTACTCCATCTTGGAAAATACCGATCAAGTTGGGCGAATTCTCAACCATCTCCCGATACTTTTCCTCACTCTCCTGGACCGCCTTCTTCACCTGCACGCGTTCGGTGGAATACGTGTGCTTCCGTTCAGGGACTCGTTCCAACGGTCGCGGTCTCATAGACGGACGCTTCCTTTGCGTTCTTTTCATCATCTTTTCTTTCTTTTTCTCAATCAACACATGTACCAACTACTGTGATGATGTCTGCAGCTTGATCTTCGCCTGATCAACATATTCGACTAAAGTGCGACTCGGGTTGTCAGTGAACTCGAGCCCTAATTTGAGGTAAAATTTCTTAGCAATGGCCTTAGTTATGGTCTGTGAACCGCGAACGCCGAAAATCTTCTCTAGAGCCGAGAATAAGACGTCAAGTCTGTTAGGGAGCTCATCCCTCGATATAGAGTGAAATGTTTCTAGGTGAGCGTATAATGCATCAACCACGGCTCGGCTGAGTAGTTCAGTTATGGTTTCGTCTATGGATTCGACCAATGCATCGTTGAACACGAGTTGTGGTTGTCGCAATTCAATTCAATCTTGCAGGCGCTCATGCACTAGCGCCTTATCGCTTCATTCCTCGATCTTCACCGTGCCCCGCTTTACTAGAATCTTATCGTGGTCTTTGATGAATACTATCAGGTCGCCATTATCAGCTCTAAGGAATTCTCTTACGAATTTCGGGAGCGTCAATTGATATTTTCCCGTAACGGTCGACTTGCCCACGACCTCCATGGAATCACGCCTGAATGGAAACATGGAATCCATGATCAAATGCATTCTGTCACTACCAAGACGACCGTTTAGTGACAACCTAGAGTTCAACTGGGAGGTCAGTAGCACAACGGAAATTCACGCTGGAGCTACGACCAAAGCCTCTCATTTCACGGTTTTTTTACTAGGTGTCAAATCAAAGTCTACTGCGCATGTCCACGAGAACACCGAATGTTGTTACTTGTTAGGTTGGGTTCGTCGGACAGGTACCTCACGAACCTTTGCCGCCACTGGTCGCATAACGAGGCTATCTGGCTTTTGATTGTCACATCGAAGGAGTTAGATTCATCTTTTGCGGACTGAACCGATGCGTGGATGGCTTTTGTTGACAGGTGAGGTGCACGTGGTGAAGCGGTTTTCCGTTGCTATCCCAGGTTCAGTGGTTTCGGATACACCGCATTTGCGTGAGAAAACTGCTAAACTAGGAGCAATTGCGCGCGCGTGCTCAATCTTCGGAGTCACCGAGATCATTCTCTACCCTGATGACCAACATCGCGATCAGGCAGCGGACCTGCAGTTCTGTTCTGACATCCTGACCTATATTGAGACGCCACAATATCTCCGGAGAAGATTGTTCAAGCTGAGCCCCACGTTCAGATTCACGGGAATCTTGCCTCCACTGCAAATTCCCTCCCATAATGTACCGAGCTCTCTGGCAGAGGTTAAGGTCGGAGATTTCAGAGATGGCGTGGTTGTTGCGCGTAACGGCTCATATGTGGGCGTCGATGCTGGGCTACAGGAAACCGTCAAGTGTCAAGGCACCCATCGGGTCGGCGAGAGAGTGACACTTCAATTCATTGAACTTAGGAAGGAGTTACGCGGAGAAATCGTCGAAGCGTCCAAGATAAGCATATATTGGGGCTACCGAGTAACACGCTCAAAATTCCCTCTAGCAAGCACCATTGAAAGGGAGCGATTCGAGCTAAAAGTCGGAACATCCCGATACGGTACACCTGTAGAAGAAGTTTGGTCGGAGATCAGTAAATCACTGAATAGTGTTGAATCAGTCTTGGTCACTTTCGGTTCACCTATAATGGGGTTACCCGAGATTCTTAGTCAAGAAGGCAGGAACCCGAATGGTCTCTTTCACTTCTTTGTAAACACAGTCTCCGGGCAGCAGGTTGCAACAGTGCGAACTGAAGAGGCTTTATTCATAACCTTAGGTATCCTTAACGCAATGAAGCTAAAGTGACAACGCTTGGCAAAAACAATTCCACTTTATGACGCAGAAGGAAAATCTGCCGGAAATGTTCCTCTTCCGCGGTTCTTCGAAGCCCCCGTGCGCAGCGATCTCATAAGACGCGCGGTCGTGGCTCTTCAGAGTCACTCCTTCCAACCTCAGGGGCGGAATTCTATGGCCGGCAAGAGAACGACGGCTCAAGGCTTGGGAGTTGGACACGGAATGTCTCGAGTCCCACGCGTAAAGGGTGAAAGATACGCTAGGGGTGGTCTGGCTGGATTTGCGCCGTCCACGGTTAAGGGCCGGTTAACTTTTCCACCAACATCAGCCAAACGACCCGAGAAGAAGATAAATAAAAAGGAGCTTAGGTTGGCAATGCTCTCCGCGGTCGCCGCTACTTCATCAAGACCGTTAGTTCAAGCCCGTGGGCATAGGATTGCATCTGACTTGGAGTTGCCCCTTGTCGTTTCGGATGATGCTGAGAAACTAACCAAGAGCTCTGAAGCAGAGAAGATCCTCAAGAACATGGGTGTGTGGGAGGATGTTGAACGGGCTTCCGATCGAAAGATTCGCAGCGGGAAAGGCAGCGTGCGCGGCCGCCCCCACAAGAATCGGGTCAGTGCTTTGATTGTCGTGTCGAAACGCCAGGGCGCTGAGAAGGCCTTTGGCAATTTCAGCGGTGTTAGAGTCGTCGATGTATCAAGCTTGAACGTCAGTGACTTGGCCCCTGGTACTCAGCCTGGTCGGCTGACTATCTGGACCGAGTCAGCTATCAAGGGACTTGAGACGCGCATGGGAGAGGCACCAGTTTGACGAAGCTAGCAACGGATGAGGTAGTCAAGTACCCGTTACTCTCCGAAGACTCAGTTACCCTGCTTGAAGCGGAGAATAAGATCACGTTCATTGTTGACAGACGTTCGGACAAACACGACATCAAGCGGGCCGTTCAAGAACTCTATGAAGTTAAGGTTCGAGACGTAAAGACTCTAATTACACCCGAAGGCGACAAGAAAGCGTTTGTTAAGCTTACGCAGGATTTCAAAGCTTCTGACCTTGCGGTCCGGTTGGGTATACTATAGAGACTACGCCCATCACACAACCCTAGAAGCGGCAACATTAATTAGATCAGAACCAAACGAACGATGGTGTGCTAAGCCTTGCCTCGCGAATTCCTATACAGAGGACACAACTTCGAATCGTTGCAGCAGATGTCCATGGACGAATTCATCAGAATACTCCCGTCGAGGCAGAGACGTTCGCTTACTAGGGGATTGACTGCTGACCAGAGAACATTGATGGAGCTCATCCGAAATTACCGCAGAACCAAGGCGAAAGATGCTAAGCCGATTAGGACACATTGCAGAGACATGGTAGTCATCCCTGAAATGGTAGGATTGAATCTCCTGATTCACAGCGGGAAGGAATTCACCTCCCTCGATATCAAGCCCGAAATGTTAGGCCACTATGTTGGGGAATTCGTAATCACGAACAAGAAAGTTCTACACGGAACACCAGGCATCGGCGCATCACGATCAAGCATGTACGTGCCCCTCAAGTAGCCTGACCTCCTCGCTACAGTCAAGTGCGTGTACCCGATCTACGCGCTTCTCCTTTTCGCGAAAGCGAAAGCTGGGATAGCGATTACTAAGCCCGCAGCTAGAGCGATGAGAATTGGTAGAGAGTCATTTGCAGTTTGCGAGGTAGGTTGCGCAACGTTCGGCTGCCCCGTCTGTTGCATCAAGAGTTCGGTCCTCGGGGCGGCAACTGATGAAAGATGCGGAGCGTATCCTAATGTTATGCCAAATAGAATGCCCAGTAGGGCGGCTAACCAGAATCTCTTCTTCATCTGCTCCATTTAGACCTCAACCCGCAATTTGGATAACTCTACGTTTCCGAACAAACAATCCTCTCTAGAGAACGCGATCCCTCCACATACGCAGGCACTCATACCAAGAGATACCCGCGCCCGCCGCTCCAAGTACTATGCCAGCCGGTTCAACTGTCCCCGATTGAAGAAATGCCTCCACAGCATAGACCACTGTAGCTGTTGTTAGGAAGATTGCGTAGAACAAATAGCGGGGTAGTATAAGGTGGCCAACTTTAAGAAACGATTTCAAGGATCCTACCTGAACTTGCTGCTTTAGAAAATAGTCTCCACCCGAATCCTTGTCAACTACTCCTAGCTGACGAAGTTTTTCGAGGTGGTACAAGGCGATGCTAGGGCTTGACATGGATAGCGCCCTTTGCGTTTCGCGCACACCAACGGATCCAGAACTTTTAAACAGGTACCAGTAAACCCTGAGCGTTGTACCATGAATCTCACTTTCTCTAGACATTCCGACGTTGTTGGGTTCCAATGTTGGGTCGTAAAGAAAACATGCTTGAGGCTAGATAGAACTTACTGGGGGCGCGAACAGAGAATTATCAGCCCAATGATGTGTCGAGCCAACGCCGACTTGGCTCTTGGCGTCGCCGCGCGGGTATCCAACGTTTTTTGCTTCCTCTAAACAGTCTAACTAATGAACGAAAAAAGGGTGGAAACACGGTTTTTGACTGACTTCAGACCCAAAAAGACAAGTTATCAAACCAAACAGGGTTTGGCTTTCTGAAATAACTTACCTGGTCCCTTAACAATGACGTAGGCCACTTTCGCCCAGCGTAATCAATTTCCTCGCAACTTCCACGTGAGCGGCTCTAACCCCGTATTTCTCGATGGGCTTAATTAGTGTCTTTCGAATCGTTAGGTCGTCGATCTGGATTTCACCTCTTTGCAAGCGGTAGATTGTCTCACGGACTCTTTCGATTCACGCGAGAGAATGCAAAATGATAACTCCTAGGTGAGATTACAGACCGCGGCGAGCTGAAATGAAGCGCAGTCTTACTGTCTCCCTCATCGTTGTCTTGGTGGCCGTAGTCTCGTTCGCAGGCGGCGTTTATGTTACTCCCACCCGACAAGTAACCAGCTTCAGAACCGTTACTGAAAACCAAACGGAGACTAGCACCGTTAACTCAACGAAAACGACTACACAAACGCTGCAACTTAGCATGCCGAATCTTATGATTGGATACTCAGAAATATCCAGCTATTTGGCAGACCCCAATAAGCCGAAGCTGCAAGTCGCCGCAATTATGTGGTCTTACCAAGTCACTCCATCCTTGACGTCATCTCTTCATCAGGCTGGCGTCCAGGTAGTTGCGCAATCATTTCCCGGCTGTGGTAATAATAATGCTGAAGATGGTCCCCTTTCACCATATGTAGATATTTGGTATATGGACGAGCCATACTTACGAATTACCGCAAACCCAAGTCAAGCGAGTTGTAGTAGTGGCAGCATTCCGGCGTGGGCTCCTTTTGTGAACCATGACATTGCTCAAGCTCACTTGCGGAATCCAAATATTGTCTACTGTATTGGTGAATCTTACATTTCCGACATTGAAGCCGAGGTAATTGCTGGAATCCGACCAGATTGCTTTCTTGGGGAAGCCTACAGTGGGGATGGATACGCAACATATAGTTACTTACAATCGTTGAAAACGACTGGAACCGTTCGTTATATTGGAATGTGGACCACCCTATTGACTTCTACGGATGCGCAAATTCTGAGAAACGGTGACACGATCGTAATTTGCGATTGTTTTGGGAACATTCCTTGGGCGACTACAAGCGCCTACCTGCAATATTACGGGTTTGAAGGAACTGGAACTGGCATAATTACAGTTTCTTTAGAATTAGACAGAAAAGCTACGGTAGCTCCATCGCCTACGAGCGTAAAGCTACGGAGCATTTGAGGGCCGAAGCTCCAGACATGTAACTACGCGACAAAAGCTCTACAGTAAGATACGGTAGCAAAATCTACCTACCGATAAGGACCAAATCCCATTCCAACCGTCGTTCGTCGTTCAAAAAAAGTGTGTGTGGTATCAGTGGTGCGGCCATCGAAAAGCGGACCATGATCGGTTAGCTAATTTTGTGTGCGCGCACCATGAATGCCCGTCCCTCGGCGATTGGACCTGTTAGACTCAGTACACGAGTGGTTCGCCACACTTGCTGCAACTACTGCTTCCGAGGTTATTGTTATGGACACACTTAGCGCACTTTATGATAGGCGGATGCGGGAGGCGAAGACGACGAGCAACCTTCTCAGACATGTGGCTCCCAGTCTTAGCTTACTTCTGTAAAACTCGTTGTTCGGGTGAAGAGAGACAAGGATCGCTCATGATCAAAGTTTCTTCATGAGACGTTCGGTCGCGGTGTAGTTGGTTAGTGGGCCGTTGGCGATTTGGCTGTTGCCAATTATTACTATGTTGCCTTCGCTGGTTCTGATCCAACTGGCTCTGAGGCCTACCTTTACGACTTGGCCTTTCGTTCCGCTGATTTCAATTGAATCGTTGACGCGGAGCGTGTTGTCAAGCAGTAGCGAGATGCCGGAGATTACGTTCGACAGCGTGGTTTGAAGTGCGAGAGAGAGGGTGACGGCAACAATTCCCGAGACTGTGAGAGTCGTAAAGTCTGACGTCAGCCCCGCAATGCGAATAACTGCCAGGATTGCTAGAACAGCCACAACAAATCGTATTCCCTCTATGAAGATGCGAATCTGTCCATGTTCAACTCCTGCTCTTCGTGCTGCGGGATTGATGATCGCCCTGATGAGGAACTCACCAATTACCCAGAGTACTGCGACGGCCACAATTGCTCGGATAACCAATTCAATGAGAGAGGATGCGACCATAACCATTCATCAACCCGGTCTCATGCCAAAAGCCTTTGCGTGATCCTCAAACCATGCTGCGTGGGAAATAGACCGATGCGTACTGGAAGAAACCACTATCACCGAATTCGATATCGAAGTACAGACCAACATGCTACAATATTATCAGATTTATCAGATGAGACGAACCACAACCCGATCCTAGGATAGTTTTAGTGTGTGTGCGCACCAAGAGACCCTACCCCCCGCTGGAAAAGTCAGTCGTAAAGGAACTCAGAAGACATAATAGGGAATGTAGCGTTCGTTCGCTCAAGATCGTGTTCAAGCCGCTTAACTGGGAAATTGTTCTATCAAGGACGACTTTTTCGGGCGGAATTGCGGAGTAAGTTTAGATCCGTGATTTCGAGCGTCACGAACGAGGTCTCGTAGATAACGGAGGTGAAATTGAATGAAATTCCTATTACGTTTACATATGCCAACAGAATCAGGAAACAAAATGCTTCAAGATCCTAACTTTCCAAAGAAACTAGAAGGTGTCCTCAACCAGATCAAACCGGAAGCAGTCTACTTCGCGCCAATTGAAGGCGAAAGGGGCATCATCATGATCGTCAACCTACCAAGCGCCGACATGATCGCAGGAATAGCCGAACCACTCTGGATGACCTTCAACTGCAAACTAGACCTTACACCACTAATGGAACTAAGCGACCTTCAGAAAGGACTGCAAAAGAAGTAAGCTTGCAGCTTACGCAGTCTACGCCGCCCCCTTTTTTTCTTTCATCATGATTACGAAGATGTCTGTGAGTTGAACCGTCGTCATCTAAGACATTTTGTGTGTGTGGGTCTAGTGGTGCGCGCACACACACAAAAATCGACTGAACTGCCGGTTCAATTTCGGGTGCTCGCACCAGCTATACTGTGACACACACACTTTTTCTAACGGCCCCGGAGCGCACTGAGGGCACGCTCGCAATCTACCGAGAAGCTCGTCATGCCATATGCGCGGGCTTGTCAGGAGACTTCGGGGGCCACCTATCTCTCACATGTTTTTTGCTTTGCGGCTCAGAAACAATAAATGCTGAAGTCCGCGACTAACCCAGGTGCTTGCCAAAATCGCATACCAAAGATAGAATCGCAGTGGAGTGCCTTGGATCATCAAAGACCAAAAGATTGGAAGAGCGGATAACCCAAACAAGCCAGCGGACACAAACTGCGTATTGCGGAGCAACGTATACCCACCAATTAATTCCGGCTCGATCCCTTCCTCCTTCTTCGTCAACATTTGTGCGAACAACCCCAAAATTCCAGTCAAGCCGGTCAAGTCGAGAGCGTAAATCTGAGATGTGAACGCAAGCATAACGTGGTTTGCGGCAGCCGGGCCGAAACTGATGAGACTAAGTAGGTAGGGCTCAATCGAAACGAAGAAGAGCAAGATGATATTCAGCCACATCATCATCCCCGTCTCGAAGCGTTCTCGCGGCCAGGCAGTTACCATAGCAGTGTATCTGAGCCACACGGAAATCAAAATGAGGAAACTAAAACCGAATCCGAAAATGTCGGCCACAACGTCACTTGGATTGACGGCAGGTCGGCTCAGCAACGACAATGATCCAATCGAGAGAGCCAGACCGAATATCAAATCAGAGAGAGACTCGATTCTAGGTTTCGCAATTCGTACACTTAACGTCAATCACCCACGTAATAGTCCAGTAGTTTTTTGGTAATAAGTTCCGTTTTTCCCGCCCAAACAAACCGGACAATTAGTCTGGTCAGCCAGCGAAGGAAGCAGAGGATGATTAGTAGAAAGTGTGTGCGCACCATTAGATCCACACACACAATAACGGTTCAAATTTGGTTGTCCGTACCAGCATAGGCGTACGCACGAAATTGCTCCATTGGTCGAGCTTTCTTCACTAACGATGCAAAGTCGTCACTGTACGGCCCGCCGTGGCTGATCTGTCTGGTGGTCCTTTTCATATAATGCGGCTGCATCGATTTCCTCCTTCATCTTCTCCCAGTTCTTCTCCCAATACCGGCGCGGGTAATCCACGCTTATGTAAAGCAGCACCAGAACGGAAGGCCAGCTGAACAGTAAATTCATAATGTTCCCTGCTTCCACATTCATTATCATTAGGTAGCTGATTATCATTCCCTGGATGATGTAAAACATTCCCCAGATAATATTGATGTCAAACCAGGCTTTGTAGAAATATTTGCTTTTGCCGAATTTTGCTTCGGTGCGTTCGATGGTCTTCTTGTCTATAAGTTTCATGACAAACGGGCGCGGCCTCAACATCGAGCCGACGAACATCAGGCCTATAATCGTGGCGTCAAGCGAAGGTATAAGCGTGAACGCTGGATGCAGGCGGGCAAGATAACGTCCAGCAACAATGGTCACGGTAACAATTAGGGTAATAACCGGGAAAACACTAAGGACGTGTGTCATCATACAGATTGTTACTATCACTATTATCAGCCAGGCAACCGAGCAGTACACGCCAAGCAGAGGAATAGACGGCAGGGATACAAACTGGAGGAGCAGAAGGGGGACCAGCATGCCCAAGATAAAATCTCGCCATGGCATCCTGGAGAGATTAACCTTGACAATCGCCCAAGTTGTCTCCCGACTGTCTACCATTTTACAGCAGCCTCAACAGCAAGCCACGTGCTCTGTGTCCTAAAGCTAATGCGGTTCAATCGTAAAGATGGAACTCTCTATTCATGGGAAATTTGGATTAATCAAGAATAGTTCAATTGTAGTGCCCGCACACAAAAGAAAAATCAAGTGGAGCTCACAACGCTACTGCCATACGTAATTTGAACCGTCGTCGTTCCTCGTTCGTAAAAGTGTGTGTGCGCACCAGTGAGACCACACACAACAACCTTCCCAGCCACCATAGCGACAGGCTTTTCCCTTTTTGAAGGGAATTGGTTTGAGGTTGGGCTAATCCTCAACCCTCCACCGCCAATCCCAGAGTATCCGCTTGAACTACACATACTCGCAATCCTCACCGTAATCGCATACGGCGTAATCAGACACAGAAACCGAAACTAAGCACCGTCATCAACCGACTGGTAACAGCCTCAAAGAATTTCAAGCGTGAATTGAATTGGTTGCTTACTCAGTAGCAAAGTCTTATGACTAAGCCTCACTCCTTGATTTTGACGGCTGAAAAACATGCGGCGAAAATCTATCTTCGCCAAAGTTGCACTGCTACTTTTGATACCTCTATTCGCCTATCAGATGCCTCATGCCAACGCAGTTCCTCGACTTTCTGTTGGCGACTGGTGGTCAGTTCAAGGAAACGACCAGACTTCCGCATTGGGAACTGGTACAATGGCGGGGTCATTCCTAGAGAAAGAGAACTACACGGTTCGGTTTGTGGTGACAGATATGAGCAACGATACGATAACAGTATTGCAACACAGTGATTCAACATTCGTATGCAATGCCTCAGACCAGTGGTCTTGCAGTGATAGCAAAGGTTCCTATTCCGCTGATAGACAATACACGATTGCACTCAGCGATCTTATACTGACCAAGCTCACTGTAAATGGCAACTCAAGCACCTTCCGTGTTGGCTATCATACTTGGATTATGCAAGACCCTTCGTTATTAGCGACATCGGAAACGGCTACCTATCTTTGGTGTATTCCCCATAGCGATGATACCACATGCTCTGATTCCGATGTGCAGGCTACAGTGTCAACTACTCAAGTAATCTTGAAAGGAGTTTCAGAGAAGGGATATGTTCTAACTTACAGCGGGCCTGCTCTCGGCCAATTCAAGAACGGTCAAGGAATCTGGTCCCTAGGTACCGGAACCGATATGCCGCAGTATGATTCGATGTATGGGATCTGGACAGGGGGAACTTACAATGCCGCTGCTAAAGGCATCGGAACAGGTGGTAACTGGACTGATGGATATGTTGAGCATGATTACTTCAACGATTCCAGTTTAACGTTCACGCCCACAAACGCGACTACGGCTTCGAGCATGACTTCTACGAGCACGACATCAAGTAGTGTAGGAAATCCGCTGACGAGCATCCCTGGGTTTCCCATCGAATCGATCCTTCTAGGCGTTATTCTTGCTTTCGTAGTCTTGATCGTAAAGCGTTCGAAGACTGTAGGCAACTAAGAGCAACTCAGTGCACCAAACTTTCACGAAGCATACACGAAAGAGTTCTGGACGCGTGGTAGCGGAACTGAGCATATCAGGGAAATACGAATGGCGGGAAGTGTCCACAACAATAAGATGGAACGCATGAACGGGGAAATCCGTGACCGAGAGAAAGTCATGCGTGGAGTAGAGAGAGGGTGTAGTCTGATTTTGACAGGCTATCAATTGTTCCACAACTATATTCGACCACACATGGCCTTAGACGGCAAAACGCGAGCCGACTTAGCGGGAATACATATCGAGGGAGAGAATAGGTGGTTAACCATCATTCAAAATGCAAGCCAGAGTGCTAAGAGGAAGCAGAAGTTAGAATAGCCGAGTCAGGGCTTGGTTGTGGTTAACTTTTCTTCCTCAATCGTCGCATCAATTTGTTCTTTCGTTACTCCGAGAGTCTTACCTAATTGCAAAAGCTCGTTCTTGAGTAGCTTACATCTGTCGTCAAGCGTTTTCCAAAGGAAATATCTTTCTTGAAAGTTAGTGGCCTTGCTTCGGGTATCTCGTTCCATCTCCAATGTTGCTAGAGCCTTGACTTGGGCCTCAATTTGAAGCTTAATTTTCGGGTCAATTTCCTTAGCACGAGTCATCTGCGATCACAGACCTGTGATATGCGCATTTCCCCCGTTTTAGAGGTACAGACGACCGCAACCACTACCAAAGTCAAGCGGAAACCTAATCCACATCACACCGTCATCCAAAACGACCTAAAACTGTCCTCATCCGACGACAGTTAACGCTCAAAAAGACCGACGCTAAGTTACCAAAGCCAATGGTACACACTAATCCAGAACGCCGCGCGAAAACATGCGGAACCAAGTAACCAAAAGTCGTAAATTCGCAGAGATTTGCAACTTAGGATTCATGCCAAATGGGGCACATGCCGATCAACGTCGAGAGCGCGTATATGGCCCCATTCATGACGAGCTGACAGGTATCCTAACGACTCTAGATGCGAATGCAACTACTAGTCAATTGCACGACGCGTACGAGAGAATCAAGAAGGAGAATATTCGAGACATGATTCCTCGTGATGTTAGATCAAAGATTGTTCAACTGTATGAGGATATCCTACCTCAGTACGAGAAAGAGTTAGTTACGTTGCAGGTCGACTACAGGAACAGAATGATTGAAGAAATCGCTTCGGGGATGCCTGTGATCGTTGCCGGGAATGATACTAAGTCCTCACCAAGAAACATCAACGAAGTCGTAGTTCTGGCAGGGAGTGCTTATTGGTTGATAGAAGGATGGATTCCTTCTAGCATGGAACGAGAATTAGAAGATGCTTTCGAAAGGGTTAAGGCACGAAATAAAAATATGCAAGACGAAAGTTTTCTTTGGTTCTTCGAAGAGTGGAAATGTCGGCTTCATAAAGGAAAGGAATACCCAGCATTCTTAACCCTTAGACATCAAGCGATTTCGCTTATTCAGGAAATTGACAAAGAGATTATCAGCGATTTAGAATCAGAATTCTAACGCCAGCAGACGATTTTTGACACGAGGAGGAAACAGACGAGAACTTGACGTTACCCGCAAGAAGGTAACCGTACCGTTACCAAGCCTTCTTTATTACCATCCATCCACCTTTCACAGCAATACTCGTTCTACTGTGTTCGCTGATAATTCTGTCACTGGCCGTTTGGGTCGTTGCGTATAGGCACAACCGACAACTAAGATAAGGCCTAACCCAAAGCACAACTCCTTTGCCATTGGAAATTCAATAATCGTATTGATGGGAGTACCTGCTATTGGGCCTTAGCCTCTGAGTGGGTTTTTCGTCTTATCAAGATGGCCAACGTGAATATCAAAAGAACGGCAATAACTGCAGCAATAACCTGATACATCTCGTTTGAGCTGGATGTCGGTCCCACAATCTCGGCTGTAGGTTGCGTTGTTGTTGGAAACGTTGTTGTTGAAAGTGTTAAGCTCTGTGTTGTCGTTGATGTAACCGTGCTATTGCTCGTCTGAAGCTGGATAGGCTGCCCCACTTGAATGATCTCAGACGCCTGGACTTTATAATCAAGGCCAAGGGCGTCGTCCTCCGACATAAACGCATAGACGATGAATTGAAGTTGCCAAGATCCTCGCTTCGAAGGGGCGGTTAAATCATTGGTCACTGTAAACGTGAAGGGCTTGCCGTTGTTGGGAACAAATCCGTCTTGGGTGAAATTGGACGCGAGCACTCGGTTCATGCTATTTTCGACATCGAATCTTGCCGTAATATGATAATTGCTGGCCTGAGGGCAGACGGCCGGAAGAGAAATGGAAACTATGAATTGCTCGCTCGGACTCACTTCGTTCGGGTAATTGTAAGCCACGTTAGAATATTGGCAAGTGGGGCCGAAAGCGTAAGTCTGCCTAAGAAAGGTAGTTGATGCAGTCAGCAAAATCAAGACGGTTAAAGCAATGATGATAACGATTCTAATCATCTCGACCTACTGCTCCGATGCGCCTTCGTGATTCATCATAGTTCATGGTCCTAGTCGTGCAGAGTGGGGAATTTTGAGTCGGGTTATGGGCCACAGGAATGGGGAAGGCAAGTTTTGCAATGCATAGTGGTCGTAGGCTGGCTATTGGACTGTGTCGGTTGGAACCGCGAGTACTAATAGCGCGGGCACCCAAATTTGAACCGTTGTTTCTCTGTGCGTGCGTGTAGTGGCTCACTAGTTCGACAGCTAAGTTATGCTATGGTCGATTCTAGGCTTCTTATTCAGCCAATCAACGACGGCTGCTTCTATAGCACCGCTGAGGTTTCCTTTCTTACCACCAAGTCTCACAACAACTGCCAATCGGAGTTGTCGCTCAACAGGGTCTGAGAGTACAATGTAGAGTTTACCCAAATCTATCACCATATATACATATAGGTTTCCGTATATATAGGTATATATGCTAATTGTGGATGCGTCTGCACAAGCGTCTTTGACAGGACAAAACCAGGTGGATTAGGCTTTCTTAACGGCATTTTGAGTTATGATTAGCCACTTGTGAAGTGGTCGTTGCAACATCATCCTGTGAAAAATCGGGGGTTTGGGTTCCCTCGCAACAGAACCATTTTCGTCGTCGGGTCGGCTGGTGCGCACACACACACGATGGGTGCACACACTTTTTGACGACGAAATGACGGTTCAATTCGCGATGCCCGCATCACGCTATAACACACACCAGGGCCACGCTGTCTGATAATTGCCCAGTCCAACGCCCCTGAAGTCGTTCACATGCGTTTTTCGGTTAGTTTTGTTGCTATTCGTGTTCTAGCCATTTCTACGTAGCCTGAGAACTCCAAACCTGCAACTGGTGTGAACTCTAAATCAAGGTTTTCGAACATTCGTTTGGCGATGCACCTAGACGCCACTCCTCTTCCCTTCTCCCCGAATAATCGCTCGAGCACCGCAAAGAGTTTGTCCGTGTCTTGCGCAATATCTTCCCTTGCGAATGAATAATGCCTTTCCAAGTAATCGTAGATGGCTTCGGTCGCCTTCTTAGCTAGAAGCTGATTCAAAACACTATCAATCGATTCGGCAACCACCGCATCTAATGTTCTTGCGCTGAATGTAAGGGGCTTGTTCGCAGACCCCTCATTTTGAGCGGATCGATCCTCCAACTGGTCCAGCTCTCGAAGGTCATTGATTCCAACGTCGCCCTTCTTTCGACGCGTTTCAATCAATCTATTTCACCAGAGTCTTTTTCAAAATCGAAATCGGCTCTTCGATTACAAAGTCGCGGCTCGTTCTCCACTCACCAGTCTTCTCATCGTACGGGGTTTCGTCGAAGTAGTATCTCAGACTGCTGTCATAATCGATCCATGTGATGGTAACATTCCTGCTCCTTTGCAGAATTGCGGTACCCACTTCCGTAAACAGCGAGGTAGGCAATCCCGAGAACAATAGGAAGCCGTCATTTGTCGGCGAAAGCCACGACTGAAATGGTAGCTTCCTAATTCCGGTTGCAATGGCACGCGTCGTTTGAATATTGCAGGATGCGTGAAAGAGCACTAAGGGCCCAATTCGAAATAGCTTGCGGCCCAAAATTACCTCGAAGCTCGAAACAATACGGTTGTCAAAAATGAACTTCAAACGTCTGCTAACGTCATATTCCGGGATGTGTAGCTCTTTAGATAATGTCTTCTGCGGCTTACGTGCATCCATCGTAAGGTAGTGGATTAGCTTGAGATCATTCAAGTCAAGGCTCTTGAGGTGAGAAGATGCAAATTGTTGAAGCTCGTCCATGTGTTCGTCTAGGGTGTTCGCCCAAGCCTTGATCTTCACGCGCCACGTGTCAGAGGCTATGTCATAGTACGTTAGGTCAGGGTTTGCGTAGACTGTCTCTGCGCTAGCGTGGAGTATAGCATACTCGTCAATGAGATCGAGTTGTTTCAGCCGGTCTAGGAATTCTATTAGCTGGAACTCCGAGCCTTGCGGAATAGCAAACCTCATGAACAACCCGTTAGTTGAGCCAAGACATCGAACCCTATACCGCGTATAGGGATGCAGATCGCAGGCCTTCTCAACTTTGGGCACGTTGCCAACAGAAACGGTCGCGAGAACAGGAATCGACTGCAGATTCAACGCGGAATATGTTACGCGTGCCGCAACCGTTTGAAGTATAGAGGCGTTCAAGAGTTCCGTGAATTTGTGCCTGAAGGTTTGAACAGAGATGCCCGACAAGTCGGCCAGGCGTTTGTATGACCCGAGAGGTTCCGCTGAGATCGCGCTGAGTACCCGCAAATCAGGTTGCGCTAGTTGAAGGTACTCAGCCGTGGTTGGCGTCGAGCAGCCCTCAAGTCCCATAAAATTATGTGTACGGTTCTAGTCTCGAACCGTCAACTCGTCCCGAACCGCTCGCTCCACTGCTGCAAGGCCTTTCGGGCCAAGCACTTTCCTCAGAACAGACTTCCACGCGGCTAGCTCAAGCGAGCTTTCGGACACATATAATGTTGCCATAGGATTTCATCAAATTGCAATAATAATACACTTTTACGTAAAAAGCTTGTGTTTGATTGCAGTAAAGCGCTAGATTAATTGTCGAATCGCCGAGGAAACCGAACTTACTTGCATCCACGTATTAGGTTCATTTTAGCTGGCTTAGCATACGAATGTTTTGCGTTTGCTTTGGTTTTGCTTTGCTTTTTCTAACTTTGTTTGATTTTTTTTGGTAAATCTTCGTAACGGTAAATAATCGGCCTCATATATCTTCTAGAGGGAATGTTCAATGAAAACAAACAGGTACTTGCTAGTTCTAGCAGCACTAGTAATCACGCTGAGCCTACTACAAGCCAGTTTGGTGTTCGCATGCAGCGCCAATGGCGCAGCAAACGGTCAAGGCGGCGTGAATGGCAATGGGAATCCCGGCGGCAAGTGCTTTGCCGACGCCACACATGGATTGACCTTCGGTATCTCAAGCGATCCGAGGTGCGGCGGCACTAACGCTGGTCCAGACAACCTCATGCCACTCCAGTTCTAAACCAAAGTTGCATATTGGAAGTAATTTTCCAGAAAGGGAACAAGGGCTGTTACGTGAGAGTCCGGCCGAATCACTAGCCGACAACATATTCCGGTTGCACCCAAAGATAAGGTGGGCAGCTTGTTCAACCGAACAGGGCGAAGTTCTGTTCTCTAAGACTCGCGACGGCCTAAATCGTGACGGCCTCAATTCCTATGACCCTTTCATGGAACTCCGATTCCTGGTAATGTGGGAAGCTGCCGAACACATAATTCCAGCACAAGCTGGAGGAACGCTTGAAAACATGATTATCAACCTTAGCAAGACTTCCGTGCTCATAGCGGCCCACGGAAGGGGTCATTTAGCATTATCAGTAGACAGGGAAGAGGCATCCAGAATATTCACGGAAATAATCCCGCGTATCAAACAACTCCCTACCTAACTAACCTCTCAACCATCACGGGACAATATGATTTCGAGTCTGAACTTTCCACAAACACTTGGGCATCAGTGTCCCGTTGGTGCGCACACACTATCTCATTGCCAATACCTGAGTGCGACTACCGACAGTATCACTTACGAAAAGGCTAGTGTTAATGCGATTGAAGTAATTGGATAATTGCGCTCCAAATAGCAGATCCTCAGAGCATTCTGTTCTCATCCTTTAGCAGGTGCGTCTAATCCTGTACCGCGTGTCTGTTTTAGTATTTCTAGGGGTGTGTTAGATGTTCGCTCAGAATCGTTCTCACCGTCTCCCGTATAGAGTCTAAGAGGCGCTTCTTTCGTTCTTCCTCCAGTCTGTTCGCCATTTCTTCGGGCACTGTCAGAGTAAATCGTTTTGTTCTCGATCTTCGAGCAGCTGCAAGCATCCGGATGAGTTTTGTGGCGTTGTACGACATGCATTATTCGCTTCTTTACAAGGTGGATTTCATAGCGATGGTAGTGATTCTGTCTGATTCTGATAGTCTTTATCTTGGATAGTCGATTTTTGCTCGTATTTTCTTTGGTTCATCGAAATGATTCAAACTCTGCTATGTCTGGACTTCCGGGGGGTATAACAAGATTCCAATTCGTTATCCCTCCTCTAAGGCTGGGGTGGGGTACAATGATTCTAGATTTGGTGGTAGTCAAGGTTCATGAATCTAGATAATCGCCTGATTTCTTCAAAGTCTTCCTCGTTGACCTTCACTCGTCCACAGTAGAGTGCGTGAGCTTGGATCAGGGCTCTGAGTTGTTTGTGAAGTCTGAATCCTGTGCTGAAAGGAGTTCTCGCTATAGCCAAGTCTTGCACTTTCTCAGCCATTACTGATGGGATCTCAACATTCGTCGCTCTACCAGTAATGATCTCAATCGTCTTATTCGGGAAGCCGTTCCTAATGTGCTCATGAATCCTAAGTTTCGTGCCCTCGGAATATGAAAAGGAGACGAGGAGACATCTCCCCACGAAACCTATGCTCTTCCAGTGGTCTTCCCGAGCCCTGAATGCGTCTTTAGTTATGGCGGCTATCACGCCGCATCTAACGGGTTCTTTGAACTCTTTCCTTGTTCCGTAGAACATGACATTCTTCAGTCCCTCCTCCATGATCGAGTTCAGCATCGTCATCGTATTCCTTGTAACCACTTTGTTGTGGCCAAGTACCTTGAGCAAATCCGGGATCAGAATGTGTGTCTTTCCTTTCTCAACCTCTGGAGCTATTTCATCAACTATGACATGCGCAGACAGGTCGTTCGCCCAAATCACAGGTTTGAGATTCATGAACACCTCAAGAATCTGTGTCTTGCCCGTCTCAGTATCGCCGATCAGTAACATCGAGACGGGTTTCGCATTCTTCACTCGACCTGTCAGGATGTCAAGGTTCCCGAGTTTGATGAGGTCGTCAACGTCGATCAAACGTGTTTGTACTCTCAACTGGAGGCCTCTCGTCACGGCGGTAAAGTGTTCGGAGGCTGACGTGTTCCTTTTCGAAGAGTTTGTTCCAGTTAGGTAAGCCTACTCTAATTCTGGCCCGATTCTTGCTGACGCGTTCCGCATCGTCGCCGAGAAGAAACTGTAGTCTATTCGCAACCTTAGGATGAACGGAAGGGGTGATGCGGATTCGGAGGTGGAAACCTTTCCTTCGGCTTAGATTGTACTTGACGAATAGAACTTTCACTCCGTGGTCCTGACATACTGGGATAATCACAGTCCGCACGTAATCCTGCAGCCATTTTGACGAGACTACGCAGTCCTTATCGATCATCAGAGTATCAATTCGTGGAAGCGTTCTACCACTAGTAATATTCATCTGGGTCATCCTCATCATCTTCCGAGTCTTCGTCGGAATCATCCTCGTCAAAGTCATCGTCTTCGTCGATTGATTCCTCATCCTCGCTCTCTTCAGCACCCTCATCTCTCCCAAAGTCATAGCCTGGAACATGACCTCGCAGCAATCGCCTCTCTATCTCGGCTTCCTCTTCCGGTGTCATTTCCTCATCAATTTCGCCTGAGGAATAGTATGGCAGGTCTTCCGAAGCTATATGACGATCATAATGCTGCCTTCCACGATAGACCGTTTCCAATACGTCCACATGCAGCGTCCGGCTTGGCGATAGGGCTGGTCGCTCAAGCTGCCAATTGCCTCTGATCTCTCCACGCGGAATATACATGCCGTAATGGCGACGCATCGCTTCCTGAAAGTGAGGGAACGCGAAGTCTCTAAGCCGTTCTCGATTTTGATGGAGGTTTCCTGACAATGCGGTTGTGTAATGAGCTTCGGCACTCCAAGCATTGCGTTGCGGCGTGTAACCGCGCATGGAAAGCGTCAGATCATACGAGAGAACACGTGGCAAAGTTTGTCACAATATGTTTATGGTTAAAGAAAATGTGGAACCCGTTGTCTACTTGACAACGGGAACGATTTTGCGCTTACCGTCCTTGTCGAATGTCACTTCGATTTTCTTGCCGACCCAGCGGTCCGGGTCTGGGCCGAAGGCTTTCACAAGTCGGCCGAGGTTTGTGCTGCTTGTAGTACGGTCGCGGTGTTGGACGTAGAGTATGCTTTCAGTTTTGCTGTTTGTAAGGATTAGTTGATGTGCCGAACCTAAACGCGTTTTTTGGTTGACGTTTACCTTTTTGATAGTGAGCTCTCCTGGTTCGGTCACTTGTTCGGGAACGTCGTCGACTTCGATGCCCAAGTCTGTCATTCCATTCACCTCCGCTTGGTTTTTGTCCAGAAGATCCAACTCTTCGAGGACTTGGTCGCTTTGATTTTACCCTCAATTCGCAATTCGAGACAGTGCTTGAGCGCAGTCTGCCAATTGCCGATGCGACAGGCAACTCTAATCTTCTCAACGTCCATCGGGCGATCTGATTTGGCCAGAATTTGTAGAATCTGCTGCTTGTAGTCAATTGATTCCAACGAGTTCACCGGCTTACAGAAGGTCTTTAAGAGAGAAAAAGAGTTAGTTTACTTAACTTACTTAACTTCGGAAGTTAACTGTCAATGAAGAATAACTTCCGCTACCACAGAGCTACGAAAGCCCGGCATCGGGCTGACATAATCAAGCTTTTGCGAACAAAGCCATCCACGTTTACCGAGCTTCTCTCTGCAACGAAGATGTCTCGACCAACCCTCACGAATCACTTGAAGGAACTAGTCGAAGAAACTGTCGTCGAACACAACGAAGAGACGAGAACTTACGCGCTTACTCAGCGAGGTAAAGTAGTAGAATTGCTTGGAACGAATCTTGTTTCTGCGGGCCTTAAAGCAGCTGGAGGAATTATTCACGACTCCAAAGGTGTCGAACTTCTTGGAAATATGGCGAGAATGGCCAAAGAAAATCCCGAGATGTTTCAGATAATAATGGACTGGGGACTTGACCTTGGACTACTAGTAACAAGCGACCCCTTTTTTCAATCACGATGGTTGAAAGCAACTGCAGGGAACGCAGAATCATGGGCACCGTTTCAGGATGAGATCAAGAGAAGAGCCGCTTCGGCTAACCCGGAAACGCTTGATGAGTTCAGAGCAGCACTCGATGACATCCAAGCTGGAATCAGGAAAGTACTCGAAAGCGAAAAGCGGAGCAAGATTATGAGATGAAGCCCCTTCACCTTTCCGGTTACGGCGTCAAGGTAAAAGTTCAAAATCTCAAATCGCGTTCCGAACTTGAGATCACTGATGGCCGCGAGGACGACAAGACTCCAAGCACAATGAGCTTTAGGCCTCGAAGGTTTCCGTACAGCAGTGTTGTGATTGACGGTCACAGCGGTTACCTTTCACTGCAGGCCTTGCACTGGCTTTCGCGGAACAAAGTCCCAGTTTTCGTAATGGGCTTCGATGGGACCTTGATTTCGAGTATTCTTCCTCCGATGCCCGTTAAGGCTGATCTTCGGGCTGCGCAGCTTGAGGCTGCAAGAGATTCAGGCAAGAAGGCTACGATCGCTAACGCGTTTGTCAGAGCGAAGATTACGCGGAGCCTGCAAGTCTTAGATTGGCTTGCACAACGTTACGATATTGAGCGGGAAGTGCGAGCGACAAAGCGTGAAGCGTCCAGGCTCAATCAATGGTCTTCAGTGAATCAACTACGCACGGTTGAAGGCCGCGTTGCGCTGCGCTATTGGGAAACATTCAGAAAGGCTCTACCCGAATGGCTGGATTTCCAAGGCAGAATGACCGCGACCCATCAGAATAATGCCTCCGACCCATTCAACGCGGCTTTGAATTATGGGTACGGGTTTCTTGAAGCCGAATGCAGAATGGCAATCAATGCAGTGGGCTTAGAACCTGCGGTAGGCTATCTGCATGACTTCAGCAATTATCAGACGAAAGAGTCACTTGTGTATGATTTGCAAGAGCCGTTCAGGTGGTTAGTGGACCTATGTGTGATTCACGCATTCGAGTCTGGCAGACTGGACTTGCATGATTTCTACTTCACGGGAGACGACTACCGTTACCGATTCGAGGCTGAAGCCAAACAGCGGTTCATAGAATTGCTGCGTGAACGTTTCAACGCTGGCGTAGCGTACAAGGGTCAAGTGTTGAAATGGGATACTGTGATCGAACAGAAGACCAATGAGTTAGGCCGGTTCCTGACAGGAAAGGCATCTGGTCTTGACTTCGAGGAACCCGCGCCCAACCTAGATAGGCATGACGACGAAGTACTGCGAGCTAAGCTACTCACATTGACCTCATCTCAAGCCAAGCGGCACGGGATTGGGAAGAGCACGCTTCATTATCTGCGCAGGAACGCAAAAGCTGTGAATTCTTTTGAGGTCTACACGGCGACGAGAGAAAAACTCTCTGCAATAAGAAGTAGTGAGGTATAGGATTGGAAACAGTTCGGCACCGGCTCGAGTCGACAGATAAAGCAACTTCTGACTACTTCCTATTTGTTTCGTTTGGAGGATTGTTCCTCAAAAGCTCCGGAGAATCGGACGCTAGTGAAAAATTGAAAGAACAACTCCTTTCGAAATTGCGAAGCCATCGAGAAGTCTCAAGCGTCGTTGATCTAGGAAAGGACAAAATAATCAAGGTTTATGTTCGTACGTTTCATGGAGGCACCTTTGCGCCTCTCGTAGGGACCTTAGAACTGCCTGCAAAGCAGCAGGAGTTCGCTTACGCATTTCAGCAGAGTGGAGAACCATTAGAACTCGCGGAGAAATTCGTGTTCGTAGTAGATGGCCAATTGTTACTTATCGGAGCTGAGTGCAAGACTATAGAAGAATTCGCCGGAATCAGTCTGGCTGGACCTAGTGTTCGGGACAAGATCAAAGAACTGATCGGAGAAGCAGCAAGATACGAGACTGTTGGGCCGCTTCCCGCTCATATTCCCTTTCTCGTTTCAAGCTCAGATGCACCCAATTGGGTGAGCCAGACTCGATCGGTATTTCTGAAACTCAAGAACTCTATGTCAACCCAGCAAGCAATTGCTGAAGTATACGACCGAGTTCATTTTCGTTTGAGCGACTTCTACAATATGCGATGCGAATCAGATCAAGTCCTGGATCTTTCTGGTCAGATTGGGGATGCGCAGACGAAGCTGCTTGACATGCTCGTGAATCTGCTAGGCTCTCGTTGGTTTGAATTGCCGAAGCGAATCCAGACAATTGCTCAAATCCGGAAAGAAATCGCGGATCTTCTTCGTCTTCTTTCTCTTCACAGCTCTCGTTCCCATAACCTACAAAATGACATCACAAGACTTGAGCAGCAGATTATCCGAGACAGCGCTTTGCATGAGGCGTCTCCAGAAAGGATCGCAGATGAAGCGCTTGCCAAGCTCTACTGGAAGGATCATACAAAGGTGTCGGAGATTGATAGTAACTCCATCCTTACTGTTGTTGAACATGTACGAAGTGAGATTCAAGTTACACAGAACCTGACTGTGACCTTCTGGGCTGCTCTGGTGGGCGCTGTAGTGGGCTCTATTCTTACAATTCTGGGAGGCAATCTACAAGCGCTGGCGAAACTCATTCCTCAATCCGGAACCAACGGTCACAATATGCTTGGATTCTGGTTTAGTGTTTTTCGCAAGCTACTAAGTGAGTCATAATTTGAACTGTTGTTCGTGGGTGTGCGCACCAATAGACCCGCCCACAGGTAAACATGTGGTAGGCTGTAGTAAGTCATAAAGATCCCATGTCTTCAAGGTAATCGAGGTCTTCTCCTTGGCATCGGAGCGCAAGCGATGTTTCATAATAATGCCTTTCAGTGAAACTCAAGGAACTCTAGGAACTCACACTCAAGCCTACTGGACTCAACATTACAATTTGCTAAAAAAGGTGATAGAAGAACTAGGCGATCTAGATGTTCATAGATCCGAGCCCCTTCGCGAAAACATCCTTAAGGCGATCGTTGCCGACCTGGTCGTTTCAGATGTTGTCGTTGCAGAGCTGACTGACTTCAATGCAAATGTCTTCTGGGAATTAGGCGTAAGGCAAAGTTTCAAGCATGGAACCGTAACAATTGCCGAACACGGGACAGACCTTCCTTTCGACCAGATGGAGAAGGCCACTCAATTTTATAGAGCAGCACCTGCCGCGGAATGGGAGGATTTCCGAACACGGCTTAAGGCTGCTGTCAAGGACTGCTTGGAGAACCCAAACAAACCAGACAGCCCCGTACTTGATAATATCGCAGGTCGAGGGACTATCTTTGAACTATTCAGAAAAGACGAAACCTTGCGTCGTATCGATGCTTTGCAATCACAAATGAATCATAACTCCGCGGTATTGGCAAATGTGGAGAAGAACGCAAAAGCCAATCAAGAGAAAAAGAAGGAAGAACTACGTGCGTATAGTACTGGTCGTTTTCAAATTGCGGCCACAGAATTGTTGGTGACAAATCGCTATCTTGACGAGGAGCCCGAGTTCTATGATTCGGTTGAAGTTTATTACGGTTGGCTGGTGAGACTCAACAGTCAACTGAACTTCTGGGAGCCAAATCCGGATGGAACGGAGAAATGGCTCCTCAACATGATAGGAAACTTCAATCTAAAGAAACTCTTCTCTGACATGGAAGAGAATGCCGCTCACGCGCGTAAGGAAGTCGAAACACGGGTGTAGCCGATAAAGTGTCGCGACTAATTCAGGCGTTTAGTGTGTGTGTGTGGGTCGGCTGGTGCGGGCATCAGAATTTGAACTCATTTTCTAGTGGCACTGCCCCCGGAAACTGGAAGTGCATGCGACAGTCTGAATCCATTCAGCAGATGGGCAGATTATGCCGCAATAGCGCAATATGCAGACAATATCGTCCCTATGGCCTACGATTCATTCTTCGCCAACCGGTTGTGTGCATCAACTTCATCATATGGAGGCTGGGTGAGGACGGCGGCAAACTACGCTATTGAAAGTGTATCGGGCAAAAGAGCAGCCGTGCTCATGGGCGTCCCGAATGGCAGAGTCTTGGAACCACTCAACGACGCTTTAGACTCGTTAAGAACAATATATTCCAGTGCATTTCAAGGAATCAGCGTATTTGTCTACGCGATTGGCAATGAACACGTTGCTGCACTGGATTGGACTGCCATCGACTCTTGGCTGGGGGCAGAAAAGAGAACGATCTTATATTCGCCTAGATCACGCTTTCTTTCGGGTATACTTCAATTCCTTTCTCAGTAATCCTATAGGGCCTAGGCTGTCGATCAATCTTGGTCCCACGCATTTTCTCCACTTGGATTACGCGTTCCATTGTTCTTCCGGCGACTATGGTTTGCATGAGGACCACTCCATGTACGGTATTCTTCAGTTTGCAATGTTCGGCCTTTCAAGCCAACCCGGCGCAGTTCAGAGGATAAGATGCATGTAGCACCTGTTTCCGTCATAGCCTCGACTAAGTCTAGGAGGGCTTTGCGGCGTTGAGTTTCGTCTGGGTACTGAAATATTAACAAAGACACTGGATCAACAACGATCCTCTTCGCATCTATTGACTTCGCGTTGTTTCTTATGAGTTCCAGGAGGCTCAGCAATGAGAAGTCTTGGCGCCCAATAGTTACCTTACCAATTTTCACCTCGCCGGGGATTGCACGTATTGGAGAAGCGTCCACGAACGAGAACTTGCCCTGTTTCTCGGCGGAACTAAAGTTCCAGCCGAACTGGTTCATCTCCCAATCGTAGTGGGTTCTGTTCTCGTCCATGCTAACGAGGAGGCCATTTTCTCCGAACTTCGTTATTCCGTTAAAGAGAAATTGAGAGCAAAATATTGTCTTTCCTGCTCCCGGTTCACCAAGTATCATCAAAACCCTACCCTGAGGGAACCCGCCTCCAAGAATCTCGTCAAGTCCAGGGATACCTGTAAGAGTACGATCTGTGCTTTTCTGCATTTTATTTCACAAACGACATCACAAGGTTCACTAGATGTTCCACTTGAACTGGCAGCAAATATGACAAACGCACCCAATGAGAAGTGTGTGACTGAGCATCTCCAAGCGAGGTAACATCTCCTAGACTAGAATAAGAGACAACGTGATCTACAGATCAGATACTGGAAAGCGAATCGGATCAGTTCTGAAGCATATTCGTGCCGAGGACTATCCGTTACCCACAAGCAGGTGCAACGGAAATTTTAGGAGGTAATCCGGTAGCCACCTAAGTGCCACCTAACCATCCAAAAAACGATTCCGCGAATCAAAACCGTAAGCGTAGAATTCACCCGCAAAACTCGACTTAGCCAACTACTGAATATGAATCGCGGCTGCTACTAGCCTGTAACAAATCGTCTGCTGGCAACTAGGCAACTTAGCCGAGAACCCATTGTGTGAAATCAAGGTTTCATAATGCTTGCAAGATGGGCGACCCAAAAGTTTCGACTAACCACAAGCACAGCTATCAGAATAACTATGAGTGTGCGGTAAACAAAACCTGAAATCGCGATAAATCTAGGATATTTTGACCCAATTCCATTTGTCACCACATTTGTCCATCGATATTTCGCACTTGCTAGTGCCTGTCTAACTGCTATGCCAAAGAACCCAATCAGAAACAGAATACCGGCTAGCGCACATAAGGCCAAATCGTCTGAAGTGGAAAGGGGAGACTAATCTCTGAAAACGTATAGATGCCTGCAATGAAGAATGTTACCGACACGAAAGAGATGAACTCTTCCCATCGATTATGGTCAGTCTCAACAGAAGGGTTCATCACAAATGGAACTTCATGTGTTGTCCAGTCAAAGGCTACAGGTACGAAATGAAGTGCACTAATCAGGAGAAAATGTAGACTTAGCCATGGAGTCAAGAAGTCTTCAGTGGCTTGCACCGAGCCTTAACGACTAGGTTTACCGTAGCAATAGCAAGAAAGGTCACTCCGAGGCCAAAAGACATGCCAATTAGCACAAGCGGTGCAGCTTGGGCGAGAGTCACGTAACCGTTAGCGATGCCTGCTAGACCCACACACACAAAGACAAATGCCTTCCCAGACGGAAGATTGTAGCGATTATAGCCCGAAATCCAAAAGAAGCCAAACTCACCGAAGACGTTTAGATAATGAACTTCGTTAACAAAGCCTGACTTTCTCGAAACAACTGAAAGCAGACTTGCAGGCCTAGCTTTGACGGCGCCGGCGTCTCAGCGCGTACATCGATGATGCCCATGCTGAGAAGACGACTACTGCTACCCCGTTGAACTCCGGCACTGGGGTCGCTTGCGTGAAGTTGGCGGTAACGATCTCTCCGGCCGGTGGTGCAGTGTAGGTTATCGTGGTGGAGTAAACGGCGCCGATGCTCGGGGCAGTCCAGCTGGTGAACGGGCATGAACCTAGCGGGCAGTTTACATCTGTTACCGAGATCACGTGCTGCGATCCCGCCGCCCAGAAGTAAGTGTGCGGCGTTGTGGTTAGCACACCGTCGACGGCTACGGTCGGACCCGTGAGGCTTGTGGTTATTGTTATGGGTATTAGCATCTGTGGCGCCGGAGCATTGTAGTATGCTGCCACGGTCTCCCCTGAAGAGGGAACGACGTATGTTAGGGTGTTCGCGTTCGTTGTACCAATACTCGGCGCAGTCCAGCTAACGAATTGCCCGTTACCATTCTGGGCTGAGAGAGTGTGGGTGCTTCCCGCAGTCCAGTAAAATGTCTGCGAGATGATAATCGGGATCCCGTCCACCGCCAAGGATCCGCTACCGGGCGGGATTTCCGTGATCTGTATGGGTACGTTCTGTGAGGACTGGTAGTAGGCGGTGACGGTTTCGGAGTAGGTTGGGACAGTGTATGTGAACGAAGCCGCGTTAGTTGTGCCGACGCTTTGAGACTGCCAGTAGCTGAACTGCGTCTGGCATCCCGAAGTGCCACAGTACCGGCTTGCGGATAGCGTGTGCGTGCTGCCTCTCTGCCAGTTGAATGTTTGGGGTGTAGTGATCTGGGTTCCGTCGACGTATATGTAGTTCAACCCTGATGGGGAAGATGATATGGTGATGGAGGCCGTGGCTTGTGGTTGAATGATTTGGTACACTGCAGTGACCGTTTCCGTCGAGGACGGGACGACGTAGGTTATGGATTGCGAGTTCACTGTTCCGATGCTCGATGAAGTCCAGAAGAGGAATGTCGCCTGGCAGTTGTAGTTGCATGGCGGGTTGTATGTCGCAAAGAGGGTGTGGGTTGTTCCTGGAGTCCAGCTAAAGGTCTGCGGGGTGGTTATGGACGAGCCGTCAACCTGTATTGCGCCGCTGCTCGAAGGATTCGATCCGACAGTTATCTGCACGGTGCTTGCCGGAGCAAAAGTCGCCGTTTCTGTGATCGGGCCGTTCATAGTGACTGTAGCTGAGGCTGAAGAGCCGCTGAAAGAGCCTGAACCGGAACCAGTCCACGAGACGAAGGAGAAACCGCTGTTAGGTGTGCCAAGTATCGGTATCACAGCATTAGCATTCTGATAACCCGTGGGCGGAGCAACAGAGCCTTCCGCATTGGATTGGATTGTTAGAAGATACTGCTGCTGATACGTGGCTGTGTAGGACACCGGAAAGTTGGGAACCGTGATCGTGTGGTTTTGTCCTCCGCCGTCTGACCACGACTGAAACACATACTGACACGATATCCCGCAGCTCAAAGAACCGACAGCGGACAGGGTATGCATTGAGCCGCTTTGCATGCTGTACACCGTAGGCGTCGTAACCGGACTCCCATCCACCATGACCACCCCCATCCCATGAGGAGAAGAGTCAACGGTCACGCCCACAATCGGGATGGTAGTCGTGGAAGCTGTTGTACCTGTAGCGGTAGTACCTGTAACCGTTGTGCCCGTAGCGGTTGTGCCCGTTTGAGTTGTCCCAGTAGCAGTCGTACCTGTAGCGGTTGTTGACGCGGTTGTACCAGTAGCCGTAGTGCCAGTCGCAGTCGTGCCAGTTGCAGTCGTGCCAGTTGCAGTAGTACCTGTAGCGGTCGTACCCGTAGCAGTCGTACCGTTAACAGTTTGAAACGGAGAGACTCGTGCAAACCCATGCAACACGCTTGTACCATACACGGGTTGAGACATGTAAGGAGCAGCCGTCGCAAGTGCGATGATGGACACGGCTATCAGGAGGGCGATCGTCCAGCGCTCACGCATGAACCGAATGTTGGTCAACTACCTCAAGTAGTCGGTCCAACCTCCAATAATAAGATTTGTAGCAAATCTCAAACGCTTACCAGCGTTTGAAGAAGGTTCCTCTTTGCGCTCGATCTGCTTGTATTCACTTGAGAATCCGGAAGATCACCTCGTATAGCATCCATCCTATTCTGTAGCGACAGATGGAAGAAGTGGAATTAGTCGCGGGTGGTCTAGTGGTGCGCACACACACGAAACCCAGAGCTCGCTTCGCTCGGCAATATCAAGCCTGGTCTGGCAAAGAACTAATGGCGTCAGGGACCTACCTCATGGAGAACCATGTGCCAAGGGAATTTGGGCACGTAGGTAAACGCTTACATATATGTACGTATATGTAGACGTACAGGTTTAGACGTATGGTAACTGAGAAAGAGATGCGTTTTCAGGGAAAGAATAAGGATCTAAGTCAACTATCGCAACAAATAGGCACGTACCTCCAGAATGACGGGTACAAGGTTCAATCTGCAACTCTTACGGTTCCTTCAGCAGGGTTTGTGGTTCAAGCCCAGAAGGCAGGTATCCTTCGTGACATCATAACTGCGGAACGATGCTTCACAATCACAACTACTGGACAACCTAATGATTTCACGGTGAAAATTGGAATTGGAAAATGGGTACAGAACATTGCTGTTGCAGTAGCAGAAGCAGCCATACTTTCAGTATTGTTCCTAGCAGTCGACGTACCCGAAATGCTTTGGACTATCCACGTCGAAAACAAAATCGCGAAAAAGATAACCGAACTGGCAGCGTAGCACAGTAGTTTCGCGAGCCAGCAGTGAAGTGGAAGGAGGCGAAAAAAGAATGACAATGTCGTACTATCAGTCACGCAACCAATACTATCAGCAACCATACCAATACTACGGCTATCCGTCACCTACTCAATACTATCAGCAACCTAACCAATACTACGGCTATCCGTCACCTACTCAATACTATCAGCAACCTAACCAATACTACGGCTATCC